>Ga0335075_10013589_pt1 | contig 12256 bp, 15 predicted proteins | sample Lox_Sample_24_FD_206723 | JGI IMG/M metagenome (GOLD analysis project Ga0335075, IMG submission 206723) | Soil microbial communities from Loxahatchee National Wildlife Refuge, Florida, United States - Lox_Sample_2.4 | ecosystem: Environmental > Terrestrial > Soil > Wetlands | place: USA... | reverse complement strand
CTCGCGGGCCGGCGCGATGCCGCGCGCGTCGCTGTAGCCCTGGGAGTCGGCGACGCTGGCCGCGACCTGCTGCACGACCGCGTCCGGCGCGACCATCCCGAAGGGCGCGGGGTTCCCGAGGTTCAGCTTGAGGATCTGGTGGCCCTCGGCCTCGAGCTGGCGAGCTCGGCGCAGTACCGGCCCCCGGATGTCATACCGGACGTCAGCCAGCCTGCTCGCCTGCGATACCACGTTCGTCCTCCCGGATCCTGATGCGCTGGGTAAGTGATGGCCGAATGTTACCGGCTGATCGTGGGCGCCCTTAAATAATTACGGACTGGCACTGACGAAGGGGGTGTTTCCCATGATCGCGGCGGATGGTTACGCGCAGGCGCGTTCGCCGGAGGACTTGGGTGAATTCTTCATCGTGCGGGCGAACGCCGGCGACGTGGAAGGGCTGGTCGCGCTCTACGAACCGGACGCGGTGCTCGCCTTCGCACCGGGGCGGGTCGTCGCCGGCCATGACGAAATCCGCAGGGCATACCGGGAGCTGCTGGCGGACCGACCGGTCTTCGCGTCCGGCGGCCAGCGTCCGCCGCTGCGCAACGGGGACCTGGCGCTGACCTCGACCAGGCTGCCCGGCGGCGGCACGACGGCGGAGGTGGCACGCCGGCAGCCGGACGGCACCTGGCTGTGGGCCGTCGACCACGCGTCGCTGCTGTCTTCGTGAGGGAGAATCGGAGCGTGGCTGAGACATGGATGCTCGATGAGCTGGCGCACGCGGGGCCTGAGCACTTGGACGCGGCGTTCATCGCGGGTTACGACAAGAAGCAGGGGTATCCGGACCCAGGCGAGGACATCGCGGCGTTCGAGGCACGAGGACTCGGGAAAACGTCCACCGTGGTCGACCTCGCCGCCGGCACCGGGCAGTTCGCGATCCCGGCGGCGCGGCGGTTCGGGCACGTCGTCGCGGTCGACGTCTCGCCCGTCATGGTGAACGCGCAGCGCGAGAAGGCCGCCGCGGCGGGGCTGGACAATGTCGACTGCGTGCGCGCCGGATTCTTCAGTTACGCCCCCGCGGGGCCGCCCGTCGACGGCGTCTACACGAGGAACGCGCTGCATCAGGTCCCGGACTTCTGGAAGGGGATCGCACTGCAGCGGATCGCCGGCCTGCTGCCGCCTGGCGGCGTGCTGCGGCTGCGGGATCTCATCTTCGACTTCCAGCCGCAGGAGGCGAGCGAGATCTTCGCCGGCTGGTTCGCGGGCGCCGCCGCCGACCCCGAGGACGGGTACACCGCCGCCGACTACGCCGAGCACATCCGCACCGAGTACAGCACCTACCGGTGGCTGCTCGAGCCGCTGCTGGCCGCCGCCGGTTTCGAGATCATCGAGGTCAGCTACGAGCGGCGCCTCTACGGTGCCTACACCTGCGTCAAGCGATATGGTCCGTGATCGTGGACACCGGCGATGTGCGCGAGTGGTTCGGCGAGTACCTCGACGCCTACGCGGCCTGCGGCCGCGGCGAGAGCGACACGGCCTCGCTGCTCGCGTACTACGGCGTTCCGTTGCTAGTCACCACCGACGACGGGTTCTTCGCGCTGACGAGCGACGCCCAGGTCCTCGCGGTGATGCAGCAGCAGGTCGACGGGATACGGGCGGCCGGTTACAGCCGCAGCGAGGCCCTCGGCTCTGAGATCACCGTGCTGAACGCCACGTCCGCGCTCTACCGCGGGACGTACTCGTGGCAGCAGCGCGACGGCGCAGAGATCCGCCGGGTCACCGTGAGCTATCTGGTGACCGACGGTCCTGCGGGCCGCCGGATCTCAGCGCTGCTGGTGCACAGCCCCCGCTAGGACGCCCCCACCTAGGAGGCCCCCACCTAGGAGGCCGCCGTCAGGCGGTCGAACAAGTCCGTGTACCGCGCCGTCATCGCCGCCACGATGTCCGGCGGGATCTCCGGGCCCGGCGGTTTCCGGTCCCAGCCGATCGCGGTGGCCCAGTCGCGCAGGTACTGCTTGTCCAGCGAGCGCTGGGGCCGCCCGGGCTCGTACTCACCGGCCGGCCAGAAGCGAGAGGAGTCCGGGGTCAGCACCTCGTCGGCGAGGATCAGGGTGCCGTTCTTGTCCCGGCCGAACTCCAGCTTGGTGTCCGCGACGATGACGCCGCGCTCGGCAGCCAGCGTGGCGCCCCGGCGGTACACCTCCAGCGTGATCCGCTTGAGTTCGGCGGCGGTGACCGCGCCGACCAGGTCCACCACCTCGTCGTAGGTCATCGGCTCGTCGTGCCCGGCGGCGGCCTTCGTGGTCGGGGTGAAGACCGGTGCGGGCAGCTTGGACGCCTCAACCAGGCCCGGCGGCAGCGGCACGCCGGAGATCGCGCCCGTCCCGTTGTAGGAGGCGAGGCCGAGCCCGGCCAGGTAGCCGCGGGCGATGCACTCCACCGGAACCATGTCGAGGTGCTGGCAGCGGATGGCGCGGCCCTGCCACTCGGCGGGGACGTCGGTCGCGGAAATCACGTGATTGGGCGTGACGTCAATGAGGCGGTCGAACCACCAGAGCGACAGCTGGGTCAGGATGCGGCCCTTGCCGGGGACCGCGGTGGGCAGCACCACGTCGTAGATGGACACCCGGTCCGACGCGACGAGGAGCAGGTCGTCGCCGTCGGCGTAGACGTCGCGGACCTTCCCCGAATGAATCAGCTCCATAGCGGTAACCCCCAGTTTGGCCTGGCAGCGGCCTGGCCAGCGTACCGTCGCGGTGCGGGCGTACGATCAGGTGCCATGGCGGGAAGTGACGCTGGCGACCGCGGAGACAGCGAATACCTCCAGGTACAGACGACCACCGACTCGCGGGCCGAGGCAATGGACCTCGCGAGGGCGGCCGTCGAGGCGCGGCTGGCGGCCTGCGGCCAGGTCGCCGGGCCCGTCGCGTCCACGTACTGGTGGAACGACCAGATTGAGCGGTCGGAAGAATGGTTCGTCTTCCTCAAGCTGCCGGCCGATCGCTACGATGAACTCGCCGCGTTCCTCACCGAACGGCACAGCTACGACGAGCCAGAGATCGTCGCCACCCCGATCGTGTCGGGCTCGGCGTCGTTCCTCTCCTGGATCAGGGACGAGACCCGTCCCCGGCCAGCGTCCGGTGCGCGGCAGGCCGCTGAGGGAGAGATCAGAGCGGAGTGAGCGCGTGGGTCCCCGTGGGTTGACTGTCCTTTCCATCGCGGGCATCGCCGGGCTCACGTTTGGCGTCGTCGGATGGAATCAGCGCGGCATCGACGCGGTCGCGGCACCGTCGCCGTCGGCCGCTAGCTCCTCGCCGGCACCCGCGACCGTCAGCTCTTCCGCGGCCGCCCCCGCGAACGCGCAAGCGTCCGCGGCCGCCGGCCCGCTGCTGAGCTCCATGCCGTACGCGTCGTTCGCCTACCTCGTGTGGCCGGGGCCGCTCAGCGCCGACGGCAAGCTCGCGCTGAACCGGTGGAAGCTCGCGGTCACCAAGCAGGCGGGCGGTATCACGGTGCAGGCGGCGCAAGACGGTCAGTCGATGGCCTCGGTCTCGCACTTCTATCCCGGCGGCGCCAAGGTGTACATCCTCGACTCCGATCTCGGTGACAACGCGCCAGGCACCACCGACGAGGGTCTCGAGGTCACGAACGCGCAGGGACAGGTGCTGCCATGAGCGACGACTCGCGCGGGCCCGCGGACTGGGCGGGCGGCCGGGGCCGCGGCTGGGCCGGCGGCCGGCTCCGCTCCCCGGTCGGGCGCCGCCAGGAACAGGTAGTCACGAAGGTCAGCGCGCCGGCCGCCCCGGCGGCAGAAGACGTGCCGCCCGCCCCACGCAAGACCGCAACCAAGCCCGCGCCCGCCGCCACGCTCGCGCCCGCGAACGCGAACGCGAACGCCAATGCCGCGAGCTGGCACGGCGCGGCCGACCGCGCCGGCGACCTCGCCGCGGAGTGGGCACCGGTCGCCGGCCGCGTCCTGCTGGGCCTGGTGCTGGCCTGGTTCGGCTACCACGAACTGACATCCCCGGGGCAGTGGACCGGCTACGTCCCGGTCCTCAACGAGGCGTCAGAACTGGCCATCGTCGCCGTCCTCGTGCACGGCTGGGTGCTGTTCGTGCTCGCGATCGCGCTGATCGCCGGGATCGCACCGCGGGTCAGCGCCGCGATCGCGAGCGCGGCGCTGCTCGAGATCGTGATCTCGCTGTCGGTCAGCGGCCTGTCCGACACCTCGATGCGCGACGTCGGCGTCCTCGGCCTGGCGGTCTGCCTCACCGGCTGCCGCAACCAGCGCCTCGTACTGCGCAACTAAGACGCCACCAAGACGCCACCAGGCGCCACTAAGGCGACGGCGGGACGTTCCAGCTCATGATCACGGGCTGGTCGTGTTCCCCGCCCAGCGTGCTGATCGTCCCCGTGTCCAGCCGGAACAGCCGGCCGCCATCAGGCGGCAGTCCCAGGAACCGGGCGGTCAGCACCCGCAGCATGTGCCCGTGGGAAACAATCGCCACGTCGCCGTCGCGCAGCAGCGGCACCACCCGCGCCAGCACCCGGTCGGCCCGCTCGCCTACCTGGTCAACGGTCTCCCCGGGATGCTCCGCGTCGCCGGGGACCACCCCATCGCGCCACAGGTACCAGCCGGGGCGCTGCTGCTGAATCTGCGGAGTGGTCAGGCCCTCGTAGCCGCCGTAGTCCCATTCCCAGAGGTCGGGGTCCTGCGTGACCGGGTACCGGCCGCCCGCGCCGTCGAGGCCGGCCAGTTCCGCGGTCCAGACGGCTCGCGCGGCGGGGCTGGTGAACACCGCGACGAGCTCCCGTTTCGCCAGCGTCGGCGCGAGTGACGCCGCACTGGCGGCGCCCACAGTGGTGAGTGGGATGTCTGTCCGCCCCGTGTGCCTGCCGGCCTTGCTCCACTCGGTCTGGCCGTGCCGCGACAAGATCAGATCTCCCATGTGCTTAATCATGGCCGGCTAATCTCTTCGCGTGACGTCAGGGCGCACGGTACGAATCATTGCGTGCGCGGTCGCCGCCCTCCTCGGCCTGGCCCTGGCCGTCATCGCCGGCGGCCGGGCACACGCCGAGCTGGTCCGCAAACCCACCACGGCCGAGCTCTCCGCGGCCGCCGCCACCGGGGTCGGACAGCGCTGGGAGCGAGAGTCGGCCGGCCAGATCTTCCCGGCCAGGATCGCCTACACCACCAGCTTCGACACCACCGAGACGGCCAGCCGGGTCGGCATCGCGCCGGCCGGCTCCTGCGCCGCGGCGGTGGACAGCACGCTGACCAGCCTGGCCGCAAGCAACGGCTGCGTCGCCGCCCTGCGCGCCGACTACACCGACCAGCTGCGCGGCGCGGTGTACACGCTCGGCGTGCTGGCGTTCGCCAGCACCGCGCGGGCGTCCGACTTCTACGACAACCTGCCGTCCGCGCAGTACCCGGCCACCGGGCTGCGGGCGCTGGCGATGCCGGGCACGCCCGCCGCGCTGTTCGGCGACGCGGCACGGCAGCTGGCGATCGCGCAGCAGTCAGGACCGTACATTGTGCTCGCCGTCGCCGGGTACGCGGACGGCAGGCCGGCCAGCGCCACGGGCGAGCGCAGGGACGTGGTCTTCGACCCGGCGATCCAGCTGGCCACCGCCGTCGCCGAGCCGCTCGGCAGGCCGGTCACCGTCCGCTGCGGCGGCATGGAGTGGACCTGCGACGACCCGGCGCCCGGCCTGCCGCCCCCGCCGGCCGACCTGGCCGCGGTCAGGCCGGACGAGATGCAGGCGCTCGACCAGATCGAGGTCCCGGCCGCCTGGCAGGCATCCAAGGGCAAGGGCGTGACGGTCGCGGTGCTGGACACCGGCGTGGACGGGACCGCGCCTGACCTGTCCGGCGGCGTCACTGTCGGCCCGGACTACACGGAGGGCGCGGACCCGCCCGGCTACCAGCCGCCACTGGAGCACGGCACCTACATCGCCTCGATAATCGCCGGCCACGGCAGCGGCCCCGGCGACACCGTCGGCGTCATGGGCGTCGCGCCGGACGCGAAGATCCTGGCCGTCCGCGTCATCCTCGACGACGGCGAGCCGGGCCTGCAGTCCTACGGCCAGGACAAGCGGTTCGCCAACGCCATCAGCAACGGCATCTACTACGCGGTCAGGCACGGCGCCACGGTCATCAACATGTCGCTCGGCTCCGCCAACGGGTCGGGCAACCTGCGCGCGGCGATCGCCTACGCGGCCAGCAAGGGCGTCGTGGTCGTCGCCTCAGCCGGCAACAACGGAACAAGCAGCGGCTACGCCCCCTACATCTACCCCGCCTCATACACCGGGGTGATCGCCGTGGCCGCCGTCACCAGCAGCGACACCCGCGCCTTCTTCTCCGAGCAGAACAGCTCCGTCGTCCTCTCCGCGCCCGGCGTCGGCGTGATCGGCGCGGGCCCGGGCGGAGAGTACCTCGACGCGGAGGGCACCAGCCCGTCCGCCGCCCTGGTCAGCGGCGTGGCGGCGCTGATCAGGAGCCGCTACCCGGCGCTGAGCCCGGCGCTCGTCGCGCAGGCCCTGATCACGAGCACCAGCCACCGGCCGTCCGGCGGGTACAGCACGGCAACCGGCTTCGGGGTGGTGGACGCGGCCGCCGCGCTGCGGGCAGCGGGACGGCTGTCGGCCGTCGCGCCCGCGGCCGGGCTCGCCGCGGCCAGGTTCTTCGGCACGCCTGGCCGGGGCGGCGCGGCGCTCCGCCCGATCCAGGTCGTGCACCGGGACAACCGCCTGATCATCGGCTATTCCGCCGCGGCGTACGGCGGCGCGGTGTGCGCGATCATCGCCATGGTCCTGCTGGCCTGGCTGATCCGCCGGTCCAGGCGCGACCGCCGCCAGGCGCTGGCCTGCCCGCAAGCACCGCCCTACCCGGGCCCGCCCTGGACACAAGCCCCGCCGCCGGCTAACCCCGCGCGGCCCCCGGGACGCTGGTTCGGCCCGTAACGAGCGCCCCGTTACAGCAGCCTGCGCAGCCGGAACAGGTCCTTCATGCTCGCCTCGATCTTCACCCGGCCCCCCACCCAGGCGCGGGCGATGTTCATCGGCGTCTCGGCGAGCGACACCACCTCGTCGCTGTCCGCGGTCAGCCGGATGTCGGCGGGCGGCTCGCCGGGCCCGACCTCGTGCACCGCATCGTCGCCCGACCCTAGCTTCGTCTCGAAGGTAACGCCGAGATCCGGAATGGTGACGCTGATCGTCCGGTTACCGAAGTATTCGTCCCGGTCGGCAGGACTCAGCTCGGACATCCGGCTCGCCAGCTTCTGCAGCGCCTCCCGGCACTGTTCAGCCGATTTCATGTGCGCCTCGTTCCTCAATGGGCGGTACCGTTCACGCGGAGGGTAGCGCATTCCGGGTAGCGCGCTGGTCTCCCTGAGGCGGAGGAAAATCAAAACATGGATCCGGAACGTACGCAGCCGACTCAAGAAAGCACCGGTGACTCCCGGGTGGACGAGGCCATCGACGGTCTCGCCGCCCTTGACGACCTGCCGCTCGACGACCGGCCGGCGGCGCTGGAGGCCGCGGGTGACCGGCTCCGCGAGATCCTCGGCGAGCTCGGCACGCCCGGCGCGCCGGGGGGGCCGGGGACGCCGGGGGCGCCGGGCAGGCACGGCGAGCAAGGGGAGCTGGGCCGCCGGTGACCGTGCGGTCCAGACTGGACGCCGAGCTTGTCAGGCGCGGGCTGGCCAGGTCACGCGAGCAGGCCGCGGAGCTGATCGCCGCGGGCCGGGTGGCGGTGGCCGGGCAGACCGCGGCCAAGGCCGCCACCCAGGTGGCCAGGGACGCCCCGGTGACGGTAGCGGCTGATGACGAGGGCCCCGAGTACGTCTCGCGCGGCGGCCACAAGCTCGCCGGCGCGCTGCGCGTCTTCGGCGAAGACGGCCTGACGGTGGCGGGCAAGCGGTGCCTGGACGCGGGCGCGTCGACCGGCGGATTCACCGACGTGCTGCTGCGCGCGGGCGCGGCGCACGTCGTCGCCGTCGACGTCGGGTACGGCCAGCTGGCCTGGAGCCTGCGCACCGACCCGCGGGTCACCGCGGCGGACCGGGTCAACGTCCGCTCCCTCGACCCCGCCCTGGTGGCCCCGCCGCCCGCGGTGGTCGTGGCGGACCTGTCGTTCATCTCGCTGACCCTGGTGCTGCCCGCGCTGGTCGCCTGCGCGGCGCCGGACGCGGATTTCGCGCTGATGGTGAAGCCCCAGTTCGAGGTCGGCAAGGGCCGCGTCGGGGCGGGCGGCGTGGTGCGCGACCCGGCCGACAGGGCCGCCGCGGTGCGAGCCGTGTGCGACGCCGCGGCGGACCTCGGCCTAGGCGTAAGAGGTGTGACGGCCAGTCCGCTCCCGGGGCCAGCGGGAAACGTGGAGTATTTCGTGTGGCTGCGCCACGGCGCGCCGCCACTGGCCGACGACGTCCTGCGGCACGCGATCGAGACGGGACCCGATGCCTGATTCCACCCGGACCATGCTCGTCCTCGCACACACCGGCAGGGAAAATGCCGTGCGCAGCGCGCGGTTCGTCATCGAGCGGCTGGTCGCCGCCGGGATCACGGTCCGGGTCACCGAAGACGAGGCGCCGGACCTGCGCTGCGCCGGCGTCACACAGGTGCCCGCCGGCCCGGAGGCGGCCAAGGGCGCGGAGCTGGTGATCGTGCTCGGCGGCGACGGCTCGCTGCTGCGCGCCGCCGAGATCGCCCGCCCGGTGCGGACCCCGCTGATCGGCGTGAACCTCGGCCACATCGGCTTCCTCGCCGAGGCAGAACCCGACGGGCTCGCCGAGACCGTCGACCGGCTCGTCGCGGGGGAGTACCGGGTCGAGGAACGGATGACGATCGACGTCGTCGCCCGCGACAACGGCACCGAGCTCGCCGCCACGTGGGCGCTGAACGAGGCGACCGTCGAGAAAGCCCGCAGGGAGCGGATGATCGAGGCCGTCATCGAGATCGACGGGCGGCCGCTGTCCCGCTGGGGGTGCGATGGCGTGGTCTGCGCCACGCCGACGGGGTCGACCGCGTACGCGTTCTCCGCCGGCGGCCCGGTGGTGTGGCCAGAGGTAGAGGCGCTGCTGATGGTGCCGATCAGCGCGCACGCGCTGTTCGCCAGGCCGCTGGTTGTTTCCCCAAACTCGGTTCTCGCGGTAGAACTAGTGTACGAGGGTGTCGCCCACGCCGACGCCGGCCGGCTCAGCGTCGAGTCGGCCGGTCACGAGCCGGCGTGGGCCGAGACATCGGAAGCCGTTATGTGGTGCGATGGGCGTCGTAGGTTCGACCTGCCGCCCGGCGCCCGAGTCGAGGTGCGCCGGGGCTCGCTGCCGGTGCTGCTGGCGAGGGTGCACGGGCCAGGGCCGGGCATGGACGGCGGGCCGGGCGCCGGCGCGTTGTTCACCGACCGGCTGGTGGCCAAGTTCGGGCTGCCCGTCGCGGGCTGGCGGGGTAGGAAGGAGACGGCTGGCGGTCATGCTTGAGGAAGTGCGCATTACCGGGCTCGGGGTCATCGACGACGCGCTGCTCGAGCTGTCACCCGGTTTCACCGCGCTGACGGGCGAGACCGGCGCGGGCAAGACGATGGTGGTGACCGGGCTCGGCCTGCTGTTCGGCGGCCGCGCGGACCCGTCGCGGGTCCGGCCGGGCGAGCAGCGCGCCGCCGTGGAGGGCCGGCTTCGCACCGAGCTGTCCGGCAAGGTCGCCCGCCAGGTCGAGGAGGCCGGCGGTGAGCTCGACGAGGACGGCACGCTGGTGCTGACCAGGACGGTGTCGGCCGAGGGGCGGTCCCGCGCGTTCGCCGGAGGCCGCGGCGTGCCGGTGTCGCTGCTCACGTACCTGGCCGACGACCTGGTGGCCGTGCACGGCCAGTCCGACCAGCAGCAGCTGCTGCGGCCCGGCAGGCAGCGCGAGGCACTCGACAAGTACGCGGGCGCCGAGCTGGCCGTCGTGCTCGGCGACTACCAGCGGGCGTTCACCAGGCACCGGAAGGTGCACGAGGAGCTCATGGAGCTGACCTCGCAGGTACGGTCCCGCGCGGCGGAGGCCGAAGCGCTGCGGGCCGGCCTCACCGAGATCGAGAAGCTCGACCCGGCGGCCGGCGAGGAGGCCGCGCTGCGCGCCGAGGAAGAGCGGCTGTCCAACGCCGACGCGCTGCACGCCGCCGCGACGGTGGCGCACGAGGCGCTGCTCGGCGACCCGACGGCCGCCACCGACGGCGCGGACGCGACCACCCTGCTCGGGCAGGCGCGCCGCGCGCTGGACGAGGTGCGCCGGCACGACACCGAGATCGACGGCGTGGCCGGCCGGCTCTCCGACGCCGCGTACCTCATCTCCGAGGTGGCCGCCGAGCTGGCCTCCTACATTCAGGGGATCGACGCCGACCCGGCCAGGCTCGCCGTCGTCCAGGAACGCCGCGCGGCGCTGAACCGGATCGTCCGCGTCTACGGCCCAGGCGGCGTCTCCCCGTATCTCGACCTCCCGCCCGCCGCACCGGAGGGGCCGGCGGGCGACCCGCCAAGCGATGAACCCGACGAGATCGCCGCCGTCCTCGACTGGGCGCGCCGCGCCGCGGCCCGGGTCACCGACCTGGACACCGACGACGACAAGATCGGCGCCCTCACCGGGGAGGAAGCCACGCTCGCCCGCGAGGTGGGTGACCTGGCCGCCCGGCTGTCCGGGCTGCGCCACGCCGCGGGCGAGCGGTTCGCCGCCGACGTGACGGCCGAGCTGACCGCCCTCGCGATGCCGCACGCCAGGGTCTCCGTCCATATCAGCGAGCTGGACGAGCCGGCGCAGCACGGCATCGACGACGTGGAGATCCGGCTGGCCGCGCACCCGGGCGCGCCCGCGCTGCCGCTGCACAAGGGCGCCTCAGGCGGCGAGCTGTCCCGGGTGATGCTGGCCATCGAGGTGGTCTTCGCCGGCGCCGACCCGGTGCCGACGTTCGTCTTCGACGAGGTGGACGCCGGCGTCGGCGGCAAGGCCGCCGTCGAGATCGGCCGCCGCCTGGCCAAGCTGGCCAGGCTCGCGCAGGTCATCGTCGTCACCCACCTGCCCCAGGTCGCCGCGTTCGCCGACAACCATCTGCTGGTCGCGAAGTCGAGCGACGGCAGCGTCACCAGCAGCGGGGTGATCCGCCTCGACCACGACGCCCGGGTCCGCGAGCTGTCCCGGATGCTGGCCGGCCTGGAAGACTCCGAGTTCGGCCAGGCCCACGCCGCCGAGCTCCTCGCGATGGCAGCAGAACAGGCCGCCCAGCCCTAACACCGTCACCCAGCCAAACGCGGTCGATGACCAATCGACCTCTCAGAGTGTTGTGCAGGGTGCGGGCTGTCCGCGGCGCGGGAAATAGGAGCCGCCGCTGGCCGGGCTTGCCGAAGTCCAAGAGAACTCAGGAGAATGCGGCTATGGCGCAGACGATGCGGTTCACGATCGGGGGCTATGCAAGTTGCACCGATCGAGCCTGCGGTCAGGTAAGCCGCATAATCGTCAGCCCGGTCACCCGGAAGGTCACTCATCTCGCCGTCGACCCCATTTACCGGCGTGGCCCGGGGCGGCTTGTTCCTGTTGACCTGGTGGACGCTGCGACGGACCAGGTCCGGCTTCGCTGCACCCTGGCCGAGTTCCAGGCGCTCCGGCCCGACCAGGAGGGCGGGGGCATGCCGGACCTCGACTCTACCGGGCACCTAGGCAACCCTCCTGACCAGGTGAGATGGGTGCTAGGTCCCATGCAGGATCCCGGCGATGCCGGGCCGGGTGTCACTGTCGATTACGTCCCATCCGGCGAGGTAGACATCCGCCGCGAACTGATCGTCTGTGCGACCGACGGCGAGATAGGGCGGGTCCAGGGGCTGCTCGTGGAACCTGGCGGCCACCGCATAACCCATGTGCTCTTCCAGGAGGGGCACATGTGGGGCCGCAAAGAAGTGGCCATCCCGGTCGACTCCGTGACCAAAATCGGGACCCTACTCATCCATCTCAGCCTTACCAAACACGAGGTAAAGGAGCTGCCGCCCGCAGACATTCATCCCGCAGCGGGATAGACCTGCCCGGGGCCGCGAGTCAGTGAGCCCGGGACGACATAGGGCGCGAAAGTCGATGCTGGTGGTTAATTCTCCCGATGGGCACCCCCGGGCGAGAAGATGCTCATCGCCTTCATCCCCAGCCCCAGGGGCACCACGCCAGGAACCGTTCGAGACGATATGGGATAGAAAAAGCCCCCATAGGGGCCATAACTATCCCATATCTTTGCCGGGCCGGGCCGGGCCGGGCTGGACGCGAG
>Ga0335075_10013587_pt1 | contig 12257 bp, 6 predicted proteins | sample Lox_Sample_24_FD_206723 | JGI IMG/M metagenome (GOLD analysis project Ga0335075, IMG submission 206723) | Soil microbial communities from Loxahatchee National Wildlife Refuge, Florida, United States - Lox_Sample_2.4 | ecosystem: Environmental > Terrestrial > Soil > Wetlands | place: USA: Florida... | reverse complement strand
GGTCCACTCAAATCGCCTGCCGAGCCAGATTCCAAGGTTACTCAAGCGGCGAACACGATCAGGGTGGTCGGGAGGTGTGACAGCCACGGCCATATCAGCAACCTCGACCGCGCGGTTGAGATCATCCATCGCTCGGGTCCGTTCAAATCGCCTGCCGAGCCAGATTCCAAGGTTACTCAAACGACGAGCGCGATCAGGATGGTCGGGAGGTGTGGCCACCACGGCCATGTCAGCAGCCTCGACCGCGCGGTTGAGGTCCCCCATATTCCCTGTCCGTTCGTATCGTAACCCAAGCATGAACCCTAATTTCTGTAGCATGGCAACTAGATGGGGATGTCCTGTTGACGTCATGTTTATTGCCTGCTCTATGATGCGAATGGCCTCATTTAAGTCTTTCATGACACCGGTCCGCTGGTAGTTCTCTGCTAGGCTCGCCGCCTGGTCGCTCAGATAGCCTTGAAAGCTCATATCGCCAGATGTGAACGCGCCTCTAATTCTCCAACCAAATAAGCACGAGCGCATGAGCAGCCCGACCTTCTCTTTGTAGAAGCATCATCATCTAAGATTTTTGAGGCGAACTTTTTCGTCTGTGTGTCATGAGCAAGTTGTGCCTTGAACATTCTAGTGGCCAGGTTAGGTACGAGTTCAAATTGACCTCCAGGTCGGCATCCATGCCAAGGATTTTCAGAGCACCGTCCGCGCTGTGGATGGCCGTAAGGTGTCACTGCAAGTTGATCCCTTCCGCTTGCTGAATTCTTGGTTCAAGGTATGCCATTGAAGCTGTCCTCGTGAAGATGAGGAAACAGGCGTAAACAATAACCGTTACAGAGCTTCTTCAGTACCGGAGCCTCACATAATACCTTCGAGTCCTTGCCTAACTCCAACCGGCCGGAACAGCACTAGTACAGCCTTTCGCCCTTGTACGGGCAACAGTCAATACACGTCAGCCAGGTACGTAAGAAGGTGGTGGTGACGACGATGGAATCCTCTATAACACACAAGGTAGCAAGGTCTGCCTGCGTCTATAAGTATCAACTCGTTACCCATCTAGATAGAATGATCAAGCAATTCAATATCACCTTCCTCAGTCTGACAGTTATTGAGTATGAGGACTCAAGTCTATCTAGCTGTAAAGACTGGAGTTTACACACACACACAACTCTTGACAAGTCTGGGACTCTGAGTAGAGGAAATAGAGAAAGTAGAGCTTCGACTCTTACTTTCTCGATTCCTGCCCTAGCCATGTCACGCGTTACCTGATTGCAATGTTTGTCCCAAGTCGCTACCTGGTCCGTGACAAACAGTTCGTATAAGGAAATTTCGAGTTACCCACTTCTCATTTGGAGTATCATCTTCCATACCTCGGAAAGATGTGGCTAACCCTGACAGAAACTTTGATAACTGATTGTAATCGCCACGAACAGACGCGTCCAGGATCTTAGGCAACAACAATGGTGCGAACGAGGTCGAATTGCTGGTGACGAACACCTTCATTATATCTTCGCATTGATATTGACCCCGACTCCTGAACAGCTCCGGCACAACCATCGTCCACTTTATTTCTTTCTTGCCGCTGTGCCTTTCATTCTTCGGTGGCACCACCTCAAAGCCACATCCACCTAATTGGCACAGAAGATTATCAATCTGCCAAGATGGACCCAAGTCAAATATAGCCAAATACAATGGCTTCTCGCTCAAGTTCTCGACCGTCAAAGTCAACACGTCGTCATCATTGACGTCGAGAGAGCCTGCTGCTTCAAGATCATGTCCAATTGCGTCACTGAGATGCATTGTAAATGAATGCTCAAAGGACGCTTTTGAAATCCGGTTCTCAATTCCTTCAAAGTATTTGAAAGCTGCCAGATGTTCCAAGATTCCCATAACACGATCCAATGCTCCCTCTCTATCAAGTGGTATAGTTGGCAAGCCGGTAATTTTCCGATCCGACTCGTCGAGAATTTCGTATTCGTTGCCTTCGTTGCATATAACGTTGAATAGGCAAGGCTGACCTCCCACATTCTCGGTAGAAAGGTGCAAGAAGCGTCTCTGTTTTGCGGCTGCTATCCATTGAGCTTGATTACTCACATGGGCCACGAGTCGTACGAGAATCTTCCGAGGAGATAAAGACGTGAGTGGTCTTGCCTTCCACCCTGTCTTGATCTGGCTTGTAATAGATGTTGGTTCAATTCCCACCAAGTCTGACGTAAGACCTCGAACGGTGCTAACTTTAGCCTTTACTGGATCATACTTTGCGAGGTCGGGAAAATCTTCTGACAAGTCGAGTGGATATAGGGCGTACTCGTCATCCTTGTACACGCCGTGTGCATCTCCTGCTTCCAGGCACAGGCAGTCGTTTTCCTGCGTCCTGAAGACTGAGATAGAGACCATGTTCGGCTCCGAAAGGAGCTTCCCAAAGAAAGAAAAATTCTTATTCCCATAGCGCATTGGATTTTGTCGCGGCCAGTGTGCATGAAACTTAACACGCAGATGCTGATACAGGGATTGGTGTGTAATTTCTACACCAATTTTCCTCAGCGGGGTAAGTGCGCGAACTAGGAAGTATGATAGCGCACCATTTCTCTCTCCCCCTTCAAATTCGAGCTCCTGAGCCCTCTCATGTGGACCACAGGCCGTGAGGATCGTGTAGCCGTGAGGATCGACCAGCCATTTCGGTAGCATGCGAGCATCGCGTTGAGAAGAACCGACTTGGTGATCAGGACTCATACCAAGCTTCTGCGGATACGCAGCATCGATAGCATGGTCATAATCAACAGCTCGAATACCGGCACCAGTTGGGTCGCCGTGGCGTACAACACTCCCCGAGAAACAGCAGTCAAGGACGAGTGTGACGAAAAGCCCCTTTTTCACCATTTCATTCAGGAGATATGCCAAGTCCAGACCTTTGAGATAGCGACTTCCAACAACATCATCAAACAGAACTAAAGCTAGGTCGCCTGTATCCTTATCGCTGTATTCTGAGGAGGTGCCCGGCGTTTGAGTTCCATGTCCGGAGTAATGGATGTACACAAAATCTCCCGGTTTCGCCTCAGCTGTTATTCTCGCAAGGCTGGAAGTCACATTCTCAAAGGTCGGCCACGAATCTGGTTTCTCAGCTGGATGGTGAGAATTCGGGTCCTCAGGCGCACTCGCTGTAAATGTAACAACGTTCACAGGTGTTGATCTGGTCTTGAGATATTCCTTGATGTTCTTCACATCTCGAACGCAGCCCTTTAGAGAGTCTTTCACGTAGAAATTGATTCCGATCAGAACTGCCCAATGGTTTGTAACAGCGTCGACTTCGCTCATGATGATGAGGATTGTACAAAGTTTCTAGGAAGTTTGTATTCAGATCGGCGAGCGCTCAGGACTATATCTCGAGGTTTTGTTGTTGAATCTGTTTGATAGGAGAACGAATTGTGCAGTTCTGGAGAAGACGAGGCTGATTCACTTGGCAGGCCCAAAAACCCCCAAATTGAAAAATCTGAGAGCCTCAAGACACACACCCATGAGACGCACGCCCGCAAGGGATTCTACTAGAATTATACTCATAGAAAGGATTAGCTGCTTGGACCATTCCTTTGGATTCGCTATCAGCTGGAAGAGACATCAAGCTGTGCTGAACGTAATTCCGGCGATCGGCAAGAACAGACAGACTCTGAGGCTTCAGCCTACCGTCACAGCAGTCAACGAGGGTCAATGTGTAGTCGCACATATTCCAAATTACGGACTATAGTTGGGACGCATTCTCGGATATCGAGAATGTGGAACGCGTGACCAAGGCTCGGGCACTCCCCAAGTGCACGAATGGGGTGGAGTAAGAGCTGCGCGTCCTGATTACTCGGCACGAAAGGGTAATAAGGTTGAGTAAGAGGAGATGCGCTAATGATCCCTGCGGTATTAGGACAGAAAGTGGACAGAAAGTGAAGTCAGCAAGGCTTCGGGCACATGTACAGTCAACGACTCGACACCATGTATGCAACAAGCGTTTGAACATTGTGGAGACCTACGATGATATGATGGCGGCTAAGCCTTCTTTTCGAGCTTTGACAGGCCACCAACATGGCCACCAGCTTGGCCAACCCTTCCGCATGCATGACCACCGTATTCAATGCACCATAGTGATCCACCATTTGCAGAGACATTAAAGGGGCCTGTGAAGGTGACTTTGCGGGCTCAACTGCGGCAACATTCAAGCCGTTATACGCTAAACAGATGACTGCGGGTATGTTGTCGTCAGTGTAAGCCCGGCTCGGATCACGCATTTCTTTGTTGAGCTAGCTTATTGCTTCCGTGTGGTTGTAGAGAGGCTCCGCACGATCCTGATTGTTTGTGAGGCCTTTACAAGCTTGTGTATAGACAATCGCTCCGTCATGATAGCATTGAAGATGCCCCTGTGATAAGTGAGTCGAGAAAGCCATGCTTTTGCAGCTGGAGTCTCAGGCCCCAATAGGTCAGTAGGGAATAGGTTTGGTAAGTGTTGTACACCTTCCGTCATCAAGCGTGGTCAAACTGACTGCGTTTGTTGCTCAACTTCCAAGTTCGACACGTCTTTCGAGAATTGCTCGAGCATCGGCCACGTTCAATGAATCCAGGCGAAGGGCAGCCAGAATATCACGTGCCGAGTCGTTGCTCTTGAAGATCAGTTTTCCGACTTCCCATAGACTCCAAGTTTTGTTCTCGTCAGATATGTCAGGTTGCGTTGCATCCTCGTCTATGACTGCGTCTTCTTCCACGTCTTCAGGAACCTGGTCCGTCTCTTTCTGGGACGCCTTTATTGGCAGGCCAAGTAATAGCAAGCCATCTTCAAGTCTCTTCATGCACCGTTGAGCTTCACCGGGCGCATTAATCGACGAGTCGATAACGGCTTCAACGGCCATGAGATCCCTCCGAAGCTGCGCCACTCCTGCACTGGAGAACGAATGGCGCATGATGACGCTTTCTAGCACATCCTTTTGAATCGCAAAACAGACTTGCCTCGTGATCCTCCGCAAGGGTGCCGCAGCCAGCACGGTTGCCAAGAAGCCAAGTTGCGCGGACAAAACTTGCAAAGTAGCGTCCAGAGATGCGGAGGGTGATAGCTGAGACGCGTCTGACACAGTCGTAGAGATCGAAGCCCATCCTGACACCTTCGAGTATGGTCTGAGTGTGGCGCGGACGTTACTCCTAAGAGCTTCGGCCATGTCATTCTCAACCAAAATTCGCAGTCTTCGATACGCAGACTCGGTTTCGTCGAACAACGCGCCATCGCCGGTCTCATTTTCAGCATCTTTACCACTTCCGTTTATGATAGTTGCGGAAGTCCTAGACGCGACCTCTTTTGTGGATAGATCTCGTCCTACTAAGCCATTTGTGCCTGTGTTGCGTCGAGCGCGGTCTTGGAGCTCGTCCCATAATTCCAGGAAGAAGATATCGTCGCTCCAGTCCGACATTTTTCGTTCAAGATATTCAGCGCTGCCAAAAATCTTAGACAGCTTCTGCAGTCCTTTCAGACCTGAAACATCTGTGGAGGGATCTTCCGTCATGCCCGCATTCTGTACCAGTTTACCAGCGATCGTCGAGTTTACTCGATAGCTCTGGTGGCTTTCGCGCAAGTGTTGGTAATAATCGTCAAATATTGCCAACTGAATGTCGATAAAAAATTTCAGCTTCTGGCTGAAAGACGATAGCAGTCTGTAGCGGTCTGTAACAGTCTCCAGGAGGTCATTAACGCGTATCGCCCCCTTTGTCGGTGCCGTGCTTCCTGGCCCGGTACTGTCGAAATCCAACTCGTTGCTCTCTGGCGAGTCTCTGATGTTTCGGTATCGTTCCAACGCAAAATTCTTCTCCACCTGCAGCCAAGTTGCGAAATAACCATGAGCAGTTAGCATTGACCAGGTGAGGCCTTTCCAATCCACAAGCACCCAGGGAACAGGAGTGTACGCCCAGGAATCACGTAATGTGGTGTCGAAAGACATCAATTCATGGATGAAGTGTGAAAGTAGGGAAGGGCTTGCAGAGATTTGAGGGAGCAGGGAGAGGCATTTTGCAGACACCATTGGTAAGAGCGCCGTGATGAACTCGGACATGGCATCTGTGTACATCGCATCATCTAGGTCTGTTGTCCGAGACCGCTGGTCTAGGATCGGCTGCATGTAATCGAGCATGAAGTCATTGTGGGTGTCTAGCAGGTCGAGCACATGGGAAAGAAAATACTCGGGCTTGTCTAGGCGATTCGTTGGTTTGTCGCCGAAGAAATGGTAGCGAAACCGAAGCTCCAGTGGCTTTACCATGACCTCCAGTGGTAGAAGCACAGTTGGGTCCTGGGATAACGAGCCAAGGGCTTCGGCGGCTTGACGGTGCAAGTCGGGCTCTTGGAGATCGAGCAGTGTTTCCACCTGATCTGTCCATCTTGCGACGAGCCCGCCAGTCAACTTGAGCTCTTTGTTTGGCCAACTCATTTCATCCAGAGTCTTATTCAGATCTGACTCGAAGCCTTTCTTCAATGAATCGTAGAGTGTATGAGCTTGCTGCTCTACGTGGTCGACTAGATGCGGAGCAGCACCTTCAGCTGCTGGTTGGGCAGCTTTAACAGCGGTGACTAGGGATCGCAATCTTCGGTAAGGTTCAATCGCCAGTCGAGGAGATGCTTTCAGCTTTTGATGTGCTTGTGAACTAAAATTCTCATCAATATTAACCGTACCCGATGTCTCAACGATGATGGCGAACCTCAACTCATCTACCTCTTTCAGTAACTCCATATAACCGTTTGCGACGTCTAGGCGTTGTAGCTTGATCATGAGCAACTCAAACTTGTGGACCGCTTCATCGCTTTTTTCTGATCGCGTGAAATCCTTCAACTTTGTGTCTATGTCTGCTTGTCGCGCATTGAACTGCTCGGCCTTCTGCTGTAGGTCGGCATCGTGCTGGTTGGAGGCGCTTTCAGCATCGGCGAGGATACGGCTGGCTTCTTCGAGCTTTTGATCCGTCAGTTATTAACTCTTTGAACGGACACAGGTCGATCTCACCTGCATTTGGAGGAGCTCATGCTGCTGTTGAACATTTTGGAATAGCGACTCGAGATTGTTCAGATCCGCAGTGGTCTGCAACTTATCGTTCAAGTAATCTTGAACTCTCGTCTCTATATCGAGGCTGCGTGTGCTACTGATGGCAGCCATGTTTGAGTAGTAAGAAATAGATTAACACAACACATAAATTCGTTAAAGAGCAGCGCGGGCTTTTCGAAGATTTGCCGGAGCTTGACGCGTGAACGCGAGATCGTATGACGGCATTGATTACTCTGTACAAGTCCAAAATTCCACACACACTTAATGACTATGCCAATGAAACTTATATGAATGAAAACTAGGTAGGACTTGGTAGCCCTCCCGAGCATGGAAAGCCCTACAAAGCGAAGAAAGAAGAATAGCCAAAAGCCATCACCGTTACCAGAGCGTAGCCTCGATTTCTTCTTCGCAAAACAGAATGACAAAGCCACTCAAAGTACTAGATTTTCTGAGACTATTCAGGCTACGGCAAGTCCAGTTACAGGAGATGGTGAGCAACGTTTGACGGACGAGGAGCTGGCAAGGAAGCTTCATGAGGAGTGGGCGAGAGAGGATGCAGGCTCCGACATCCAGCGTTCAAGTGTCGAAGACAAGGCACCTTCACCCAGTAGCCCAACGCTACCTGCCAAAGACGTGCCACAGAACGGCATAGAAGAAACAGAAGGTGCTGCCGAACTCGCAGAACAGCGACGGACCCCAGAGAAGACTACTCCTACTAAAGGGGACGTTCTTGGATTGCAATCCTTAGCAGCTGCAGAAGACACGGTCACACTTACGATTCCGTTCGACGAAAATCCTCTGACCTTCCAGCCATCAAAGTATGTGCCAGAGCTAAGGAGGCATTGGGCTACAGAAGGCGGCGATGCATCATACGCGCTACTCACACGATGTTTCGTCTTGATCAACAGCACCCAAAGTCGAATTAAGATTGTCGACACTTTGGTGAATTGCCTTCGTACGATCATTGAAGGGGATCCAGACAGTCTCTTGCCTGCGGTATGGCTCGCAACGAATTCCATCTCGCCACCATACATATCTTTGGAACTTGGACTAGGCGGGTCTGCAATCTCGAAGGCGTTAAAGAAGGTGTGTGGACTCGATAACGCAGGCCTGAAGAATTTATACGACAAATATGGCGATGCGGGAGACGTCGCGTTTGAAGCAAAGAAAAAGCAGACCTTTACACTGCGGAAACCGAAGCCTCTTTCTATCAAAAGCGTGTATCAATCGCTGGTCAAGATTGCAAACAGTAAAGGTACAGGAAGCGTCGAGAACAAACAGAGGATTGTCGAGAGGCTGCTCCAGGACGCTCGCGGTGCAGAAGAGAGCCGTTATATTGTCCGGACACTTGTTCAGCATCTTCGTATCGGCGCTGTCAAGACAACCATGCTGATCGCCTTGGGCCGCGCATTTTTGCTGACCCAGCCCCCAGGCGCAAGTCTTCCACTTCGAAACATCGCAGAGCTTGCGAAGCTTAAGAAGGAAGAGCTGGCCGTGGTCTGGACGAAAGCTGAGGAGATTGTCAAAACATGCTTCGCCCGTCGTCCGAATTACAACGACCTTGTCCCAGGACTGCTCGAGGTCGGTGTATGCGATGAGCTGCTTCGAAGGTGTGGCTTAACACTTCATATACCCCTACGTCCTATGTTGGGAAGCATTACGCGCGATCTAAGCGAAATGCTCACCAAGCTCCAAGGACGAGATTTCAGCTGCGAATTCAAGTACGATGGCCAGCGGGCGCAAGTTCATTGCGACGATCGTGGGAAAGTCTCGATCTTTTCAAGACATCTGGAATTAATGACTGAAAAGTATCCCGACTTGGTTGCGCTTGTTCCAGATATCAGAGGTGATGGAGTGTCTAGTTTCATCCTTGAAGGAGAGGTCGTTGCTGTTGACCGCGCGACAGGCGAGCTGAAGACGTTTCAGACTCTTACCAACCGTGCCAAGAAGGACGTGGACATTGGCAGTATACAAGTCGACGTATGTTTGTTTGCATTTGATCTAATGTACCTAAACGGCGAAGAGCTACTTGACAGACCGTTCCGGGAACGACGAGGTCTGCTGAGAAGCATGTTCATCGAGAAAGAGCATCACTTCTCCTGGGTCAGAAGTATTGACGCGACCTCAGCAGACTCTGAAACAGTGTTGGAGTTCTTTAAAAGCGCAACGGACACTAAGTGTGAGGGCATCATGGTCAAGATCTTGGACAATCTCCCAAACGCAGACCTTGTGAGCGGAGAAAGTCTTCAGCATCTCGAAGAGCCTATATTACAGCCTCCAACGCCGTCGAAATCGAAGAAAGGTGCAAAGAAGAGCAAATCGGGCAAGGAGGAAGAGAAAGAGAGGGGCGTTAGGAGGAAAGCCTTGCTTTCTACGTATGAGCCTGACAAGCGACTTGACTCATGGCTCAAAGTCAAGAAGGACTACAACGCAGCCGCTGATACGATCGACCTCATCCCAGTAGCGGGTTGGCACGGCCAAGGTCGAAAAGCCAAATGGTGGTCGCCTATCCTCCTGGCATGCCGGAACCCTGAGACCGGAACCCTCGAAGCGGTGACAAAGTGTATCTCGGGATTCACCGACAAATTCTATCAGGCAAACAAGGAAAAGTATGCGGAAGGGTCAGACAACGTGATCGCACGTCCCAGCTACGTGGAATACGATGGTCATCCTGAGGCGTGGTTCGAGCCTCAGGAGGTCTGGGAAATGGCATTTGCAGACATCACTCTTAGTCCGACATATACGGCGGCTATTGGCCTTGTCAGCGACGAGCGTGGGCTTAGCATGCGATTTCCTCGCTTCCTGAGGGTTCGAGAAGACAAAAGTATCGACGAAGCAAGTACTTCGGATTTTCTCGCAAGCCTATACAGGAAACAGGAGGCGAAAGCTCAAGCGAATGACGTACAGAACGGACTAGAGGATCTTGACGACGATCTGGTGGATGACTGACGTCTTGTCAGGTGAGTGTGGCGTCGTAGAGCTGAAATGATGAGCAAGCTTCATACACGCAGCTCAATTTGGAGGATAGCCTCTTCTTCAGCTAAGGGGGTCAGATTGCTCTGTTGTAACCAGTAGGTAGCTTCTTTCAAGCCTCCTTATCAGGAGCTGGTTGCTGCATGAGAGCCATCAGTTGGTCGATGATCGCCCCATCAATTTCTCCAAAGCCACCATAGTACTCAAATTCCGCGGCGAAACGCCCGGCAGCTTTGAGGTACCAGTCTTGCTCCTTATGTCCGAACTTACTAGCTTCCTTGATCGCTCGAATCGCTAGAGACAAAAATCATGTTAGTCAGCGTCTCTCCTATCAAAGTCCTCGTAGTCGCGAAGAAGGGATGGGCTTACCCTTCACATAATGCGCATCTAAGGTCGCCTTGCTATCAACCGCCTGCCCCACCACCCCTTCAAATTGTAGTCTGCGATCGTATCGTCCCGGGTCTCCGGCCAGACTTGGACGATGTAGACCACAATGGCAAAGAGCCACCATTGCTGAAGAGCCTGACGTGTGACTCAGCCGGGATCTCCGGAAGGATAACTCGCACTGTATGGCAAGCCGTCCGGGTGTGCAGAATGAGGAAGTCGAATGGTTGTCTGGGCTTCTTCGTGCTGAGAAGCGCAACGCTCACATCTAGTGCTTCACCGCATTGCTCGGCGGGGATTTGTAATGAGCCAAGAGTCCCGCCAGTACTCCAGGATGACAAATTCGTCGTTTGCCAAGAGGGGCTCCAGTCTTTCGCGGCGAGGTGTCTTGGTGAACGAGTCTGGTCGATTGTCCGAGTGGATACGGGAAAGGACTTCGAATGGGGACGTTACTGTCTTTGAAGGATCCCTAGAGGAAGGAGTGCTTATGTCGAGGAACCGGCGGGGAAAAGACTCGTAGTGAATGGCGGCAAGGGTAAGGGCTTCCATGGCGATCTCCTTACTTTGAACCTCGTACGCGTATGTGAGATGGACCGGGGGATGACACAAGTCATGAATTGAGTCCCACTAATGAGCAAGCGGGCCTAACGAACATATACAGATTAATGACCTTGCACCAATCGCCTGCATGCTCTTCCAGCTCACGCTCGCCACAAGATCGACTGATGCACCACAAAACGGACGTGTTCTAGCAAGGGCTGGCGCGGCCCTCGTCACTATGTATCAGCGGCTAAGGCTAGGCAGTACTAAGAATGTCAACTCTCTAAGTGCCCTTGGGAGCCTTCGAAGAACCTTTACTGAATCGCTAACTACGATAGCGGGACAATATGTCAAGAGACAGCGTGAAATAGCCATGGAGAGATGAATGAAAGGTTATTTCTCAACCAGTTTTGCTAGATTTCTATAGGCTTGGGCGACTATCAGATCTCTCTGTGAGTACGTGCTCACAAAGTTGCAGAGGTCGCGATACCTTTCTCCTACCCCCCCGACCGTACCGATAAGCTTGGGGGAGGTGAGGGCTTAGTGGAGGCGTGAGTAGTGTGTTGCGAATGTGGGTGTAATGGCTATACATCTCCGTACCACGCCTGATGCCACTTTCTTTCCCCCACTACATTGAGCCGATGGATCAGCAGGTGTTTTTGTTGGTTCAAGACACACGCACACATCACGAAGGGTATGATAAAGTAAGTACATACTAAGTGTGATTTTGCCCTTGCCTTGCCAGATGGCGACAATACCAATGATGGCTGAGACGATGCCGAAGATGATGGCACAGATGAGGTCAGGGGACATCATGAGTAGAAGTGTGAATGTGGATTTGGATGGGATGGGATGAGACGGGATTTGGTTAGTGTTGGTGTTGGGGTGGTGAAGATGTGGAGGTAGAAATGATGAGGTGGATTTGTGTGGCGAGGCGGCAGTGGGGATGATCGGATTGGATGGACCACTATATGAAGAGACAGAAAGGGGACTCTAGAGAGCCTGGAAGGGTTTCTTCTTGGGTTATGTGAGAAATCAAAGGCGCTGATATCAAAATCGAAGAGAGAAGCAGATGAAGAGATGGGGAACAAGAGATGATATAACCATTTCCAGCTGGGAGCGCTGGCACAGAAATAGCTAGGACAAAGCTCACCAAACCTGTGAGACAATGTAGAGAACATCAACTTGGGAGTATAAAGATTCGCACTAGTGTAGAGAAGAGTAGCTCGGGAGCGTGGGAGATTTGCGCTAGTGCAGAGGATTCTGGCTTGGAGGTCTGGCTTGGAGTTTGCCATGGAGGTCTGCCATGGAGGTCTG
>Ga0335075_10013585_pt1 | contig 12257 bp, 10 predicted proteins | sample Lox_Sample_24_FD_206723 | JGI IMG/M metagenome (GOLD analysis project Ga0335075, IMG submission 206723) | Soil microbial communities from Loxahatchee National Wildlife Refuge, Florida, United States - Lox_Sample_2.4 | ecosystem: Environmental > Terrestrial > Soil > Wetlands | place: USA... | reverse complement strand
GAAGTGCAGGGTCTGCGGGCGATGCAAGCGCGCCGCTGGCCGACAGGCGCCCACCGCGTGGACGCGGTCGTCCTCACCATCGCGCTGATGTGCACCAAGAACTTCGACTACGAGGCTCTGACGCTGAAGGAGCTTCGCGACAAGCGCGGCGTCGACCTCGACCGGGTGTCGAAGATGGACGTCATCCGGGGCCGGATGATCGTCGAATACCGCGACGGCGAGTTAGCAGTCGATGAGCCCGTCAAGGACTTCCACGGTGCCGCGTTGAAGGGCTGCGACGAGTGTGCAGACTTCCTCGGGCGTTCGGCCGACATCTCTGTCGGCAGCGTCGGCTCCATGACCGGCTGGACCAGTGTCCTCGTTCGCACCGAGCGCGGCCGGCTGGCCTTCCAGGCGGCCCGTGCGAAGCTCGACGTGCGAGGTCTCGATGATGCCGCTGCGTTGCTTCGCCTCGACGCGCTGGATAAGAAGATCGCGAACCGTTCCTTGCAACGAAAGCTCGACCCCGACGCGCCCCTGTTCATCGACTTCGAGGAGCACGTGCGCGCGTACGACGGGACAGACCGTCAGCCGGTCTTCATCCGGCACTGATCATGACGCCCGCACCGGTGCTCCACGTGCCAGATGAGCCGACCGCGCACGCGGAGCGCTGGCTGGCGGCAGTCCTCGACGGGCAGGAGCTCGACGACGTGCTGACCGGTGTCGACGGCGTCGTGGAGTGGCTCTGGACGCGCTGGCGGTCGCTGACCGCGGCCGGCCTGGACGAGGCCGACCTGCGCGGCGTGGTGCTGGGCTATCGCCGCGAGATCTGGCTGTGGCTCGCCGGCGAGAGGACGTGGGCCCAGTGCTGCTCGGGCCTCATCGGCCGCATCTCACGGCGGATCGCCGCGCGCGACGGCGTCACGGCCGACGCCGGCGTGTGAGCGAGGGCGCCCCTCCGGCATCCGCCGACCCCGTCATCTCGCTGAGCGGCGTCACGGTGCGGCGAGAGGGGGTCCCCGTGCTGCAGGGCGTGGACTGGCGTGTCCGGGCAGGGGAGCGCTGGGTCGTCCTGGGGCCGAACGGCTCGGGAAAGACGACGTTGTTGCAGGTCGCGTCGGCTCGCCTGTGGCCGACGGCAGGGATCGTCGAGATCCTGGGTGCCCGGCTCGGGCGCGTCGACGTCCGCACGCTGCGGCCCCGGGTGGCGCTGGTCAGCGGGTCGGTCACCCGGCAGCTCCGGGCGGACGCCCCTGCCCGTGACGTGGTGGCGAGCGGACGCTACGGGGCACTCGAGACCTGGTGGAACCGCTACACGGATGACGACTGGGAGAAGGCGGACGCCCTGTTGGCACGCGGTGGCGTCTCGGAGATCGGAGATCGCGCGTTCGGCGTGATCTCGGAGGGAGAGCGCCAGCAGGTCCTGCTCGCCCGCGCCCTCATGAGCGACCCCGAGATCCTCATGTTGGACGAGCCGTTCGCGGGTCTGGACCTCGGTGCACGAGAGCGGCTCTTGGTCCAGCTCGCGAGGCTGGCGGCCGACCCTGCCAGTCCACCGATCGTTCTGGTGACGCACCACTGCGAGGAGATCCCGCCGGGGTTCACGCACGGTGGCCTGGTCTCGAACGGCACAGTGGTGGCGTCGGGCCCGCTGCGCGACGTCGTGACCTCGGCGCACGTGTCGTCGTGCTTCGGCGTGCAGGTATCCGTCGGCCATACCGACGGGCGGTGGTGGAGCCGCGCGACGTAAGGCGCGTCGCGCACGAAAAGCTCTCGTCAACTGCACTCGCGCGACGAGACGCGAAAGGGTCTTGATTCACTGTGGTCGCGCGGGTACAAACGAAAGGCAGAGGAGAAGTGTCGACGGGTGTCGGCGCTTTGGCATTTCCCCCACCATCCACCATTTGCAAATAGCCGCTCATTAGGCTTTTCGCGGAAAGGCAAAGGTAGGTCGTCGGGGAGTGACGATTTTGATCCTGCTGGTCCTCGTAGCGCTTCTGTGGATGGCAGTGCTCGCGCCGAGCGCATGGCGACGCTTCGGTGAGCGCCAGGGAGTGGGTTCCATCGACCACTTCCATCACCAGTTGCAGCTTCTCGAACATGCCGGGCCGAAGACCGTCGCGCCTGCCTATCGCCTGCACACCTCCGGCGCCGCGGCCGCCGCGGCCGCCGCGGCCGCCGCGGGCACCGCCGCCACCGCCGCCACCGCCGCCACCGGTGAAGCACCGAATGCGACCGACGCGGGCGACTCCTCCCGGCCGAAGCTGGTGTTGTTGCGACCGACCGAGGACGCCGACGCCGCTGATCTCGATGACGAAGACGGGGCGCACTACCAGCGCGTCGGGGTGCTGGACCGTCCAGAGCCCGTCTGCCTTCCCGAGACGCACGCGGATCTTCCTGCGTTGCGCCGCGACCAAGCCAGGTACCGCTGCACGATCTTGTTGCGCTGCTTGTGCGCCGTCGCCGTCTCGACCGCCCTCATCGGGGTGTTCCCGAAGCTCCACCTGGCCTGGATCGTGACCGGGTTGTCCGGCATCGCCGCCCTGGGTCTCGTGGGCCTGATGGCTTATGCGAGGGAGCTCGAGGCAGAACAGGAACGGCGTCGCGCACGCCGGGCGCCTCGCCGCGTCGAATCCTCAGATCCCGAGCCCGCCGGAGCCGCGGCGACGACCGCCGGTGCGGTCGGGGCCGAAGGGGCAGGTCGCCGCGCGACCGCCGGCTACCCCGGCGCCTGGGACGACATGGGGTTCGACGACGAGGACTTCGACTTGCCGCAGGTCGCCACTCGCTGACCCCCGTCCGGATCGGTTCGGCCTTGTCCGCGCCGCCGGGCCCGATCAGCCTGAAGGGGAGATCGTCGTCGCCCGACTATTCTGAGGGCGCCCCGGGGGTGTAGCTCAGTTGGAAGAGCGCTACGTTCGCAATGTAGAGGCCGTGGGTTCAAGTCCCATCACCTCCACCCGGATCAGCTTGTGCGAGTTCTCTTTTTTCGAACCTTCGACACTCTGGTCTCGCGTGTTACGCGAATCAGCATCGCCGTCCTTCGTTGATCAATCTCGGCGACCCGTCAGTCACTCTGTCAGAGGTCCAACTGAAACTGTCAACCCTCGGGCATCGCGGTGTACTCCTCGTCGGTAACGTGCTCAGCCCACGTGACAGCGTTTCCCTCGTCGTCGACCTCCTGCATTGCGAGGTGGGTCATGAATCGGGTTGGGTTCGCACCGTGCCAATGAAACTCGCCAGGCTCCGAGAACACCCGGTCGCCAGGTCGGATCACCTGAACTGGAGCGCCCCGACGCTGGCATAGGCCGATCCCCTCGGTCACGTAGAGGCTCTGGCCTCGAGGGTGAGTGTGCCAGGCGGTCCGGGCACCTGGCGCGAATCGAACGACGAGAGCCTGCAGGCGGGACGACCCAGATGGAGTCGCAACCGTGTCATTAAAGACAGGACCCGTGAACCAGGCGCTAGAGCCTCGCTCCGTCTCCTCGCCATTTCGAATTATCTGCATGGCGACGTGAGTAGCCGTCCGTAGCCCGTCATGCTGACGTCGGAGCCGGCTTGTCGAACGGCGTACCAAAGGGAGGCCTGGTTCGCAGTGAGGACCGGTCGGCCGAGGTCCTGCTCCAGGGCTGCGATCACGCCAATCGCCCTGAATCCGTTTCCGCCGATGAACACGGCCTGCGCGGAGGACGGCACGTTGGCCCGAACCCATTCGTAGAGCCGAGCTGGAGTCGCCGCTTCGCCGAGATTCGGGTGGGGAACTTCGATCGGCGGAAGCAAATGGCTTGCGTGGACCACGTCGAATCCGCTTTCCCGAAAGTACGCGACCCCTTTCTGATCGAAGTCGTCGGAGAAGAAGGGCGCGTGGACCAGCGCGATCCGTTCTGCACCGAGCGCCCGAAATCCAGCCGCGGCCGCGCTCGCAGACATCACAACAGGAACACCGTTGGAGTGCTTCTCGACGCGGGTCACAAGGTCCTGTTCCCCGACCCTCCCATGGAAATAGCAGCCCACCGTCCAGGCATAAATGATCGAGGCCAGCGACAATCTGGCAAGCAAATCCGCGGCGTTCTCGGGCCCCGGAGGATCGGCGTAGGTGCTCAAATCGGTGAAAGGGATCCGTGCAGCGTGGAGGGAAACCCCCTCTGGGGCCATCGTCCAGAGCTCAGACTCTGACACCGTGTTGTCATCGTGGGTAAGTACGCCTATTCGGGCGCGCCAACCGAAACCATCGGGGGCAAGATTGGCGCCGTTAGTGTCCATGCGCTCTCCTTCGGCTGGGGTCCTGATAACGGCTGGTTGGTTAGTCCAGGAACTGCAACAGTGCGGAGCTGACCAACTCTGGTGCTTCTTCGGGAAGAAAGTGTCCGGTGGGCAGCGACTCCGTTCGGACGTCGGCTGCATAAAGTTGCCAAACCTCGACAGGGTCCGACACCGTGCTCTGGGTCCCCCACAGAACCAGAACTGGGCATTCGAGTTTGCGCTCCGCCGTAACGGTCTCGTCGTCGTGATCGAGGTCGATTCCTGGCGCTGCTCGAAAGTCGGCGCAACACGCGGCAATGGCGTCCGAGTCGCGGAAACACCGTATGTAATCGTCCATTACTTCAGGCTCGATTGACGCGCCTTTGCCCATGAGGTGAGCGGTCTGCTCGCGGACCCAGAAGCCGGGATCGGCGGCAATTAGGTGCTCGGGAACACCGCGTCCTGCCGGAAGGAAGAACCACTGGTAGTTGTTCATGACGGTGGCGAGACTCAGATGGCGTAGGGCATAGTGCATCGGGACAACGTCAAGCACTGCGAACCTGGAAACCGCCTGCTGGTGATCCAGTACGAGTCGCATCCCGACGCGTGCCCCGCGGTCGTGCCCAACGAGCTGGAATGAGTCGAAGCCCAGGCGCAGCATGAGGGTCACTTGGTCGCGGGCCATAGCCCGCTTGGAGTACACGATGCCGGCTTCATCCGGCGCGGGCTTGTCTGAGTCTCCGTACCCCCGCAGGTCAGCCAGCACGACGGTGTGACCCTCGGTCAGGGCTGGGGCGACGTGGCGCCAAGCGAGGTGGTTCTGCGGGTAGCCATGCAGCAGTAGGACAGGCGGACCGGATCCCCCGACAGCACAATTGATAGTCACCTCCCCGATGTCCATGCGCTGGTACTCGAAGCCCGATACGCGTAAAGAGGTCATGGTTGGGAGCTGTCGAGGTCAATCAGGGCGATCCCGACGTCAGGGCGAAAGACCTTGCGCAACTGGGCTGGCGCTTCGGTCACCACTGCCTCGAGCGTGGGGAAGACGCGTCCTTCCAGGAGGTGGCCACCGCGTGTCGTCCCATCCGACAGCCCGAGCACTACATGGACGTGCACGATAGGACCGTCCTGGCCCTCGGCCACATCGCCGATGAGGGACAACAACTCGCACTGCTCCTCTACCCCGATGTGGCGATAGTCGCGGACCTCGCGGTCGAACCAGCCGACGGTGGCGTGCTCAAACGCCCCGACAGCAGTGATCTGGGCGGCCTCGAGCCGTTCTGAGCGGGCAAACTCATTCAGCGCGCTGACGGCTTCATCGCCCGGATCGCACACCACCACGTAGGTGACCACATCGGCGTCCTCGACAACCTTGGCTTTCATCGCTGACTCCTCTCAAGGTCGACACGAGAGACGCCCCCTTACGTCTTGTGGGACGTCGCCGAGTCGCACCCGAGGCGCCCACGGACACGGCCAAGAGGAAGGCGGATCAAAACCCTTCGTCACGCGGCGGAGAACCCTCATGCAACCCTCCAGGCCGGATGAGGTCGCCCTACCCCCTGACCACGTACTCCAAACCTGCAGGAATCGTGCCATCGCCTCCCGGTTCGCCGGAGCCAGGGCGCACTCGGTCAGCCAGGCGCGTGGGCTGTCGCGCCGACGGCCACGAGATGCGCCGTCTGCGTGGCGGGATGTTGCCCGATGTCGACGGTGAGCGTCGCCGTCGCTGCGGTGTAGGTCCAACGCGGCCCCTGCCCGGATGCGGCGCGCAGGGCCCGGCCGTTGAGCGTGACCCGGTCCGGCCGCGTGACGTCGACGATCTTGACGGTGGTCGCAACGGAAGCGGGCTCTCCGGGATAGCTCCCCCGGGCGGCGTCGATCGTGACGCGGACCGTGGGCGTCCCAGCGACGCCTGACGACGAGGTCGTAATGAGGGTGCGGGTGTCCTCGCCCTTGCTGTAGCCGAGACCGGACCCTGCGTCGCCGTAGAGGTCGAACGACCCCGATCCACCCGGGTACACGGACGCGGTCAGTGCGTGGGGCGGTCCCGACCCCGCCCCGGCCGGCTGCTCGGTCACGATGCCGCCTTGGCGCACGAAGACGGGCATCTGGTCGAGGGGCACCGACAGCGTGGTCGTCGCCGGACCGGTGAAGGTGGCGCCGGTGAAGTAGTCGACCCACCGTCCCGGCGGGAACCACACCGTCGTCGAGGCCACGTCGCCCGGCGTCGTGACCGGTGCGACCAACACGTCCTGCCCGTAGAGGTACTCCGTCGGGTTCTCGTAGGCCTCCGGCTGGTCGGGGTAGTCGAGGTAGAGCGGGCGCGCCATAGGGAGTCCCGTCTCGTGCGAGTCCGCTGCGAGCGTGTACGTGTACGGCAACAACGCTTCGCGGAGCCGGAGGAACGACTCGGTGATGCCTTGCACGGGTTGGGGATACTGCCAGGGAAGACGGTTCTCGTCGTTGGAGTGGAGCCGCAGGATCGGTTGGAACGTTCCGAGCTGGACCCAGCGGTCGTAGAGGTCGGGGGGATCGGCACCCGACTGCGTGGGCGGGGGCCCGAGATAGCTCCCGATGTCGCTGCTCACATACGGCTCACCGATCGTCGCCTCGTCGGGGACCAGCGCCGCTTCGGTCGCGAGCGTGTTCCAGGTTCCCCAGGCGTCCCCGGTGAACGCGATGGCCGACGTGTGGTCCGACCACGGTCCCGCGGGGTACACCTGCTGCGGGGACCCGTTGGAGCCGCCGATGCGCGCGAGGACGAAGCCCCGTTCGCCGAGGTTGACCATGTCCTGCGCGTAGAGGTGCCCGATCCACGCGTCCGGCGTGACGCCCGGCGACGAGACGACTGAGTTGTCGCAGCACCAGTCGAGCCACCAGAACGCGACCCCTTGGCGCTGGAAGCTCTGCTGGAGTGCGAAGTTCGACTCGGCCTGGGACGCCGTGCTCCAGTCCCAGACCTTGCAGGCCCCGTTGGTGCAGCTCGAGGAGGCGAGCGCGTGCCCCGCGATGCGCTCGGCCTCGGGCAGCTTCGGATCGTTGTCGTCGATGCTCGAATGGATGTTGAGTGTGACGTCGATGCCATGCGAGTGGGCCCAGTTGAGGAACTGCGAGGGGTCGGGAAAGAGGGAGCTGTTCCACTCCCACCCGTTCCAGTCGTTGGGCGCCTTCCAGTCGGTGTCGAGCGAGAGGGTGTTGAGCGGGACGTCGTTCTCGGCGAAGGCCGGGTAGATCGAGTTCTCGATGTCACTGCTGGAGTACGGGGTGTAGTCCGAGTACCACACCCCGAACACGTCGCGGGGCAGCATGGGCGCTGGTCCGGTGAGCTGGGCCAGGGTCTGCAGGGCGCCTGAGTAGTCGTTGCCATAGGCAAAGAGGTAGCCGTCCTCGACGTCCCCACCCGCCGGCCGCGGCGCGACCCATCCCTTCGGGGTCCACACCGCACTCTGGGTGTCGTCGAGCAGGCGCCACCCCGACGTGTCCAAGAGCCCGTCGGTGTTGAGCGGCTGGATGCCCGCTTGGCATGTGTCACCCGACTCGCCTGGCCCGCAGGTGGGCGTGACGTTGTAGGTGTCAGTGTCGAAACCCCGGAACCAGCCCCCGAGCGGACCGTCCGCGTTGGGCGCCGGTGGGGGCGACCCCCCGGGCCCGATGGCCAAGGTGTCGATCCCCAGATCGAAACTGTTCGGGGTGGTGTTCACCACCGTGACGGTGTTGGCGCCCGAGACGAGCGGGACCGTGGTCGTGAACGTGGACCACGGCTGGGCAGCCGTGGTCGGGAGCGCGTCGACGGTCTGCCGGAGCGTCCCGTTGACCTCGAGGTCGAGCGTGCTGGGACTCGGCGCCAGGGGCGGGCTGGCCTGGTTGTAGTACCGGAGCGACAGCGCTGCAGGGCCTGACGTTGCCCCGAGCACGTGCCAGGTGACGCTCGATCCGGGCTTGACGAAGTACCCCGCATACCCCGCCGTGCTCTCGTACCCGCTGAAGGTCTGGCTGAGCGTCGCGCCTCCGCGCAGCGTGGCCGCGCCGGCCTGGCACACCTGTCCGAAGGTGCACTCCCACTCCCACGCCGGTGTCACCGTCGACGTCCGTCCCCCGGTGGAGAGCGTAAGCGTGGTGTCGCGAGGGGTGAACGGGCCCGTGCCCAGCTTGTAGCGCAGCATTGCCTGCGCAGTGCGGATCGTCAGCCAGCCGCCCGTCGTCGAGACGGCATAGCGGGGGACCGGCATCGAGCGGTCGACGACGTTGACGGTGGGGCTGTTCTCGAACCGTTGCCGCGGCGAGTACTCGAGGCGCAGCAGCGTCGGAGTCAGGACCTCGACCCGAACATCACCGACGTGCACGATCGCCGAGCGGTGTGCCATGCCTGCGGCCATGTCGACCGGCGTCGCCAGGTCGACCGGGGACGTGGCCCCATCGGCCGATCCCGCGCTCGTCGCCTGGGATCCGGCGGCGACACTGCTCGACGCGAGAGCGAGCAGCACCGACGCAGCAACCAGCGCCCCGCAGGCGCGGCGTGCCCAGACCCATCCCCGTCCCCTCGCCCTCACAGGGCCATCTTCGCATTGCCGCCCGCACGGCGCCCGGTTAGCGCGCGAAGAGGTGATACCCGGCGAAGGCCCACGCCACGATCAGCACGGCGTGCGCGACCTTGGAGGTCGAGATGAACCGGACGAACTCTTCGGCTGTGGCCATCGTTCCGTTCGACCGTCGCGCCACGATGTCGATGACGAGTGCCGCGACAGGCACGGCGATCCAGAACGCGACACCGACGGGCGGGCTCGACGGCAGCAACAACGCGGGCGCGTTCGGGTGAGGGCCGAGGCCGCGTCCGAGTCCGAGCAGGCACGCGCCCAGTGCGCCCTGCGAGCTCGCCTCGCCGCCCGGCGCGTCGCCCTGGCCCTGTGTGCCATCGGGACCGTGCGCCGCCGCCGCCGCCGCCGACGCCGTGCTCCCCGTCAACGGCGCGCGGACCCGGGCCGCCTCGTACCCGATCCCCACCGCGATCCAGAGCAGCAGCACGGCGGCGTTGAGCGGGCGGTAGGCCTGTGACAGTGCACTGACGGTCAGGTGGTACTGGTGCGGTCCGCTGTCGATGCCCAAGATGTCCCAGGCGAGCGCGACGAGGATCAAGATGAGCCAAGGCGACACCCCGGTCAACGCGCGCCGGCTCCCGCCCCGGCCCGGGCGCGGCCACGGATCAGTTGCCCGGGTCAGCCGCCACCCGAATGGCTTGTCCCGTGAGCCACGCCACAGGGCGACGTCGACCGCGAGGACCGCCGCCAACGACACGACCCAGCTGACTTCCGCCGCGCCGGACGTGCGGTGGAAGGCGCTCACCCAGCCGCACCACGCGCACAGCACGAGAATGGCGACGACGGCGACGAGCACGGTGCGACCTCGCACGACACCGGTCTAACCGCAAGGCACAGTGCAGCCAAGCGGCGCGGTGGCGCATCCGCTCGCGGTTAGGGTCCGGCCGTGGCCAAGGGAGGGGTGTTGCTGCGGCATCGCGACTTCCGGCTGCTGTGGGGCGGTGAGACGATCAGCGAACTGGGGTCGCAGGTCAGCTTGTTGGCGATTCCGCTGCTGGCCGTGCGGACGCTGCACGCGACGACGTTCGAGATGGGGCTGCTGACGGCCGCGTCGACCGCTGCCTTTCTCGTCATCGGACTGCCCGCTGGCGTCTGGGTCGACCGCATCCGGCACCGCAGGGTGATGATCGCAGCCGACCTCGGACGCGTGCTGGTGCTGGCATCGGTGCCGATCGCCTACGCCGTGGGCGGGCTGACGCTGGCCCAGCTCTTCGTGGTGACGTTGGCCAGCGGGATCCTCACCGTGTTCTTCGACGTGGCCTACCAGTCGTACCTTCCGGTGTTGGTAGGCCGCGAGCACCTCGTCGAGGGAAACGCCAAATTGACCGGGAGTGCGCAGGTGGCTGCGGTCGCGGGCCCGAGCGTCGCCGGCGGTCTCGTGCAGGCGATCGGCGCCTCGGCGGCGGTGGCGGTCGACTCCGCCAGCTTCTTGGTGTCGGCTGCGGCGGTGCGCGCCATTCGCGCGCCCGAGCCGGAGCCGCACGTCCCGGAGGGCGGCCACCCGCGGCTCGGGCGCGACATCGCCGAGGGCCTGCGCTTCGTGTTCCACAACGTCCTGCTCCGCGCGATCACGGCCACGACGGCGACGTGCAATCTCTTCAGCGGTGTGGCGACGGCCGTCGAGATCGTGTTCCTGGTCCGAGAGGTGCACGCGTCGCCCGGCGTGATCGGGCTCCTCTTCAGCCTCGGCGGCGTGGGTGGGGTGCTCGGGGCGCTGGCGGCAGGCCCGATCGCGTCCCGGTTCGGTGGCGCGAGGGCGACGCTCATCGGCATCGGCGGCAACGTGGGCGGGCTCTTGATGCCGCTCACGATGCCCGGCGCCGGACTCGCCTTCTTCGGCGTGGGCTTCCTCATCGAGTCGTTCTTCGTCGTGGTCTACAACGTCAACCAGGTGAGCTTCCGCCAACGGCTGTGCCCGGACCGCCTGCTGGGGCGCATGAACGCGACGATCCGGTTCGTTGTCTGGGGCGTCCTGCCCATCGGCGCGCTGATCGGCGGCATCCTCGGGTCCGTCCTCGGACTGCGCACGACTCTGTGGATCGGCGTGGTGGGTGAGTTGCTGGCCGGTACGTGGCTGTTGGCGTCGCCCATGCGCACGATGCGCGACTTCCCCCAAGGCGTCGGCGAGTCGTCGCCCGCGACGGACGGCGGCGCCTGACCGGTCGGCCTCAGGCGGCGCCGGGCTTGGAGAGGTCCACTGCGGGCAGCTCGCCGATCTCGTGCTTGCTCATCGAGACCGAGATGCCGCCGTCGTCGATCCTGGTCACCGTCGCGACGGGAATGGACACGTCCTTGCGCCCCCAGAGGTGGCCCTCTTGGAGCAGGACGTGGGTCACGTGGCCGCCACGGGTGTCGACGACGAGCCCTTCGACCTTGCCGATCTCGCCGTCGCTCGCGTGCACGCGGTCACCGCGGCGCACGCCGATCTCTCCGGGCGGCAGCGTGTCGTGGGTCACGATGGCGCTGGCGTTGGCCACGACCGGGTCGGGTCCGCCCTCGATGCCGAAATAGGGCCAGTAGTACGCCTCGTGCGCCTCGTAGTCGGCGTACCCGCTGCCGCCCGGGAGGAAGTCGTTCTCCTCGGCGTTCGGCAGTTCGTAGAACTGGTCGAGCGTGTAGCCGAGCTGGACGCCGTTCGCGCTCGGCTCGACATGGTCGAGCGGGACCAAGCGCCCGAGGCCGGCCCGGTGCTCCGGCTCGACCACCAGATGGGTGACGGCGCGGGCCACCGGGTCCACCACGACCTTGGTCACCTTCCCGCACGGACCGTCGGTGCAGTCCGCGTGGGAACCGATCGTGAACGTGGCGTCTGCCATTGCGACCTCCTTGTCCCGGCCAACCCTATCGGGGTGGGCTTGCTCCCCTCGGAGCCGCGACCCGTGTGCGCGCACTCACCAGCCGCGCAGGTCGACGTCCCAACGCTCGAGCACGTCGTCGCCGTCGACCACGTACATGTGATCGTGGTAGGCGACGGTCGGGTCGACATGCGCCGGCAACACGCGGATGCGGTCGCCCACACGCAGTGGCGCCTTCGGGACGAACGTCAGGTGCTCGTCCGAGCAGAACCACACCTCGGCGTCGTCGACCGAGGGGTTCCCGTGATCCATGCCGAGTGCCTTCAGGCCACAATCGGCGACGGCCCATTCCTGCGACACCGAGACGACGGTGGCCAGCACCGAGAGCGCATGGCCGAAGGGGAGGCCCAACTTCGCGTACGCGGTGTCCATGAGCGCGTACGAACCCGCCTGGATCTCAGTGGCCCACGAGTTGAGGTCGTAGGTGCCGGTGCCGCCCGCGGACACGACGTCGCCGCCGACGTCGTCGTGGGCCTGCACGAGCTGTGCCATCGAGTCCTCGATCATCGCCACCCGCCGCGCCCGGTCCTCGAGCCCGACGATGTGCCCCTCGTAGCCCATCACGCCACGGACGGACAGTCCCGCC
>Ga0335075_10013584_pt1 | contig 12257 bp, 17 predicted proteins | sample Lox_Sample_24_FD_206723 | JGI IMG/M metagenome (GOLD analysis project Ga0335075, IMG submission 206723) | Soil microbial communities from Loxahatchee National Wildlife Refuge, Florida, United States - Lox_Sample_2.4 | ecosystem: Environmental > Terrestrial > Soil > Wetlands | place: USA... | reverse complement strand
ATTTTTGCACTAAATATATCTAGATAATGTACAAATCTCGACAAGGCAGGCATCTACTTCGAAAGAAGGCAATCAATCCAAGATACCTTGATGAAACACCTCGCCTTTCATTACGGGCATTATGATCTTCACCAAACATAATCTCAAGGATCATGCAACCAAAGTCTACGAGAGACTTTGATTTCGAGTCAGTGGTAGCCGAGATTGCCATAACCAGCACCTCCAAGACCGTGAAGTATCCTCTCTGGCAGTAAGCATCTGATGTAAGGGCGGCATCGACATAACAATGTTCACATCAGTCCAAGAACTTTTTGAAGAATATCGCGTCAACACTTGGATCAGTGTTGTCGCCCACAACCACAACTAGAACTTCATCGACCAGGTTTGTAAAGTTTTGTTGATGGGAAATTCCCCCGGGTTTAGGCCGTGTCCTTTTCAGGCAGTCTTGTTAACGGGTTTTACTTTGGAGACCAGCCTTAGTTAAACTTTATAAATCACGCTTATTAATTCCCACCCACATAACGCATCACGAGTTTCCATTTAAGGCATTGTATATACTACTGCATGGCTTTAACGAGACTTCTACGGAGGACGCCATATGGGGATGGTGCCTAGACCGACAGATTTCTCTCGGTATTTCTTGTTTGTGGTGTCTTCTCGTGTTTGCCACAGATGGCGATTGTAAAACAAACTTGAGTATTTCACTCCGTATTTGGGAGGTTGTTTCTCTCGGTAGCTGTCAAAGTTTTGTGGTGATGAACTGCGTCAGGTCGAGAAGGTTGTGGAGATCATCATCTTTAAATGGAGGCAACAAAGACGACGATAATCTATATAAGTTTGGAAAAGAGAGTCACTGGCAAAACTCAGATTGCATTCTATGGACATTTGGATTTCAGTTGGTAGAGTATCAATCGCAGTATCGACTTGGTTGACAAGAATTAATGAATGTATACGCACACCTTGTAAGTGTAAGTTGCACAATCCGACATTTCCAAGGTAGGATAGCGACTATCCAGAAGTTTGATGCTCCCTACAGTGAAGTCACTCCAGGTTTTGCTGAAGAATCTTAGCTCGAACACGACAGGTAGGACCATGTTGATTCAAAGGTGGGAGTGATCCCAAATTGGAACTTAGGAGGTTACATCATCAAACTTTGATTCGTCATGCACACACTGTCTCGAAGAGTGCAGTTCTCTAATATTGGCAATTTGTGAGCTCCAACGACTGGGCAATAGATTCCGATACAAGTTCGAAATCCGGGCGCCTTTTGTGGTGTTTACAGAACAATCGGAATCTTTCGGTAGAGATTCCATTAGTATGGTTCAAATTCCCTAATCGTTAGGACCGAAAGATATTTCTTGAATGCTGAAGTCAGTATCGAAAGAGGGATGATCCCAACATCATCTCTATGATTGATCACGATTTTCGGCCCAAATATTTTGACAGCATGGTACCAAGACCAATCGAGAAAAGGAGGCTTGCCGAATAACGGATACGTTGTTTATTCACGAGGTCAACATAGGAAGGGCGTGACAACGCAGCTGAGAAAGTAAGGACTAGGATTGTGGACGGGAACGTTGAGTGGATAAAGGGCATCCGTGGGAAGATTGCCCATTGCGGAGCTGGCACACTCTTCAGGAACAGTGTCAAGAGTTGGCTTCAGCTGCCGGTGCAGGGAAATTGCGAAGTGCCATGGCTTATCTACGAAATAGATAGGTGACTAAATTGCAAGAGATCGAAGTCAGCAATGGGCAGGAGAGGGAGAATTGGAGCTGAAAGCACGGCGCGTCGGCAGCCTATCAAAATGGGGAGGAGAAGCAATTCAAGTCGGCAAAGTATCGCACCGTTGGTGTGGCTTTATTGAAAGTGGCGCCATCGACGCCGACGTGATTTGCTCAACGGCGCCCGCGCTTGCGAAAGCGATAAAGTCCGAGGACAAGTTCACTTCCAGAGACAGTAACTTCGATTCACGATCGTATAGCTCTGTGGTTAGTGCATCGCTCGATGTAGGATGTCAACCGGCCAATGCGTTCGACAAAGTTAGTAGCGACTCCCATGGCTCTCTCTCCCCACTGCGTCGCCCTAACGATGTCGCACCGTCGGTCTAGTTCCTGCGGCAGCGCCTTATCAATCGACTCACCGTATGCGCGATTACTCTTGCCCCCATGACCGCTTTTACAAGCAGCTCGTGTGTGCCGGCGTTGTTGACGCTGGAAACGCGCCTCCGAAGCCAAAGCAAAAGCCAGGCAAGCCAGGCAAGCCAACCCAATTTGGTCGCTGGAGAGAAAAAAAAAAAAAAAAAAAGGTCCGGCCAGTGTGCCGCGGTGTCTAAACCCATTGGGTGACGGCCGCTGGGCCCGGACGCTCCTTGGCCCAAATCGCCCTCCACCGTCCTTCTGCCATCGTGCTGTCGCCATGCCCAAAAAAGGCAACAATGGCGGCAAATGTGGCTTACCGGCACACGCGCTATCAAAAAACTGTAAGCGTGCAATTGCCCTACGCTGGACCAAAGCTGCATCCCGCTCGTTCGGGGGCACCTGCCCGCAACGAGGCCATATTGTTATTTCTAAAAGAGCCCTGCTCTCCACATGCTTGTCTATCCATCAATTGTAGCAGTTTCCCATGCAATTATTCTTCTTGTCATTCGCTCACTAAAATTCTTTGTGCGTGAGTTTTTTTGCATCTTCCACCAACACCTCGTTCCTATCCAGGGTGGCAGTGAGGATACTCGGCCGTTCCGAACGAACTTGCGAGGGGCCTGTCCGGAGAAAGTCAGCGGGTTCGATCTGGATCGTCGACTTTGACAAGTCTCTGGAATCCTACAGGGTTCATGCTATGAGCTTGCTGGCTACTTGAGAGCCAGCACTCGTCCCCAATTGCGTTTGCATGTAATGATACGGAGAAATTTCCATCACGAACGGCCCGCTGCGAGATGGTCACTGACCAGAGCCGCACATTCCCGCCCAGCAGCTACGTCTCCAATTCAGAGACGCAAGCAGACGTTTCCCAGCAAGAAGCTGCTCCACGGCGCAGAGACTGCAGAAATGCTGCCACACCGACCATCATGTGCCGCTCCACACGCCCTCTTCCAGGCCGGCGGAAATCGAAGACATCTCAACAGTCACCGGCGATCGGAGCGGTCAGGTCCCTAAGGTTTACCGAATGGCTCTCTTCAAACGCTGGCCTCTTCTTGCTCACCGTCTGGTGCTTTATGACCTTGTGTGGCCCGGTGGTTGCTGATCGACGGCATCCCTCGCTCGACAAGCTAGCCAGAAGGAACGGCCTTCTGGTTGATCTGAGTGATCATCCTGAGCCAGCATTGTTCCGGCCCATGGAACGACGAGACAGCGGGGATGATGGCTCGGCAAGTTCATCGACATCCTACACACCCATTCAGGCATCCATGGCGACTACGCTCTCAACTGGATCTCCGACTGCTGCATTAACAACCGCACCACCAAACGCATCACCGACCGTATTACCTCAAGTCTTCGACAGCAATATTGGCAACAACTTCACCAGCACGACTTGTCCCACTTTTTTTAGTAAGCTTGTCACCGACGCCGAATTCCAGCAGTGTTATCCTCTATCATTGCTCCTTACGGTCAGTCATTATCAAAAATCAATGCTCGCGAATAAAATTTCACTGACATCTGGCAATAGCAATCGTACAGTTTCTTCCAAGCTGAGAAGAGCTTCTTTTATGTCACCCAAGCACTCGATGCTAGCTGTGACGTTGACTATCCGCAATGCAATGCCCTTCTCAACTCGCTGGCTCTTCAGATCCAAGACAGCAGCAATTGTGGCTATGACCTGAAAGCTCAGAATCCGCTGGTGCAGCAGGTCCTGAACGGTCTCCTAGCTTACCCGACTCTTTATCAAGCAGGCTGTCTAAAAGATGATCGTGGCAATTATTGTATGAATTACCAGCGGTATTTTGCCATTGTAGATGTGCTCCTGACAGTGTAACCAGGCTTTGCAAATGCCGTTACAAACACCACCTCGGTCGCCGGCGTATATCCATATTACCTTCCGCTTGGGACACCGATGCCTGGTGCCGTCCGTCCAACATGCAACACCTGCCTCAAGGACACCATGAACGTCTTCGCCGCGGCCGCACAAAATTACTCTCAGCCCATCAGTCAGACGTATACCACCGCTGCGCAGCAGGTCGACCTCTCCTGTGGCCCAAATTGGATTCTGGAATATGTCAAATCCACAAGCTCTGCTGCACCGCGGTCAACATATCCGACTGTCGCAATCACGCCGTTCCTCGGCCTCATCATAATCATCATCACTATGGCCATATCCTTGCTATGATACCACGAAATTTACCAGAAACACGAACGGCACCGCTCTACATAGTACTCACAATTCTCGCTCCTTCTCTATCGTTACTGTAACCTCGTGTCTCTTGCAATTTGTACAGCATTTTCCAGCGATGGCGTTCAGGACAGGATATATGTCGGCGAGCTTTTCGCCGCAACCCGGCGTCCTGAGAAAAAAAAAGGTTTCAATTGCTGTTAAGGAATCCATGGCCAATTTCCTACGGTCTATTATTGGTTAGATTTGGCTGAATAGACGCTCGAGTTAACTGCCGAGCACCTAATAATGAAATGATACTCCGTATGAGCAAATCTTGGGCCGCTATTATTAGTCGTCATTTCAACGCAAAGGCTTGACAGGCACAGTGATCACTATGGACTAATAAGTGGAGTAAGTGGATCAGCTGTGGCGTCCGTCATCAACTGATGGCAATTTAATCGTGGCAGCCACCCGACCTCCGTCAGCCTACATTTCCAAAGTGGAAAAGCGGTTCTCTCCAAGCGACCATTTCGCGTCAACTAATGGAGTGCTCTAAGGGGCGAGAAAAGGGGTCCCGTCACGTGTTTAAGGACGAACATACCCCTTGCTGACGAAGCCTGTGAACCGTAGCCTCAACCGATTCTTTCGCTTCTCAGTGGTTGTTTCCGACGCCGTTTGGAGGAACACCCAGTCGACGCCTTTGAAAGTGCTCAGCTAATCTTGAAATTGGGTTGCAGGTCAAACCTTCCGCGCCGAGTGAAACATCTGTCAAAAACCCGGAAATTGGCCTTGAGGTGACCCATCAAGCAAAATCCTTCCATTTTTCAATTTCCTAACCCTTCGTAAAATCATCCACTTAGTAAAATTTACCTTTCTACTAGGAGTGTATGACCCGCAGCTTCCGAGAACATGGACCTTCAGGCACGTGGATTTGCGTGTCGACAGGGTTGAGAGCGGTGATCCAGAGCTTTTACAGGTCAATGGTCAATTTACAGGACAGGAGATCGTGGCCTGCATCAGCCTTATCCCGGTCAACATGAGACAGCCAGCGGGACAAAAACCACCAGCCCCCCTCCACCCAGGAACAAATGATGAAGTATCAAGGACTCCACGCTAAGGTTATGACGAGCCTACGATGGGTTTGTCACGCAACACGAACGGCATCTGCCTAAGGATTGGAAAACATGGGTGGTTCCTGCTACCGTGTCTGCCAGATCTGATCTCTTTACGCTCTTTTTTTTTGTTGACTTCAACCCGCTGCGCGGGTCTTTAATTTCTCCTTTTACTTCACCCACAACATCCTACTTCCTCTCCCACTGTCGCAAACGATGTATGATGTCGTGCATTGAGACTTCTTTCCCGCACAGGTACGCGTGAAGACTGTAAGCCTCAACTCCAACTTTCCACGATATCGACCGCCTTGATATCTGCGCCCTCGACCTTGTTTCGCCGTAAACTCGTTCCTAAAAACACAGGCCTCTAAAAGAGTCCTTGCTACGACAACGGTGGTCTCTGCGACGGCACCTTTAAGAGGCATGCTACTCCGGTCCAACCCAAGGGCTCAACCCCGTGGCCGAGACGTTGTGTCTACGATTCTGGATGACTACGAGGGTGACACAAACGCTCGGTTCTCTCCTATCGATGAGGCATCGGAGGACTGGCTGAACGACAATACGCTCAAAGACGGCGAATTCCTTCGTCCTCCCGCCGTCGATAGAATCGCTTTGTACTCGCCAAGCAGTGGCAGTGAGATTGGCTTCGTGTCAGGGGAAGACGAGAGTGCGGATGATCATAATACCTATCGGCAGGCGCCGACTTTGGCGATGAGGAAGAAAGAGAGGGAGCCGTTGACAGGAAAATGGGAGGCCAGAGAGCAGCAGCAACAGCAGGATGTGGAGGAACTGAGAGAAGCTCAGGAGAGGTTGACCGGGGGGAAGTTGGGAGACAAGCCCTTCCAAAGAAGAGTGGATTCGAAGAATGTTGTAAAAGGTATGTTGTTTTGCTTCAGTTTTCCCGTTATGAAGCGTACATTCATCAATTTTTAATTACCGCCGGCTTGAGCGAGGCAAACCGGTAGATGCGAAAGATCCTTGAACGCCTGACGAAAGCATTGCGCGTCGTTTGTTATCGCTGCCTATTTCTATTTCTCGCACCCCAAGCCCAACTTCTGGTTTTGAGTTTTTGGCCCTTGGTGCAAAACCACTCCGTTCCAACACATGTTCATTCCGACATACGCTTGTGGCACCATCCGCCACACCTTGGAGTATCTGCTTCAAGGTTTATGGCTAAAGTTTCTTGAACGTTATAATATTTCCAAGCGCACGAAAAGTCCCTAGGCTCAAGATGTCTTGCTTTCCTTCTGACTGTATCGGCTCTAGCCGTTTGGCTTTCAGCCGGCATATTTGCTACTCCAGTCATTACCATTTTCAGGCGACCAGAATCCGCAAAGCAAGATTATAACAAATTGACCTCATGTTTCAGATCTTTCGCGACCCATTTCTCCCTTATCCTTCACCAGCCCAGGTGGGCCTGCATCAAATATCAAGCAATCTCTAACCCGTTCATCAAAACCGGCTGAACTCAAACTCCACAAGAGCAACGGCTCAACCGCGGAGTCGATCCGAAGCACAAGTTCATCGACAACACCTCCACCGCCGCCCCCAAAGCACCACAGAGCCAATGGTTCTACTGAAATATCTCACCGGACCTCGAACTCATCAACGCCGCCACTTCCACCACCTCCGCCTCCGAAGAACCCAAATCATCATCGATCAAATAGTGTCACGTCAACGCATAGCCTGAAGCGAAAGCCACTCAAGCACGGTGTTCACGAGGCTTCAAAGTCCCTGCCTCAAGTTCCCACGTCACCGACAAAGTCCCTTTGGGAAAAACATCTGCCACCTCGGCCCATCGAGATTGATGAGGTTACTGCGGCAGATCTAGCGGTTAAGCATCCAGCGGTAGCACAACAGCACCCGCAGCGAACCTCATCACGACCGAAAGTTCAACAAACTCCGACCAATCTAGACGTTGCTCGGACTACTTCTTCACAGGAAGAACAGTCACCGCGTGCAACTCCGTCACGGCGGAAATTCCTACAGCCTCCGACGACTTCAAACTTTGGTCAAGGTTCCTCACAGGAGGAACAGCCACTGCGAGCAACATCGTCGCAAAGACAATTCTCAACGCCTAAAGCGTCGAAGTTGGATTCAAGTTCACAGGACGAAATGAAGAAGTTCTTCAAGAAGATTACAAGCAAGGAGTCCGAAGATGAGCAAGTCCGCGACAAAGAGGTTCCACCCATGCCAAAAGAACGATCGTTCGAAAGCCCTGTCGATCTCGCGCGCGAGCGTTACTTGCCAGAGGGAATGACTCCTGAAGAGCAGGGTGGCCCAGTTATCGGTGGAACCAACGTTTCTACGCGTGATACCTACAACGTACCTAAGGATGGTATTGTTAACCGGTCCATGGTCGTTGCCAAATGGATCACTGACCATTGTCACGCAGCCTACAATACCAAGGGTCCTCCCCCCAAGGAGCTGCAAGATGGTAACGTTCACCGACGTCTCATTTGCGAAGCAGATTATTAACCAACATCGTCTAGCTTTCACGAAGCCTCCCACCGTCATCAACTCACCCGTCATCCCTTCCATCAGTTCACGCAGCCTTCTCTCAAAGTCTCCAAAGAGCTCCGAAGGAGATGATTTCGGGGATGCGCAAGAAACACTCTCGCGCACCTTCTCCGGGTCCACTCACACGACAATCACCCCATCAACCTTGATCCAACAAGTCGGCAAGCCTACCACCCCCGCAGGCCTCGATCTCCCCGCAACACACTCAACCTCAAGCGACTCCACCGTCACAGCCGTCACCACGGCCTTTGGCAACGCCGTCTCGAAACTCAAGACTGCCCCTCCCCAGTCCGAGCCCGAGCCCAAGGCCGTTGCCTCGCCCGGCGATGACTCCCTCGCCTTCCTCACCTCCGTAATGCAATCCGCCGTCCTCCTTCCCGCGGGCGCCAAACCACCAATAGACGTATCTTCCCTCGCGGCTTTGGCCTCGTCCGCATATGCTGGCCCCGTCCAAGTGACATGCTACGTTCAGTCCGTCGAGCATCTCGTTGTGCCGCGTGAATCAGGCCAGGCCCAGGTTGCAAAGAGTCAGGTCGAGTGTCATGGCGGGCATGGGAAGTGGTATGGGCCGCGGTCAAATGTGATGCATCACGTGCTTTGTCAGCTTTGTTTGAGCGAGACGGATGCGATTTTTCAGTGCAAGTTTTGCGCGATGGTGGTTTGTGGAGGTTGTCGAGGCAAGGTGGATGAGGTGATGGGAAGGCCGAGTAGTGCCGGGGGTGTTGACGGAGCTGGGCGTGGTAGGGGTCGTGGTAGACTCGCTCCGGGAGGAGACAAATGACGGTGACAATTGTTTTCATCGGTTTTTCGGCAAGGATGATGGCATGCGGATACGAGTTTGGCGGGTCTCGATGTGTAAATATGGTTTTTGATACCCAAATTGCGGACTAGAGAGTATTCTCACGACACGGGTCCTCACAGGATACGCATACTTGAAGTATTCTGGGCCAATTAGGAAACAAAAGTATACATTTATCAATATAACTCAAACCGTTGCGTTCCAAAGGGATTAGGGAAGAAGTTATAACTAGAGGATAATACTACTGAGATTTAATAGTCTTAGTACGATTAAAAGTGAAATATATCTTAAAGTCGATGGTAAATTTGTTGCTTTTGGAAAATGCTTCCCTCACGATGCCAAGGTTGTGTACATCCTTTGCATGTGCCTTGTCGTTCACTCTGAATAACGTGGGCTTCAACCAATATATATATATATCTCATTTCAACTTCCTAAATGAGTGATAAACTATATGTTCAAGCATTTTCACTAGTAAATGTCCCCGATTCCTCGCTTCCATTTCATTGTCCTTCTCTCTGCTTTGGTGCCAGGTGATTGTGCAACGGCTTTCTTCACATCGGGTTCCGGCCCAGTTTCCAAGTCAAATTTAAGATTCGTCATCACCTCTTGACCGGACTACAGTTACTTCAGGTTTTTTCCCTTTCTTCTTCTTCCCTTTCTTCGGCAGCTTAGGCTTTTGTTCCGCGTCTGAGTCCGTAGCCTTGGCAGGAATGCTTGAGCGGCGCGCGTCGAAAGGCGGTTCGGAAGGCTCTTCGGAATGCAATGAGGAAGAGTCTGCAGGCTTGGCGGGAATGCTTGGGCGGCGTGTGTCGAAATGCGATTCGGAAGGCGGTGGGGAAGGCAATGGGGAATATTCGGTAGGCGTCTTAGCACCAACGGTGTCATCCAATCCATGAGTGTCAACGCTTAGGCCGGTTTGGGGTTGCTTAGACTTGACGTTCTGAATCCGGTCAGTTCACATTCCTCGTCCGCGGAATTATCCTGTACTTACAAATGTTTTCAGTTCTTGGCTAACAATGCCATTTTGCTTAATGCCGTCTGCTTTATCCTGTACAGCGGTAATGCTTGCATTCTTCGTGAGGCTTTCTGTGAGCTCCCGCTCAAGAGGTGCCTTGCTCCCGGTGACATTGGGTGGCTTAACTTTCAGTTCACTATACATCTCTCCAAGGCCCTTCACGACGGCTTTGTCAAAAATGGTGCATCTGCCTATAACTTCAATGAGCCGTCCTTCCGTGGGAAGAATGTCATCGGCCATCAGTGCAGCCTTAATCCATTTATTGATCTGCGTAGAGAACCAATCACCCTTTCGAGGAAGTTTGGGAGAGACTTCCTCTGCAACCTTTTGAATGTCGAATATTGAAAGGCCTTTGCTAAGTTCCTCAACCTTTGCTTTGGTAAGCTCTTCTAATCTTTCAATCCCACATAGTCTTGCCGCACAGTAGGCAAGCACGCTTCGTTTGAACTCGGTAACAATTCTAACGTCATCAGGATCCAAAGCCAAGGTTTGGTATTGACCAGTGAAGAGATAGTGAATTAAGGTATGACCAATATCCTCATCCACTTCGCGTAGGTCAATGGGTGCATCCAAGTTGTGCGGATTAAGCTTCGCTTTCAAGCCCGGATACTGCTCCACAATGGCCTGCAAGAGAGTGAATATCGCACCGTTTGGACCGATGCTTACGGTTACGGCCCGCGTAGTATACGGACTGCGCGAAATGCTGTGTCAGTGCTCATTTTTGTTTTTCAAAATTCGTAGTGGGGGAATCCTACGAGGTAGTGGGATGATCGCCCTCTTTACTAATTGAATCCTTCTCCAAGACACTGTTCGCGTGATGGACCTCTTCACTTTCGCTGTCCATGGCTGTTCTACAGAAAGGAACTTGAACCAGCCTTATTCACTCGAGGCCATATTCCCACAAGCCAGAAAAGCAGATCGTAAACTCTGCGAACCTCTACACGCTTTATGGACTCTTCAAAGCAAGCACGTACTCCACAAAAGACACCGGTGCGGCTTGAGATTTCCATGTGGAAATTGCAGAGCCATTGAATCTGCTGCAGGTCGATGGCGCAAATGCTGACGGGACGGCACGAGTAACGTGGTTGTCAGCGATTGGCCGCCCTGGACCATGCAGATTGAACATCTCGGTCAACCAAATGGGAAGTTGGAAGCAGGGCCCAAAGGAAAAGTTCGGGCCTCCTGGCCGGTGTCAATCGGGAAGATACGGCCCAGCTGGTTTCCAATTCTGTATCATTGCATCGGTAGCGCGGAAAATAAGGACAGGACTTCCTAGAAAGTTTCGGCCGGTGAATTCAGCCTAATGGAGAGATGGGCCAATACCTCTCTTAACAAGCGAGACAGAGCCTATGATACATTGCCCATTGCCAAAGGCCCCAGAGGCCGCCCATATCGCAGGAAATGGAGGAAATGGGCCAAAATACGAAGCGTGGACAAATTTCGAATACTTGACTTACGTTCTTTGGTTGAACTAATTTATCGTGAGACAGCGGCCCATTAATATGGCCGCGCACGTGACCTCGTCCTTGGTCTACGGTCATCCCTGACTTGCGTTTTGCTACTTGGCTGTCCAAATGCCCACTGCGTGTCTAAATTCCAGCCTCATTGGCTACCACCTGCACTATTCCTTCCGATCGGATAGGCCCGACCCGTGGGCTCCCGACCGTTTCACCACAGACTCGCGAAACCGAGCCCTCGATTCGTTGGACTCCTCCCTGCTTCCAATCAGGCAATTGGTAAGCCCGCGTGACTAGTCACTGATGGGATTTCACATGCTGAGCTCGGTCTAGGGTAGGAAAAAGCACGTTTACATCTGGGAGTGTGTAAGTCGGCCTCAAACTCAAGGCAACCTTTTTGGAACGCGGCCTAACCACCATAACCACGCCCGGCAGTGCCAATGCGGATGCGCAACCATTAGCATCATGATCAATACGTGTCCCCAATGTGGTGTGGCGAGGTGTGCCTACTGCCAAACGACAAAGATTCAGGTGCGATAAAGTCGGTGGACTGCCCAAAGACGCTACGGGTTTGACGTGGTCGACACTAATGGGAGGAGGAAAAAAAAATTAGGCCCTCTGGAAACGTTGTCATGGTACTCGGCGGTTCTCTCCGGGCACATTCCAGGCTCGCATCTTGAGTAGACAAAAGCCCAAGTGTGGTGTTCCAGCATGTTCTCCTCGGGTGCAATTAGGATATACGGCGCCCAAAAGCAAATTCAGAGTTTACACCTTTTCTATCATAGAGAGTCACCTGTCTTACATCTTATCAGGCCGATACGAATTGGCGCTGTGCTTGTTACTCCATACCTCTGGCATTGGCCATTGCGTTCGAGAACTATCGTTCTTGCCTCGATGATGAAACTCATCCTGCTTGCGTGCCAGTATTCTTCTCAAACACATCACCGATACCGATATATGTAGCGGTACGCTCCGCCACCATCTACCGCCAAGGTAAGATGTGCTTCGGCCTCAAATCAAACGTGCTTGCACTGACCGACGCATGCAGA
>Ga0335075_10013583_pt1 | contig 12257 bp, 11 predicted proteins | sample Lox_Sample_24_FD_206723 | JGI IMG/M metagenome (GOLD analysis project Ga0335075, IMG submission 206723) | Soil microbial communities from Loxahatchee National Wildlife Refuge, Florida, United States - Lox_Sample_2.4 | ecosystem: Environmental > Terrestrial > Soil > Wetlands | place: USA... | reverse complement strand
CGATCCCGGACAGGCCCTCATCCCGCCAGAACGGCTCGGGGTAGACGGCGTGCGCCTTGGCGACCCGGCCCATCCGCGCGTGGGCCAGCCAGCCCGCTCGCGACGGCGGCAGCGCCGGCCGGAACTCGACCCGGGCCAGCGCCGTGGGCGGCAGCGCGACGATCGCGCGCCGGGCACTCACGCCGCCCCGGTCGCAGTGCACGGTGACGGCGCCGCGGGCGGGATGGTAGATCGAGCGGGCCGCGCTGCCGGTGTGCACGGCCGGGCCGAGCGCCGCGGCGATGGCCCGGGCCGGGGCGTCCGCGCCGCCGGTGAACCGGCTGTCTTGCGCGCAGTCCCTGGTCTCCATCAGCTCGGTGAAGCTGCCCGCCGACCGGATGTAGAACAGCACGTGGAACAGGGAGATCTCGCGTGGCTCGGCCGACCAGACGCCCTGGATCGCGAGCGCCAGGCGCGCCAGCGCGTCCGCGTCGGAGGTCTGGGCGCGGAAGAAGGCCTCGGCGCTCTGCCCGTCCCACTCCGCGAGCCGCGCGGTCAGCCAGGGCGCCTCGACGTCGACCTCGGCCGCCAGCGCGTCGAGCAGCGCGGTGACCCGCAGGTACTCGGCCACGCCCGGCCCGGCCTCGGGCAGCGCCCCGGTGTAGGGCCGCCGGGTCCCGTCCTGCCACACCTCGATGTGCTGCCCGTCCTCGTAGGTCGGGAACAGGCCGCAGCCAAACCGGTCGGCCAGCGCGAGCAGGTGCTTTTGCGTGGGGCCGACCCACTGCCCGCCGTGATCCACGACCAGGCCGCGCTGGCGGTGCTCGCTGTGAACGCGGCCGCCGACGCGGCCGGCCGCCTCGAGCAGCACGGCGGGGACGCCCGCGTCCTTCAGGTGCAGCGCGGCCGCCAGCCCGGCGTAGCCGCCGCCGACGACCACGACGTCGGTCGACAAGGCGATGTCAAGGCTCATGGCCGACAGTCTGCCGCAAGAGTGATCAGCTAGTCAATGATGCGAATTATTCATCCCGAGATATTGACAAGCCGATCTTTAGTCGCAATATTGACTGATCAATCAGCAATTCGATGTCGAGGGGTTGGCACATGAGCGACATGGCAGCCAAGGCAGATCCGGCCGAGCAGGGCCTGCGCCCCGGGGTCTTCGAGGCCCAGGAAAAGGGCCTGCGCACCGGGGCTCTCGGCGCGGTGGCCAGCGTCATCCTGGCCACCGCGTCGGCCGCTCCGGCCTACAGCCTGGCCGCCACGCTCGCCTTCGTCGTCGGCTACGCCGGCTGGCAGTCACCGGCCATCGTCATCCTGGCCTTCGTGCCGATCCTGCTCGTCTCGTTCGGGTACTCGGCGCTGAATCGCACCGACCCGGACTGCGGCACGATCTTTACCTGGGCCAGCAGGCACGTCGGCCCGAGGGGCGGGTTCATGGCCGGGTGGGCGATCATCGCCTCGTTCATCCTGGTCATCGGAAGCCTCGGCCAGGTGGCCGGCCAGTACGTGTTCCTCCTGTTCGGGGCGCAGGGGATCGGAAGCGATCCGGCCAGCCCCTGGGTGCTGCTCGCGGGCCTCGGCTGGATCGCCATGATGACCCTGGTCTGCTACTACGGCATCGAGGTCGCGGCGGCCGTCCAGCGCGCCCTGCTGTTCCTGGAGTTCGGGATGCTGGTCGCCTTCTCGGTCGTCGCGCTGGTGCGGGTCTACACGGGCCATGGTGGCGCGGGCGCGTCGCATCCGCAGCTGGCCTGGCTCAACCCGCTCCATATCGCCTCGCCGAGCGCGTTCGTCAACGGGATCGTGCTCATGCTGTTCATCTACTGGGGCTGGGAGACCGCGCTCACCGTCAACGAGGAGACCGCCGACCGGACCCGCACCCCCGGCCGGGCCGCGATCATCTCCACCATCTTGCTGCTCGGCCTCTACCTGCTGGCCACGGTGTCCATGGTGGCCTTCGCGGGCGTCGGGACGAGTGGCGCCGGGCTGGCCAACCCCGACAACTCGGGCGACGTCATCTCCGCGCTCGGCAATGCGGTGTTCGGGTCCAACGGCTTCGGACAGGTCTGCTGGCGACTGCTGCTGCTGATGGTCTTGTCGTCGGCGGCGGCGTCGACCGAGACGACGGTGCTCACCCTGGGCCGGACCACGCTGGCGATGGGGAGCTTCGGCGGGCTGCCACGGGCCTTCGCCCGGATCCACCCCCGGTTCGCCAGCCCGCAGGTCGGCACGATCATGACCGGGGTGGCCGGCGCGGCCGTGTACATCGTGATGAACTTCCTCAGCCACGGGCAGGTCATCGTGGACGCGGTGACCTCATGCGGCCTGATGATCGCCTTCTACTACGGGCTGACCGGCCTGACCGCCGCCTGGGCCAACCGCCGGGCCGCGGCCCGGGGACAGCGGGAGCTGTGGCTGACCGCGATCCTGCCCGGGCTGGGCGGCGTGATGCTCTTCGCGGCGGGCGGGTGGAGCCTGAAGAATGACTGGAGCCCGGCGTCCAGCTACACGTCCTGGACCCTGCCGTTCGCTCCGCACTGGCACGTCGGCGGGGTGTTCCTGATCGGCGTGGGCGCGTTCGCCTGCGGCCTGGTCGCCATGATCACGTGGTCGCGGGTGGCGCCCGGCTTCTTCGCCGGCCGCCTCGCCCGGCCGGATGAGGCGGCTATCCCAGCAGCGGGCGGACCCGTTCGGCCGCAAAATGGATGAAGGCCATCGGGTCGGCCTGATCGCGGCCCGACGGGTGGAGGACCACCGCGTCGACCCGAGCCTCGGCCAGGGCGGCCACCCGCGCGGCCACCTCGGCCGCGTCCCACTGGTCGACGCGCAGGTAGATCACCAGCCGATGGTGATCGGCCCGCCCGCCCGCCGCCCGGCCCTCGTCGATGACCTCCCGGGCGCGGCGGACCTCATCCGGCGTCGTCCAGTGGTCAAGGATGGTGCCGTCGGCGATCTCCCCGCTGAGCCGGAGCGTCCTCGGGCCGGTCGCCGCGGCCAGGACCGGAGGCACGGGAACGGCCGGCGGCCATTCGATGGCCACCTCATCGAGCCGGGTGTAGCGGCCCTCGATGGTCAGCCGCTGTCCGTGCAGCAGGGCCCGGACCGCCGTCAGCTGCTCGCGCAGCAGCGTCATCGGCGACTCAGCCGCCGCGCCGACCTGCCGCATCCACGACTGCACGCCGTGCCCGAGGCCGAGCGTCACCCGGCCGGGGAACAGCCGGTGCAGCATCGCCGCGTCCATCGCCGTCGCGGCGGCGTTGCGCAGCGGCACCGGCAGGACGCCGATTCCCGCCCGCAGCCGACTGGTCCAGGCCAGGGCAGCCGCGCACTGGGGCACCGCGCCGCCCCAGAAGCAGTCCTCCCACAGCCATAGTTCCTCAAGGCCCGCCTCTTCCGCCGCCACCGCGACGTCACGCAGCCGCTCCGGCGGCACCTCCGGCCAGCAGGCCGCACCAAGGGTCGTCACGCCCCTATCATCGCCCACGGGCGGCCTTGCCGGCCGGGCCGCGGGTCAAGAAAGCACGCGATGGCGGAAGTTGCGCAGGCCGATGGCCAGGAACACCACGCCGAACCCGGCCACCACCGGATAGATGACGTACAGGTGCATGTGGGGCGCGCTGGTGAACACGGCCCGCATGCCCTCGTTCACGTAGATCAGCGGGTTGATCAGCACCACCGTCTGCAGCCAGTGCCAGCCGCCCACGGTGACGGGGGCCAGGCTGTTCCACGAGTAGTAGGTGCCGCCGAGGAAGGTGATCGGCAAGATGATGAAGCCGAACATCAGGCCGATGTTCCTCGGCTCGAAGCTGGTGCCAAGCACCAGGCCAAGCCCGGCCATCGCGATGCAGGCCAGCGGCACGAAGGTCACGATCAGCAGCCAGTGCAGGTCCAGCCGGGCCTGCGCTCCGGGCGCGTGCACCACCGAAGCGATCGGCAAGACGATGACCGCCGACAGCAGCCCCTGGACGGCGCCCGACGCCACCTTGGCCACGGCCACCAGCCAGATCGGGCAGGGAGCCTGCACCCGGTCCTCGATCTCCCTGGTGTAGCCGAACTCCTGGGCCATGGCCAGGGCGATCGCCTGCACGCCCTGGAACAGGACCGAGATCCCGACGACCCCGGGAACCAGGATGGTGGCGAACGATGTTTCCGCCGCGGCCCCGTGGCCGCCAATGCCCTGCCCGATCTTCGGGAAGACATAAAGGAAGACGAAGGACAGCAGGAACGGCTGAACGAGCGTGCGCAGCACGAACTCCCACAGGTGCTTGCGCAGCACCACGAGGTCACGCAGCAGCAGGGCGCCCAGCGCGATCCGGCTGGCCGCGGCCACCGAGCGGGTGGCTCCGGCGCCCGCGGGCCGGGCCGGCGATTGCGAGCCAGCTGACATGGTCAATCTTCCCGTAGCTCCCTTCCAGTCAGGCTGATGAAGACGGTCTCCAGGCTGGGCTGGGCGACGGAGACGTCGACGAGCGTGAAGCCGCGGCGGTCGGCGGCCAGCACGACCCGCGGGACCAGGCCGTCGGCCCCTTGGACGTGCAGTTCGAGCACGTCATCGGCCACCCGCGTTCGGGTGACCCCGGGCACCTCGTCGGCCAGCAGCCGGGCCAGCTGGCTCACGTCACCGGTCGTCCGGACCGTGACCACCGTGTCGGCCCCCACCATCTGCTTGAGCGCGCCCGGCGTGTCCAGGGCGAGCACCCGCCCGTGGTCGATGATCGCCACCCGCTGGCACAGGCGCTCGGCCTCCTCCATGTAATGGGTGCTGAGCAAGATGGTCTGGCCCGCCCGGTGCAGGTCGCCGAGCAGGTCCCACAGCGCGAGCCTGCTCTGCGGGTCAAGGCCCGCCGTCGGCTCGTCAAGGAAGAGCACCGAGGGACGGTGGAAGATCGCCCGCGCCACCATGAGCCGCTGGGCCATGCCGCCCGACAGCGCGTACACCGACGCCTTCGCCCACCGGGACAGCTGGAACTGCTCGAGCAGGCCGTCGGCGGTCCGCCGGGACTCCCGGGCCCCGATGCCGAACAGCCGGCCGTGGAAGTACAGGTTCTCCCAGACCGTCAGCTGGCGGTCCAGCGTGTTCTGCTGCGACACGATCCCGCTCAGCTGCTTGGCCAGCGCGGGGCGCGCCCTGACGTCGATCCCGGCCAGGAAGGCCCGGCCGGAGGTGGGTATCACCCGCGTGGTCAGCATCCCGGCGGTCGTCGTCTTGCCCGCCCCGTTCGGCCCGAGCAGGCCGAAGATCTCGCCGGCCCGCACGTTCAGGTTGAGCTTGTCCACGGCCGCGAAGTCCGCCCCCGGGTAGACCTTGCACAGGTCCTCGGTGCGGATGACCGCCTCGGGCGGGCCGCCTGGCGCGGCGGCCGGCCGGCCGGCGGATGCTGCGGTGCCCATAGAACAGGCAGCTTAAGAGCGGGCCCCAGCCGGCCGGGTACGCCACGCCGCGAGCGGCCCGGCCAGCGGCGATGGGCCGCCCGGGGGGCAGGCGGTGGACGATCCGGGCGTCATGCGCGAGGCTGGGAGAAAGCCGAAAGGGGGCCGCGATGACCGCGACCAGCCAGCCTGCGGGATCTGAGCCGCCCGCCGCGGCCGCGTACCGGATCGTCATGGCAATCACCAGTGCGTGGTGGCAGCTGGGGGCGCTGCGGGCCCTGGTGGACATTGGCGGCCTCGACGAGCTGAGTGCCGGCCCGCTGGCCACCGAGGAGCTGGCCCGGCGGTGCGGGGCCAGCCCGGAGCTGCTGGCCAAGGTCCTGCGGTCAGTCGCCGCCCTGGGGCTGATCCGCACGGCCAGTCCCGGTGCCTATGAGCTGACCGACGTGGGCCGCGCCCTGGCGGGCAGCTCAGCGCTGGCGGGCGTCCGGTTCCACTGCGACCCGGAGGTCTGGGCGGCGATTGGCGAGCTACCGGAAGCCCTGCGGGCCGGCACGGCGCCGTTTGTCGCGCGGCACGGCAACGCCTACGAGTACATGGCGAGCCGGCCCGAGACGGCCGCTGCCTTCTACGACCTGATGGGCCGCGAGTTCGGGCCGGTAGCCGAGGCCCTGGCCAGCGCGATCGACTTCGGGGAGCTGGGAACCGTCGTGGACGTCGGCGGCGGGGAAGGCGGCTTCATCACCGCCATCCTGCGCGCTCACCCCGACGCCCGCGGCATCCTCGCCGACCTGCCGCTGGCCCTGCCTGAGGCCAGGGAGAAGCTGGCCGCCAGCGGCCTTGCCAGCCGCTGCGAGGTCGTGGCGTGCGACTTCTTCACCGACCCGCTCCCCGCGGGCGCGGGTGTCTACCTGCTGGCCCACATCGTGCACAACTTCGCCGACGAGCAGGCGACCGCCCTGCTACGGGCCGTCCGCGCCGCGATGCCAGCGGGCGGCAAGCTGGTGCTCGTTGAGCTGGTGCTGCCCGATGACGACGCGCCGCACTGGGCGAAGGACCTGGACATCCGCATGATGAGCTTCCAGCCGGGCGGGGAGCGTACCCGGCCTGAGTACGCGGCGCTGTTCACCCGGGCTGGCTTCACGCTCACGTCCGTGACGCACCTGCACCAGGGACAGAGCGCCATCGTCGGCGTTCCCGCCGCCTGACCGGCGGTTCCCGCCTTAGTGTCGGGCATTATGGAAGACATGCTGCCGCTGTTCCCGCTCGGTACCGTCCTGTTCCCGGGGATGGTGCTGCCGTTGCAGGTCTTCGAGGAGCGCTACCGCACGATGGTCAGCGACCTGCTGGACCGGCCCGAGCCGAGGGAATTCGGCATCGTCGCGATTCGCAAGGGCCGTGAGGTCGGCACCGAGAACCTGCACGAGCTGTACGACGTCGGCTGCGTCGCCCGGGTCCGTGAGCTCGAGCCGATGGCCGACGGGCGCTACAGCCTGGTCGTGGTGGGAGCGCGGCGGTTCCGCCTGCTTGGTACCGATGACAGCCGGCCCTACCTGCGAGGCGGCGTGGAAGAGCTGCCTGACGAGGCCGGTGATGACGAGGTCGCGGCCGAGGCGGCCGCCGTGCAGGCCGCGTTCCGTGACTACCTGAACGCCCTCGCGGACCGGGCGGGGGCGGTCATCAAGATCGCGGACCTGCCCGACGAGCCGGTGCTGCTGTCCTATGTGGTGGCCGCGGCCATGATCATTGACGTTCAAGAACGGCAGGGCCTGCTGGCGGCGCCGGACGGCCTGTCACGGCTGAGGGCCGAGCGCCAGCTGCTGACCCGGGAGCGCGCCATGCTGCGCGTCACGACCTCGCGTCCGGCGCCCGACCTCAGTCGCGGCCCCTATAACCCCAACTAGGAGCCCGGCTGGATCTGCTGCAGGAACTGCAGCCGGTTCCCGAGCGGGTCGCGGGCATAGAAGCGGCGGTAGCCGAGGAACTTGTCGTCCCACTCGATCGTGACGCCCTGCTCGGCGAGCCGCGTGGCCAGGGCGTCGATGTCGGGCACGAGCGTGCCGGGGTGCGCCTGGCGCGGGATCCGCGTGCCCAGCTCGACGTTGAAGTCGAACTCCATGTCGCCGGAGCGGAAGTGGCACTCGCCCTCGTCGTGGGTGTCGGGGATCTCGGTCATCCCGAGGATGTCGCCGTAAAAGGCGCGAACCTGAGCCTGCGTACCTGGCGGGATTGTTAGCGCGATATGGTGCACGCCTTGCCTGTACCCAGTGTGAGCTGTCTCACTCTCCACGGTGGTCTCATCCTTCCCAGAATGCCGTCAGTGCTCGTGAATGATGACGCCGCGGATATTCCGGCCCGCCATCATGTCCTCGTAGCCCTGATTGACCTGATCGAGGGTGTACCTGGTGGTGATCAGCTCGTCCAGCTTGACCTTGCCCGCCTTGTACAGGTCGAGGATCCGCGGGATGTCATCGAAGGGGTTGCTGCTGCCGAACAGCGCGCCCTGCAGTCGCTTCTCGAACAGGGTCAGCTCGAAGCCGGAGACGCTGATCGTCTTCTTGGCCGGCCCGGCCAGCCCGGTGACGACCACGATGCCGCCCTTGCGGATCGCGGAGAAGGCCGCGCCGACGACTTCCTCGCTCACGACGCCGACCGTGATGAGCGCCTGGTCGGCGCCGACTCCGAGGCTGAGCTGGCCGACCAGTTCCTGGGCCTCCTCCGCCGACGCCACCGCGTGGGTGGCGCCGAGCTTGAGCGCGGTCTCCCGCTTGAAGGCGACCGGGTCGACCGCGATGACGTAGCGCGCGCCCGCGTGCGCCGCGCCCTGGACGGCGTTGATGCCGACGCCGCCGACGCCGTAGACCACGGTCACGTCGCCCGGCCGGACCTCGCCGGACTTCACCGCCGTTCCGAACCCGGTCGGCACGCCGCAGCCGACCAGGGCCGCGGCCTCGAACGAGATGTCGTCGTCGATCTTGACCGTGGAGGCCTCGGAGAACACCGCGTACTGCGAGAACGTGCCGAGCAGGCACATCTGGCCGAAGCCAAGGTCGCCCTCGTGGTAGCGGAATGTCCCGTCCGGCAGGCAGTTGTCGAACAGGAAGCGGCCGAGGTCGCACAAGTTGGTCAGGCCGCGCGCGCAGAACCGGCACTTGCCGCACACCGGCAGGAACGAGCCGACGACGTGGTCACCGGGCGCCAGCCGCTCGACGCCCGGGCCGACCTGCTCCACGACGCCCGCGCCCTCGTGGCCGCCCACGATCGGGTACCGGACCGGGATGTCGCCGGTGCGCAGGTGATCATCGGAGTGGCACAGGCCGGACGCCTCCAGCCGGACGAGGACCTCGCCGGCCTTAGGCTCGTCGAGGTCGAGCTCGACGATCTCGAAGTCCTTGCCTATGTCCCGGAGCACCGCTGCTCGCGTCTTCATGGCCATCCTCCCGGTGATAAACACAGTTCGGTGGCCATCATCCGCCGATACGTGATCTAGGTCACTGGGGATGACAACAAGTCAACCGTCTCGTATATGTGGGAGGCGACGGTAAGGCCTGGCTATAGCGGGCCTGTTCCGAATCTGTGTCATTACCGTTAGGCGTCCCACTAGTGTCTTTGTTACTACAGCTTGGTATGGTCGCCCGGTGATGATCCTCCACAGTGCCTCCCGCAAGCTCGCGGTGGCTGGCCTGCTCTCCGCCGCGGTCGTGGTCGCCGGGTGCAGTTCATCAAGCAGCTCAAGCTCCAGCGCGCCGGCCGCGAGCGCCTCATCGAGCCCGTCGGCGACGAGCTCGGCGACGGGGACCGCGAACGTCGCCTATGCCTCGTCCCTCCAGTACCTCAACGAGAAGGTCGCCAGCCCCGCCTTCACCGCGGCCACTGGCGACGGCTTCTCCGGCACCGGCAACTCCTCGGGCACGCTCGAGGCCGACATCGCCTCGGGCGAGATCAGCCCGAACGTCTTCGAGTCGGTGGGCGGCGACAACATCACGCCCCTGGAGCCCAAGTTCACCAAGTGGTACATCCCCTATGCTGGGACCTCGATGGTGATCGCCTATAACCCGAAGAGCAAGTACGCGAGCCAGTTCAAGGCCTACGCGGACGGGTCCAAGCCGCTGTCCGGCCTGTTCAGCACGCTGCTGCAGACTCCGGGCCTCAAGCTCGGCCGCACTGACCCCAACACGGACCCGCAGGGCCGCGACTTCATCTACATGCTCGAGCTCGCCCAGTCCTATTACCACCTGCCGTCGGACACGGTGGCGAAGATCCTCGGGACCAGCAACTTTGGCAGCGCCAGCTCCTCGCAGATCTACGCCGAGTCCTCCCTTGACTCCACGCTCGAGTCCGGCCAGCTGGACGCGTCCAGCGCGTTCGTCACGCAGGCGGTCGAGCTGCACCTCGACTACATCCCGCTGCCGACGGCGATCAACCTCGGCAGCGCCGCGCTGGCCTCGACGTACAGCACGGCCAAGGTGAAGCTGGCCAACGGCTCGACCAAGAGCGGGTCCCCGCAGGTCATCGACATCACGGCGATCGGGACCCCGACCCCGGCCGCCATCGCGTTCATCAAGTACACGCTGTCGGCCGCGGGCCTGGCCCAGTACAAGCAGGGCGGGTTCAGCCTCATCACCCCGACCGTGGTCGGTGACTCGAGTGCGGTGCCGGCCGATATCACCAGTGAGCTCGGAAGCTAGCAATTAGCCAGCAGGTAGCCGCTCCGACCGGGCGCGGCGGGATCGCGAAGAGCGCCCGCCGCGCCCGTTCGGTGTCCTCGGTCGCCTCCGTGGCCGGGGCCGCGGTGATCTGGATCGCCCTTCTCGGGCCGGTGATCACGCTCATCACCCGGATGTCGCCCGGTGACATCTGGTCGGCGCTCACCGGCCCCGGCGACCTGGATCCGCTGGTCACCTCGGTGGAGTCGGGCGTGGTGACGCTGGTGGTGCTGGCCTGCCTGTGCACGCCGCTCGCCCTGCTGCTGGCGCGGGGCCGGCTGCCGTTCCCGCGGGTCTGGGAGGCGGGGCTGCTGTGCTCGCTGCTGCTTCCGCCGCTGGTGATCGGGCTGCTGCTGGTCTTCATGGTCGGCCCGTACACGTGGATCGGGTCGCTGCTCAGCTGGCTGCACGCGTCGGCGACCAACACGTTCCTCGCGCTGGTGATCGCCGAGGTGTACGAGTCCGCCCCCTACTACGTGCTGGGTGCCCAGTCGGCCTTCGCCAGCGTGGACACCCGTCTTGAGGAGCAGGCCGGGCTGCTTGGCGACCGGCCGTCGCGGGTGCTGCGGCGGGTGACGCTGCCGCTGGCCGCGCCCGGCCTGGCCATGTCGCTGGCCATCGCCTGGGCGCGGGCGATCGGGGCGTTCGGCGCGGTCGTCATTATCGCCTACCATCCGTTCGGCATCCCCTTGCAGATTTACACGACCCTGCAGGAGACCGGCCTGTACACGGCGCTGCCGTACGCGCTGGTCCTGCTGGTGGTCGCGCTGCCGCTGCCGCTGGCCGCCTACATCTGGAGCGCCCGTGCTGAACGCCGACGTCACGGTTGACCGCCGGGACTTCCCCGTCCGGGTGACGCTCCAGGTCGCCGACGGGGAACGGGTAGCCCTGTTCGGCCCCTCGGGTGCGGGCAAGACCACGGTGCTCGAGGCCATCGCCGGGCTGGTCCCGCTAGGCGCCGGGCGGGTGGAGGTCGCCGGGCGGGTGCTGGCGTCCGGGGACGCGCCCGCGACCAGCCTGCCGCCCTGGCGGCGGCGAGTCGGCCTGCTGCGCCAGGATCCCGGGCTGTTCCCCCACCTGACCGTGCGGGACAACCTGCTGTACGCGCGGTCGGCCCGCAAGGAGGAGCTGGCCTCGCTGGCCGCGTCCCTGGGAATCGACGCCCTGCTCGGCGAGATGCCCGCGCGGCTGTCCGGCGGGCAGCGCCACCGCGTGGCCCTGGGCCGCCTGCTGCTGGCCCACTGCGATGTGCTGCTGCTCGACGAGCCGTTCGCCAGCCTGGACGCCGCCTTGCGGCGGGCGCTCACCGGGCTGGTGGCCGACCTGACCGCCGAGCGCGCCATACCGTCGGTGCTCGTCACCCATCAGCTGGCCGACGCCCAGGCGTTCGCGGGCCGGCTGGCGGTCATCGACCGGGGCCAGGTGCTGCAGCAGGGCGCCCCCGATGAGGTGGTCCTGCGGCCCGCCTCCCGGCGGGTCGCCGAACTGCTCGGCTACCTCGGCTTCGTCCCGGTCGCGGGCAGGAACGCCGGGGGAATGGTGGCGGGCGTGCACCCGGACCGGGTCATCACGGGCAGCCACCCCGAGCGCGGGCTGGCCGTCACCGGCGCGGTGACGGCGGCCCGCCCGAGCGGTGCCGGCTGGGAGGCGGACGTGCTCGTCGAGGGCGCGGCGGTCACCTGCCGCCTGCCCGGCCGGCCCGACGGCGCGACGCTGTCCCTGACGATCCTTGACCCGCCCTGCTTCGGCCCCGGCGGACAGGCTCTCCAATCCCCAGCGAACGGCGACTGGACGTGGCATGATTTTCACGTACAGTCACTGGATGATTACTAGAGGCGAACGGGATGGGCATGACCGGGGAGAAGCTCATCGCGGCGGTGGTGCTCGCCGCGCTGATGGTGGTGGCCGCTGGCTGTGAGGCCCCAGGACCGGAGGCGGCCGGGCAGGCCGCGGCCCGGCCGCAGCAGTCAAGGAGCAGCGGCGCCCTGCAAGCGGCGGGCACCGCCTCGGCCGCCGCCGGGCCGGCAATCGTTCCGGCGACCAGGACCGCCGGCCCGTCCCAGCCCGCGACCAGCGAGCCGGCCGCGCCCGCGGCGGGCACGGCCGTGTACCTGGCCGAGGGCCAGGATGTCCACGGGACGATCGTGCGCGCCCCGGCCTGCGGCTCGGGCTGCCCGCTGTCGGGCGATGGCACTATCG
>Ga0335075_10013581_pt1 | contig 12259 bp, 5 predicted proteins | sample Lox_Sample_24_FD_206723 | JGI IMG/M metagenome (GOLD analysis project Ga0335075, IMG submission 206723) | Soil microbial communities from Loxahatchee National Wildlife Refuge, Florida, United States - Lox_Sample_2.4 | ecosystem: Environmental > Terrestrial > Soil > Wetlands | place: USA: Florida... | reverse complement strand
GGAGGCCAGGCTCAGGTACCGGGTGTGGCAGGCACGTGGAAAGATCTCACGGACAACGTCAACGTCATGGCCGCAAACCTGACCGAACAGGTGCGTGGGATCGTGAAGGTGGTGACGGCCGTTGCCAACGGCGATCTCAAACAAAACTTGACCGTCAAGGCGAAAGGCGAAGTTGCCGCCTTGGCCGAGACGATCAACAACATGACAGACACTCTCGCCACATTTGCGGAGCAGGTTAGCAGCGTCGCGCGAGAGGTTGGCGTCGAAGGCAGGCTGGGTGGCCAAGCCAACGTTCCCGGGGCGGCCGGCACCTGGAAAGACCTCACAGGCAACGTCAATCTTCTTGCCGCAAATCTCACCACTCAGGTGAGAGCTATCGCTGAAGTCGCGACCGCGGTCACCAAAGGTGACCTGACGCAATCGATCCAGGTGAACGCCCGCGGCGAAGTCGCGGCCCTCAAAGACAACATCAACACCATGATCACCAATCTGCGGCTTACCACGGACCGCAATAGAGAGCAGGACTGGCTCAAGACGAATCTGGCCCGAGTCACTGGTATGCTCCAGGGCCAGCGTGATTTAGGCACCGTGGGCCGGATGTTGCTTTCGGAGCTGACTCCTCTTGTGAACGCGCAATACGGCGTTATTTACTTGACGGATTCCGAAGGCGAGCAACAGCGCTTGAATCTGCTCGCAGCCTATGGCTCGGCTGCGCCTGATGGAAATGGACAAGGCCACGAGCACGTGGGTATTGGCGAAGGGCTTGTCGGCCAATGCGCCCATGAGAAGCGGCGTTTGCTGATCACGGAAATGCCTCCGAATGTCGCTCGAATCCGCTCAGCTCTGTTTGAGGCGCCTCCCCGCAGCGCCGTGGTGCTTCCGGTGCTCTTCGAAAGCGATGTCAAGGCTGTGATTGAGCTGGCCTCCTTGAGTATCTTCACTGCCTCCCACCTTGCCTTCCTCGAACAACTCACTGCAAGCATCGGTATCGTGCTGAACAGCATTGAAGCCACCATGAAAACCGAAGGCTTGCTCAAGCAGTCCCAACAGCTCGCGGCTGAACTGCAAACCCAGCAGAAAGAGCTCCAGGAAAAAAATGAACAGCTCGCCCAGAAGGCGCAGCAGCTTGCGGAGCAAAACGCCGAAGTAGAGCGGAAAAACCAGGAAATCGAGCAGGCCCGCCGGGCGCTTGAGGAAAAGGCGGATGAACTTGCCCTGACTTCCAAGTACAAATCAGAGTTTCTCGCCAACATGTCTCACGAACTGCGGACGCCACTCAACAGCATCCTCATTCTGGGGCAGCAGCTTGGCGAGAATGCAGCCGGAAACTTGACCGCAAAGCAAGTTGAGTACGCCAAGACCATTCATGGCGCGGGAACTGATCTATTGAACCTCATCAGTGACATCCTTGACCTCTCGAAAATCGAATCGGGAACGGTAACTGTGGATGCCGAAGAGATCCAGCTTGCGAGCCTGCTCGAGGCGCTGGACCGCACCTTTCACCACGAGGCGGAAAGCCGCCATCTGTCTCTCGACATTCACCTGGATCCCACATTGGGCCGCAGCATGACGACTGATTCGAAGCGTCTCATGCAGGTGCTCAAGAACTTGCTTTCGAACGCGATCAAATTCACTGAGCAGGGCGGCGTACGAGTCAATGTATCTGCCGTCGCAGGCGGCTGGAACCCTGCGCACCCCATCCTTCAGACCTCCGAAACGGTCGTGGCATTCGAAGTTTCCGATACCGGCATCGGCATTCCCTTGGAGAAACAAAGGATCATTTTTGAAGCCTTTCAGCAGGCCGACGCGAGTACCAGCCGGAAGTACGGAGGAACGGGTTTGGGTCTGGCGATCAGCCGCGAGCTGGCAACGTTGCTGGGAGGCGAGATCCAATTGCGCAGTACCCCGGGTGCGGGCAGCACTTTCACCCTGTACCTGCCCCTAAGCTATACCGGCCCGTCCGTCGCCGTGAGGCCGGCCACCCCTAAAGAGAGTTCCGCTGGAGCCGCGGTGAGGCTGCCCGCTGTCCGGCTGCCGGAGCGGCCGGTTGAAGAGTTGTTGGACGACCGCAACACCATCCAACCTGAGGATGCAACCCTTCTGATCGTCGAGGACGAGCCTAGCTACTGCCGCGTGCTGGTTGACTTGGCTCGTGCTTCGGGCTTCAAGGTCTTGGTGGCCATGCGCGGCGTCGAAGCCTTGGAACTAGCGCGGAAGCACCATCCCAGCGCCGTTTCCCTGGATGTTTTTTTGCCGGATATGCTTGGTTGGACGGTGCTCAGCCACCTCAAACACGATTCGGAGATGCGGCACATCCCGGTTCAGATCGTCACCCTCGACGAGGACCGCCAGCACGGCCTGGCTCGCGGGGCTTTCAACTTCATTACCAAACCTGCAACGCCCGAGCGCTTGAGCGCGGCTCTCGCGCGGATCAAGGAGTACACAAAGCCGCGCCGCCGGCGCCTGCTGGTAGTGGAGGATGATGCGGCGGACCAGTTGAGCATCCGGGCTCTCCTGGAGCACAACGATATTGAAATTGAAAGTGTGGCCTCGGGCGAAGAAGGATTGGCTGCCCTACGAGAGCAAACGTTCGACTGTGTCGTCCTTGACCTGCGGTTACCTGATATCTCCGGCTTCGACGTATTGGAGCAACTCAGCCGTAGCGAGGCGCTGCGGGACCTCCCGATCGTTGTTTTCACGGGCAAGGAACTCTCGCCGGACGAAGATCGTCGGTTGCGAGCGCTTGCTCGGAGCATCGTGGTGAAGGGCGTCGAGTCTCCCGAGCGGCTGCTTGACGAAACGGCCTTATTCCTCCACCGCGTCGTCTCCAATCTCCCTCCTGAGAAACAACAGATGATTGAGCGCCTGCATCGATCTGATCAGGACTTGGCTGGAAAGCCGGTGTTGGTGGTGGATGATGACGTGCGCAATATTTTCGCCCTCAGTAGCGTGCTTGAGCGGCGTGGAATGAAGGTGTTGTCCGCTTCCACAGGGCACGAGGCGCTTGCTATCCTGGACTCAACGCCCGGCGTTTCGATAGTTCTGATGGACATCATGATGCCGAAGATGGATGGATACAAGACGATGCAATTTATCCGGCAAAATCCAACGTACCAGAGGCTCCCGATTATCGCCCTGACCGCGAAAGCTATGAAGGGAGACCGGGAAAAGTGCCTGGAGGCCGGCGCCTCCGAATATCTTGCAAAGCCGGTTAACACCGAACAGCTATTGTCGGCGCTGCGCATGTGGTTACATCGCTGAACATTAGCAAAGCACGGACCCACGGCAGCAACCGAACCCGATGAGAACTCACCCCCGCCACTTTTGGGGGAGAGAAGGGGTGGAAAAAGCGTCGTGTTGTCGCAAAGACTTTTTTGGACCCGGAATTTGAATTGCGCCTTTGACTAGGATATGAGATCACTTTGGGAGCGACTGTATTCTATGAAATTAGAGGCGGACCTGGACCAAGCTGATGAGATCGCACAGCTCAGCCCCAAGCTTTATCCTGCCTTAGACGAGCTTTCCCTGGGCTTGCTCTCGAAGGACTCGGCCGGCGGTGGCTCGGAGGAGGCCAAGAATCCCAGGGACCCCGTAAACGTTCTGCTCGTTGACGATCAGCCAGCCAAGTTGCTCAGTTATGAAACGATTCTGTCGAGTCTGGGAGAGAACCTGATCCGGGCGAACTCGGGAAAAGAGGCGCTGGAACACCTGCTGAAGGGCCCGATCGCCGTGGTTCTGGTTGACGTCTGCATGCCGGAACTGGATGGCTTTGAATTGGCAGCTATGATTCGCAGTCATCCGCGATTTCAGAGAACGGCCATTATCCTGGTCTCGAGCATCCTTGTGGAGGACGTAGACCGGCTTAAGGGCTATGATTACGGAGCCGTCGACTACATCTCGGTTCCCATCGTTCCGGGACTTCTACGGGCTAAGGTCGCTGTGTTCGCGGACCTCTACCGGAAAACTGAGGCGCTCGAGCGGCTAAACCGGGAATTAGAGTTGCGTGTGGCCGAGCGCACGGCTGAGATTGAGTCTGCTCGGCGCGAGGCAGAACGAGCTAACCAACTTAAGGACGAGTTTTTGGCCATTCTGTCTCACGAACTACGTACTCCGCTGAACGCTATCACCGGTTGGGCTCATATGCTGCTCAGCGGAGGGCTGGACTCAAACACCCAAGTCAAAGCCTTCGAGACAATTAATCGCAATGCTCTGCTTCAGGCGCGGCTGATCTCGGATCTTCTTGACGTGTCGCGCATCGTGAGTGGAAAGCTGCGGCTAGACCCGAAGCCGGTGACGTTGTCCTCCGTGGTTCAAGCGGCGCTTGATGCAGTTCGTCCCCAGGCTACGGTGAAGCCGATTTATCTCGATGTGACCTTAAGCGATGTTCCTCCTATGATCGGCGATTCAGCCCGATTGCAGCAGATAGTTTCAAACCTGCTCGCGAATGCGATCAAATTCACACCTGCGAACGGTCACGTTCACGTCAGGCTCGAGCAGAGCGGAGGCAACGCGGAGATTATTGTTCAGGATGACGGTCCTGGCATTCCCCCGGAACTGTTGCCGCACATCTTCGACCGCTTTCGGCAAGGCGATACGTCCACCACCAGGATTCATCAGGGACTTGGGTTGGGCTTAACCATCGTGCGGCGACTGGTGGAGATGCACGGCGGCACAGTTCAGGCGATGAACCGCGAAGATCGGGCAGGCGCCGTCTTTAGCATTTTGCTACCGGTGCCTGGTCCCTCAGCAGCAACCGCTACTGAGGCTGGGAAATCCGCTGCGACGCTGGCCCAACCTGCCGCGCCGCTCGCGCCCGCCACTGCCCTCAAAGGAGTTCGCGCTCTGATCGTCGATGATGAGCCGGACGCGCGCGAGGTGGTTGCCGCCCTCCTGGAACAGTGCGGGGCCGAAGTATGGGTGTCTGATTCCGTCGAGCAAGCTCTCGTCGTTTTCGAGCGTGAGCAGCCTCAAGTGGTGGTGGCCGATATCGAGATGCCTGGAGAGGATGGGTACAGTCTGATTCGGAAAATCAGGAATATGCCTTCATCAGGAAACAGCCAGACGCCGGTTATTGCGCTTACTGCCCACGCCAGCACCTCTGATCGCATTCGGCTGCTTGATGCAGGGTTCGATTTTCACATTCCCAAGCCCGTTCAACCTGCGGGATTGATTGCAAGCCTCGTCCGGGTTATCGGCAGCGGTGAAGAGAACCCTAGCGACACTCGGACGGGACATGCGGGCTCGACGGAGTAAGCTTCTCCCCTCGCCCTTTTGGCGAGCTGGTGTTTACCCATATCTTCGGCTGGACAGCCCGGGGTAGGAAATAATGCTTAGGAACGATATATGCCAAACGATGAACGCCTGATCCTGGTTGTGGATGACTTCGAGGCCAACCGGGAGCTATATGCCTACGTTCTCTCAGACGCAGGTTTCAAGGTTGCCTTGGCAAGCGATGGACAGCAAGCCTTAGACCAGGCATTTCAGCTTCGGCCTGACCTTATTATTATGGATCTTGCTCTGCCCCTCATCAGTGGTCCAGATGCTGCCAGGCGACTGAAAGCAGACGAACAAACCAGGCACATTCCCATTATTGTCATCACCGCTTACGATCCCCCCAAGCAAGTCGACGAACTTGGCTGCGATGCAGTGTTGACCAAACCTTGCATGCCTGCCGACATGCTGGCAGCAATCAACAGCGCCCTTGATGCATCGGAACGGACTAAGCATGGCGAACCCCCAGCCAGCGTCCGCCAGCGCAATGCGAGCGGTTCACCTTAGCGATGGGAGCGCGGCCATCCTGGCCGCAGTTTTAGGAGTTTTCTGACGGCTGCGCCCACGCCCGACCGATTGCATCATTGCGAAATTCTGAAGTCTCCTACGGATTTATGGAGTACCCAGCGAAGCCTAGGAAGCTGCCACCCCTGATCGATGGTCGGCCGGAAGAAACGGAGTCGTCTTAGGCGGTAACCGAGCCACGGCTACGTCACACTCGGAGCGGACGTCATGCTAATGCACCGTCAGGATGCTCAAGCTAGCGCAAGAACCCGTCAGAAGCCGCAACCCCCGCGCAACCGGAAACCCGGCATGGCCGGGGTCACGTTGCTCAAGTGATTGAAAGGATTGGGGTGAGCGACGGGATTCGAACCCGCGACGTCCAGATCCACAGTCTGGCGCTCTACCAAGCTGAGCTACGCTCACCATAAGGACTCTGCTCAGCGCTTTTGTTACTTTGTAGCATCCGTTTGCGCAGAGTGTCAACGCGACCAGTTCCCCAAGGCAGCCTTCCTTTTCCGAGTCGGAGCGCGACCCTTCTAGGCGCCTTGAGGCAAACCCTCGACGGTACCGAAATATCGTATCAGTTCTAACGGCACACCGCCTCAGCCGCTCAAATCATCAACCAACCAGTTACCCCTGAGTTTGCGGATTAGTGGAGTCTGATTGCCAACATGAGGAATTCCGTTTCCCGCTGTTTCACACCTGCAGAAGCGTGCCAAAACTGGTCCAGGAGCTAACTCAACGTTCGCACAGGAGATTAATCGCCTGAGCGTACCTCCCTCCAGTGTCAGCCAAGGTTGGTTGCCCGATTGCTCTACTACACAGCGGGAGGGGGCTTCACTCCGGGGGGTTTCAAGGGGGGCAAAGGGGGGAACCCCCCGGAGGGATTTGTAGTGGTCCTTAAAACAAGCCTTAGCTCGATCAGCGTATTCCAGGCCCTCTTAAGCGTCGAGCCACCCGACCGGAAAAACGACGGAAGGCAAATTCCGCGCTTCACATCCAAATGGGGGGTCTATGGATATTCAGTTGAGAAGAGGCAAACAGGCTATTCGACAGTTTCTGCGAACGGCGTACACGGACGAACGGTTGATTTGGCTGCTAGCCCACGCTCGAAGCGGCAAGCTGACCTATCAGTCGTGCTGCTGCCTGATTGGAGTGGCGACGGCAGGCCACCCTCTGCAGGGCAAGGTCGATGTAAATGAACCCTCTGCCGCCCACTACCACCTGGCGAGGAAATTTGTCGGCTCGCGCGAAGCCGAGCAGGCATATTGGGAATTGGGATATATCCGCGGATCTCGATCTATCCTATCGAGCGACAAGCTTCGCCGTCGTCGGCTGATTCCGCTGATCCTCGGTGAGATGCGGCGGCGTCATCGCGCAAGAGTGGTATCGTTACGCGAGGCGCTCCAAGACTGATTCACGAACGACCCGGATGCCGGGCAAGGGGAAAGCAATCGCGTTCGGCGGCTCCTATTTTGCGTCTGAATCGAGCCGCTTCGCGTATCCCGTCATCTCCAGATATCCTACTCCTTCCACCGCCTTGCCTGCCTGCTCTCCGCTTATCCGTATTGCGCCTTCCCAGTATGTAGGCGAGTACGAATTATTGGTTACCAGCTCCTGCTGCTTGAGCGGAGTCGTGATCTGAAGACGCAATTGAATTGAAGGAATCGCGATTCGCCACCCGACGGGGTAACGAGCGTGGCTGCGAGGACTGATCCAGCTCTCTCCCGGTATTAACCTAAAATCGTGAATGCTCAAATAGTGCCCCGTGCCCTTCGCATCCGTGTATGTTCCCGAAGAGTCGGGGCTGACAACGCCGCCGTCCAATCGGACGCGATAGAGCATCAGTTCCGTACAGTTATTGAGCTGGATCGCCAGCCAGTCCCATCCTGCCACGGGTGAATCTTTGGGTGTAGTCGAGAATTCGTGGTCCATCCAGGAAGTTCCCGTCACCTGATATTGCCGGCCGCGCAATTCGATCTTGCCTTTTGTCTCCAGGCGAGTGAACGAGAAATAGTTGGAAGCATTCCCTGCCCCGGGCGCTTTTTGACTGAAACCTTTGCGTCCATTCAAGACCAGCGGTTTTTCTGGCTCCAAAGTAAGGTCGAGCGAGAATTCGTCCGTGACCGCCTGAAGCTGCTGGTTATCGCCGCGCCATTGAATTTGCCAATTGCCGTTCCAAACCCGTCCTTGGCGCTGGCTTACTCCGGCAATTCCTGGCCCGGCCCGATTCACGCGTTCGTCATATAGAAAGTGCCCGCCAGAGAGGTCGCTCAATGCCACATGGGCCATGTAGACGTCATTTACTTGCCACACTCGTTTGCGAGGTCCCGGCGCCACACCGAGCCGGAAGAGAGCTAGCTCGAATCCGAACGCGCGGCCTTGCCTGGTCGTCAAATTTCCGCTGTAATACCACCACTCAGTCTGATAATCGGGGTGATTGAAGTAATCGCGCGGAAACTGAAAGTGGTAGCCCGGCGTGGCGAAGCGAAACTGCCCTGGACCCGCCGCGAGAAACAGGAACACGGCAAAGCAAAATTTCATTCCTCGTGCACCACCTCAATAGGATTGAGATTCATGGCAAGCCTTGCCGGATATAATCCGGCAGCGAGCGTCGCGCAATAAATCACGACGAGGCCCGTGGCAAGCACGGCGACTGGCCAGTGAAACTGGATGGTCCATCCAAAGGACTGTTTGTCAATCACAAAGATCAGCACGAGCGAGAGCAAGACGCCTAAGACGAAACCCGCAAGGCAGCCTAAGGCGCCGACGAGAGCGGCTTCGCAGAGAATCAGCTTCCGAATCTGACGGGTGGAGGAGCCTAGAAACCGCAACAGGCCAAGCTCTCGGCGCCGGTCTACAACTAAGGCCAGCAGCGCGCCGGCTACTCCAATCACTGCAATCGCCAGGGCAATAGCTTCCAATGCATAGGTGATCCTGAACGTGCGGTCAAACACCTGAATTGCCTGGATTCGGAGCTCCCGGTCGGACACGACACTGATTTGTCGTCCCGCGCAAGCCTTTTCGATGAGACGGCGAGCTTGTCGATCCTTTACACCGCGTTTTAAGTAGACCGCAATGCTCGAGACTGCAGGGTCTGGCAAGTACTTTAGGAGTGTGCGTCTGTCCATGAGAATCGCGCCGCGAGGGTCCGAATAGTCGTAGTAAATGCCGGCGACACGGAAGTTCACAGTTCCGCCTCCAAGTGAAAGGCTGAGTTGATCGCCGGCATGGATCCCGTGTTGAATCGCGAATGGCTCACTTATGACGAGGGAGTTGGGTTCCGCCAGGCGGTTGAAGACGCGGCGAGGATCTTCACCGGCAAGAAACTCCACGTGCTCATACCGCTCGGCCACTCGGGTCATGTCGCTTGCAAGCGTTGTGGGCCGGCCTTGATAGGTGATCGAATAGGCCCGCAGTTCGTCCACGGCCTTTACCTGGGGCAGCGAGGCAATTTGCGGGGGAACATCGGGCGACAGCGTCGGAAAGAGATCCGGAGAGATGGGCACAGCCGGCTGGACGTAGAGGTCCGCCATAAAATCGTCGCCGAGCCATGTGGTGACCGTTTGCCGGAAACTTCCCACCATGATTCCCACACTGACCACCATGGCCACGGCCGTCGTGAGCGCCGCCAACAGAATCGACGTGCGGCGGAGGGATGCGGAAAGACCATGAAGAGCCAGGTAACCCTCCGCGCCAGTCCAGCGACGCAGGACCCCGCTTCCGATCACTGAAACGCCCCCGACTGCTGCCGGGATGGAAAGGACACATGCCGCGAGCAGCAGCAGCGCCGCCGCATAGCCGAACAGCGGTGTACCGCGAACCGCCGGCATCCGGGAACAAAAGATAGCAGCCACAGCGCAAAGCCCGGCTAGAAAAAGCAGGCGCCCTTTGCGGATGCGCGCCTGATACTCCCGCCGTCCCCGCGCCATCGCTTCAACGGGAGCCACTTGGGAAGCCTCGTACGCGGGCAGCAAGGCCGAAAGCAAGGCCACACCCGTTCCGACTGTGAAACCAAGCAGCACAGTTGCTGGTCTCAACGCGATAGCGGCCGGCTGGCTGGTAAGATACAGCGACTGAACCGTGGTTGAGATTAGGCCGACCGTTCCAGCCGCCAGCAGACGTCCAAGCGCAATGCCTCCAATCGAGCCCGCCAGGCCGTAAAAAGCCCCCTCGCCCAGGAACGCCGCCCGAACGAATCGGCGGCTTCCCCCAAGGGCGCGAATCACTCCAATCTCGGTGCGTCGCCGCACGACAGAGACCGAGAGATTGTTATAGATCAGGAAGGCTCCAACAATCAGGGCAATATAGCTGAGGACGCGAAGATTCCACCGGAACGCTTCGAGCATCCGATGATTCTCGCGGGCCTGGGCGCCAAGGCGTTGGACGATCATACCTGCGGGGAGGGCACGCTTCAGAATGCTTTCCCAATCGGCCATCCTCTGAATGGACGTGTGCGGAACGGTGATCAATACCGCGTCAACTTTATCGCCGCGGCCAAGGTCCTGCGCGGCAAGACCAATATCCATGACTACAGCATCACCTTGCGCTGGCGATCCATCGGAGAGGATGCCACAAACGCTGAACTCCACGGTCCGGTCGTTGATCTGCAACTCGGTTTTGCGTCCCGGCTTCTCGACAAGGGCGGGACTTACCCAGACGCATTGGCCCTGCCTAAGCCAGCCTGGAGCCGGCGCACTCGCGCTTTTGTGCGAGGCTTCGGCAACCATGTCTACTCCAACCAGAGGAACCAACTCCTGCTCCTTCGCATCCCAGGCGTAGTCCTCAATTCGGGGCTCAACTTTGAGTGGGTAAGGAAGCGTGGCCAGCCGCCCAACAACGCCGTCATCCACCCCGCCCACTTCGGTGATCTTGAAGTCAGCCTTGCCCGCAAGAGTTTGGACCGATGAGAGAAAGGACCCGGTAGCGGCGTCGCCGGCCATATCAATACCCAGGACCACCGCAACACCCAATGCGACGGCAAAAGCGGTCAGCGCTGTTCGCAACGGCTCACGCCATAGGGGCCGGAGAAAAAGACGAAAAAAGGCCTGACTCTTAAGCATCTCAGATCGGACTCGTACGCGCACTACACAAAGCGGTGGCGACCACAATTATGATGACACAACGGACTTAGCGCGGACCTGTCTTGTAGGCCCGCGGCTTTTCTTTGGTAAATTGATTTATGTCCAGATTGCCTCGTCCATTTTTCCATGAGCGATGCGCAATGAGCCGCCACAAGGCATGGAGCTGACCTGTTTTGATAGGTCCGCAGCTTTTCTCGGGTAACTGATTTATGTCCAGGAGCCTATACGGAATAACCCGCCGCGATTTCATGTCAAGAATGCTGGGATTCCGGCTCTGCGGCGCAATCATTTCTGGCTCAACACTTGGTTTCGGTGAGAGCCCGGCCTCGCCGGGAACGCCGCCGGTGCGCTTTGAAAATGTGGCTAGCGCGGCCGGACTCGATTTTGTGCTTCACAATCATCCGACCCCTCAAAAGCATTTGATTGAGACGATGACCGGGGGGATCGCCGCCTTCGATTGCAATCACGACGGTCTCACGGATATCTTCTTCACGAACGGCGCTTCAATCCCTTCTTTTCAAAAGGACTCGCCAGAATACTTCAACCGGCTCTATCGAAACGAGGGCGGCTGCAAATTTACCGATGTGACGGAACAGGCGGGGGTGGCAGGAGCAGGCTATTCTATGGGCGCCGCGGCGGCGGATTACAACAACGACGGCCATGTGGATCTGCTCGTGGCGGGCGTCTTCCGCAATATCCTCTACCGCAACCTGGGCAACGGCCGGTTTGAAGACGTGACGGAAATGTCCGGGATTAAGAGCGATAAATGGTCAGTTGCCGCCGGCTGGTTTGATTACGACAACGACGGTTGGCTTGATCTATTCGTCGTGAATTACGCCAAATGGTCCCTGGCTGATAATCGTTTCTGCGGTGATCGCGAGCGGAGCATCCGCACCTACTGCCACCCGAAATACCTTGACGGACTACCCTGTACGCTCTACCGGAACAAACGCGATGGCACGTTCGAGGACGTCACCAGGGATTCAGGAATTGGCAAATCCGTGGGCAGAGGAATGAGTGTCGCCTTTGCCGATTACGATCACGATGGTTTCCTGGACGCCTTCGTGACCAATGACAATCAGGCCAATTTTCTGTTTCACAACCGGCGTGACGGAACGTTTGAGGAGGTAGGATTGATGGCGGGCGTGGCGCTCATGAACAGCGGTGAGCCCGTTTCCAATATGGGCGTCGATTTTCGTGACTATGACAATGACGGGTTGCCCGACATTGCCGTGACGGACCTTTCCCACGAGACTTTCCCTCTCTTTCGCAATCTCGGTAACGGAATGTTTGAGGATGCCAGCTATTCAAGCCGATTGGCGATGCTCACCGCGCCTCTCAGCGGATGGGGTAACGGCTTTTTCGACTTCAACAATGACGGCTGGAAGGACTTATTCACA
>Ga0335075_10013579_pt1 | contig 12260 bp, 9 predicted proteins | sample Lox_Sample_24_FD_206723 | JGI IMG/M metagenome (GOLD analysis project Ga0335075, IMG submission 206723) | Soil microbial communities from Loxahatchee National Wildlife Refuge, Florida, United States - Lox_Sample_2.4 | ecosystem: Environmental > Terrestrial > Soil > Wetlands | place: USA: Florida... | reverse complement strand
CCTTCGATCTCTTCGTCGATTCGCCCGTTATCGCCGGCCAATATTACCGCGTCGTCGATCTCACGCCTCCCGGAGAGCGCATCCACCACGAACTCGATCTGGCGGCCGACAGCGAAGCCGCGCTCGCGATCACGCCCGCCGTGCAGCAGGGCCTCACCAACGTCGTCGCCGAATCCGGCGTGCTCTTCGGCGCGCGCCATTATCGCGACTACCACTTCCTGCTGGCGCTCAGCGATCACGTGGCCCACTTCGGCCTCGAGCATCACGAGTCCAACGACAGCCGCCTGCCGGAACGCACCTTCCTCTCGCCCGATGCGGCTTTCACGGTGGGCGCGCTGCTCCCTCATGAGTTCGTGCACTCCTGGAACGGCAAATTCCGCCGCCCCGCCGATCTCACGACACCCGATTTTCAGAAGCCAATGGAAACCGATCTGCTCTGGGGCTATGAAGGGCTCACCGACTATCTTGGGCCGATGCTGGCCGCGCGCAGCGGATTATGGACGCCAGCCGAATATCGCAACTTCCTCGCCAGCATTTCCGCATCGCTCGGGCCCGGCCGCCCCGGACGCACGTGGCGTCCGCTGCTCGATACGGCATCCGGAGAGCCGATGGGCGGACCCGGACTTGGCTTCGCGCGTGGCTGGCTCAACTGGCGCCGCGGCTCTGACTATTACGACGAAGGCGACCTGATGTGGCTCGAAGCAGCCACCATCATTCACGGCGTCACGCACGGCCAGAAGTCCATCGACGACTTCTGTCACCTCTTCCATGGCGGACCGAATAACGGCCCTGAGGTGAAGACGTACACCTTCGACCAGGTGGTGAGCACGCTGAATGAAGTCGCACCCTACGACTGGGCGGGATTCTTTCAGCAGCATCTCAACTCCATCTCTCCCAATGCGCCGCTCGGCGGCATCGAGAACGGAGGCTGGAGGCTCGTGATGAACGATGAACCGCTGCGCTTGCCCGGGCGACGCGGCGGCATCGGTGAACTGTACTCCCTCGGGCTGCAGATTGGTCCCGATGGCACTGTCGGCGACTCCATTGTCGGCAGCCCAGCGTATCAGGCGGGCGTCACTTCAGGCATGAAGGTTGTCGGCGTCAACGGCCGCGTCTACACGCACGACGGGCTCGAGGACGCCATTGCGGCCGCGAAAGATACTTCCGCACCCATCCAGCTACTCGTGATTGTCGACGACTACTACCAGACCTTCACCGTCAGCTATCACGGCGGCGATCGCTATCCGCATCTCGTTCGCGACGATGCAAAACCGGATTATCTCGATGAGCTGATTCAGCCGCACGCCACCGCCAACTGAGCCAGGCTGGCCAGTGGGCTTGCTGTGCTCGCTGAGCTCAAAAAGAGCCTCAATGTGCCGGCGTGAACAGCGCGAAAACCGCGCCCTGCGGATCGGCGAGGACCGAGAAACGCAGCTGGTTCTCGATGGTCATCGCAGGGACCAGTACGCGCGCGCCCATTTCCTGCGCCAGCGCCGTCTGCACGTCGCAGTCGGGCGACAGAATGTAGGCGAGCCAGTGCGCCGGAACGCCCGGGGGCATGGTGCGCGGCTCAGGCATGCCGCCGATGTACTGCTCGCCGTTTTTGATGTGCAGATAACCGCCGGGATCCTTGTCCTTGCCCGGATCGAACTCCCAGCCGAAGAGCCCGGAATAAAAGGCGATGGCGCGATCGCGATCGCGCGTTTGCAGATCGGCCCAGCACATCGCGCCGTTCTCGCCCCACACGCCCATGCCCTTGTGATCGCCGGCCTGCCACACGGAGAAGTAAGCGCCCGTCGGGTCCTGAAAGACCGCCATGCGGCCGAAGGTCATCACATCCATCGCCGGGTGGATCACGGTAGCGCCCAACTCCGCCGCGCGGGCCGTCGCCGCGTTCGCATCATCGACGGCAATGTAGAGCTGCCAGTGCGGCGGGATTCCAGCTCCGCGCTCCGCCGTGCTCATGGTGAAGGTCGCGCCGGTCTTCTGGCCGTTCAGCGAAAACATCGTGTAGAACGCGTCGGGGCCATACGGGAAATCCTCTACGGACCATCCCAACAGGTTGGAATAGAAGTGTTTGGCGGCGGGCTGGTCAGAGGTTGCGAGCTCCATCCACGCAAAATTGCCGGCGGGATGCTTATCGATGATCGGCATGGCCAGCATTGTAGGCCCGCCATTCGAGAAGGGAGAGTTAATTTTCCAGGAGCCTGTCGGGGAGAGCTTTGTGGTCCGGGCGCCTGCGAAACAACACGCGGCACTGCTCGCGCCAGCGCTCGTCGACCGCGATGAGTTCCCACGGAACGGCCGGCGACCAATGCCGCAGCACCGACTCGTTCGCCGGATGGATGTGCAGCGACGGCGCAACCAGGACCAGCAAAGGGTCGTCGCTGGTCAGCTCGATGCCGGGGAAAAATCCCTGGCGCTGCAGAGAGCCATCGCGATGCAGCGCGCGAATCCGCGCCCAGTAGTCGAGCGCCTGCAGCGGCAGGTGCAGATCGTCGTCGGCTTTCAGCTCGAGCACGACGAGACGCCCCTGCCGGTTAACGGTCAGCAGGTCGAGCAATGTGCGGCTGGCCGAAGCGAAGGCCGGAAGCTGCGAGTAGACCGGGCCCGAGCCGAGCAGCGGGTCCAGAACGGACAGATCCCGCCGCAGCACCGATTCCAGCCAGCGCTCGGGCTGCAGGCGGTAGAGCGCATCGCGAGCCGGAGAGGCCGGCCGGCGGCTCAAAAACACGCGATCCATCAGATCGCGGAACAGGTCTTCGGTGACATCGTCGAGCAACGTTTCGCTGGGGCCGGCGCCAAAGAAAATCTCATCCTTTGGCGTGAAGGATCCAGGCGCGAGGGTGTGGCGAACGCGCGCGAACTCGAGGCCATGGAGCGAGAAGGCGATTTCCGTCGCCGAGCGCGGGCGAACCTCCGTCTGCGCCCGCAGGTCCGGCGGCAGCAGCGATCGAAGCTGACCGACCGCGACGGCGCAGCGATCCAGCGCGGCCTTCGGATCGAAGGCGTGCGGCAGGTCGATGGCGAGATTGCCCTGATCGCGAACGTCGCAGGCTGTCAGCTCGCAGTCCATCGGGTCGAGCGCATACAGCTCCCACTGCGCAAGCTTCGGATGCAGCCACGCTATCCGCGCCGCGGTCACCGCTGTCGATCCGCGTGGAAGAACGAGTCGCAGTCCCTGCACCACGCGCCGGCCCTGGCTGTGCTCGCGGCACCACGCGAGCCACAGAATCCCGAGCGTGAGCGCGCCGTCGATGACGGCGGGAGGTTCGTCCGGCCCAACGCCGAGCACCGCCCACGCGCTTTGTCCGCGGATCAGAAGGCCGCGAGCGTAGGCGGGCCCGAAGCTGTTTTCGAGATCCATGGCGGAGCGAAAGCCTTCCGGCGTCCAACCTGGAAACTGCGCGGCCAGAGCCTGCTCGAGCGTGCGCAGGTAATGCCGTCTCGCGGTGTCGCGTGCTGTCGGCGTGCGAAAATCGGGATCCGGAACGATCGTGAGCTGCTGCGGTTTGGTCTGGCCGAAGCGCCGCGTTTCCAGCCGCAGCGTATCGCGCCTCGGCTGCATCGCCGTCACGGTGCGGACAATGTTGCGCTCGTCGGACCAGAGATGCAGCAGGCAGCGGCCGTGCTCCGCGTTGACGGAGCAGTGCGCGAGGCGCAGGTCGAAGAGCACGCGTCCATCTTCAAGCACGGCAGCGTGGGGATGTGCTTCGAGAAACTCTTCGAGAGCGCGGGCCAGTGCGGCCGGCGGGGGTGGCGCTTCATGAGCGGCAGTGGGCATCTACTGCGATGTTCCGCGCCGCTCTCGGCCAGGAGCAAGCAAAAACCTACCAGCCGTTACGCTTTCGTAATTCCGTGATGTGCGCGACGTGGTGGCGGGAGTGCCAAGCGTAAAGCGCAGCAGCCTCGGCAATCCGGGTGCGGCCGTTCTCGCTATGGCTGTAGCCGCGCTGCCACTGCTCCTCGGTGAGGGAATTCAGCAGAGCGACCAGGCGGGCGTGCAGGCCCTCCAGCAATTCAAGCGAAATCCCGATGGGCGCGGTGCGAGCGTCGGACAGTTCAGCCCACAGCTTCTCGTCGTAGGCCTTCACCGTTGGCCAGTCTTCGGTGAGCGCGAGGCGCAGTCGGACGCAGGCATTCATGTGGCTGTCGGCGACATGATGCACGAGCTGGCGAATCGTCCAGCCGCCGTCGCGATAAGGCGTGTCGACCTGCGCATCCGAAAGACCATCGACCGCGGCTCGCAGATTCGCCGGCAGCGCGGCCAGCGTGGCGATGGATTTTGCGTGGTTCTCGATGTCGGCTTCGTTGCGGTGGAAGCGCCCGACGGGATACCGAGGATCCGTGGCAGGCGAAGCGGAAAGTGTGCTCATAGACGCGAACATACATCCCGGCCCGAGCAGGGACAAGAACCACTTTTGCCGCGAATCGCGGCGCGCAGGATATGAGCAGGAAATGAAGGGTGGGGCCGAAGGGGCGACCGCGGAGATACGCCCCTCCGGGTTAAGCCGCGGAGTGGTGATGATGGTGATGGTGGTGATGATGCCGTGGCGCGGCGAACGCCGACGCGGAGAACAGCATCACCAGAGAGAGCACGAAAAGCTTCTTCATAGGCATCATCATGGCACAATTGAACTCAACGGCAAGTGGAAATGTGATGAAGAAGAATCAGGGAAGAAACGCTGCCGGAAGCCGCTGCTGACTTCTCGGGAAGAAACACCGCAGGAGTGGTAAGCGGTCATGGGCTCGCAACCGCGTTGAGCGCGGATTGGGGAGATGGAGTTGGATCATAAACGCTATTTCTTTGAGAAGTTTGGCATCACCGAGCGGCTGCTGGAGCGCTGCCTCGGCGAGGCGCTTTCTGCCGGAGGCGATTACGCCGACCTCTATTTCGAGTCGGTAGCGGCCACCTCGCTCGGCATCGACGAATCGATCATCAAAACCGCCAGCCAGGGAGTGAGCGCCGGATGCGGGGTGCGCGTGGTGAGCGGCGAGCGCACCGGCTACGCGTACACCGACGATCTGGCCGCCGATAAGCTGCTGCGGGCGGCGCGCACGGCAGCGCTGATCGCCAGCGGTCCTGCAAAGCAGCCGGTGCAGGGATTTACCGAAACCGATGCGCCGAACCTCTATCCCGCGCCGGGAGCGGAGCTCGACACCGATCTGGCATCCAAGCTCGACCTCGTGAATCGCGCCGACCGCGCGGCGCGCCAGTACGATCCGCGCGTCACGCAGGTGCGCGCCAGCTACGCCGACGAGCTGCGGCGCATCCTGGTCGCTGCTTCGGACGGGACATTTGCCAGCGATACTCAACCTCTGGCGCGGATGAACGTTTTCGTTCTCGCCAAAGAGGGCGAACGCACCGCGAAGGGCAGCTCCGGCGGCGGCGGCCGCGTCGAGCTCGATTACTTCAAAGGTCCCAAAGGCCCCGAGCACTTTGCCGAAGAGGCTGCACGGACGGCCATCCTTCAACTGGGTGCGGTCGCTGCGCCGGCCGGCGAGATGGAAGTGGTCCTGGGCCCCGGATGGCCGGGAGTGTTGCTGCACGAGGCAGTCGGGCATGGGCTCGAAGCGGATTTCAACCGCAAGAAGACGTCGGCGTTTGCCGGCCTGGTCGGGCGGCAGGTCGCTAGCTCCAAGGTCACGGTCGTCGATAACGGACGCATGCCGTCGCGGCGCGGATCGCTGAACGTGGACGACGAAGGTTCGGCGACACAGGAGACGGTGCTCATTGAAAACGGCATCCTCAAGGGCTACATGAGCGACAAGCTCTCGGCGCGGCTGATGGGCATTGCCAGCACCGGCAACGGGCGGCGCGAGAGCTACCAGCAGATCCCCATGCCGCGTATGACGAACACTTACATGCTGGCCGGCGAGGACGATCCGCACGACATCATCCGCAGCGTGAAGCGGGGCCTGTACGCGGTGAACTTCGGCGGCGGTTCGGTGGACATCACCAACGGCAAGTTCGTGTTCTCGGCTTCGGAGGCATACCTGATCGAGGATGGCAAAGTGACCGCGCCGGTGCGCGACGCAACTCTGATCGGCAACGGGCCGGAGGCGCTGAAGCACGTGTCGATGGTGGGCAACGATCTCGCGCTCGACGAAGGCATCGGCACCTGCGGCAAAGATGGACAGAGCGTGCCGGTGGGCGTGGGCATGCCGCACGTGAAACTCGACCGCATGACCGTCGGCGGAACCCGATGACGTCTGCAACTGAGGCCGGGCTCGATCTGCAGCAACTGGCCGGCGATATTGTCGAGAAGGCACTGGGCGCGGGCGCTTCGGACGCCGAAGTCACGATCCGCGAGGGCGACGAGTTTTCGGTCAGCGTGCGCCTGGGCGAGGTCGAGACGCTGAAAGAGTCCGGCGCGCGTGGCGTGGGACTGCGCGTTCTCGTCGAGGCCGAGAACGGCTATCGCGTGGCCAGCACTTCGTCGAGCGACTTCACCGCCGAGGGAATCGAGCATCTGGTGAAAGGCGCGGTGGCGCTGGCCCAGGTCACATCCGTCGATCCTTTTGCAGGACTCGCGGAGCGCGAGGAGTTCGGCCAACTCGAAGGCGATCTGCAGCTCAGCTTCGACGATGTGTATTCGCTGCCGACCGAGGAGCGCATTGCGTGGGCGAAGCGCGCAGAGGCCGCGGCGCTGGCCGTGGACACGCGGCTGGTGAACAGCGACGGCGCCAGCTTCGACGCGGCGACCGGGCGGCGCATCTTCGCCAACTCGCGCGGATTCTCAGGTGAATATAGCTCCTCGTATTGCTCGATCTCGGTCAGCCCCATCGCCCAGGGCGCGAACGGCGAAATGCAGCGCGACTACTGGTGGTCGCAGGCGCGCGCGTTTCGCGATCTGGAGCAGCCGGAACCGGTGGGACAGGAAGCCGCGCGGCGCACCCTGCGGATGCTCGATGCGCGGCGCGTGCTCACTCAGCAGGCGCCCGTGATCTTCGCGCCGGAAGTGGCGCGCGGCCTGGTGGGCGCAGTGTTTGACGCCGCCGCCGGCGACGCGATCTACAGGAGCGCTTCGATCTTCACCGGAAAGCTGGGCGAGGCGGTGGCCGCGGAATCCGTGACGGTCGTCGACGATGGAACGATCCCGGCCGGCTTCGGGACTTCTCCCTTCGATGCGGAGGGCCTCCCGAGCCGCAGGACTGTCATTGTCGAGCGCGGCGTTCTGCGCAACTACGTGCTGAACACATACGCGGGACGCAAGCTTGGCATGAAGAGCACCGGCAACGCGGGCCGTGGGCTGGCGGGGAATCCATTCCTTGATTCCGGCAACCTGTTTCTCGAGGCCGGCAGCGTGCCGCCGGATGAGATTCTGCGCGGCGTGGAGCGCGGTCTGTACGTGACGCGGTTGATGGGCCAGGGCGTGAATCTCGTGACCGGCGACTACTCGCGCGGCGCATCGGGGCTGTGGATCGAGAACGGCGAACTCGCGTATCCGGTGCAGGAGATCACGATCGCCGGCAACCTGAAGGAGATGCTGCACAACATCACGGCCATCGGCAACGATCTGGTGTTCCGCGGCGCGACGGCCTGTCCGACGATCAGAGTGGACGGCATGACGATCGCCGGCGCGTGACGCAGTGCACAAGGCGCAGGCTACAGTTTGCAGATTGAGTTCGCCCGCTATTCTGTGCGCTTCCGGCGCAGCTAAGATCGAAGGTTGAGGGCTGCGCAGCGTGTTTCCGGTTCAGATTCCGTTCAGCGCGACCGACCCGCAGTGGGAGGCGATTCCCGCGGCGGCGGGCGTGTTTGCACTGTTCGGCGAGGATGCGAAGGCCGAGCCGTACGTGAGCCGCACGCCGAATTTGCGGCGGCGGATTCGGCGACTCCTCGACGCGAAGCCGGAGCAGACGAAGCGGCTGCAACTGGCTGGGCGCGTGGCGCGCATCGAGTACGCGCGCACCGGATCGGACTTTGAAATGTGGCTGCGCCTGTACGAAGCCACGCGGGGCGTTTTTGGCGAGCGCGTGCGCAGGCGGCTGCATCTGCGATCCCCGTTTCTGCTGCGGATGACGGTGGAGAATGCGTATCCGCGCGTATATGTAACCAATCATGTTACAAAATCGGCCATGGACGAGCTGTACGGGCCGTTTCCGTCGCGGGCGACGGCGGAGCGGTTCTGCGAGGACATGCTCGACCTCTTCAAGCTGCGGCGCTGCGTCGAAAACCTGACGCCGGATCCGGCGTTTCCCGGCTGCGTGTATTCCGAGATGAAGAAGTGCCTGGCGCCGTGCTTCCAGGGATGCACCGACGAGCGCTATGCCGAAGAAGCGGCGGCGGTGCGGGCCTTTCTGCGCACACGCGGAGCGAGCCTGGCCGAGGCGCTGGGCCGCGAGCGAGAGCAGGCCTCGGAACTGCTGGAGTTTGAGAAGGCCGCGGACTTGCATGAGCGGCTGGCGAAGGCACAGCAGGTCGCGACGGAAGCTCCGGAACTGTTGCGGCCGCTGGCACAGCTCGTCGGGGTGATCGTGCAAGCGGCGGCCGGGGGCGAGCAGGTGGCGCTGTTCGCGCTGGCGCAAGGCGCGCTGCGCGGACCGGCATATTTTTCGGTGGCGGGTATGCGGCATCCCAACGAAGCCGCGGGATCGAGCTCGCTGTTTGCGCAGCCGGTGGGCGCGATGGAAGCCGTTCCCGAGAACGCTCCGGCGGTGATCATGGCCTCGCGCGACGAGCTGGAGCAGCGGCTTGCGGCGGCCTTGGCCGAGCTGGAGCCGGCAGGGAAGCGGCGCGGCGCTGCGGGTTCGCTCGCGGATTACCTGTGCCTGTTGACGCGGTGGTATTACCGTCCGGCCGCGAAGCGCGCGGGAGAAATGGTTCTCGCCGGCGACGACGGACGCGTGGCGACCAAAGCCGTGCTGCGCGCGGTGTCGCGCGTGTGGGTGAAGAGCAGGGCATAGAAGGCCAACGAAAATCAGTCAGCAAGAGGCCGTTAGCCCAAAGTTGTCCGCGAAAATGACGCGGGCCACAGAGCGAACGACGCAGCCACATTTCGTTCTGTTTGAATATCCCGGAGTTCAGGGCAAATAAACGCCGGGAGAGCGATAGAGCTTACCGTCGAGGACCGTGTCGATGACCGGAAGATCGGGAGTGGCGGTGATGATCTCGATCGCGCCGTCGCTCAAGATTGCCGTGTCCTCCGCTTTTGCTCCCTGGAGCGAGGGGTTCCACGCAAAGGCCTGCACCGGATCGACAATCTGTGTGCCGTTGGGCGTGGCGACCCAGTCGCGCTCGAGATAGCCGCAGGGCCCTCCCTGATGGTGCTGGTTGATTTCGTCAGGGAATCCTGCATCGGCATAGCCGCGGGCGGCGACGGCGTAGAGTGCGGCGGAGGTCACTCCGGCGCGGGTGGCGTGGAGAAGCGCGGCGTTGATGGCGGCCGCCTTCTCAAAATTCGCAGCAAGCGTAGCGGGCATGGGCCCGAAGTGGACAAAGCGCGTGATCGAGATCGCGAGGCCCCAGCGGCGCGCGCAGAGATTGAGCATGCCGTAGTTCTTCAGGACACCAGCGCGAGGGACAGCATGCTTGTAGCGAAAGATGCGCTCATCCGTGCCCATCAGCAGCACGGTGGGCGTGATGTGCTGCGCGAGCAGATCGGCAGCGATCCGGGCGCCCATCTCGTCTTCGGTTACGCCGGGCACGAGTGCTTTGAGCACGCGGGTGGTCGAGGTGGCTACGGCGGCGCCGAGCGCGCGGAAGCGCTCGACTTCCGTGGGCAGCAGAGGCGCGCGCAGCGGCGTGAGGTGGGCCGGGTAGAAGCCGGCGTGCGCGGCATCGGATCCGATCTCAGGCCCGGCGATTTTGTGGGCGATGTCGCAGGCATCGCCGTCCTGCCAGGGATAGAGTGCGGGTTCGTAGTCGAGCCCCGCGAATTCTTCGGCCGCGAGGCGCGCGGCTTCGTTGTTGGGCGCGATGCAGTAGCGCTTGCCGGCGCGGGTGATGAGGAGCGAGCAGACGGCGGTCTCCACGGGGCCGACGCGGGCTTCAACGCGGCCAGCCGTGGCCCAGGCGAGGTTCTCGTGGCGGCTGAGCAGGATGGCCTCCCAGCCGTGCTGATCCATCAGGGCGCTCAGGCGCGCGTGCTTGGCGTCGAGTTCGGAAGCGATGGATTCGGAAACGGAAGAGGGCGAGGTGAGAGTCGTTGTCATAGGTGCATCTCGGGTGAATCGGTTTAATTCAGCGATTTTCGAGAAAACAAGACCAAAGGGAACTGTACATCACGGCGGGGGAGAAGCGGTCGGCGAAAAAACGGTCAGAGAAAGGGCGGTCAGCTCAGAGGCGGCCGGCTTGCCGGGACGAGGCAGATGCGGGCGGCGAGGAGGACGAGTGCGATCCAGAGCAGGTCGGCGCCGAGGAGGTGGGCCATTTGCAGCGGTGTGGGCGCGAGGAGAGTCAGGTCGGCGACACCGAGGAAGTATTGCAGTCCGAGAAGCGCGAGAACGCCAAGCGCAAGCGAGCGAGCGGCAGGCACGCGCAGGCTGCGGGCGACGAGCCAGAGGATGAAGAGTCCGGCAACGAGGCTGGCGGCGGGATGGAACCAGCGGATGCGCAGCAGCCAGGAACTGCCGGAGGAGAAGTCCTGCGCAACGGCAGCGAGCAGATGGTGCGCGGGGTAGAGCGTGTCGCCGAGGGCAGCCAGCGATCCGGTGACGCCGACGATCAGCGTGGCGGCGAGGCCGGTAAGCGCAAGCGCGGGAGCGTGCAGGCCGAGCGTGCCGCGCAGGGCGCCGGCGCCGCGAGCGACGAAGTGCGCGGTCAGGGTGAGGGCGGCGAGCAGCAGCAGCGTGTTGGTGAGGTGCAGCCCGAGGTAGACGGCGCGGAGGGGCGAGGCATTGTTGGCGACGAGCCCAAGTTTCACGAGCAGTGCGCCGAGCAGAGCTTCAATGAACGTGAAGATGAGGACGGCGATGGCGGCGCCGCGGGCGAGATGGCGTTTGGGCGTGGCGCGGAAGGCCCAGAAGACCAAGGCGAGCACGCAGAGCGTGTCGATGCCGCTGGTGAGCCGGTGAGAGAACTCGACGAGGGTGGCGACAGCGGCGTGATGCTGGAGGAGGGTGCCGTTGCAGAGGGGCCAGTGGTCCCCGCATCCGCCACCCGAGCCGGTGGCGCGCACCGCCGATCCCCAGACGATGACGGCCACGTTGTAGGCGAGCACGCCCCAGGCGAAGCGGCGCAGCGAGCGGGGCGGCGGAGCGGCAGCGGGAGTGGCGGCGGCGATCACGGCGGGTCTGACTTCGATTTTAGACTCGGCGCAACTGTTGGAGGGAAAGCCCCATCCCTTCGGAGATGAGAAGAAATGGGCAGTGGATGACGTGGATGGTGGCGGCGGGGCTTGCTATGGGTCCGGCCGCCTTTGTGTGCAGCGCGCAGAACGGACAAAGCGCGAAGCAGGACATGAAAAACGCAGGACAGGATTCGAAAGACGCCGCGAAGGACGCCGGCAACGGAACGAAGAAGGGAACCAGCAAGGCCTACCACGCGACGAAGCGGGGAACGAAAAAGGCGTATCACAAGACAAAAAATACGGCTCAGGGCGCGGCGAGCGGCGCGAAACAGGGAGCGCAGCAGCCGCAATGAAGCGGGCGACAAGCGGTTAGCAAAAAGCTGTTGGCAAATGACTGTGAGCGAAAAGTTGCAGGCAGAAAGCTGTAAGCGAATGCCTCGAGGCTGGAACCTGCAGCAGAATCAATCAGTCGGCAGGACTCCAGGAATCGGCCGTTGGAGCGCGAGGGCGCATTCCGCAGCCGATTTCTAATGCGTGCGTAGGTTCTAGCTAATGTGGATGCCGAAGAACTGACCCAGGCCGACGGTGAAAAGGAAGCATCCGTAGAGGGCGTGCTCGAGCGAGGAGACCAGCAACGACCGGCTGGTGAGATGACGCCGCGCGAAGAGGATGCCGCCCGGGAAGGTGGCGGCGACGGCAATCCAGTTGTGAAAGAGCAGATGCATCGCGGCAAACGCGGTGGCGCTTGCGAAAAGCAGCAGTGCCGGGGATGCGCCGGCGGGCTGGAAGACGGGGCGGTAGCGGTGAAGGATCCATGTGCGATAGACGAGACCCTGCGGATAGACCGAGAGGATCGGATAGCTGATCATCACGAACGCCCAGAAGCGTGGATGGAAGCGCGGCAGGCTGAGGAAGAGATCGGGCAGATAGACGTGGACCAGGGCGCCAACCACCATGACGCCAGCGGCGAAGAGTGCAAGCATCTGCGGCAGATGGCGGAGGAGCGGCCTTGCGTTCCATAGCTCG
>Ga0335075_10013575_pt1 | contig 12262 bp, 11 predicted proteins | sample Lox_Sample_24_FD_206723 | JGI IMG/M metagenome (GOLD analysis project Ga0335075, IMG submission 206723) | Soil microbial communities from Loxahatchee National Wildlife Refuge, Florida, United States - Lox_Sample_2.4 | ecosystem: Environmental > Terrestrial > Soil > Wetlands | place: USA... | reverse complement strand
GCATTCATGATACATCACGAGAGCATCTACATTGCAATTCAAACACCGAATTGGCAAGTGGAAGGATATATTCCCCTTGGAGTTCTCTTCTGAAACCGCTGTGGAACATGACGTATTCAGCCACTGCCTAGGACCTTCGCACAATTCGCTCCTTTAGCCGCCTGGCGCCAAATACTTCGCCGCGCGATCCAGGAATCCCGTCGCCTTTCATTCTTGGCTAAGGTTCGTCGCACTCGAAACCAACACTTCAAATCCAGAGCTGGAAGAAGGCTGAGCGTCCTGGCAGTAGGGTTGAGGTAGGATCATTAAGGTAGTATCTCTGATCTTCCCTCGATTGAGCATTTTCTCAATCCTTTCGCATATATTCGGTTTCTTTAGCTTGTTCTAGACGTGTTCAACTTCCCAGTTGATGCATCACTTTTTGCTTCTGTAGAAGGTAAAGAGGAATGAGCTCTTCAGCCCCTGTCAATTATAATTCAGATCTCGAAGTCGACTGGCGACGGCAGCAACCTGCAAGTGAAGGATTTCAGAAGCAGCAGCATGGTAATGAAGGACTTCAACATGTATATTGTGGAGGGATATGGATGTACCGTTGAAATGCATGATCGTTATGGCAACGGGTAGGACAGCGTACAAGCTCGGGCCCACGGAATAGCTGGCAATAAGGACGGAGGCAACGTTCAGCGCAATGCTCAAAACACAATAGAAAAGACTGTATTCCATGTCTGTAAAGCTTCCTATTAAAACCCGTAAAAACTGATCTGCGTCCGTAAACCTCCCGTAAAACAAACTGTCCGACCCGTACGACCTGTAAAGGATAACTGTAGAAGGTGATGCTCGAAGGTAGTCTACGAGCTAGCTAAATACATAAATACCCTATTGCGGGCCTTGATCATGTGATTTCTTACCTTAAGTCTCTACTTCAGCTCCTTACCTTGTCTAAAATTGCTTCTGCTTAAACGTTAGTAGAATATTAAGGAATGTTACATTACTCGATATGCCCACAGAGATGAGGTAAGGGTCCGAAGGCTGGTAAGGAGGGGGAAATAAAAGTAGTATGCGTAGCTATGGCCCGAATAATATGTACATGAATCAGGGTTGTGTTTGGGGATAGTCAAGCTTCGAGAAGGATGGAGATCTGAAGGGCTTGGAGACCGTTGGTTATTCAGTTCTATGAATGTTCATTCCTGAGGAGTACTCGTGAAGAACTGGCTTATCCCTTGACAAATACGTGTCCATTCCTGAATAAAGTCGGACTCCTTCCCTTTCTGAAGCCTTATCTTTCTGGGTTCATTCGAACGCGATAATTCTCCACCAACCTCAGAGTACACAGCTCTCGTTCACCATGGCCTAGAATGCCGTCTGGTAAAAATCACCACACCTCCGCCATTGCTTTCACAAATTTCTCGCTCCACACACTGAACTCATCCTGTTTGCCCTCCCAGCTCGTGTACAGAGCTTCTGCCGCTGCTGAGGCGGTGCTGAAGCATTCTATCATCTGGGCGTTGATCCCAGGATCATCGAGGGTGTAGAATGCTGAGGCTAAGTCGTCGACGTAATCAGGGATACACGAGAGTAATGGCATAAGCGTGTCTAGGCGTGTTGTGATGGTGGTCGAGGCTGAAGTATGAGGCATTGCGGGTAAGGGTTTGAGGCGGCGTTTGATGATTGCTTGGAAGAGGAGATTTATGAGTTTGAGCCGACGCAGCGTGCATTCAAGCCTTTCGCGGACTTTATGAACATCGCTGACAGGGATGTGGTGCTGGTCTCGAAACATGTCATCGATAGCATCTTGTGCTGGATTGCAGAACCCATTGCCGTTTCCTGCCGCCTCGTGTAGCTCATCTTCTTCCTCGTCCTCAGAGGTCTCTTCGCCCCACTCTTGTAGCTCCTCCAATGCATCCTTCACAGTATCACTGTATTGCTGGACCTTCTTGATCATCAAGCCTCCTATACCAAGCTCTTTAAGCTCCACAACGTCATCACAAGCCCCCCATACCACACCCGTAGCTGCCAAGCTACCTTTCCCCATTCCCGCCACTGTACCATTCCTGCGTTCATTACTGAGCACCTTCCCATCCAGCGGTATATCTCCAACCAAAGTCTGAAACTCCACGAGCACTTTCTCAACTCTCCATTGTAGTTCTGAGAGCATGACTCTTGTATAGATCTCGCAGTTGCAGAGCTCCACAGATGTAGCTAGCGCGGGAAGTGGGCCGGAGGATACTTCTCTCAGGACGGCCATTATGGCGGTAGGAGTGAATGGAGCGTTGATGAGGAGTAGGGAGAGTTTGGTCGAGTACGCTTTTATGAGCGTTGCGGCGTCATGGGCGAGGTCTATCGCATTCACTTCCTTTGGGTCCTTTTCGTCTTCGGAGGGAGACTCGACCTTGATAGCGGCTAGGAGTTGCGCTATCAAAGAGGAAACACTCTCCACTGTTGTCTTCAGCGACTTCAAATCCCTTTCTGCTTTACTTTCTGTTCCTGCCATGTTGATGTCGTTGTGGTAGGCTGTGATATGTTGACGTAAAACTTGGCTTGAAAAACGAAAATAAATTTGTCCCGCGCGGAATGGTTGCGCACTTAAACACCTCAAGCTCGACAACACGATTTCTTGACATAACACGCGACAGGCATGAGAATACTTCTTGATTACAATTAACTATGGTTGGACATCGCCGTACAAAGTCCTCAGGGCCTCCACCACCTGCTCGGACTCTTGTCGTTGACAACGGAGCCTACACCATAAAAGCTGGCTTCTCTTCCTCAAATCACACAGACACTCCCCGCCGCATCCCAAACTGCGTCGCCCGCGACCGTGAACGCAAGATCTATATCGCATCAGAGCTTGACAAATGCAAAGACTTTGGAGATATAGCCTTCAGGCGGCCGGTCGAGAAAGGTTATATTGTGAACTGGGAAGCGGAGAAGGAAATCTGGGAGCATGAGTTTTTCGATGCTAAGGCGCCTTTGCATTGCGACCCTACGGAAACCGGGCTGCTCCTGACCGAGGCGCCAAATGCGCTGCCAGCTCTGCAGAGTAATTGCGATCAAGTGATCTTCGAAGAGTTTCAGTTTGCGAGCTACTACCGCTGCTTGGGTAAGTTCAACATCACTGTGAAGGTGCCCAATACTAATCGAAGGTCTTAGGTCCCTCGTTGAATGCCTACAATGATGTACAAGCAATCTTCAAAGCTCCACCACGCGATCTTGTGGTCCCCATCGTCCCCGCCGAGATCATGCTGGTCATTGATTCGGGCTACTCCCATACAACCATAACTCCCGTCCTTCGCGGCCATCCTCTTCAGCCTGCAATCCGGCGCCTTGACGTTGGTGGCAAACTGATGACCAACTATCTTACACGCTTGATGTCTCTGCGCCAATACGACATGCGCAATGAGACCTACCTTATCAATGAGATCAAGGAATCCTGCTGTTATGTCGCACGCGATTTCAACCGAGATCTTGAGCGCACATGGAAAGGAACATTGGGGGAGAAGAGAGAATCGTATATAACTGGAGGCGGCATCGCGAAGGATTATGTACTTCCGGATTACCACAACTTGAAAAAGGGATTTATGCGTGACCATGAGCCAGGAGCAGCTGCTAAGCTGAAGCGAATGGCGGCCGGAAAACCAGTTGAGATGGCTGAAGATGTGCTTACATTGAGAAACGAGCGCTTCACCGTACCGGAATTGCTGTTCAATCCGATGGACATTGGCATTCGGCAACCAGGATTGGCACAGCTAGTGATGCAGAGTCTGGCTGTCCTACCTATTGGATTATGGCCTGGTTTACTAGCGAATATCGTTGTCGTCGGCGGCAATGCAAATTTCGATGGATTCATACACCGTTTGCAAGCAGAGATCATGGCGCTTGCTCCTGATGAATGCCTCGTGAGAGTTGCAAGACCGGCAGACCCTATTGTCAGCACGTGGCTAGGCGGCGCCCATCTGGTTAAGAACGAAGAGCAACTTGCCCAGCTGTCCGTGACAAAACAGGAGTATGACGAACATGGAAGTGCATGGGTCGCAAGAAAATTTGGCGGCAAATGAACTGACTTAAACTTCCGCAAATCCCAAGAATATCGAAACCGCGTTTGGCAAGGCCATCAAATCATTACTCTGCTGAATTTAAAAGGGTATATTGTAACCGCAAGTTGACAAGCAACGCTTTCCAGATATGAAGCAAACAACAACAGCGAATCAAGCAGTGCTCTATACCACAAGCCAAGGCTCTGCCTTTCTCAATCTCGGCCTCCAAGAGCCGCGAGTCGCAAGCTATACAATATCCTTCTGCATGCGCTGCCCCCTAACTCCTGGGTATGCAAAGGGATATCCACACACTCAAGGGCCGGTATAGGTTCCATCAGCTTTACAGGCCGCCAAACAATCAGCTGATCCAATGAAACTACCAGTGCTAACAGCAGGTGTTATCGACGCGATAACGCTGATATTCATGACCATCGAGTTTCCGCCGAAGGCAGCCCAGACAAGATCACTCGGTAGACCAAAAAAGCCCATTAACAATATTATGCGTCGCCGCATCCTCCGAATTCAACACCGAGACTAGAGTCGCATTCTTGCAGCCTACACATCAAGTCAGCAACTGATTTCCCTAGGAGAACGACAAAATCATACCCGTATTCTGCACTGTATGCAAACTCGCCGCTGGGAATATCGTCATCTTCCCTGGCGTCAACGTCTCGCTCACCAACCGCGCCGCATTCTCCATATAATATACGTATTTGTCGTCCCTTCAACCGCCACCACAAAATTCGTCACCCGCGGATGGTAATGCGGCGGCAGCATCGCGCACGATCCTAAGCTCAGCAGCGACATGATCGTCCCGTTCCCTACTGTTACCGGGAAGGTTGCTGCGTCCGCGTTCACGACGATGCCGGGAGAGTTCGTGTAGCTGGGCTGTGCGGTGAAGTCGAAGAGCCAGTCGCTGTTGGAAGGGAGGAGGGCGAGGCGATCGAGTTGCGTCGCTGCTGTCTTGAGAGATGCATCTAGTGCCAGGTTGACGGTTACGTCGACGGCATAGACGGCGTTAAAAAGGGCAGCGAGCTTGAGGAGGATTAAGTCTTTCATGTTTACGGTTGCAGGGAGTAGAGTAACGTAAAGGTTATAAATTCAAGAGAAAAAAATAATCCACCAAGAATTGAAATAAGCCTTCTACCAAAGGTCTCTGTAAGAATTGAACTACGATGAAAGGCCAAAGGAGAAACGCTTCGAACTCATATCTGGATTATATAAAACCCGCCGCCCAGCGAGTATTGCTATAAAGCTTCGCCCCCATATCAGTACATCTCACTCCGCACTATACTTGTATATCTCCCCTCTCCCCCCCTAATGTAACACCGAGTTCGGGAACACAGTACTGCATCTCGTACCTTAAACAAGTCGTTCCAGCCAAGGAAGCGAATCCCAAGCGTACGTCAGCAGCTGTGGGGCCGATCGCCTACGCTGTCCTATAGCTTTTTGCCTGTGGATTAAGACCTGCAAAATGCTACGCAATAACGTCCTTCGGCGGCGTCTTACATGGCAATATTGTATGCAGGTTCCCGAAACCTTAACCATTTAAGAGGCTTAGAATTGGATATTGCGGACGGGAATATATTTAGATCTGATCGAGGCTTGACTTGAGCATAAGATTTTGATCTAATTGTCAACCCTAGTGGTTGTCGTGAGATTTATAACACGATAGTAAGATCCATGGGCCCGTCATCTGGTAGGGTCGTATGTTATTGGGTGACACGTCCATTAAGTGCTCTTTCTCGTCGGCTCTGCTTTCCTGTTTCACAGATGGGTGGAAATTAGGGTCCAAGCCACTAGAGTGCCACGGATTTGTGATTTGTGCGGCCTACATTCTTTCTGGGTTGTCGTTAACGTGCAGGCGGTTGGGGGAAGGCTATTGAGACTGTTTTCTTGATAACATGCTCTAATTCAATGTCAGGACGAAAAGTGCTTCACGATATGACCGTCTACGACAATAACAATCTTGTCTGCAATTTGGTGAGATTGCGTAAGATATTCCTTTGATGAGCAGTGAGCCGCAGGACTAGCAACTACTTGACAAGATCTGGGGCAGGGAATACGAGCGTCTTAGAAAACCTTGCGCCGAACCAGCCCATGTGACACCTTGCCTAAAGTCCATGTTTAGAACATGACCACGTAGCAGCCCTATTCCCTGTTGCGCAGATCATTCCTGTTCCTCACGCAAGGTGCGGCTTTCAAGCCATTAGATAGAGTCTGCGCGGCATAATCACCTAGCCGTGGCCTCGTCTGAATATATTCGGATGATCCCGTAATAAGGAATAATCGCAGATTCCCATACTATTGATATCCGCCGGGAGGGGCTCACTTGTACCGGTCGATGGTACAAGAACTTGATCATGCAGCTATCTGAAATCGTTGTGAGGGTTCTCTCGTTAGATTCTGCAATCTAGCGGACGGGAGAATACGGGACAGCAAGGGCGCTGGATCTGAGATCCCAGCGCCAACTGGAGAGGCTCTCTCTGAGCCAATGTATGTCCTCAGCCGCAGTTATGTTGTCACAGGCAATCCAGTGGAGAGGTTGCCTGCAGGTATTCTCCAATTATTGGAAGATCTGTATATAAAATCAGAGGTTGACGAGCGTTTCTGGCCCCATAGAAGCCTTGCAAACCGTCCGAAATCGCGCCATGGATCTAACAAGACCTAGTTCTGTAGGGATCCACCTCACGGTAACCTTTGACATGAACTATTGGAACCACCGGCAGACGAGAGTAGAACTCGAGGTTCTGACCAGGACTGGTTGCCATTTCAAATAAAGGAAACTAACCTTGCTCTCAAAATTTAACAGGTGGCATGTTGCTAGTGTGGCCTGCCTCTGCCCATTGAGATCCATGCAAAGATTAGAACATCAGACGTTCTTCTGCAACCAGTTGACAATAATATAGTCCAGAACCATGTTGTTTTCAAGGATACATTGCCAGTCGACCTCACGTGCACGGTTTTATGGTGACATGCCACTTTGACCATATGCTCAATTAGACCGAATGAGCTCTATCGAAGAGGATGGAAAATCCAGGGCACCTGGATAGACTTGGCCTGGATTAAGAAGTATTTATGACTTAACCAGAGTTTATGCCACAGATTGAGCTATAAGCTCAACGAGTGGTACGGCTTCCATTTAATATAGATCTCGAGTCCGGCGACCCGATCTTGCGCACCCTGGTATTACACATATCAGCGAGGAGTCTAAGTATAGAGGATAGCGTAAAGAAAAGGATATCGCACAATCGCACTATAAGGTTCGTCAGCATTAGCATCTGCACCCGTTGATTGCGTGGCGACCTGCAGTTGTAATAGTAGACCCTTCGTTATGAATCATGCAATAGCCTCCGCCGCAAGCCTTGCATCGATGCTGTGTTCTGGTGATACAATCGACACACTAAAGAGGATAAAATTACCATGTTACTCAGATAAACTGAGGAAGGTACTTACGTTTAAACCGCACTCAATACAGTCGCGCCAGGCCCCCACCTATATAGTCGTCAGCTCCAGTGTACCAGTGAGCAGTCCTTCAAAAGAAATTCCAAGCACCACTCCTACATTTGAACGGCATAGCCATGACAGGTCATCCTACATGCCATTGCTGCCGGTACCAGACATCATTTCACCAACTATGCAATCTTCGATACAAAGACCCATATATACCTTGAAATTGTTTGGGCCAGGTCCGTCATTATGGCCCGCATCCGAGAACCCAGATATAACCGCTTGGGGCGGCTTCATTCCTTCATTTCCAACAACGAGTTCATAACAATCCTCGCACCACCACTTGTTACAGCTCTCACAATACCTACCCCTCAAACAGTCTTGACAACGTCGTAGAAGGCGAGCCTTCTTATCATCAATAGTCTTATTTGCCCTTGTTGCAGCTTTGATCGTGGAAGAATGAAACGGAGGCGGTGCCAATAAAGGAAGATCTTGAAATGGCGTAACTCCATAATGGGTGATGCCCTCTGGAGCTGAATGACAGGAACTGCAGCCTTGCAATGCAATCATTGCTACGGCTGGTGGTAGATGAGCAACGGGCTTCAAATACCATGGTCGTTGGTCAAGATCTTCACTCGTGGAAGCCGACATCCAATTATGTCGAGGCCCCGAACAAAGGATTCCGTCAAAACTTATAAGCCCTCTGCAAACCTCCATCGTTCGGGCCCACTCATGCATTGGCGGGCGGGGATATAGAACACCTAGCCTGCCAAATAATTCGTCACCATCTCCCTGTAGTGCAGCGGAAAGTGCATCTTTGGATCTCTGATTAAATTGTGCTCCAAGTTGAGCTCCTTGAGATGCCGTGACTCCACCAAGAGGCGGAGCGGCTTGGACCGATGGAGCAGATATGCCGCTGATGGTATGAAGTTCAGAGTTGGGTGATTCAGGAGCATCCCTTTTGCCGAAAATGTACAGACCTTGAAGTCTAGGTGCGTTGTCTGGTCTTGTGGGTCTCACAGAATACTCTAAGGCTTGCATCAACTTCCTTTCGTTGAGATTCTGAACTTCCCGGACAGACAGAAGTCGCACATTGAACGACTTGTCCAGTATAATCTCAGTAAGGAGTTCAGAGGTCACAGATAGACCATCAAGTACAAGGGTTTGGACATTTTCAAGAATATGCCGCCGTCTTAGTTCTCTAAATGCGCCTCTAAGAGGACCACCATAGAAACTAGAATTCATTAGATCTACGTTATGGAGCTTCATTGAGGCTGTGCTTACTCGTCTTCGGTGACATTCTCATCCAGCTGCACATTCCGCCATACTTCACCGCCGTGATCGATCTTGCTAATCTCAAACTGAACTGATTTGACCTTGCTGAGATCTAAATACCGAAAGATATTTGGTGTACGATAGACGAGGCCTTGGAATGGCTTCGAGGCGGCTCCAAGAGCAAGCAAAGATGAAATGGGCAGATATTGGATAGTATGATGCAGTATCAGTGGATTTGACAGGATTTGTAGCAATGTTAGAAGCTCGGGTGCATCGGGTGTTATCAGAGCAGGACTTTCAGAGCTTTCCATACTTCTTGAGGGCCAAATCTAATGCGCAACTTCGTATATGAGAGGACTTTGAACTTGGAAGCCTAATCGGGCCTCATGAGTGATCAATTTGAATGACTCCCAACCATGACTAATTGATGGCATAAGCACGTGCTGAACCTGAGCTTTGCCTGATTGGCAATTAGTGCCCAACCTTATCGTTATCGGCCGAGTGTGGCTTGTTCATTCTCGAAGTTGCCAAGTCGTTGACAGATTTATAATCTCGTCATCATGATGTCTACGAACTCCAGACTACTTTCCACTGCAACCACATCATGACTTGCATATTCTGTGGCGGTCATTCCTCCTCCTCCTCCTCCTCCATCTTTCTTCTTTCGTGAGTTTACAAGAGACAAAGCATGGCCACCGAGTCTGTCTCTCTGAACTGGTCCTCTTCCTACAGAGTGGCACCGACATCCCGAAGTACGAAAAGCCTACCTGGCGACAAGATCCTGTTACCGCCTTCTGCGCTTGAACAACTCCTTGCGGCTTCCACGCTGACAGTGGCGGCATCAAGCCATCCTCATACACCCTTCGACCCTTTCAATCCTTACTCGCTTGCCGCAGCAAGACAGGAACGCTCTCAATGGCGAGATACTCAACAACAGCTGCCTCAGCCACTCACCTTTCGACTCGTCAACCCAAAAACTGGCAATGTTGTACACGCTGGTATACGAGAGTTCTCCGCTGATGAGGGCGAGATTGGGCTTAGTGCCTTCCTGATGGAGGCCCTCGGACTGAAAGCGCAGGAAGAGTCAGGGCTGCCTAATGGGCACCTGGGGGCAGCAGAAAATCCGATAGATCTTACGGGCGATGATGCCACTCTGGAGGAGCCCGACCGAATCATAGTACATGCGCAGGAGCTACCGAAGGGCACATACGTTCGTTTGAGGCCCCTTGAAGCGGGCTACAATCCTGAGGACTGGAAGTCATTGCTGGAACGACATCTTCGAGAAAACTATACGACTTTGACGAACGGGGAAATTTTGACGGTTCCTGTTGGCCAAGGCAAAAATGCCAACGAGTTTCGCTTCCTTATCGACAAATTTATTCCAGAAGGCGATGGTATCTGCGTGGTTGATACAGATCTCGAAGTGGATATAGAAGCCTTGAATGAGGAGCAGGCTAGGGAGACATTGAAGCAAATAATGAAGAAATCACAGCGAGCGCCAGGTACCGCGGAAGGAAGCTCTGCGGGCGGGACTTTGGACATTTGGAATGCAGTTCAAGGCCAGGTTGTGGAAGGAGAATATGTAGACTATGAGCTGCCATCCTGGGACCGGTCACAAGGCATAGAAGTTGAACTTCTCATCGATAGCGACGAGGAGGTCGACCTTTTCATTAGTCCTTTGACTACTCGACAGAGAGCAAGGCCGCGTGATGACGAACACATATTTGGCGACTTTACAAGCGAAAAACCGTCGAAAAGAATTAGATTACAAGCTTCAAATGTTGAGCTTGAGGGAGCAGAAGCACTATACATATCCGTCCAGGCTTACAAATCCCCTGATACATCCGAGGTGTCGGCCGACAGCAAGCCGCGCCACTTTTCTCTACGCGCGAGAGTTATAGAACAGCCATCGGTCATTGATTTGACGGACAAAATGGAAGTGTCTCACGGTCCAGACGAAGAACAATGCAAAAATTGTCATCAATGGGTTCCGTCGCGAACGATGATGCTTCACACAAATTTCTGTCTTCGCAACAATATTTTATGTCCCCACTGCGAGACGGTATTCAAGAAATCATCTCCAGAATGGGCTTCTCATTGGCACTGTCCGCATGATAGCGCCCATGGAAATCATCCATCTACGTTTGCGAAACACAATCATATTTTTCACACGCCTGTTTCATGCCCAAGCTGCGATTTCGAAGTATCTTCACTCCCAGCCCTTGCCAGTCACCGGACCACAGTTTGCCCAGGAAAGCTCATCCTCTGCCGATTCTGCCATCTCACGGTCCCGCAAGAAGGCGATCCTTATAACCCTTCTGCAGACCAACTCCTTTCTGGTCTTACAGCACACGAACTCGCCGACGGATCTCGTACTACAAATTGTCATCTCTGTCAAGCCATAGTACGGCTTCGCGATCTAAGCACACATCTCAAGCATCACGATCTTTCTCGACAATCTAAACCATTACCAAGAATATGTCGTAATGTAAATTGCGGCCGTACCCTTGATGGTGTTGGCAAAAATGGGGATGTGGGTCAGGGTGCACGAATGGGACAAGGACCGGGGAATGACCTAGGACTCTGCTCAATCTGCTTCGGACCGCTTTATGTCAGTATGCACGACCCCGACGGGCGCGCGATGAAGAGGAGAATTGAACGAAGATATATCAGCCAATTAATCCAAGGATGTGGGAAAGTCTGGTGTGCCAACGCCTTCTGTAAGACTGGCAGAGCAAACTCGGGCGTCGGCACGCCAGGCGAGGTCATCACAACGAAAGAGGCGCTTCCAATGGTCAAGCCGCTCATGGACAAAGTGGCCGACATTCGAAGCCCGATGCACTTCTGTGCTGACGAAGGGAGTCAGAGACGGCGCAAGCTGGCTGAGCTGATGTCTGGTGAGGGCGAGTATGAGCTTGAGTGGTGTATTGCCGCTAATGAGGCGGAGAATGGTAATTTAGACGCTGCTAGAGAATGGTTACGGAATTGGGCGCCTAGGAAGAGCGAGGTCTCGCATTGACGTGGTAATGTTACACTTTAGCATTGTATATAGAATAAATAGAGCATTGAAAGCTTCCATCTTGATTCAGTGTACTTTAGAGCTGTCGTTTACTTAAGTTCTGTAGAGAATTGCAATGTCCCCTGTGTTGCCTTCCAAGCGCAGCTCCCTTCCGCTTCACGTGTACCAGAAAGATACTCATCTCTAACTGCATCTCGTACGATATATGGAAATGATGCGACAGCCGGTTCGCATTGACAACGGGTTAAACCTTCTTGGCCACGGACACTCTTCCAAACAACGGTTGCAAAGATTTCTATGCAATCCAGCTACCTTAATTGAAACAAAATTTAATATTTACATATTAAGTATACTTAATAGTTCTGAGGTTTTAGAATTTATTCTCGACGCGAATTGCAAATGCAAGTAGAAAAAGCAGTGTTGCATCTATTTTAGCGTATTGGTTGCTATAAGTTTAGGTACTGTATCGCTAAATCCTAGCAGC
>Ga0335075_10013574_pt1 | contig 12262 bp, 10 predicted proteins | sample Lox_Sample_24_FD_206723 | JGI IMG/M metagenome (GOLD analysis project Ga0335075, IMG submission 206723) | Soil microbial communities from Loxahatchee National Wildlife Refuge, Florida, United States - Lox_Sample_2.4 | ecosystem: Environmental > Terrestrial > Soil > Wetlands | place: USA... | reverse complement strand
TCGCCCGACAAGAGGTTCGGCCAGGTCTTCATCTCCAATTACGCGTACATGCATCTCCAGCAGGAGATCGCGCGCATCCCGGGCGTCGGCAACACCACTATCTTCGGCGAGCGCGAGTATGCGATGCGGGTCTGGCTCAACCCGATCCGGATGACGGCGCTCGGGATCACCGCGAGCGACGTGGTGAAGGCGATCCAGGCGCAGAACATCCAGGTCGCGGCGGGGCAGATCGGCATGCCGCCGGTGACCGGCCCGCAGCAGCAGCAGCTCACCGTGCTGGCGCCGGGCCAGCTTTCCAACGTGAAGCAATTCGAGAACATCATCGTGCGGGCCAACCAGAATGGCGGGCTGGTGCGGATCTCCGATATCGGCAAGGTGGAGCTTGCCGCTCAATCATACACCAACTCGGCCTCCCTCGACGGGGTGCCCTCGGCGACGCTTGCGGTCTTCCAGGCTCCGAACGCCAATGCGCTGGCGGTGTCCAGCGCCGTCGAGCAGAGGATGCGCACGCTCGCCGCTCAGTTCCCCACGGGCCTCGAATACAAGATCGTCTATAACGCGACGAAGTTCGTCAGCGCCGATATCGTCGAGATCGTGCGCACGCTCGCCATCACCCTCCTCCTGGTGGTGGGCGTCGTCTACGTCTTCCTCCAGGACTGGCGCGCCACCCTGATCCCGACGATCGCGATCCCGGTCTCGCTGATCGGCGTCTTCGCGGTCCTCTATCTGCTCGGCTACTCCGCCAATACCGTCGATCTCTTCGCGATCGTGCTCGCGGTGACGCTCGTCGTGGACGATGCGATCGTGGTGGTCGAGAACGTGAGCCGGCATCTCGAGGAGCACCCCGAGCGCTCGCTCGCGGAGACCACCGAAGAGGCGATGCGGGAGATCACCGGCCCGGTGGTCGCGACCACGCTCGTGCTGGTGGCGGTCTTCGCGCCCGTGGGCTTCATCGCCGGCGTGACAGGGGCGCTCTACCGGCAGTTCGCCGTGACGATCTCGGTCTCGGTCGTGATCTCGGCGATCAACGCGCTGACGCTGAGCCCTGCCCTCTGCGCGCTCATTCTGCGCCCGCCGGGCAAGACGCGGTTCGTGGGCTTCCGCTGGTTCAACCGCGGCTTCCGATCGGTCCGCGACGGCTACGGGCACGCCGTGCGCTTCTTCTCGCGCCGCCTGGCGCTGGCGATCGGGGGCATTCTCGTGACCTTCGTCGCGGCGTACTTCGTTCTCGGCGTCACGCCGTCCGCGTTCCTGCCGACCGAGGACCAGGGCTACTTCTTCATCAACGTGCAGATGCCCAACGGCGCCTCGCTCGAACGCACGCAGACGGTCCTGCATCAGGTCGGCACGATGCTGCAGGGGACGCCGGGAGTGGCCCATACGATCGAGCTCGGCGGCTTCAGCCTGGTGACAGGCGCGGAGGAGCCGAACGCCGGCAGCGTCATCGCGATCATGAAGCCATGGGACGAGCGCGACGCCGCCCAATCGGTGAGCGCCGTGATCGCCCGCTTGCAGCCGCGGTTCGACGCGATGCCGGCCGCCGAGATCAACAGCTTCAACCCGCCCTCGATCCACGGGATCAGCAACACCGGCGGCGTCAACTTCGTGCTCGAGGCACGCGCCGGCCAATCCTATCAGGAGCTCGCTGCAGTCGCGCGGGCACTGATCTTCGCTGCCAACCAGAGCCCCGATCTGCACTCGGTCTTCACCGCCTTCTCGGCCTCCGTGCCGCAGATCATGGTGCATGTGGATACCGAGCAGGCGGCGCTGATGGGCGTGACGCCGGCCGCGATCTACCAGGCGCTCCAGGCCAACCTGGGCGGCCAGTTCGTCAACGACTTCAACTACCAGAATTTCGTCTTCCAGGTGATCGTGCAGGACGAGCCGCAGTTCCGGAGCGAGGTCGCCGATATCGGCAAGCTCTACGTGCAGAGCGCGAGCGGCGCGATGGTCCCGCTCAGCAGCCTGGTCCGGATTGCGACGATCCAGGGCGCAGACGTCCTCAACCTCTACAACCTCTATCCGGCGGTGCTGGTGAACGGCGCGCCCGCGCCGGGCAAGAGCAGCGGCGAGGCGATCGCGGCGATGGAGCAGGTCGCTGAGGGGCACCTGCCGCACGGCTTCGGCTATGACTGGACGGCGATGTCCTATCAGGAGCTTGCGGCCGCCGGGCAGGAATCCTCGGCCTTCGTCTTCGCCCTCATCTTCTCCTACCTGTTCCTCGTCGCGCTCTACGAGAGCTGGACCTTGCCGCTCTCGGTGATGCTGCCGGTCTCCTTCGCGCTCTTGGGCGGGCTGCTGGCGCTCAAGCCACGGGACATGGCGCTCGACGTCTACGGCCAGATCGGGCTCGTGCTGCTGATCGGGCTCGCGGCGAAGAACGCCATCCTGATCGTGGAGTTCGCCAAGGACCGGCTGGAACGCGGCGGCGCCACCGTGCGCCAGGCCGCCGAGGACGGTGCGCGCACGCGATACCGCCCGGTGATGATGACCGCGCTCGCCTTCATCTTCGGCGTCCTGCCGCTGGTGTTCGCAACCGGCGCGGGCGCCGGCGCGCGCCAATCGATCGGCACCACGGTGTTCGGCGGCATGCTGCTCGCAAGCATCATCGGCGTGATCTTCGTGCCCGCGCTCTTCGTTGCCTTCGAGCTGATGAGGGAAGCCGTGCTGCGGCGGATGCGCGGCCGGGTTCACCACCCGGCGGAGTAGAAGGCGCTGCTCCGCGGCGGCGGGCCTGCCCGCCCCGTGAAGGAGTTCGCCCAGAGCGGGATGCGTTCGCTCCGGCTCTCGCATCCCGCTCTAGGTCTTTGTTTTCCCGCGTGATCGAACGCCTTCGGTGCCGGGGTCCCCGCGAACGAGTTCGCGGGGTGCGCCGCCGGGGTCCCCGCGAACGAGTTCGCGGGGTGCCCCGATTCAACCTTCCGCGATCCCGCTTAGAGCGGGATGCGTTCGCTCGATCGCGCCGGGGGGACGGGCTGCCCTGCCTCGTATCAAGAGCACGATCGGCTCCGTCCGACACGCTCCCGAGGCGAGGTCAGTCATGCACACGTACCGCCTGTTCCGGCATCCGTTTCTCCTGGTCATCGTGGCGGGCGTCGCCATCGAGATCGCCTGGTATCTGCTGACTTGGCGGCGCTCCTATCCCTGGCGCGAAGCGCTGGCCAGTCTCGGTGTGTTCGTCCTGAGAATCCCGGCGAAGCTTGTCCATCTCCTCGTTGTGGTACCGGTTGCCTATTTCGTCTGGGCGCACCGCGTCGCGACCGTCCCGCTCGATACGTGGTGGGGCCTCGCGCTGCTCTTTCTGGGCGAGGAGTTCACCTATTACTGGTTTCACCGCGGCAGTCATGAAATCCGCTGGCTCTGGGCCTCGCACGTCACGCACCACACGCCCGAGCAAATCCATCTCGGCAGCGCGTTTCGTCTCGGCGGGACGGACGTCCTGTCGGGAGGCTGGCTCTATCACATGCCGCTCATCCTGCTCGGCTTCAATCCATTGGCGGTAGGCGGCATGCTCGCGCTCAACCTCCACTATCAGTTCTGGATCCATACCGACGTCATCGGCCGGCTCGGACCACTGGAGTGGGTGTTCAACACGCCGTCGCACCACCGTGTCCATCACGCCTCGAACGCCGAGTATCTCGACCGGAACTATGGTGGGATCGTCATCATCTGGGACCGGCTGTTCGGCACCTTCGCCCGCGAGGAGCCGGAAACGCCGATCGTCTATGGCCTGGTGCACCCGATCGGCAGCCTCAACCCGCTCCGGATCATGTTCCATGAATGGGGCGCCATCGCGGGCGATACATTTCGCGCCAATTCCTGGCGGGAGCGCGTGAACGTTCTGTTCGGCCGGCCCGGCGGCAGCTCAAGCGGCCCGGCGGCTGCTGATCCTTCCGAAGCCCTGGCCACCCCGGCCGAATGAGCCGGCCACCGCGGAGCCGGCCCCTCCGCAAGCCGCACCGCCCGGGGGAAATCGGCTGATGCGCCGTATCATGGCCGGGAATGCAGAGGGCAAGGACAGCGCTCGTGGAGTGCGGATCGACAGCCACCGTGGCCGTTCGGGTTTCATGGCCTACGTTCGTTCGGAGCCCGCCGTGGCGGGCGGGGTTCCGCGTGCCCGGGTCCTGCATGCATAGTCCGCGTGCCTATGGGATTGCGTCGGACGCCGAGCTCATGTCCTGGTCCGCGGGCGGTGACCGCCGAGCCTTCGACGAAATCGTGACGCGTCATGGGCCCTTTGCCCTGCGGGTGGCGGCGCGGCTGCTTCCCGATGCCGCGCTGGCCGAGGATGTCGTTCAGGAAGCGCTGGTCCAGGTGTGGTCTGCCGCACGGCGTTTCGATCCGCAGCGGGGGCGTTTCACCACGTGGCTTTACCGCGTCGTGGTCAATCGCTGCATCAGCGAGCGCCGGCGGCGTCAGCCCGGGCCGCTTCCGGAAGACTTCGATGCCGCGGACTGCGCGGCCGGCCCGTACGAAGCGGTGGAGGTCAACGAACGTCATGCTGTCCTGGCAGCGGCCCTCGAGGCGTTGCCCGTTCACCAGCGTGCGGCGGTCACCCTGGTCTATGATGAGGGCTTATCCGGCGCGGAGGCGGCGCGGATTCTCGGCCTGTCAGCCAAGGCGGTCGAGCGGCTTCTGGCGCGCGCCCGCCAAAGCCTGCGAGACCGGCTGGAGCCGGAGCGCGCCCGGAAGGAGAGTTGAGTCATGCTGACCCTCAAGCGATTCAGGGAGCTGGCTGAGAGCTACGGTGGCAGCTTGCGGCGCTGGCCCGAGGAGCTGCGCGGCGAGGCCCAGGACCTCCTGCAAGTCTCGGCGGACGCGCGGGCTGTTCTCGATTTGGCACGAGCTCTGGACTTGGATATCGAGAACGCAGGCGCTGTCGATGACGCCAGGCGCCGGCGCTCCGGTGATGAGAATACGGCGCTCGCCCGCCTGCGAGCAGGGGTTGCAGCGCGAATTGCCGCACCGTTGCCACTTCGCCACGGGGCCGGCTCCCGGCTGGCAGACGGCCATCGATGGCTGCGCATTCTCCGGCTGCCAATCGCACGAATGGCCGCGGCGTGCGCTTGCGCCGTCGCGGTGGGACTTGTGACCGGCTCCCTCTCTGTCTCGGGGCCAGCATCGGACGGTGCGCTGACAGCGCTCCTCCAGCCGGCACCGCTGCATTTCCTCGCGGATTAGCCTGCCAATGACCGCCAGCTTGAACCGATCGCGGCCGCCGTGGTGGCGGGTGCTATTGCCTGCCTCCATTGTCCTCAATCTGTTTCTGGTTGCCGTCATCGGGAGCCATGTCTGGCAAGTCCATCGGAGCGAGAGGGCCGGCGAGCTGCCCTTGGCGCGCGCGCTCCAGCGAGCGGAAGCCATCCTCCCGCCAAAGGATGCAGCAAGATTCGGTGCGGTCATGCGCCATGACGCGCCACAGTTCGTGGAGGCCGCTCGGCATCTGGACGCGGCGCGCGAGAGGCTGCGGAATGCGATCACCGCCGACCATTTCAATAAAACGGAGGTGTCGCAGGCATTCGCGGCATGGCAAGCGGCATACAACAACTTCCTGGACGATATCGCGGACCCGCTCACGGAAGCGCTGTCCCAGGTCTCGCCGGAAGGGCGGCGCAAGCTTGTCGCGGCGCGAGAGGCGGCAAGGGCGCCGGCGGCGCAGCCGTGACGCAGTATCCGTCGCTTACCCATGATTCCGACCGGAGGCCACTTTTGGACCGCCGGCGCATTGTTATCGGCATGGGTGCCGGTCTGATAACCCTTGCGACTGCGTGGACCGCGCCCCCTGCCCGACTGACCAGCCTTCCCGCCAACCTGCAAGCCGCGCTTTATGCCTTGCCGCCGGTCATCATGGACGTGACCCGCGAGGAGGCCCTCTCGCGGCCCTGCGCGATGCCCAACCGGTTTTTCAATATACCCATCGTCGCGAACGCTTCGTTCCGAACAGTGGTGCGGCCCAACGTCGATACTCTGTATTCGGCGGCGTGGCTGGATTTGAGCGCCGAGCCGGCGGTGATGACCTTGCCCCCGAGCATTGGCCGGTTCTACATGATCCAGTGCATGGATGCGTGGACGAATAACATCGCGGACCCCGGCGTTCGCAGCTTGGGAAACAACCGTGCGCAATTCGAAATCATCGGCCCCGGTTGGCACGGTGAGCCCCTGCCGGGCATTGAAGTCATCGGGCTCCCACACGGATGGTTTGGGTTCTTGCCCGGGTCTTCGTGCGCAACGATGCGGATCTCCTCGGGGCGCGGGAATATCAGAGCCGATCGGACATACGGCCGCTCAACCGGCTGAACGATCCGGCCTTTCATTCCACTTATCCCATTCCCGGAAAGTGGAAGCCTGATCCCATCATGATGGAGGTCCTGAAGGACATGGGGCCGGCGGGCTTCTTCGAGCGCTTTATGGCATTGACCGTGGCAAACCCTCCTGCCCTTCAGGACGCGCCGTTCATCAAAACCGTGCTCGCACCGCTCGGAATGACGCCAGGTCGGCCCCACGCGTGGGCGAGCATCTCCCCTTCGAATCGACAGGCCCTGGCCACGGGGCTCGAGGATGTGTTGCATGCGTTGAGCAGCCGCCTTGCCATCCGGCGGCGACATCGGCGCGGGGTGGAGCGCCACCGGCGAAAGCGTTCTGGTCGATCACGCTCTATGACGACCAGGGGTATCTCATCGCGAGCCCTCTCAACCGCTATGCAATCCGGCCCGGCGAGGGCCTCGCCCATGAGCCGGATGGAACGGTGGTGATCTATCTGCAGCGCGTGGGCCGGAGCGGGCTATCCTCCAAGGTCTCCTGCAAGCACCGCCAAATCACGTTCGAGCCACGCGGTGGTTGCCACGAACGCGGCGGCTTGTAGCCAGGCGAGCTGCTCGGCCACCGTGCTCGGCTTGTCGTACACGCCGTCGATGGGCGTGACCACGTCACTCGGATCATCCGGGACGATGACATCCCCGAGCACGAACCGTCCTCCCGCACGCAGGACCTGGGCGACCCGGCGGAACAGGTCGGCCTTGCCCGCAGCTTCCAGGTGGTGGACGGCCAGCGCCGACACCACGAGGTCGAACGGCCCGGGAGGCAGCGGGTCCTGGAGCCGGGCCACACGCAAGTCGGCCTCGGCAGGCAGGATAAGGCGGGCCGCGGCCAGCATCTCGCCGCTCTCGTCGATGCCCACCAGCCGAGCGCGGGGATGGACATCGAGGATTCGTCTGGCGGTAACGCCGGAGCCGGTACCGAGGTCGAGAATTCGCTGCACGCCCTCGCGGGCCGCGGCCGCGGCGACCTCTTCCTGGAGGCGAGGATATAACGGCACCTCCTTCGCCATCAGCGCTTCGTAGGTGGCGGGATCGAAGTGGTACTGCGACATGGCTTGACCCTCAGCCAGGCTCATATCGTCCTCCCCTATCGGAATTGTATCTCCTTCCTTCGATTGAAGAGGACTTGCATCCTCCAGATGGGTGCGGATGTCATGCGGGGACTCCGACGAGCGTCACCAGCTCCAGCCTTCGCCGGAAGGACGGCTTCGCGACAAGCCTATTCGGCCGCGGCGCGGGCGCGAACGGCGCTCGGAAGGGTGAGCGAGAAGAGCGTGGTGCGCTCCAGATCGTCCTCGAACCAGGCGGAGATCGCGGCTTCGCGCGGGCCGATATAGGCGGGGGTATCGTTCTCGAGGCGCATCGGAACGTCGTGGCCGGGGACGAGCAGCGTGCCGGGGCGGGCGCGCCAATGCTCCCAGATCTTCTCCATCGAGCGGCGGCTTTCGGCCTGATCGTAGGTCATGTCCGCGGTGAGCGAGAGAAGCTCGGCGCGGTTCTTGGCGCAATCGCCGGTGAAGAGAATTTGGCGCTCCGGCGTGGAAAGAATGAAGAAGAGATGGCCGGGCGTGTGACCGGGGGCAATACCGGCGGTCATGCCGGGAAGGATCGTCTCGCCCGGAGCGATGCGGCGGGTGCGCGGAGCTTGGGCAAGCTCGCGCACATAGAGCTCGGGCACCGTGTTGTGGCCCCAGGGCTGTGCGGTGGCCCAGGCGAGCTCGTCGGCGCCGATCCAGGTCGTCGCGTTCGGGAACATCACCCAGTTGACCGAATGATCCCAGTGCGAGTGGGTGAGGATGACATCGGTGACCTGATCGAGCGAGAGGCCGCGCGCGGCGAGCCGCTCGCGGATCGGGCCGCGCTGGCTGAAGGAGCCGACATCGATCAGCGCGACACGGCCCTCGCCGCGCAGGAGCGCGATCGTGCTCCAGCCGAGGCCGCCATGGCAGACGGATTTTCCGGGATAGCCCTGGACGACGATGTCGAGCTCATAGGAAAAGTTCTGCATCTTTTTCCTCCATCAGCGCGGCAGGTGGAGCAGCGGAAAGGCGCTGAACACGTGCGGATCGGTGACGCGGGGTGCCGCATGGACGGAGGAGCGGTCGAGCCCGGCGAGGCTGGTGAGGCCGAGGAGGGCCAGGCACTCGATCATCTCGATCTCGAGGAGCTCGAGCACGCGGAGCACGCCCGCCTCGCCGGCCGCGGCGAGGCCGTAGCAATAGAGCCGGCCGATGCCGACCGCCTCCGCGCCGAGTGCGAGGGCCTTGACGATGTCGCTGCCGCGGGAGAAGCCGCCATCGACGAAGATGCGCGCGCGGCCGGCGACGGCGGCGACGATTTCGGGCAGCACGTCGAGCGTGCCGCGCCCATGGTCGAGCTGGCGGCCGCCATGGTTCGAGACATAGATCACGTCCACGCCGTGCTCGCAGGCGATCAAGGCGTCCTCTTGCGTCGCGATGCCCTTGATGATGAGCGGTAGCGAATGGTTATCCTTGAAGCGCTTGATCTCGTCCCACGCGAGCGCGGCCTGGAAATGCATCCCCGCCCCGCCGCGCCGCCAGGGCTTGGCGAAACGCTTGGTGATGTCGCGCTCGCGGCGCGAATAGACCGCGGAATCGACCGTGTAGCAAAAGGCCTCGTAGCCGCCGGCGACGGCGCGGCGGATGAAATCGTCCGCGAAGGATTCGTCGCCGCGCTTGTAGAGCTGGAAGAAGCGGCGTGCCGGGGCGGCCTCGGCGGTTGCCTCGAGGCCGGGCTGCGTGACCGAGCTCACCATGATCGGCACGCCGAACATCGCCGCGGCGCGCGCGGCGGTGGCGGCGCCGCCGGCGTCGAAGGATTCGAGCGAGCCCACGGGGGAGAGAAAGACCGGGAGGCGCGCGAGCGTGCCGAGGATGGGGCCGGCGGCATCGACGCGCGAGACATCGCGCAAGACGCGCGGGCGAAAGGCGATTGAATCGAGCGCGGCACGATTGCGGCGCATCGTGGTCTCGGTTTCCGCCGCCCCCGTGAGATAGTCCCACGAATGATCGGGGAGCTTGGCGCGCGCCGCCGCCACCAGCTCGTGCAGGCATTGGTACTCGCCGCCGATCGCGTCGAGCTTCGCGATATCGACCACGCTCCCCTCCCCTCCCCTTCTATCCCGAGATTACGCGTTCCCCGCGATCGGCGGCGGAACATGGACCTTGATCGGCGGCGGCGCGCGGTCCCAGCGCTCCACCTCGACCAGGCAGCTGTGCGCGGACGGGCCCTGGCCGAGACGGGACGTGCCGACATCCTGGGTGAGCACGTTGGGATTGCCGTGCACGCAGAGGCTGCCCGGCTTGCCGGGCTCGAGCGGATCGAACCAGGCGCCGGTCGGCAGCATCACGACGCCGCGCAGCACATCGAGGGTGAGCGCGAGGCCGGCGAGGCAGGCGCCGCGATCGTTGAAGACGCGGACGATCTCGCCGGCGGCGAGCCCGCGCGCCTCCGCGTCCGCCTCGTGCATGAAAATCGGCTCGCGGCCGGCGATCTTGCTCGCGAGGCTCACCGCGCCCTGGTCCATCTGGCTGTGCAGCCGGGTCGCCGGCTGGACCGAGACGAGATGGAGCGGGAAACGCTCAGCACGCGGGGCGCCGAGATATTCGCGCGGCTCCTTCCAGACCGGATGGCCGGGACAATCGTCGTAGCCGAAGCGGTCGATCGTTTCGGAGAAGATCTCGATGCGCCCGGAAGGCGTGTTGAGAGGATGGGCGGCGGGATCGCGGGCGAAATCGAAGAACGGCGCGGCGGGCGCGGCAGGCGGGGGAATTTCGACGAAGCCCGCTTCCCAGAAATGGTCGAAATCGGCGATCTCGATTCCCATGCGCGCCGCGGCCGCGCGCGTGCGCTCGTACATCACGCGGAGCCAGGTCGCGGCGTCGCGCTGCTCGGTGAAGCGGTCGCGCACGCCCAGAACATCGGCGATGTCGGCGAAAACCGAGAAATCGTCGCGCGCCTCGCCGAGCGGGGCGATCGCCCGGTGCATCGCGAAAATGTAGCGGTCCCGCGCGCTCGAGCCGATATCGTCGCGCTCGAGCGTGGTGGTTGCGGGCAGGACGATGTCGGCGTGGCGGGCGAGCGAGGTCCACCAGGGCTCGTGGACGACGATCGTCTCGGGCTTCGCCCAGGCGCGGAGCAGGCGGTTGAGGTCCTGATGATGGTGGAACGGATTGCCGCCCGCCCAATAGATGAGCCGCGCATCCGGATAGCGGAGACGGCTTCCGTTGTAGTCGTACTCCCCGCCCGGGTTCTCGAGCATCTCGGTGAGGCGGGCGACGGGAATGACGCTCGCCGCCGGGTTGCGGAGCCCGGGAAGAGCGACCGAGGGGACCTCGGTGCGGGGGGTTCCCATGCCGGCGATGCTGCCGTGGCCGAAGCCAAAGCCCTGGCCCGGCTTGCCGATGCCGCCGAGCATTGCCGCGAGGGCGACGAGCATCCAGAAGGGCTGCTCCCCATACTCGGCGCGCTGAAGCGCCCAGGTGGCGGTGAGCGCGGTGGGGAGGCGGGCGCAATCGCGGGCGAGGGCGGCGATGATTTCGGGCGCGATGCCGGTGATCGGCGCGGCCCAGGCGGGGGTTTTCGCGACCCCGTCCGCCTCGCCCTTCACGTAAGGCTCGAGGCGCGCGAAGCCCACCGTGCAGCGGGCGAGGAAATCGCGATCGGCGAGGCCCTCGGCGAGCAGCACATGCGCCATCGCGAGCATCAGCGCGGTGTCGGTGCAGGGACGAATGGGCAGCCATTCTCCGGGCCCGTCGCCGCGCACCGGCGAGACGCTGACGAGCCGCACGCCGGCGGCGACGGCAGCATCGGCCGAGCGGCGCATCAGATGCTCGGCCCCGCCGCCCGAATGCACCTGGTCGTTGCCGTAGCGCATGCCGCCGAAACAGACCATGAGCCGGGCATGGCGCGCGATCTCGCCCCATTCGATGACCGGGCCCCAGATGCACGCGCCGTCGCCGACGATGCGCGGCATCAGCGTCATGCCGGCGGCATAGGAGTAGTTGGTGAGCTGGCCGGTGTAGCCGCCGGCGGCCGAGAGCATGCGATGGAGCTGCTGGCGCGCATGATGGAAGCGCCCGGCGGAGGACCAGCCATAGCTGCCGCCGAAGATGCTGGCGGGGCCGTGCGCGTCGCGCACGCGGGCGATCTCGCCGGCGACGAGGGCGATCGCGCGGTCCCAGGAGAGCGGAACGAATTTCTCGGCTCCGCGCGGCGTGCCGCCGGCACGGTCGCCGGCGAGCCAGCCCTCGCGCACGTAAGGACGGTCGATGCGCGAGGGCGCGTGCACGGCCGAGGGGATGCTCGCGATGAGCGGCGGCGGCGCGGGATCGGCCGCGAAGGGCCGCACCGCCGCAAGCCTTCCCTCCTCGACCACGGACGTGAACGCGCCCCAATGCGCGGCGTGCGGCCTCAACTGCGCCATACTATGACTTTCCACGAGGGGAAAATGCGCCGATCGGCGGCGACCGACAAGGCGGACGCGGTCGGGGTTCCCGCCCCTTGGGCCCCGGAGTAGAGTACGCGATCACTTGCCGGGCGCGGCCCCCCTGCGCCGCCCCCTTATGGAGACGCCGAATGACCCCGCCCCGCGCGAATTCCGCAGCCGCCCGCGATATCGCGAACGCGCTGCACCCCTACACCGACCTCAAGGCACACCTGGAGACGGGGCCGCTCGTGATCACGCGCGGCAAGGGCGTGCGGGTGTGGGACGAGAACGGCAAGGAATATATCGAAAGCGTGGCAGGGCTCTGGTGCGCCTCCCTCGGCTTCGACAACGAGCGCCTGGTCGAGGCGGCGGCACGGCAGATGCGCAAGCTGCCCTTCTACCACGCCTTCACCGCCAAATCGCACGAGCCGCTGATCGACCTCTCGGAGATGCTGATCGAGCGGGCGCCGGTGCCGATGAGCAAGGTGTTCTTCGC
>Ga0335075_10013573_pt1 | contig 12264 bp, 8 predicted proteins | sample Lox_Sample_24_FD_206723 | JGI IMG/M metagenome (GOLD analysis project Ga0335075, IMG submission 206723) | Soil microbial communities from Loxahatchee National Wildlife Refuge, Florida, United States - Lox_Sample_2.4 | ecosystem: Environmental > Terrestrial > Soil > Wetlands | place: USA: Florida... | reverse complement strand
TCGGCCGGGGTCGCCGGGCCCGAGGCGATCCCGGCACTGCTCAGGTTCGCCGCCGCGACCGACGACGACCCCTCCGCCGTGTTCGCCCGGGCACTCGGCGCGGTGGATGCGGCGCTGCGCGATCTGCTCGGCTCCAGCGGCAAGCTGGTGCCGGTCGGCACCGGAGACCCGGCGGCGCTGGCCCGGTTCGCTCGTGATCAGAACCTGGTCCCCGAGTCGCTGGTACGCGCCGTCGACAGCATGGCCGCGCTGCGCAACCTGGCGGTCGCCGACCCGGCCCGCGCGACCAGGGATCACGCGGTCACCTACCTGGCGCTGGTTGACGCGCTGCTGTTCGCGATCGCGGCCCAGCGCGAGCGGTCCATTGCCGCGCAGCCCAGAATGGCCTGAACGCGCCGATCGCGAGCTATTCCGCGGGGCCCCGCAGGCGCGATGTTGCATCCGCACGAGCTGAGAGAGCTCAGGAGACGGGGACGCGGCTCACCGCGGTACTGAGCAGCGCGGCGCTGGTGACCGGCCTGGCCGTGTCAACTCCCGCCAGCGCGGCCACCAGCTCGCCCGCCGCCAGCCAGGCCAGCACCTACCACGCGCCGACGGGCTGCCGGCGAGCTTGACGGCTGGAGGCGGCCGCGTTCGGCAACCGGCCGGTCCCGGCGGCCGGCCCGCAGTCGCTGGCCTGCCCGGGGCTCATCAGCAGCGCCCAGCGGCTGGCGGCGACGCCAGGCTGACCGGCGGCACTTCTACGGATCCCGGGCGCACCCGACGCACCCGGGATCACCGTCGTGCCAGGGGCCCGCTGCGCCAGGATCGGCTGGGCGCGGGGGCGGCCTCGCGGGCCCGCCCCAGGCCTGTCAGACTAAGGCGTTAGCCGGGTAGCCCGGCCGGGCCTGCACGCAGCAGCCGCACCGTTTCCTCATCATCGGACCTTAGCCCGGGAATAGGTGGTTTCGGCCCGGTGGCCTTGGGGACGATCATGGAAAGCTGCCGGGGCGGTTGTCGTGCTGCCGTGCCCGCCGGACCGGGCGACAACTACCCGGCCAGGTGCCGCCGCACGACCCCGGGCGCTGCGGCGGCGGCAGAGAAGGGACGCTTGCGATGGCCGAGACGGAGAGCGGCGCTGTCGAGGTTCACGGCACGGTGGCGTCGCGGGGGGCGCTCAACGGCAGCGACCCTGACGCGATCGTCGCGCAGATCGAGCGCACCCGCGAGAGCCTGGCGCAGACCATCGACACTCTGGCCGACAAGGTCAGCCCGGCAGGCAACGTGCGGCGGCTGCGCGAGCGCGCCATGGAGCAGGCTGGCCGGCCGGAAGTGCGCATGGCAGCGGTGGCCGTCGGCCTGGCCGTGGTGGGCCTGGCGGTGCTGCGGATCTGGGGCCGGAACCGGCGCCGCAAATAGCCTGCCGCCCGGTGCGGCAGGCCGACCCGCCACTACGCGGTGCCCCCCTGGCATCGGGCGGGCAATGGGTTCACGCCGGGGGAGGGATCTCGCCGGAGCCTCGCGGTATCAGCCAGGTCGGGACCTCGGTGCGCTCGGCCGGGCCGCGGTCTCCGTCCAGCCGCCGGAACAGGAGTTCCGCCGCTAGGTGCCCGAGCCTGCCGACGTCCTGTGCCACCACGGTGATGCCGGGGTCGAGCATGTCGGCCAGCTCGAAGTCGTCGAAGCCGACGAACGCGAGCTGACGGCGCATGGCGGCGAGCACCCGCAGTGCCGCGACCGAGATGCGGTTGTTTCCGCAGAACACCGCCGTGACCGAGGAGGGCCCGGCGAGCATCTGGTGCAGCGCCTGCTCGACACTCGACGGGGTCGGTGCCGACAGCGTGACCCACGCGTCGTCCACCCGCAACCCCGCGTCGGCCATGGCCTCCCGGTAGCCGCGGTGGCGCAGCATCGAGGTGTAGATGCGCGGGGAGTCGCCGATGAAGCCGATCCGCTGGTGCCCGCCGCGGATCAGGTGGGTGACCCCCTCCCGGGCGCCGCCCGCGTTGTCGGTGAGCACCGTGTCAGCCTCGATGAGCCGGGCCGGGCGGTCGACAAACACTGTCGCGATGCCCGCCGCGATCTCCGGCAGCAGGTACGTGTGATCGTCTGACGCCGGGATCATGATGAGCCCGTCGACCCGCCGCGCGCAGAAGGCCAGGGCGATCTCCCGCTCCCGGGCGGGGTCTTCATCACTCGATCCGGTGAAGAGCACGTGGCCGTGGCTGCGGGCCACGTCTTCCACGGCGCGCGACAGGGTCGAGTAGAACGGGTTGCCGATGTCCTCCATGACCAGGCCGACCGATGCGGTCTGCCCCTTGCGCAGGATGCGGGCGCTGTCGTTGCGCCGGAAACCCAGCTGATCGATGGCGGCGCGCACCCGCTCAGCCGTGCTCGGCGTTACCCCGGGCTCTTCGTTGACAACCCGGGACACGGTCTTCAGCGCCACGCCCGCGTAAGCGGCGACATCCTCCATCGTCGGCCGGCTCCGGGCGCCGGGCCTCACAGCGGGCCGCTGGCTTGGCTGGTGGTCATCGGTGGTGGACATTGAGCTTCCCGTTCCGTGCGGCTCAGCACCGGCTGGGCCGGTCTGCAGCTTGCACACTATGCAACTGTGTTTATGTGTCTACGCAGGTCAGCGGGTTCCTGTCGGCACGGTGACGGGCGCGCCGACCAGCGGCGGCGGCCACGACGGACCGGTCGGCAAAGCCCGCGGTGCGAAGTGCCCGCCGCAATGATGACAGGGACTGCGCGCCTCTGCTCAGCGGGCCGCTCGGCCCGAGGCCGCGAGCATGCCATGCCTGAACCGGATGACGGACAGGATGGCGCTCGCAACGGCCCGGGCGGCCCGCTGGTGAGATAACTATGCTGACAACGATGTCAGCATAATTCTTGACCATCGCGCTCGTGCCGTCAAAAGATCGCTGCGGATATGCTCCCAGCGAGACCTCGCAGGAGCGGTGGCTGTCAGTGGCCGACAACGATGTCACCTGCTTTCTTCGCGCCGGTCGCCTGCATGACCGCCGCGGCGGTTAAGCACTGCGGGTAAGGGTTAGACGGACGGCGCGGCGCCGCGGTTGCGGTCAGCGACAGGAAAGACAGAGAAGGTAGAAAACAGGGATCCATGGCGGGCGGGGCCAGATGAGGGAACAGCCGGGAGCGAGGCGGTGGCGGTCGGCGCGGCAGGCGAGTACGCGGGGAGCGCGGTCATGACGGCCCGCGGGGCGAGCGAGCACGCGGGAACAGCGGCGCTGGTGACCGGGGCCTCAAGCGGCATCGGCCGGGCGGTCGCCGAACTGCTGGCCGCACAGGGTGCGTCGGTGGTGATCTGCTCGGCAGACGCCGACGGGGCGCGCGCGGTGGCGGGCGCGATAGCCGCCCGGGGTCTGGCGGCGGTGCCTGCGGTCGCCGACGTCCGGGACACCGAATCGGTCGCGGCCGCGGTCCGGACGGCGGTCGAGACGTTCGGGGCACTGGACACCCTGGTCACGTCCGCTGGTATCCAGGCCTACGGGACCGTGGCCGATACCGACGAGAAGACCTGGGACGACGTCTTCGCCGTCAACGTGAAGGGCGTGTTCCTCGCGGCCCGGGCAGCGCTGCCCCAGCTGCGCCGCAGCCAGAGAGGAGCGATCGTGGTCGTGTCGTCGGTGCAGGCCCACGCCACCCAGACCGGGGTGGCCGCCTATGCCGCGAGCAAGGGTGCCCTGAACGCCCTGACCCGGGCGATGGCCGTTGACGAGGCGCCGCATGGTGTGCGGGTCAACGCCGTGTGTCCCGGCTCGGTAGACACTCCCATGCTGCGCCGGTCAGCGGCGCTGTTCAGCGACGGCACCGAGCAAGCGATCCAGGCCACCATCCAGGAGTGGGGACGAGCGCACCCGCTGGGCCGGGTGGCCCGGGCCAGCGAGGTCGCCGAAGTCGTCAGCTTCCTGGCCAGCCCCCGGGCCAGCTTCGTGACCGGCGAGGACATCCTGGTGGACGGCGGGTTGCTGGCCGGCGTGCCGGTTCGCCTGCCGGGCTCGGGCAATGACGGATAGGACGACAGCCAGATGGGGATCCGGGTATCAATGGGCCACGTCGAGCAGCTCGACGACACTGTTATCGCGTTCGCCCGGCAGCTGGGCATCCGCGGTGTCCAGCTGCACGCGCCGGCCGACCTGAGCGCGGAACTCGGTTACTGGAGCGCGGCGGAGCTGCGGGCGCTGCGGGAACGCTGCGAGGCGGCCGGCCTGGCCCTGGACGGGCTGGAGAACGTGCCCGCGGCGCACTTTTCCAAGGTCCAGCGCGGCGAGAGCGGCCGGGACCAGCAGATCGAGAACTACCAGGCCACGATCCGTAACATGGCCGAGGCCGGGATCTTCCTGCTGGGCTATAACTTCCTGCCGACCTACGTGTGGCGCACCGACATGGACTCACCCGGCCGCGGCGGGGCCCGGGTGACGGCCTTTGACCTGACCCGGGCCGCCGGCGGGAACGCGCTGGCCGGCTACAAGCTCACCCCCGGCCAGGCGCTGGCCGAGCCGATCAGCGCCGGCCGGATGTGGGAGAACCACCAGTATTTCCTAGACGCCGTGCTGCCGGTGGCCGAGCAGGCCGGCGTGCGCCTGGCGCTGCACCCCGACGACCCTCCGGTCGACGTCCCGCTGGGCGGCGCGGCGCGCATCTTCACATCGCCGCAGTCGCTGGTCGCCGCGTTCCAGGCGGCCGGCCAGAGTCCGGCCTGGGGGATCGACCTGTGCCTGGGCACGGTCTCGGAAATGGGCGGCGAACAGGCGGTCAACGAGGTGATCGACTTCTTCGGCCCCCGGGGCCGGATCTGCTATGTCCACTTCCGCGACGTGCAGGGCGTGGTCCCCAGCTTCCGCGAGTGCTTCCTGGGGGAGGGGAACTATGACCCAGCCGCGGTGCTGCGCCGGCTGTCGGCGTCGGGGTTCGACGGGTTTCTCATCGACGATCACGTGCCCGCCATGGTCGCAGACCCGGGCACCTGGGGTGATACGTCGGCAGCGGGCTACTGCTCGCGCGGCCGCGCCTACGCGATCGGCTACCTGCAGGGCCTGCTGCGGGCGCTCGGCCTGGAGCAGCAGTCATGACGAGTCCTGAGGTGGCCGTGCGGGCCAGCGCCGAGACCGGTGAAGGGCCGGTCTGGGACGCCAGGACCGGCGAGCTGGTGTGGGTCGACATCCCCGCCGGGCTGCTGCACCGCTCCGACGTGGCCTCGGGCGCCGACACGGCCATGGATGTCGGCATGAAGCTGGGCGCTGTCGCCGTGGCGGCCGCGGGCGGCTGGGCGGCGGCGGCCGAGGACGGCTTCGGGCTGATCGACACCGACGGGCACCTTGACCTGGTGGACCGGGTCCTGCCGGAGCCGGGCACACGCATGAACGACGCCGCGTGCGACAGTGCCGGCCGGATGTGGGCGGGCAGCCTGGGCGCGGGCAATGCCCCGGGCACCGGGATGCTGCACTGCTGGGAGCCGGGGCAGCCGTCCCGCGTCGTGCTGCGGGGGCTCACCCTGCCCAACGGCATCGCGTGGAGCCCGGGCGGGAGGCAAATGTACCTGGCCGACAGCGAGGCTGGCGTCGTCTACGAGTTCCGGTTCGACCCGGACCAGGGGCAGCTCGGCGAACGCCGCGTGCTCGCCGAGATCCCGCCGGAGCAGGGCCTGCCCGATGGCCTGTGCGCCGACGCCGACGGCTGCCTGTGGCTTGCGGTGTGGGGCGGGTGGCAGGTGCGCCGGTATGACCCGCAGGGGCGGCTGCTGGCGACGGTCAGGTTCCCGGTCGCGCAGCCCAGTGCCTGCGCGTTCGGACCGGACACGACGCTGTACGTCACCTCCGCCTGGGAGGGGCTGGCCCCGGACCAGCGCCAGCCGCTGGCCGGGTCGGTGTTCGCCTTCGACGCCGGCGTCACGGGCGCCGAGGTGGGCGTCTTCAGCTCGTTATCGCCAGCAATTCTGACATAACGCTCCATCTTCGGGTTTGCCGTCAGTGCTGTCGGTCATAGTGACAGTGACAGGACTGACGAACCTCGACGGGCGCCCGGGCCCTCGGTGGCCGGGCGGTGCCGCTGTCTGCCGCGGTCCGGAAGGTTGACAACGATACTGGCCCCTGACAACGTTGTCCCAGAGGTCAGGAGTTGTCGCACAGGTCAGGAACGGCCGGAAAAACGGATGTGCCGGCCGGAAGGGAGCCGTCGCCGATGACTGCCCAGGACCGGGAAGAGTCTGGCGGCGCAGTTGGGCTGAACCGGCGGGGCTTCATCGTCCTGGGAACGGCAGCCGGGGCCGCCGCCGCGTTCGCAGCGAGCAGCACCCGGGCGGCAGCCGCGGTCAGCCGCGGCGGGGCGGGGCGCACGGCCGGATACCTGATGACGGCGACCTCGCTGGGCGTGAACACCAACTCCGGCGACAGCAACTTCCTCGACGCCGCAGTGCCCGGCCTGCTGCGCCAGGCGCATATCGGCCGGGTCCGCTACCCGGGCGGCTCCGGCGCCGACTTCTTCGACTGGCAGACCGACGGCCCGGTCACCTGGCCGGAGTACATGGCGGTGATCACCTCAATCGGCGCGGCCCCGCTGATCACGGTGAACTACGGCGAGTTGTCGCAGGGGCCTGCCGCGGCGGCCGCCTGGGTCACCAACGCCAGGACCTATAAGGGTTACTCGAGCAAGACCGCGCTGTGGGTGCTCGGCAACGAGGAATACGGCGCCTGGGAACTCGACCAGCACCCGAACCCGCACACGCCGCAGTCCTATGCCGTGCACGTCCGGCCTTACTTCCAGGCCATGCACGCGGCCGACCCGGAGGTCAGGGCCGGGTTCCCCATGTGCGTCCCGCGCGCGGTGTCCGGCGGCACCGGGACCTGGGTCGCCGACCCGGACCTGTGGAACCGCACCATCCTGAGCCGGAACGCCGACCAGGTCGACTTCATCGACTTCCACTGGTACCCGGTGTTCGGCGTTCCTGTCCTGTCGAACGCGCAGATCTTCGAGACCGTGCAGCGCATCCCGGGGGTCATGCGCTACCTGGAGGGCATCAAGCGCGACTACCGCTCGACGGCGCCCATCGTCTGCGGCGAGTCGAACATCTCGCAGTCGGAGATCGTCTACAACGTCCAGCCGGTCGCAGCGCTCTACGCGGCGGCCACGGCACTGAAGTTCCTGTCCCACGGCGCGATCGGGTACCTGTGGTGGCAGGTCCACAACGACGACAACATGAACGGCGACTTCGGCTTCCTGTCGAACGGGACGGGCAGCCCCGGGCCGAGCGCCACCACCCTCACCGGGGCCGCGGCCCCGGGCGACCGGAACATTTCGGTGGCCAGCACCAGCGGCTTCTACTACGGGCACCAGTTCACCATCGACACCGGCACGGCTCAGGAGTCACGCAAGATCACTGCGATCGGGGGCACGTCCGCGCTGTCCGCCGCCGCGGCCGCGGGCGCCCGGACCATCTTCGTGGACAGCGTGGTGCCGTTCGCGCCCGGCGCCCCGGTCACCATCGGCACCGGCATGGCTCAGGAGTCACGCGCGGTTGCGTCGGCGGGCACCGGTGCCTCGACCGCCGCGCTGGCGGCCCCCGCGGCGGCCGGGGATACGAACATCAAGATCGTGGGCCAGGGCCTGAACGGCCAGACCTTCCCGGTCTTCATGCCCGCCGGCTTCGCTCCGGGGGCGCGGGTCACCGTCGACACCGGCGCCGCCGCCGAGACCGCGACGGTCGTCAGCGTCGGGTTCTCGTCCAGCCTGGGCACGACGCTGGTGGCGCCCGCCGCGCCCGGCGACACCACGGTGTATGTCTCCGAGGTCACCGACACCAGCACCGGGGTGGCGAACTACGTCGGCGATCCGGTCACGATCGGTTCCGGCGCGGACCAGGAGCTCTCCGTCATCCGCGCCGTCGGTACCGGCGCCGGCACCCCGACCAGCACGGTCGGCGCGGTCGCGGCCGGAGCGGCGAGGGTCCGGCTGGCCAACGTGACCGGGGTAACCGCCGGGCACCGGCTGATCCTCGATTCCGGTGCCAGCCTGGAGATCACGGCGCCGGTCAGCGGCATCGGGTCCACCAGCGCCACCACGCTGGCCGCGGCGGCAGCGGCCGGCGATACCGTCGTCAAGGTCGCCAGCGTCAGCGGCATCTCGGCCGGGGACTCCCTGCAGATCGGCGAGAGTTTCTTCGGCTTGTTCTTCGGCCAGACGGTCACGGTCGCCTCGGTCGGTACCGCCGGCGCCTCCGGCACCGGCATTACCCTGGCCGCCGCCCTCTCCTCGGCCCAGGCGGCGGGCACCGCGGTGACCGACACCACCGCCGACGTGACCCTGGCCGCCCCGCTGACCATGGCTCACTCCAGCGGCGTGAGCGCTCTGGACATCGGTACCGGGATCACGCTGGCCGCCCCGCTGGCCAAGGCGCACGCGATCGGCGACATGACCCGGGACGCCGGTACCGGGATCACGCTGGCGCCGGCGCTGCGCACGTCTCACGCGGATGGCGCGGCGGTCACCACGCCGGGCACCGGCGTGCTGCTATCCGAGCCCCTCAGCAGCGCGCATGCCGCGGGTGAGGCCGTCGCCAGCAGCGGCATCACGTTCACCCCGGCGCTGAGCACGGCCCACGCGAGCGGGGCGGCGGTGAACGAGCTCGGGCTCAAGGAGCCACCGCTGGACACGCCACTGCCGGCGTACTGGGGCTATGTGATGGCGTCGTTGCTGACCACGCCGGGGTCCCACCTGAGCGACATGGACTCGCCGTCGGCGGCGGTGCTGGCCTACCGCTCGTACCTGCCCGGCAAGTCAGCGACGGTCATGCTGATCAACACCGACGACGTGAGCCCGGTCACGATCGCGGTAGGTGGCCTGCACCCGCCGCAGGGCACGCTCACCACCTACAGCTACGGGCTGGAGCAGCCATCGGTGATCACCGGCACCACCACCGTGGCGGCCGCGGCGCGCGGCGTCCTGCTCCGGCCCGAGTCGATGACCGTGCTGACCGGCGCGGCAGGCGACACCCAGCCATCGATCACGCTCAGCGTGCGCTGACCGGTGCCTGTGATCACGACTTGACGGTTCCCGGGGCGGTGACATGCTAACGAGGCGCCGGCTGGTGCGGTGCTATCTCCTGGGCTGCGCTCTCGCGGGCCGCCAGGTGACCGTGCGCCGGGGCTATCTCGCCGGAGCCGCGGGTCACCAGCCGGGTCGTCAGCACCACCTCGCGGGGCGGGGACGTGTCGCCGGTGATCCTGGAGAACAGCAGTTGCGCCGCGGTAGCCCCGAGGGCGACCGGATCCTGAGCCACGACGGTGACCGGCGGGCTGATCTTGTCAGCGAGGGCGAACTCGTCGAAGCCGACCAGCGCCACGCGGGGACTGCCGTCGCCGTCCCGGCCGTGCAGGGCGTCGATCGCACCCATCGTGATCAGGTCTGTGGTAGTGAACAAGGCCGTTGGCGGGTCGTTCAGGCTCAGCAACTGGGCAGCGTGCCGGGCCGCCTCCGAGCGGCTGCGCTGCCCGTGGCGTACCAGCTTCGGGTCGGGTTCGGTTCCCATGTCGCGCAGCGCGTCACGGAACCCGGCATACCGCTCCTGGATGGTCCAGATGTCCTCGCGGTCGCCGAGGTAGCCTATCCGGCGGTGACCCTGGTCCAGCAGGTGCCGGACGGCCTTGCGGGCTCCTGCCCGGTTGTCCACGACCACCCGGTCCACGGACAGCCTGCGGGCGGGCCGGTCCACGCAGACCACTTTGGTGCCGCGCTCGAGGTGATCGGCCAGGAAGCGGTGATTGCCCTCCACCGGCACCACGATCAGCCCGTCCACCTGGCGGGCGCAGAACGCGGCGACGACCTCGCGCTCCCGGCGCAGGCTGTCGCCGGAGCTGCCGATGAGCACGACATAGTTGCGCTGGCGGGCCGCGTCCTCGACCGCCGCTGCCAGCGCGGCGAAGAACGGGTTGGCCAGGTCATCGACCAGCAAGCCGATGGTCTGGCTGGGCTGCCCCCTGCTCCGCAGCCGGCGGGCTGCCTCGTTGCGCTGGTAACCGAGCCGCCGGATGGCGCGCTCCACCCGGGCTACCGTCTCGGGAAGCACGGCGGGCTCGCCGTTGACCACGCGGGAGACGGTCATGGGGCTGACCCCGGCCTCGCGGGCCACGTCCCGCATGGTCGGCCGGGTCGGCCGCGGGGTCACAGGCCGCCCCGGTCACGTGATGAGATCGTTACCATAATGTTCGTGACTGTATTCCCGGCCCGTGCTAACCGTCCGCGGCTCCGCTTCCGGGCGCGGCGCCTAGCCTGCCCGGCCTAGGCAACGGCCTAGGCAGCTGGCCATGCTGGTCCTGGTTCGATACCAGTTTGGCGTAGTAGGCTGCTCCCCCTTGACACGCGCCGCAGCCACCTTGAAGAATCGTGATCATATGTGAACGTTATCAGGAGAATCGCTTAGATGACAGATCCTGTGCTCGAAGCGCGGGGGGTGACCAAGCACTACGGCCACGTCCTAGCGCTGGACGAGGCCGACTTCGAGGCATACGCCGGCGAGGTCGTCGCGCTCATCGGCGACAACGGGGCGGGCAAGAGCACGCTGATCAAGATCCTGGTCGGTGCGATCCGCCCGGATTCCGGCCAGGTACTGGTCGATGGCGTGCCAGTGAGCATGAATAGCCCGCTGGACGGGCGCAAGCACGGAATCGAGGCCGTGTACCAGGACCTGGCCCTGGCGCCGGACCTGGACGCCCCCGCCAACCTGTACCTGGGCCGCGAAATTTACCGGGTACCGTTCGTCCGCGTGCTGAACAAGGGCGCGATGCGCAAGCGCGCCGAGAGCGCCTTCGCCGAGCTGGGCATCCAGCTGCCGAACATCAACACGCCGGTGGGCCAGCTGTCGGGTGGCCAGCGACAGTCGGTGGCCGTGGCCAGGGCCGTCGCGTTCGCCAGCCGGATCATCTTCATGGACGAGCCCACGGCTGCCCTGGGTGTCCGGCAGCGCAGCCGGGTGCTCGACGTGATCCGCCGGGTCCGCGACCGCGGGATAGCGGTTGTGCTGGTCAGCCACAACATGCCCGAGGTGCTCGCCGTGGCCGACCGGGTCGAGGTGCTGCGGATGGGCCGCCGGGTCGCGACCTATAACGCGTCGCAGGCCTCGGTCGACGAGCTCGTCGGTGCCATGACCGGTGCGCTGGAGCTAGCTGGCGGCCCTGACCAGGGGAGAGAACTGTGACCGACGGCCAGACTTCCGGCCCGGGCCCCGGCGCGCCCGGTACCGGGAACCCCGCGGCCCCGACTTCTGCCCAGGATCGGCCGGCGCCTGCCCCGGAAGCAACGGGGCCTGCACCGCAGGCACCGGGCGGCCCGGCCACCGCGTCCGCCCCGCCGTCGGCCAGCGAGCGCCGGCCACACGCAGGCTCGGCGCGCATGGCCCGGGAGCTCGGGGGGCGGATGATATCGACGAGCGAGTTCTGGACGCTGGTAGCGCTGGTTCTCCTGTGCGTCGTCTTCACCGTCGAAGCTCCGGGTAAGTTCCTGACCCTTACCGACTTCTCGCTGATCTGGCAGGACGCGTCGTGGTACCTGGTCATGGCCGTCGGGCAGACGTTCGTCATCCTGACCGCCGGGATCGACCTGTCGGTGGGTTCGGTGCTCGTGCTCGCGGGCGTGGTCACCGACCTGTGGTGCATCCACCACGGAGGTACCAGCGCGGGCTGGGGGACGATCGCGGTCGGCTGCTTGCTGGGGCTGATCACCGGACTCGGCTGGGGCGGCGTCCAGGGATTCCTGGTGGCCAAGGCGAAGGTCCCGCCGCTGATCGTGACCCTGGGCGGGTTCTACGCTGCGGGCGAAGGCGTCTCGTACCTGATCACCGGCGGCTCGGACTTCCGCACCGTGCCCAGCCATCTGGTCAACACCATCGGCCTGGGCAACTTCCCCGGGACCGGGATCTCCTGGCTGATCGTGATCAGCTTGGTGTGCGCGGTCGTCGGAGGCCTGGTCCTGGCGTTCACGCGGTTCGGCAGGTACACCTACGCGATCGGTTCGAACCCCGAGGCGGCGCGCCGGGCCGGCATCAACGTGGACCGTCACCTGATCAAGGTCTACGCCCTGTCCGGCCTGCTGGCCGGCATAGCCGGAATCTTGTCGCTGGCGTCGAATGACTCCACCACGATCGCCTCGCACAACTTCGACAACCTCTTGGTGATCACGGCGGTGGTGCTCGGCGGCGCCAGCCTGTTCGGGGGCCGGGGCTCGATGTTCGGATCATTCCTCGGTTTGGCGATCTCGCAGGTCCTGCTGACA
>Ga0335075_10013572_pt1 | contig 12264 bp, 10 predicted proteins | sample Lox_Sample_24_FD_206723 | JGI IMG/M metagenome (GOLD analysis project Ga0335075, IMG submission 206723) | Soil microbial communities from Loxahatchee National Wildlife Refuge, Florida, United States - Lox_Sample_2.4 | ecosystem: Environmental > Terrestrial > Soil > Wetlands | place: USA... | reverse complement strand
CAAGTCCGTTGCGCAGTTTACAACGGGACACTTGGTTCCGGCTTCGGTCAACGGTTCGAACCCGTCGGCCGTCCAGATGCAGCTGTCGCAATCGCCGCGTGATCCCACCAGTTTCTGGACACTCCCGTTTGCCCGATGCTATAGCCTTGGAAAGCTTCGCAGACCTGCTCTCTGCCATCGACGCCGCTCCTTTCGATTCGATTATGAGTCAACGAGCGCGCGCACGCAATAGTTGTATCACCCCCCCGTGACGCTCATATGCCGCGCCACCGCGGGCTTCTCATGCCTCCGGTCGATGATGAAATCGTGCCCCTTGGGCTTGCGGCTGATCGCCTCGCGAATCGCCTCATCCAGTTCCGCGTCCGAAGCGCCGTCCCGCAGCACCGCCCGCAGATCGGCCTGATCGTCCTGCCCCAGGCACATGTACAACGTGCCCGTGCACGTCAGCCGCACCCGGTTGCAGCTTTCGCAGAAATTATGGGTCATCGGCGTGATGAAGCCGATGCGCCGCCCGGTTTCCTTCACGTTGAAGTACCGCGCCGGACCGCCGGTGCGATAGTCGGTGTCCTCCAGCGTCCAGCGCCGCCGCAGCCGGCCGCGCACGATCGACAGAGGCAGATACTGATCGGTGCGGTCCTCGCTGATCTCGCCCATCGGCATGGTCTCGATCAGGCACAGGTCGAAGCCATGCTCGCCGCACCACGCCACCATGGCGTCGAATTCGTCCTCGTTGACGCCCTTCAGCGCCACGGCATTCAGCTTCACCGCCAGCCCCGCCGCCTTCGCCGCGAAGATGCCGTCCAGCGTTTGCTCGATCTTGCCCCAGCGGGTGATGTCGGCGAACTTCACCGGATCGAGCGTATCCAGCGACACGTTCACCCGCCGCACGCCGGCCGAGACCAATTCGCCGGCGTGCTTGGCGAGTTGGGTGCCATTGGTGGTGAGCGTCAGCTCGTTCAGCCCGTTGCCAAGCCGCGCGCCCAGGCTGCGGAAGAGAGACATGACGTTGCGGCGCACCAGGGGTTCGCCGCCGGTCAGGCGCAGCTTGGTGGTGCCCAGGCGGATGAAGGCGGCGCAGATCCGGTCCAGTTCCTCCAGCGTGAGCAGGTCGCGCTTCGGCAGGAAGTGCATGTCCTCGGCCATGCAATAGACGCAGCGCAGATCGCAGCGATCGGTCACCGAGACGCGCAGGTAGGTGATGGCACGGCCGAACGGATCGATCATGACAGCGGCGGGACTCCTTCCGTAGCAGACTTGCCCCCGAAACCCACCGTATTCAAGCCCGTGTGGGCGGCGGCGGCGGAATTGGTCTCATCCGGCCCCCGTGGACCGGCCTTGCGGCGCGGGGCCAATTTGCGCCGTAATCCGATCTGCCGCGATGAGGAGAGAGCGCCCGTGGATACCGAGGAACGCCCCAGCGTCTGCACCCTGGACTGCCCAGACACGTGCAGCCTGACCGTGACGGTGGAAGCCGAGCACATTGTGAAGGTTCGCGGCTCCGACGCCATGCCGTTCACCGATGGCGTGCTGTGCAACAAGGTGGCGCAGCTCACGCCCGCCTTCGTTCACGGGCCAGGCCGCCTGCTGCATCCGCTGAGGCGGACCGGGGCGAAGGGTGCCGGCGGATTCGAACGCATTTCCTGGGACGAAGCGCTGGACGAAATCCACACCCGCACCGCTGCCGTGATCGAGCGGTGGGGCCCTCAGGCGGTAGCGCCGCTGAACTACGCCGGCCCGCACGGCATGCTGTCGGGCGACAGCATGTCGTCGCGCTTCTTCCACAAGCTGGGCGCCAGCATGGTGTACCGCCGCTCCTTGTGCGGCGGCGTGCGCAGCGAGGCGTGGGCGGGCACCTATGGCGCGGTGCCCGGCTGCCCGCCGGAACTGGCGGAGCATGCGGCGCTGAACGTCGTCTGGGGCAACAATGCCACGGTCGCCAACCTGCATCTGGTGCGCTGCATCCGCCGGGCGAAGCGCAAGGGCGGCCGGCTGGCGGTGATCGACCCGCTGCGCACCAAAATCGCCGAGCAAGCCGATCTGCACATTGCCTTGCTCCCAGGCACCGACGTGTTGCTGGCTTGGTCGCTGGCGGCGGAGTTGGAACGCGCGGGTGCGTTCGATGCGGCGTTCATCGAGAAGCACGTGGCGGGGTTCGACATATTCATGGCCCGGGCGCGGGAATGGCCCGCGGCGCGGGCGGCCGAAGCGTGCGACGTGCCGGAAGCGCAAATCCGCACCCTGGTCGCGTGGATGGCAGACGCCGATCCGCTGATCATCGCACCGGGCAATGGCTTGGAACGCGGCCGCAATGGCGGCAGCGGCATCCGTGCGGCTATCACCTTGCCGGCCCTCCTGGCTAAATGGGGCAACGGCAGCGGCGTCGTGGTGAGCGCCAGCAACGCGTTTCCCAAGACGGTGGCGCGGCTGCAACGGCCGGACCTGGCGCCGCCCGGCACGCGCACGCTGAACCTGCTGGATTTCGGTCGGCATCTGGAGCGCGACGACCTCGATCCGCCGCTGCGGGCGGTGTTCATCTACAACCACAATCCGATCGTGGTGCATCCCCACCAGAACCGAATGCGCCGCGGCCTGGCGCGGGAGGACGTGTTCACGGTCGGCATCGACGTGACGATGACCGAGAGCATGGCGCATTGCGATATCGTGCTGCCGGCGGCGAGCAATTTCGAGTGCCACGATCTGTATGCGTCGTATGGGCATCATTGGCTGCAGCGGGCGGAGCCGGTGATCGCGCCACTCGGTGAATCGCTGCCGAACACGGAGATTTTCCGCCGCCTGGCGGCGCGGTTCGGGTTCGACGACCCGTGCTTCAAGGCGAGCGATCTGGAATTGATGGATGAGGCGGTGGATGCGGACGATCCGCGCTTGGGCGGCGTGCGGCCGAGCCAGCTTCCTGTTGCGACGGCACGTCGCATGGCGGCGGGCGGGGCGCCATTGATATTGTTCGAGAACGTGTTCCCGGGGACGCCGTCGGGCAAGGTAGAGCTGGTGTCGGACTGGCTGGCGAAGCGTTGGGGCGACGCGGCGCGCGTTGCCGATTGGCGTGGGTCGGATGGAGCGCTGCCGTTACAGTTGATTTCGCCCGCGTCGGACAAGCGGATTTCGTCCACGTTCGGCGGGCTGGAGGGTTCGTCGCAGGCGCCGGCTTTGATGATGCACCCGGCGGACGCGGCGGCGCGTGGGTTGCGATCCGGCCAGGAAGTGAGTCTGCGAAACGATCGCGGCGAGGTATTCCTGCCGCTGTTGGTTACCGACGCGGTGCGGCCGGGCGTGGTCGCGAGCGAGAAAGGCGCGTGGCTATCCACCAGCCGCAGCGGGCAGACAATTTCCGCGCTGGCGTCGGCCGACATGCGCGCCGATCTCGCCGAGGGTGCGTGCTTCAATGACACCCGGGTGGAGGTAACCGCGCCCGCGTAAGAATTAACCTCTCCCGCGCTTCGCGCGGGAGAGGTCAAGGCGCGACAGCGCCGAGGGTGAGGGTAATCGGGTCGGTACACTATAATCGCGTGCCGGCCCGATACGATTGCGTGCCGACCCGATCACCCTCCCCTCAACGCCTACGGCGTCTCGACCTCTCCCACGCTGCGCGAATAGCGCAGCGTGGGAGAGGTTATTGGTTACGCGGGAGAGGTTATTGCCGCCGCGAAGCTCGCCCTCAGCCCCTTCGCCGACAATCCCCGCGTGATCAGCACAATCTGCGTGCCACCCGCGGCGTCTGCCCGCTGCTGCAAAAACACCGGCGGGTGCAGCACGTGGTGCACGCCTTGCAGCACCACCAGCCGTTCCTCACCCTCCAATCGCACCAGCCCCTTCAGCCGCAGCACCGCATCGCCATGCAGCGACAGCACCGAGTCCAGCCAAAGTTGCAGCGCATCCCACGCGACCGGGTGGTCGCACCGCAGCAGCACGGAACCGACTTCGTCGCCATGGCGGAACGGCAGATGCTGGTGCCCGTGATGCGGATCGGTCTCGAACGGCCGCAGCCACTCGGCCACCCGCGCATCGTCCGTCCCGTCGCCCGGACCCAGACCGAACACGTCCTCCGCCGCGCCATCGCCATTCACCACGTACCGCAGCGGCGCATTTGCATTCAACGCGGCAATCCGCGCTTTGACGGTTTCGATCGTCGCATCATCCGCAAGGTCCGTCTTGGTCAGCAGTACGCGATCCGCCATCGCCACCTGTCGCCGCGCCTCGGGCTGCCGATCGAGTTGCATCGCGCCATGCAGCGCATCCACCGTCGTGACGATGCCATCCAGCCGGCACGCAAAGCGCCCATCCGCTTCCGTCAGCAGCGCGTGCGCCACCGGCGCCGGATCGGCGAGGCCCGTGGTCTCGATGGCGATGCGGCGGAACGGCGGCAGGGTGCCGCTGTCCCGCCGCTCCCACAGCGTTTCCAGCGTATCGGCGATATCGCCGCGCACCGTGCAGCAGATGCAGCCGTTCTTCAGCAGCACCGCATCCTCGATCGCTTGCTCGATCAGCAGATGGTCCAGGCCCACCGCGCCGAATTCGTTGACGATCACCACCGTGTCCTGCAGCGACGGCAACTTCAGCAGACGGTTGAGCAAGGTCGTCTTGCCGCTGCCGAGGAAGCCGGTGATGATGGTCACCGGCACAGTGTTCTGTGCATCGCTCATGCTTGCCAAATACCATTCCCCCTCCCCGCGCGGGAGGGGGCGACGGGAGGGGTCGCACCACCATGGAACTCAACAATTTCCGCCTGATCGCGCACGACAACCTGGCCGGCTTCGGCAATGTCGGCGAGGGCGTCAGCCTTCAGGTCAGCAATGGCCGCCGCGTGCTTTGGATGGCGCATGAATGCGCGCCGAAGAATTTTACCGCCGTGGATGTCACCGACCCGCGCAAGCCCCGCGTCATCGCGCAGACCGAATTGCCGCATCGCAACGTGCGGTCCAATTCGCTGGAGATCTGCGGCGATCTGATGGCGGTGGCGCACCAGACCGGCACGCATGGCGCCCAGCCCGCCGGCATCGAATTGTGGGACATCAGCAAGCCGGAAGAGCCGCGCAGCATCACGTTCTTCGACCGCTCCGGCCCCGCCTCGCGCGGCGTGCACCAGCTTTGGTTCGTGGACGGGAAGACCATCCATTGTTCCTCCGGCGCCGCGGATTTCACCCCGCGCAACCTGCGCGACGACCAGTTCTATTGCGCGATCGATGTCAGCGACCCTGCCAAGCCGCGCGAACTCGGCCGCTGGTGGTACCCGGGCACGCGGGAGGGCGACGATGCGCCGCCTGTCCCCCGCCATCCGCAATTCGATACCGGCTGGCGCGCGCACAACACCAACGTCTATCCGGACCGGCCAGACCGTGCCTATGTCGGCTATATCGACGGTGGTGCCGTGATCCTGGACATTTCGAATATCGGCGCGCCGAAGATGGTGGGACATTGGAATCCGCATCCACCCTTCCCCGGCTTCCTGCACACCTTGATGCCCCTGGCCGGCCGCGACCTGCTCGTCGCCAGCGACGAATGCGTGCGCGAGAAAGGCGCCGACTGGCCGAAATGCGTGTGGGTGCTGGACGGCCGGCGCGAGGACAACCTGGTGTGCATCGGCACGCTGCCGGTGCCTCCGGTCGAGGACTACGCCTACAGCGGCGGCCGTTATGGCGCGCACAACATGTGGGAGAATCGCCCCGGCCCCGCGTTCCATTCCAGCACGCTGCTATTCAGCACGTGGTTCGGCGGCGGGCTGCGCGTCCACGACATGACCAATCCGTTCCAGCCGAAGGAAGTCGCCTCGTTCATCCCGGATGTGCCGGAGGGTTCGCGCGTCGGCGCGGCGCAGATCAATGACGTGTACGTCGATGAGAGCAGGATGGTCTATGCGGTCGATCGGTTCGCGGGGGGGGTGTACGTGCTGGAGCTGACGGTATAGCCGCCCCTGGACTCAGATCCGGGCCTGGACGCAGAATCCGGACAACGACAATATAAACCGGGGAATGGAAACCAATATGACGCACCGGCGATATTGGATCTACTTTTTGCTCTTTATGTTCAACGTGATCTGCTATCTTGATCGGATCAACATGTCGGTGGCGGGCCACGCGGTGGCTCAGGATTTCGGCCTGTCACCGGTCGCGTTAGGCTACCTGTTCTCGTCTTTCCTCTGGGCCTACGTCGTCATGATGTTGCCCAGCGGCGGACTGGTAGACCGGCTAGGCGCACACCGCGCGGCAGCGATCGGTGCCGCCGTCTGGTCGATCGCACAGATGCTCACGGGTGGCGCCACCGGCTTCGTGACCATGCTGCTGGCGCGTCTCGGCATGGGGGCCGGCGAGGCCCCGACATTTCCGGTAAGCTATCGCAGCCTGCGCGACTGGGCACCTTATAGCGAGCGCGGCCTGGCGGTCGGCTTGATCCAGGCAGGCACCTTGCTCGGCCCCGCACTGACGGCACCGGCGGTTGCCTGGCTTATCGCCGCAACGTCATGGCGCTGGTCGTTTGTCGCGACCGGCGCCATCGGGCTGGTGTGGGTCGCAGTTTGGCTCGCCGTTGTTTCCACGCCGGAGCAAACGCGTTGGATACCGGCGCCGGAGCGGCAGAAGATTCTGGCCGAGCGCCATGCCGGCCATGTTGTGGCCGCAGGTGACACAGGCATCGGCTATCGCGGCCTGCTGCGTTCGCCTTCGATGTGGGGACTCGCAATTTCGCAAGGCTGTGCGGTTTACTCGGTTTATCTTTACCTGAGCTGGTTGCCCGACTACCTGCAAACGGCACGACACTTGTCCATCGTGAAGTCCGGCCTGTTTACGTCGGTGCCGTTTTTCATCGGCACGGTGGTGATCATCCTGGTCAACTGGATCAGCGACCGCATCCTGACACATGAGACGATACACAGCGGAGCACGACGCATCGTGGTGGTCGCGTGCCTGGTGCTGTGCGCGCTGGGTATGGCAATTCCGTTCGTCAATGCGCTGCCGCTTGTCGTTGTGCTGACGATCTTTCCGGTGAGTTTCGGCGGTACCGCGACGGCGACCAACGCGGCCCTCGCGAACGATCTGCTGCGTTCGCAGGCGGACAGCGGGCGCGCGTTTGCGTTCATGGTGCTGGGCGGCAATGTGTTCGGATTACTGGCACCGATCGTCACTGGCTACATCGTGCAAGCCACCGGCAGCTTTGCGTCCGCCTTTATGCTCGCAGGAGCACTGTCGCTGATCGGCGCCGTGGTGTCGTTCGCGATGACCCGCCATACGCTGGGCGAGCCGGTTCCGACGGCCGTGGGACGCGCCGCCCGCGCGACCGTGTGAAACGGCGGTCGCTGCACGCGTTCGGGGTAATCCGTGCGCAGGGTGGCGTGCTTATGCCGCCAGCACACCGCGCGGAATCGCACGCCGGAATGGACTGCGCGGCAACGTTTCGCCACGCCAGAAATCGCGGAACATATCGGGCAGCGCTTGCAATACCGCCAACGGCTCCCCAGCCAGCATCTCCGGCGTGACCCGACACACGGCGATACCCGGTATGTCCCGGTTGCTGCCCAGGTCGATCGCCAGCGCCTGCGCGCCGTCCCAGAAGGCGAAGTCCGCCGGGACCACGCCGGCCTCGCAGCGCAGCAAAGCGCGTGGCAGCGGCCGGAGCGCCGACCACAGCAAGTCCTCCGGCGCATAAAGCCCGTCGTAGCGTTGCAGCGCGCGCGCCAGTTCGTCGCGATGCGCGTCGATGTGTGCCGCCAGCGATTCGAGATACACATCGATGAACCGCAGCCGCACCGGCATGTAGTCGCCGCACAGGCTGTGCAGGTAGGATCGCATTGCCGCAACACGCGCCGGGTGATCGCCGGTGGCCGATGCCATCGCTTCCGCCGGCAGGGGCTCGGTGTTCAGCCGCAAGGGTTCGGCACCGACCATTACGCCAGGTATGCGCGGATCGTCCGGTGACAGCGCGCGCGGCAGGCGATCCATGGCGAACGGGATGCGCAGCGGCATTATCATGTCTGGTTTCGGGCACGAACCCGATCCTTCGTCGTTACGGCGGTGCCTGATCCGTCCATCATGGGCCTGCGTCATGGCGCGGGTCAGGATAGTCGATCACCTGCACCTCGTCCGTCGCCGTATCCAACACGGCGCAACTGAGCAAGCGGCCGTTGCCATGGTCGCGCGCGTCGCCGGCCGAACCGGGATTGACCACGAGCACGCGCCCAACCTGCTGCACCATCTGCACATGCGTATGGCCATACAGAACGACATCCGCATCCGCTTCGGCGAAACGCGCCAGGGCGGGGCTGTGCGGGTAGACATAGGCGCCGCGCGGCTCCCACGGCGTGGAGTGGACCAGCAGCACGGTCTTGCCACCGAAGTCCAGCCGGCGGCGATGCGGTTGATCCGCCAGATAGCGAAGCAGGTCCGGATCCAACCCCTCGCGTTCCCGAGCCCTCGCGCCGGCGGGGGAAAAGAACACCTCCTCGTGGTTGCCCTGGATGACATGCGCCCGGCGTTCACGCAGCAAGGCAGCGACCTCATTCGAGAACCGGTACTCGAAGATCGCGTCCCCGAGGCACAGCAGTTCGTCGATATCGCCCATCAGGTCCAGCGCCCGTTGCAACCCCGGCGCATTGCTGTGGATGTCCGAGACGATGCCAAGCCTCACGCGATGATCTCCTGCCCGCGATTTGCGGGTGCATCTTCCAGGGGCCGGCGGCTTGCGTCCAGGGCACGGCACGGCATCATGCAGGGCAGCATCGTGGAGAGGAAACCATGCAGGAGCAAACGCTGGACATCGCCACCGGGGACGGCGCGATGGAGACTTTTATCTGTTATCCGGAGCGTGGCGGGGCCTACCCTGTCGTGTTCCTGCTGATGGACGCGCCGGGCATCCGCGAGGAGCTGCGCGACATGGCGCGCCGGCTGGGCACGGTGGGGTATTACGTTCTGCTGCCCAATTTGTATTACCGCGCCGGGCGCGACACGATCTATGGGCCGGAGGTGCTGCAACATGGCAGCGCCGAGCATGCGCGGATGCGCGCGGTCCGCACGAAGATGACGATCCCGCCGGTGATGGAAGACGTCGGCGCGATGCTGCGCTTCGTCGGTGGCCAGGCGAAAGCGAAACCCGGACCGGTCGGTGCGCACGGGTATTGCATGAGCGGCCCCTACGCATTGGCCGCGGCGGCACGGTATCCGGATCGCGTGACAGCGGCGGCATCGTTCTATGGCACCTGGCTGGTCAACAACGAGGCGGAGGAAAGCCCGCATCGTTCCTTCGATCGCGTGAAGGGGGAGTTGTACATCGGATGCGCGGAACATGACGATCTGGCGCCGCTGCCGATGGTAGAGGAGCTGCGAGGATTGTTCGAACGTGCGGGCAGTCCGGGGGAGATCGAACTGTATCCCGGCGTGCATCATGGCTTCGCGTTTCCGCAACGCTGGTGCTACGACAAACCGGCCGCGGAACGGCATTGGGAACGGCTGATTGCCTTGTACCGGAGGAGATTGGGCTGAAACGTCTCTCGCGCTGCACGCTATTTCTCTCGGAAGCGATGGTATCAGGATCAGATTTCTAATTATCGAGATGCTGGTGCCGCTGCTATCGAAAGGGATTCTGTGCGCTGCTCTGCGGCGTTCTCGAAATCGCTCGGAAGCGTCAACCCGACGAATAGGATAATGGCGCAACATGACACGAGGAGATGTACAATCCGCCCGTCTTGCGTCTGGCGCACCCGCACATGAAGTTTGCCGCCATGTCCGTCGAACCCCCGCCGCCCGCGACATCCCCTCCACCCGGCATCCTTGATGCGCTTCGTCGCATGCGCTTGCTCGGGGACGCCGATGCTCCGGGCGAGCGCCTCACCGGCGGCGTCTCTTCCGACATCTGGCGCATCGACCTCCCCACCGGCCCGATCTGCGTCAAGCGTGCCCTGGCGAAGCTGCGCGTTGCCGCCGACTGGCAGGCGCCGGTGGAACGCAACCGCTATGAAGCCGCGTGGATGCAGCGCGCCAACGCCGCGGTTCCCGGCAGCGCCCCCGCATTGCTCGGCCAGGACGAGACCAGCGGTGCCCTGGCAATGCAATATCTCCCGCCGTCCGATCATCCGCTCTGGAAGGAGCAACTCCGGGACGGCCACGCCGACCCGGACTTCGCCGCGCGCGTAGCGGCAAGCCTGGTCCGCATCCATGCCGCCACATCAGCCGATCCCACCACGGCAACGGAATTTCCCACCGACCGCATTTTCTTCGACATCCGCCTGGAGCCTTACCTGCTCGCCACGGCGCGCGCCCATCCCACGCTGGCGCCGGCGCTCGAAGCGCTGGTCGCCCAGACGCAGGCCAACAAGCGCGCATTGGTGCACGGCGATGTCAGCCCCAAGAATATCCTGGCCGGACCGAACGGGCCGGTGTTTCTGGACGCGGAATGTGCGTGGTGGGGCGATCCGGCTTTCGATCTCGCCTTCTGCCTCAATCATCTCTTGCTCAAATGTCTTTGGACGCCCCCTGCCACCGCCGGCTTCCTGGCCTGCTTCGATGCATTGTCGCTACGTTATCGAGACGGCGTCACCTGGGAGCAACCACTGCATCTCGAATCCCGCGCGGCAAGACTCCTGCCCGGGCTGTTCCTGGCGCGGGTGGATGGCAAGTCGCCGGTCGAGTACATCACGCGGGAAGCCGATAAGGACCGCGTCCGCCGCACCGCCACGGCGCTGCTGCGTGACCCGCCGCATCGCCTGGCCGACATCCGCCAGGCCTGGAGTAAGGAACTCGCCGCATGACGGACACCGCGATTGCATTTGTGCATGCCCGCCGCGTCTGGGACAGCCGCGGCCGCCCGACCGTGGAGGCCGACATCCTGCTGGAAGGCGGCGGCGTCGGCCGTGCCATTGCCCCTGCGGGTGCCTCTACCGGCACCGGCGAGGCGCTCGATCTGCGCGATGGCGGCGACGCGTTCGGCGGCTATGACGTGCGCCGCGCGGTGGAGCATGTGAACACCGAGATCGCGCGCGCGGTCGTTGGCATGGATGCACGCGATCAACCGGCATTGGACAAGCGGCTGATCGAACTGGACGGCACGCCGAGCAAGTCGCGCCTAGGTGCCAATGCCGTGCTGTCGGTTTCCATGGCCGCCGCACATGCGGCAGCCGCAGCGGCGGGCGAGCCGCTGTACCGTTACCTTGGCGGGCCGGACGCTCACACGTTGCCACTGCCGCAGATTCAAATTTTCGGCGGCGGCGCTCATGCGGGGCGGCGGGTCGACATCCAGGATTTTATGGTCACTTGCCCTGCGGCATCGAGTTTCGCCCAGGCGCTGGATTGGACGGCGGAAGTCTATCGCGCCGCCGGTGCGCTGATGAAGGAAGCCGGCACGCTGGGTGGAGTCGCCGATGAGGGCGGCTGGTGGCCGGCCTTCCGCACCAACGAACAAGCCCTGGAAACGCTGGTGCGGGCGATAGAGCACGCCGGCTACCTCCCCGGCAGCCAGGTGGGGATTGCACTCGACATCGCCGCTTCGGAATTCGGCCGCGGAGGAAAATACAAGCTGGCGCTGGAGGACAAGGAACTTGACAGCGAGGGCATGGTAAAACTGCTGTCCGGCTGGATTCGCCGCTATCCCATCCTGTCGATCGAGGATCCACTGGGGGAGGATGACGATCTGGGTTTCGCTGCCTTCACAGCCGAAGTCGGCGACCGCGTGCAGGTGGTGGGCGACGATTTCCTGGTTACGCAAGCGTCGCGTGTGCGCGAGGCCGCGATGCGCGGCGCCGCGAATGCCGTGCTGCTGAAGCCGAACCAGCGTGGCACGCTGTCCGAGACGTGGGATGCATGGAAGGCGGCGCAGGAATCGGGGTTTGCGGGCATTGTTTCCGCGCGTTCCGGCGAAACCGAGGACACCACGATTGTGCATCTCGCCGTGGGCTGGGGTGTAGGGCAGTTGAAGGTCGGCAGTTTCGCGCGCAGCGAACGCATGGCGAAATGGAACGAGGCGTTGCGCGTGGAGGAAGCGCTGGGCGCGCGTGCCGAGTTTGCCGGCGGCGGCGCGCTGGGACGTTCACGGCGGCGGTGAGCCAGCACTGTCATTGCGAGATGTGCAGCAATGTCATTGCGAGGAGCGTAGCGACGAAGCAATCCCGATCATGCGGTGCACGGATGGTGCGGACCCTGCTACGAACGGGATTGCTTGTGCGCCAGGCAAGCTGGCGTGGTCCAGCCGGTGCAAGTCCGGCCCGGGTAAGCCGTAGCGGGCGCCCGGTAGCGAGTGTTGCGTGGTTGTCGGTGACGGCGGCTGCGAAGC
>Ga0335075_10013571_pt1 | contig 12265 bp, 10 predicted proteins | sample Lox_Sample_24_FD_206723 | JGI IMG/M metagenome (GOLD analysis project Ga0335075, IMG submission 206723) | Soil microbial communities from Loxahatchee National Wildlife Refuge, Florida, United States - Lox_Sample_2.4 | ecosystem: Environmental > Terrestrial > Soil > Wetlands | place: USA... | reverse complement strand
CCCGCCGGCGGTTCCGGTGGTGCCAGTTCCGCTGGCCGGGCCCTGGGACCTGACCTCCTCGACCCGGCGCAGCGCGTCCCGCAGCTCGGTCAGCCACGCGTCGGCGTGCTCACCGGTCAGCCGGACGCACCACGCGAGCGCGTCGCTGCGGCTGCGGGCGACGCCGGCGTCGACGAGGGTGTCGAGCACTCGCCGTTCTGACTGCCTGAGCCTGGTCATCACCGGGACCGACAATGTGGTGAACATCTCACCGAGGTCACCGCACCTGGCGCCCCATGCGACCTTCCGGCGGAACTTGTGCTCGGCCTCTCGCGCCATCTCGATGCGCTTTGACCTGGTCTCTTCGCGGAATCGCTTGATCCTGCCCTCGGCGGCCGCGGCCTTCTCCGCGCTGCCGGCGCCCCCTTCCGGCTCGGGCAGCGTGCCGACGATCGTGATCTCCTCACGGTCGACGACGATGTCGGCAGGCTCGGTGAACCACTCGCCGGGCAGCCGGCCCGTGAACCAGCCCTTGATCTGATCCGCGACGCTGCCGGTGGCGTCCTCGTCCTGCTCTGTGTCCATGTAATCATGATTACATCACAGTCGGCAGCGCTCAACCCTAAGCTCCATATTCGCCCGGACGGTGCGATGCCGTCCGGGCGAAGGGGATCAGGCCGTCTGGAGTTGCGCGCTAACCGGGGCGGCCGGGGCGTCCCATTTGATGTGGTAATCGAACATCCACGCCATCTTTTCCGGCTTGGACAGCTTGGTGAATGCCTTCATGGCCAGGGCGAACAGGACCCGGCCGACCGGGCCTGCGGTCTTGGCGCTGTTCTTGTGAGTGGTCTCCTTGATAACCCGCTCGACGCGCGGCCGCCGGAGGGCCTCGTAGGTGGCGAATGCCTGGTCGTAGGGCAGGTCGCGCAGGCACCGCGCCAGGTCGATGGCGCTCTCGATGGCGAGCGAGGCGCCCTGGCCGGAACTGGAAGACGGGGCGTGCGCGGAGTCGCCGACCAGGACCATCCGGCCCCGGCGCCACACCGGAACGCTCGGCATGTTCTCCATCGCCCCGACGATGAGCAGGTCGGACGGGTCGGTGCGGCTGATGAGCCGCGCGGCGGGCGTGCGGTCACCGGCGAACTGGTCGGCGAGCAATGGCAGCCACTGCGAAGCCGGCGTGCGCTGCGCCTCGGCGGCGGTCAGCGACTGCTTGCGCGGCAGGTTCACGAACCAGATCGCCGAGGTCTCGTCGAAGACCTGGTAGCCGAAGAAGGCGTGTTTGCCGAAGCTCATCGCCATCTTGCCCTCGGTGGACGGCACGCCAGGGCCGGTGACCCGGGCGCCGAAGCTGATCATGCCCGCGTACTCGGGGGCGGGAGCGCCGGGGTCGATGAGCTCGCGCACCGTGGAGCGGATGCCGTCGGCGCCGATCAGGATGTCGCCTGTAGCTTCGGTTCCGTCCGCAAAGCGTGCGGTCACACCGTTCGCGGTTTCCACGGCACTGGTGAGCATCTTGCCGTGCACTATGCGGATGCCCCGCCGTCCGGCCTCCTCATACAGCACCCGGTACAGGTCGGCGCGATAGAAGAACTGCATCGGCGGCACCCCGGGCGGGTTACCGAACTCCCCTAGGCGCTTGCCCTTCCAGTCCTGCATGACGATCCCCGTCATGGCCATCCCGAGCGGGCGCACCAGGTCGCCCAGGCCGATCGCGTCGAGGGCGTTCAGGCCGTTGGGCGCCAGGGACAGGCCGCCTCCTGCGCCGTCCGCGCGGGAGGAGTAGGCCTCGTAGACCACGGCGTCGATGCCCGCATTCTGCAGCGCCATCGCGGTCACCGGTCCGGCGATGCCGCCACCGATCACAAGAGCAGTCTTGATCACTGTCCTCACCTTTCGCTGGCCCAGACGTTCGTGTCTGAGTACATGACCTAAATAGTGGCAGTGAAACTAGATGCATGTCAACTAGTTATATCGGGTCTAGTTACTGTGTTAATATGCGAGGCATGAACGCGACGGTGCGCAACTCCCCGCTCGCCCTCACCGTGCTCGGCATGCTGCACACGCGGCCGCTGCACCCGTACGGCATCCAGCGCCTGATCAAGCAGTGGGGTAAAGACCAGGTGGTCAACGTCAGCCAGCGCACCAGCCTGTACCGGACGATCGACCGTCTGCAGGAAGCCGGGCTGGTCTCCGTCCAGGAGACCGGGCGGGACCAGCTCTACCCCGAGCGGACGGTCTACGCGATCACCGACGCCGGCCGCGCCGCGACGAGGGAGTGGCTGGAGGAGATGCTGGCCGTTCCCAGGCAGGAGTTCCCCGAGTTCCCCGCCGCGCTGTCCCACGTGATGATGCTGACGCCGCAGGAGGCCCTAGGCCTGCTGGTGCGGCGTGAAACGCTGCTCACGGCGATGCATCAAGGCCTGGCGGCGGGGCTCGCATCAACGGCGGGCATGCCGCGGGTAATCTCCCTGGAGAGCGAATACGTCCTGGCGACAGCCACCGCGCAGCTCACCTGGCTGCGCTCGGTCATCGATGACCTGCGAACCGGCCGGCTGTCTTGGTCGGAGGCCGAGCTCAAGGCGCTCCTCGACGACAGAGGCTGAAGATCGTCGCGGTCAGGCGACGCGCCCGGCGACCGCGGCGGCCTGGGCCGGGTTGACGCGGATCGCGCCGGCGAACTCGGTGCCGATGTCCGCGGGCACGATCTCCACGTCCTGCCCCGGCTCCGGCGCCTGGATCATCCAGCCGTTGCCCAGATAGATCGCGACGTGCGAGATGTACGTGGGGTCGGTGGGATCGGTGTGGTAGAAGAGCAGGTCACCCGGCTGGAGCTTACTGACCGGCACAGCGGGCCCGGCCAGCGCCTGGTCGGCCGCGACCCGGGGCATGACGATGCCCGTCTGCGCGAACGACCACTGGACCAGCCCGGAGCAGTCGAAAGCCCTCGGCCCGGCCGCGCCCCAGACGTAGGGCAGCCCGCGGCGGCTCATCGCCGCCCTCAGCACGGTGTCGAGCTGGGCGGCGGCTACCCCGCTCTCGGTCGGCTGCCCGGCCCCGGCTGCCCCCGAGCCGTTCACGGTGACCGCGCCGCCGGGGACGGTGACCAGCGAGACCAGCTGTTCGACGCCGGCGCCCTTCGGGATCAGCCGTCCGGCGGCGGCCACGTCGGCCTGGAAGTCGCTGGTGTCCATGCTGACCACGATCGCGTTCCCGGCCGGCGCGCCGAGCGAGCGCGCGACCGAGTCGGACACCACCGCGTTGACCCCGCCGATGCCCATCGTGCCGAACGCCACCACCCGCAGCCGCTTCGTGGCGCGCCCGGTGGCCGTGACCGTGCCGCCGAGCGTGAGCTTGTCCAGCTTGCCCATCGTGTAGGAGACGGCGATCCCGCCGCTTGCCACGCCCTCCCACAGCGCGTTCGACGCGCCGGTCGGCCGCGCGGCGAACGTGCGGAACACCGACGGGTCAACCCCCAGGACCGCGGTGTACGCCCCGTTGATTCGCATCCTGACCGCCTCGATCTGCTCGGTGGCGGTGACCCCTGGCAGCCGGGCGAGGGCGGTGAGCAGCGAGTGCGGCAGCGTGACCGGCGCCACGATCAGCAGGTCCGCCTGGAGCGTGCGGCGCAGCGGTGCCACCGCGGGCGAATGCGACCCGGCGAGCGCGGGCACTCGCGAGCCGGTCATCAGCCGGGCGTTCGTCGCCATGGTCATGCCGGGCAGGACGGGGGCGTTACCGGTTGTCGGCCGGACCACGGGCAGGTTGAGGACGGACGGCGCGGCACTAGCGGCACCAGCGGACAGCTCGCCGCCCGGCGGCGCGCTCAGCACCGTCACGAAAACTCCGACGAGGGACCCGAGCACCGCGAGCACGGCAACGGCGGCCGACACCAGACGCCGTCGTCCGCCGCGCCCGACTGCCCGCACTATCCGCCGGCCTCCTGCCGTCAGGTGCACATAGCTAACGATGCCGTAGAGGTCGCTGATTCGTCTATGTCTGACCGCGAAGGGTTCCGGCTAGGCGCGCAATGTTTCGCGCAGCTCTGCCGGGGTCGTGACCGGGGCCTGGCAGGTGAACTGGCGGCACACGTACGCCGTCGGCCCGCCCTTGACCAGGCCGCGGCCGGCCAGCAGCGGGACCGGTACATCGGCCTCGCCGGCCGGCGAGCCTGGACCGGTCGCCAGGACCGCTCCAGGCGGCGCGGCGTGCAGCGCGGCGCGCTGCAGGTCGGCGATCCGCGGATCATCGCCTGGCCCGACGATCGCGATCTCGGCCGGCCCGGAGAGCAGCGCTTCCGCGACCGCCAGGCCGCTTCCCGCGAAGCGCGGCGCGCGGGCGGCGAGCGGCGCCAGCACGCGCAGCGCCGCAACCGCGGCGTCCCTGGGCCGCTCGAACCCGGTGAGCGCGGCGTAGCTGAGCAGGGCGTCCGCCGCCGCGAAAGCGCCCGACGGGGTAGGGCCGTCGGTCGGGTCGGCGGGCCGGAAAATGAGCCGTTCGCCGTCGTCGGCGGTGTCGTAGAAACCGCCGGAACCGTCCCCGAACGAGGTGAGCACCGTGTCCAGCAGTGCCGCCGCGACCGGCACCCAGCGGTCCTCAGCGGTCACCCCATAGAGCACGAGCAGCGCGGCGGCGACACTCGCGTAGTCCTCGAGCAGCCCGGCGCTGGTCCCGGCCACCCCGTTCCGCGAGGTCCGCACGATCCGACCGTCCGACACGTGCAGTGAGTCGAGCAGCAACGCCGCGTCGCGCGCGGCGTTGACGAGGTCCGGGCGGTCGAAGAGCAGCCCGGCTTCGGCCAGCGCGGCGATGGCCATGCCGTTCCACGCGGCGACCACCTTGTCGTCCCGGCCCGGCCGGGTCCGCCCTTCGCGCGCCGTCAGCAGCGTGCCGCGGATCCGGTCGAACCGTTCCTGGTCGGACGGCTCCGCGCGGCGCTGCAGGACGGATTTGCCGTCCTCGAAGGTGCCCGCCCGCGTCACGCCGAACACCTCGGCCGCGAACGCCGCGTCCTCGTCCCCGAGCACCACGCGCAGTTCCGCCGGCGTCCACGCGTAGTAGGCGCCTTCCTCACCGTCGCTGTCCGCGTCGAGCGACGCGGCGAAGCCGCCCTCCGCCGTGCGCAAGTCCCGCAGCATGAACTCGCACGTCTCCTCGGCGACCCGCCGGGCCAGCGCCGATCCGGTGCGCCGCCACAGGTGCGTGTAGACCCGCGCGAGCAGCGCGTTGTCGTACAGCATCTTCTCGAAGTGCGGCACGGTCCAGGTCGCGTCCACGCTGTACCTGGCGAACCCGCCGCCGAGCTGGTCGTACATGCCGCCGCGCGCCATGGCCTCGCAGGTCTGCCCGGCCATTGACAGGGCTTCCGCCGACCCGGCGCGCGCGTAGTGCCGCAGCAGGAACTCGAGCACCATCGACGGGGGGAACTTCGGCGCCCCGCCGAAGCCGCCGTTCACCGGGTCGAACTCGTCCCGGAGCCCGGCCACTGCCTGCGACGTGAGCTCGGCCAGCGGCAGGTCGCCGGCGCCCGCTCCCAGGCCGGTCCAGGCGGCGGCCTGTTCGGCCAGGGTCGCGGCGATGCGTTCCGACTCGCCCTTCACCCGGTCCTTGTTCTGCCGCCACGTCTCGCCGACAGCGGTCACGAGCTGCGTGAACTGCGCCCTGGGGAAGTACGTGGCGGCGAAGAACGGCTCGCCGTCCGGTGTCATGAACACGGTCATCGGCCAGCCGCCCTGGCCGCGGTTCATCGCCTGGGTCGCTGCCATGTACACGGCGTCGATGTCCGGCCGCTCCTCGCGGTCCACCTTGATGGCGACGACGTTGTCGTTGACGACGGCGGCCGTCGCCGGGTCCTCGAACGACTCGTGCGCCATCACGTGGCACCAGTGGCAGGCCGCGTACCCGACCGACAGCAGCACCGGCACGTCGCGCCGCCGCGCCTCGGCGAACGCCTCGTCGCCCCACGGCCACCAGTCCACCGGATTGTCCGCGTGCTGCAGCAGGTACGGGCTGGTCGCGCTCTTCAGCCGGTTGCTCATGAAACCCATTCTTATCCCGAACGTAAGCGGCTGACTCCGCGGGCGCGGGATCTCAGTTCGTGAGGTCGGCCTGCACGCCGGCCCGCTGGCACGTGAGCGTGTACCCGCCCGCTACGACTTCGATCCTGTTGCCGGTCACCGTGACGGACGCGTCCGCCACGTCGTCCAGGCGGCTGATAGCGCCCGTCGCCAGCGTGATGACCGGGTCGTTCGCGCCGTACTGCCCGTTCGGCGCGAACTGCAGGTACACGTCGTAGGGCGCCGGGATGGCCGTCAGCTTGCCGTCGTGGCCGATGGCGACGACGGACCACTTGTACCCGGCGAACCCAGTTAGCATCGATGACCCGCCGGCGGTGCTGCCGCAGGCGGCTGCCGCCAGCGCCATGAGCGCCACCGCGACGATTCGCCTCATCGGCTCTCCCTCCGGCGTCCCTGTCCTTATGACGCCGAGCGGTGCCCGCCGGTTCCAGAGCTGCGAAACGGCCCCGGCTAGGGGTTACAGTCGAAGGGTGACAGTGGATCAGCCGCGCGGAACGAAGGTGCGCGGGACCCGGCAGGCGTCAGCCCTCGCCGCCGCGCTGGCCAGCCTCCCCGGCTTCTGCAGCGCCCAGGAGATCCACGCCGAGCTGCGCCGCCGCGGCGAGACCGTCGGGCTCACCACCGTCTACCGGCACCTGCAGGTGCTCAGCGAGCAGGGCGCCGTCGACACGATCCGCGATCCGTCGGGCGAGACCCTGTACCGGCAGTGCGGCTCCTCGGCGCACCACCACCACCTGACCTGCCGCGTCTGCGGCAGCAGCGTTGAGGTCGAAGGCCGGGTCGTCGAGCAGTGGGCGGCGAAGGTAGCGGCGGAGGCCGGCTTCACCTCGGTCGACCACACGGTCGAACTGTTCGGGCTCTGCCCAGAGCATTCCGCCTGAGGACTTCAAGCACGCCTGCGCCAGGCACAGAACAGGCCCGGCGCTCCAGTTGGAGCGCCGGGCCTGTTTCCTGTCGTGCCAGGTTAGGCCGCGACGGTCGCGGCGTCCGTGGACGCCGGCTCGAGCGCCAGCGCCAGGACCTCACGGACGTCGCTCACCGGGTGCACGTCCAGCTTGGCGAGCACCTCGGCAGGAACGTCGTCCAGGTCCGGCTCGTTGCGCTGCGGGATCAGCACGGTGGTGATCCCGGCCCGGTGCGCGGCGAGCAGCTTCTGCTTCACGCCGCCGATCGGCAGGACCCGCCCGGTCAGCGAGACCTCACCGGTCATCGCCACGTCCGAGCGGACCGGCCGGCCGGAGAGCAGCGACGCCAGCGCCGTCGTCATCGTGACGCCGGCCGACGGGCCGTCCTTCGGCACCGCGCCCGCGGGCACGTGAACGTGCACGCCGCGCTCCTTCATGCCGGTCACCGGCAGCTCGAGCTCCGCCCCGTGCGAGCGCAGGAACGAGAGCGCGATCTGCGCGGACTCCTTCATCACGTCGCCGAGCTGGCCGGTGAGCGTGACGCCGGTCGCACCCGTCTCCGCGTCCGCGAGGGACGCCTCGATGTAGAGCACGTCGCCGCCCGCACCGGTCACTGCCAGGCCGGTCGCGACGCCAGGCACCGCCGTGCGGCGGTCGCTGGACGTCAGCTTCGTCTCCGGGGTGAACCGGGGCCGGCCCAGGTAGTCGCGCAGGTTCTCTGTCGACACCGTCACCGGCAGCGTGCCGGGCTCGAGCGACTCCTTCGCGGTGACCTTCCGCAGCACCCGGGCGATCGCCCGCTCAAGCGACCTGACGCCCGCCTCGCGGGTGTACTCGGCCGCGACGAGCCGCAGCGCGTCGTCCTCGATCGTGACCTCCTCGGCCGACAGGCCGGCCTTCGACAGCTGCCTGGGCAGCAGGTGGTCACGCCCGATGGCGACCTTCTCGTCCTCGGTGTAGCCGTCGAGCGTGACCAGCTCCATCCGGTCGAGCAGCGGCCCTGGGATGCCGTCGAGCACGTTCGCCGTGGCGAGGAACACCACGTCGGACAGGTCGAGGTCGACCTCCAGGTAGTGGTCGCGGAACGTGTGGTTCTGCGCCGGGTCCAGCACTTCGAGCAGTGCGGCCGCCGGGTCGCCCCGGTAGTCGCTGCCGATCTTGTCCACCTCGTCGAGCAGCACGACCGGGTTCATCGTGCCCGCCTCGCGGATGGCACGGACGATCCGGCCGGGCAGCGCGCCGACGTAGGTGCGCCGGTGGCCGCGGATCTCCGCCTCGTCCCGCACGCCGCCGAGGGCGACGCGCACGAACTTGCGGTCCATGGCCCGCGCGACCGACTCGCCGAGCGACGTCTTGCCGACGCCAGGCGGGCCGACGAGCGCAAGCACGGCGCCGGAACGACGCCCGCCGACGACCCCGAGGCCACGGTCGCTGCGCCGCTTGCGCACCGCCAGGTACTCGATGATCCGGTCCTTCACGTCGTCCAGCCCGGTGTGGTCCTCGTCGAGGATCTGCCGCGCGCCCGCGATGTCGTAGGCGTCCTCGGTCCGCTCGTTCCACGGGATGTCGAGGATCGTGTCGAGCCAGGTGCGGATCCAGCCGACCTCCGGTGACTGCTCGGAGGTCCGCTCTAGCTTGTCGACCTCCCGCATCGCGGCCTCGTGCACGTTCTCCGGCAGGTTGGCCGCCTCGACGCGGGCGCGGTAGTCGTCTTCCTCGGTGCTCTTGCCGCCGCCGGTCAGCTCGTTGAGCTCCTTGCGGACCGCGGCGAGCTGCTGGCGCAGCAGGAACTCCTTCTGCTGCTTCTCCATGCCCTCGGTGACGTCCTTGCGGATCGACTCGGCAACGTCGAGCTCCGCCAGGTGCTCCTTGGTCCAGCGGACCGCAAGCTCCAGCCGCTCCACGAGGTCGGCGGTCTCCAGCAGCTGCAGCTTCTGCTCAGCGGTCAGGTAGCTGGCGTATCCGGCCCGGTCGGCGATCGCCGACGGGTCGTCGAGCTGCTTGATCGAGTCCACGACCTGCCACGCGCCGCGCTGCTGCAGCGTGGCGATGACCAGCGACTTGTACTCCTTGGCAAGCTCATCGGCCCTGGCGCCCTGCCCCGTCTCGGGGATCTCAGTGCCCTCGACCCACAGCGCGGCGCCCGGCCCGGTCGTCCCTGAGCCGATCCGCACCCTGGACACACCGCGGAGCACCGCTCCGGGCGTTCCGCCCGGCATGCGCCCGACCTGCTCGATCACCGCCAGCGTGCCGACGCCTGCCAGGCCTCGGTCGCCGATCCGCGGGACGAGAAGGATTCGCGCGCTCTCTTCAGAACGGATCCCGGGTCCCCGTCCAAGCCCCCTGCTGTTCCTGGCGGCCTCGACTGCACCGCGGACCTCGGGGTCAGAAAGCTCGATGGGGACCACCATGCCCGGCAGCACCACTTCGTCATCGAGCGGCAGAACCGGCAGCGTGAGCGTTTCGCTCATCAGCCCCTCCTAAGGTTGAGTCAATCACACTCAAGAAAAAAGAGCCCACCGTTATTTCCCCGCCTTGTCCGCTCACAGCGATCGTTGCCGCGCGGCGCCGGAAGGCGTGTGAGAGCGGGCTTCCCGGGTACCCTCGAGCATCATGGGGAAGCTGTTTTACAGGGCAATCGGCTCGGCTGTCGGCGTGCTGGGCGGCCTCGCCGCCACCGCGATCTTCCACCGGATCTGGCGGGTGGCGGCGGACGAGGCGGAAGCCCCGTCGGCGACCGACCCTCGCCGCAGCTGGCCAGAGATCCTGATCCACGCGGCGATTGATGGCGCCATCTTCGCCGTGGTCAGGGCGGTGCTCGACCGCAGCATAGCCACCGCTGCCCGCGAGCTGACGGGCACCGGGTCGGGGGAGGGCGCCGAGGGCGCCACTGCGGCGGAAGCCGAGCGCGCGGCATGACCCGGTAGCGGCCACTCTGCTGCTCGTGTCTAGAGTTACCAGCGTGAGCCGCACCACAGGCGAGCAGCCGGGCCAGGTCCTGACCCGGCGACGCGCCCTGACGGCATTCGCCGCGGTCACCTGCGGGTCGGGACTGCTCAGCGCCTGCACGTCGGCACCGCAGCGGAAGGCGGCGGCCACCGTCGGACGGTGCGGGGCAAGCACCCCGCCGACGGCTGTCGCGAAAGTCGCGCCGCCCAGCAGCGGGCCGCCCGCCAGCCCGCCCTCGGTGAACGTGTACGCGCATATCTCGCCAGGCGTGACCAACCCGAAGTGGGCCCGCGACCCCGTCCAGGGTCTACGTGCCGAACAGCCTCAGCAACACGGTCAGCGAGATCGACCCCGCCACCTACAAGGTCACCAGGACGTTCCCTGTCGGGGCCGAACCGAACCACGTCACCCCGTCCTGGGACGGCGCCGTGCTATGGGTCAACGACACGGCGGGCAACAGCCTCACGCCGGTCAGCCCGGTGACGGGGAAGCCCGGGCGACCCGTCCCCGTGGAAGACCCGTACAACCTCTATTTCACCCCGGACGGCCAGCACGCGCTGGTGATGGCGGAGGCTCTCAACAGGATCGACTTCCGCGACCCGGTCACGATGCGGCTGCGTCACTCCATGCGCATACCGACCGCCGGCGTCAACCACATGGACTTCACCGCCGACGGGCAGTACGCCCTGGCCAGCTGCGAGTTCAGCGGGTCGGTCGTATGGATCGAGCTGGGCACGCGCCAGGTGGTCGGTAAGCTCACTCTCGGCATGTCCATGAGCGCCCCGATGACCGCGCCCGGGCCCGGGTACGCCATGCCGCAGGACGTCCGGCTGTCCGCGGACGGCAAGCTGTTCTACGTCGCGGACATGGCCGCGAACGGTGTCTGGCTGCTTAGCACGCACGAGTCGAAGCCGCTGGGGTTCCTCCACACCGGGGCGGGCACCCATGGCTTTGAGGTCGCCAGGGACGGCAGGCGCCTGTTCGTCTCCAACCGCGGCGAGGGCTCCGTCAGCGTGATCGACATGACCGTCAACCGGGTGGTCGGCAAATGGCGGATACCCGGCGGGGGCTCGCCTGACATGGGCGGGATCTCCGCCGACGGGAAGGTCATGTGGTGGGGCGGCCGGTACAACGGCGTCGTCTACGCGATGTCCACCGTGGACGGGCGGCTGCTCGCGAAGATTCCTGTCGGATCCGGGCCGCACGGCCTGTGCGTGTTCCCGCAGCCCGGCCGCTACTCACTCGGCCACACCGGCAACTTCCGCTGACCGCCTGAACGCGGCGGCGCCCTCAGCCGCCGATGAGGATGTGCAGGTTCCGCGGCCCATGCACGCCCTCGACCCGGATCAGCTCGATGTCGCTGGTAGCCGAAGGGCCGGAGATCAGCGTGTGCGGCCGCGCCGGGTCCAGCCTGGCGAGAGCGTCGGCGATGTCGGCGGCCACCTGCCCGGCGCGGACCACCACCAGGTGGAAGTCGGGTACCAGGGTCAGCGCGCGGCGGCCCTGGCCGGGGCCGTGGTCAAGGATGATCGTGCCGGTCTCCGCGATCGCCACCGCGCAGCCGGTCACGACGCCGGCGATCCGGTCCAGCTCCGCCGCGGATAGCGGCGGCTCGTCCCGCACCAGCCGGACGTCCGGCTGGAGTCCGGCCAGCCAGCCTCCGGGCAGGCCATCGGGAACGACGACGGACGGGAGGGAGTCGACCGCGGCCGCGACCGCACCGGGCACTTCGTCCTCCGGGACGCGCTCGACGACCGCGCGGTAGTCGGCGGCGCGCTCGGCGAACAGGGCGACGATATCCGCGGCCGACGGGTCGTGGTGCGCCCGGCGGTACGGCCGCGGCAGCGCCGCGTAGGCGGCGTCGGTCTCCTCGGGTGCGGCAACCTCACCCGTCGCGAGACGGATGCGGGCCAGGATCTCCTCCCGCGCCCCGCTCACCGGCCGGCTCCCCGGTTCCGCGCCCACCAGGCGCGAAACGACTCCGGCGGCGGTACGGGCGCGTCGCGCGTGTCGGTCCAGGCGGACAACGGCGGCGGGAGCCGCCGGATGCGGCCGCTGCGCCCGGCGACCAGCCGCCCGAGCGAGGCGACGCGCTGCGCCGCGGCCAGCCGCCGGGGCGAGCGCAGCACATAGCCCGAGGCACTGAACACGATCCGTTCCGGATAATGCTTCTGACTTTCCACCACGCGAGCCCGCTGCTCCACCAGCACCTCAGGGATGTTGATCGCGACCGGGCACACCTCGTAGCAGGCGCCGCACAGCGACGAAGCGAACGGCAGCGACGCGTCGATCGGGGAGTCCACGCCGCGCAGCTGCGGGGACAGGATCGCGCCGATCGGTCCCGGGTACGGCGAA
>Ga0335075_10013570_pt1 | contig 12266 bp, 12 predicted proteins | sample Lox_Sample_24_FD_206723 | JGI IMG/M metagenome (GOLD analysis project Ga0335075, IMG submission 206723) | Soil microbial communities from Loxahatchee National Wildlife Refuge, Florida, United States - Lox_Sample_2.4 | ecosystem: Environmental > Terrestrial > Soil > Wetlands | place: USA... | reverse complement strand
ACCCTGCCCGCCCCCCGCCGGCGGGATGCCGGGAAGAACACGTAAATCTCAATCAAGATATAGCTTGACTCTGCCGTCTTCGCGATATACTCGGTCCTGAGTGATCGGGACCGAGTAAGCGAGGAGGGCATATGGCGGACACGCCAGGCAGCGACGCGATCCGGGTCGCCGGGCTGCGCAAGAGCTTTCATGTCAAGGGCGCGACGGTGGCGGCCCTGACCGGGATCGACCTGGCCGTCGCGCCGGGCGAGATCTTCGGCCTGCTGGGGCCGAACGGCGCCGGGAAGCCGAATCTCGGAAATTGGCAGTTCTTTTTGCCCGCACGCAAAGACCCCCTAGCCGGCCGCAACGGCTCGGGGGTCGCATTGCCCCGTGACCCGATCGTCAATGAGGGATGCCCATGATCAGGTCACGCGCCCCCTTGCGCAGCAGCACGCCAGCAAGGTACGCGCCTAGCTCGGCCGGCTTGCCGACCGGCCCCCACTCCATCGCGTGAACGAACTCGCCACCGTCGCGCGTGAACACCATGCCGCGCAACGCTAGCTGACCGTCCGCCGTGGTTGCGCAGTGGCCGGCGATCGGGCTGTTGCAGTGACCCTGTAGCCCGTGGAGCATGGTCCGCTCAGCGGTGACGTGGGTTCGCGTTTCGGCATCGTCGATCAAGCGCAGCAGTTCAAGCAGCCCCTTGTCATCGGCGCGGCACTGTAGCCCGATCACCCCCGCCCCGACAGCGGGGCACATCATGTCCGTGCCGAACGTCTCGGCGGCGCGGCCGGCGTAGCCGATGCGGGCCAGTCCCGCGCGGGCCAGTACAAGCGCGTCGAACTCGCCGGCGTCAAGCCGGTTAAGCCGTGAGTTGACGTTGCCCCGGATGCGGTGGACGGCTAGGTCTGGGCGGTGGCGTCCTAGCTGTGCCTTGCGGCGCACGGAGCATGACCCGATACGCGCGCCCGCCGGCAGGTCAGCTAGCCCGGTTCGGGGTGATGTCGCGGGGAACACGATGCAGTCGCGGATGTCCTCACGCGGCAGGTAGGCGGCGAACACCACGCCGGCCGGCAGCGGCACGTCTCCCGGTACGTCTTTCATGCAGTGAACGGCGGCGTCGATCTCGCCCATGAGCAAAGCGCGGTCGATCTCCTTCGTGAATGCCCCCTTGCCTCCTAGCGCCGCAAGGTCCCCGGCCCACTGGTCAGCAGCGGTCGTGATGCCGCTGATCGTGATGTCAAGGCCGGGCACGAGGGTACTGAGCAGGCCGGCTACGTGCTCGGCTTGGGCGACGGCCATCGGGGATGTGCGCGCCCCGATGCGGAGCCGACGACCGCTGACGAGTTTGCCGAGGTAGGCGGCGGCGACGCTGGCGGGTGACTGGTCAAGTTGCCCGCCGCCGGCGGCGGGCAGGAGGTCCGCGCCCGGTTCGGGCGTGGTGGCTAGGGATGGCATGTGCGCGGTCTCGTTTCGGTGCAGGGATGGGTTACCCGCGTGGTCACGCGGGGGCGTTAGGGGCCGGCGTCGCCGGCGTGCATCGCGGCCCAGACGATTTTTCCGCCGTGGTGCCCGTCAGGGTAGTAGGTGCCCCATCGGGCGCACAGGGCGTCCACGATGTCTAGGCCGCGCCCGTGCTCGGCGTCAGGGGTGGTGACGCGGCGCACGGGCGCGGGGTCGGTGGCGTCCCAGATGAGGAACAAGACGCTTGCCCCGCTGCTGCCCAGCATCCACATGCGTACGGGGTCGGGGCGGCGCGCGGCGCGCGTGGAGAGCACCGCGTTGGTTACCAACTCTGACACGATCAGGGCGGCCTCATACCCGATTGCGTCTAGCTTCCATTCCCACAGCACTGCGCCGGCGTGGGCGCGGGCGCTGCCCGGCGCGGTTTCCAGCGCGGCCAGTTCCAGGTACGACCGGAGCGGCCAGCGGTCGGGCCAGCGGTGATCCGGCGCGGCCGGGTCGCGCGGCACGGGGGGTGGGACGGGTGTGAACCGGGGCGTGTGCGCGCGGTGCGCGGGCGTGGGCGCGGTCACCCGGTGGCAGCCCCCTTTCGGGCGGGCGTCAGCGCGCGGCGGGCATTGCATCGCTGACGCTCAGGGCGCGTGAAACGGTGTCCGCGATGGCGCGGGCGACGGCGGGCGGGTCGGGCAGCCACGTGCGGAACTGCGGTCCCCACTCGTCCTCGGCGTGCTCGTCCCAGTAGTCGCGGTGCCATGTCAGCCCGCCATCGTCGGTGACGTACACGGTTCCGCTGTCGGCGGTGCGCGGGTTGGTGGCGGCGATCTCGGCTATCACGTCGTAGTAGTAGTCATCGGGGTAGGTGTTCAGGTCCACTGTGAAGCCCCCGGCCCGTAGGTCCATGCCGACGATCCCCTTGAACGTGATATCCCGGCCGCCGGCGGTGTCGGGGTGACGCGCGCCGGCCTCGCCGGACAGCAGGGCGGCGGCGAGATCGGCGGTGCGGTGGGGGTCGGCGGCCTCAGCAGCAACGGGCGTCCACCACAGTTCGGCGTCGGCGTCGTCGCTGACCATGAGCGCGCATTGCGCGCCGTGGCACCTGATCATCAGCCGGCAAAGCCCGTCCGGGTCGGCGGTGTCCTGCACGGTGACCTGAAGTCCTGCGGCTGCCAGGCTCGCAGCGGTGAGGCTCGCTAGCTCGCCTTTCCGGAGACTTGTTCCGCTGGTCTGCTGCATGTCTTGTCCCGTCATCAGCCCCGGCCTTTCCGGTTGGCTTCCGCGAAGCGGACCCTTTCCTCTAGCGGTACCTTTCGGCCGTTAAGCCGCTCCCACATGTCCTCGTCGCCGCGTACCTGCTGTTCCAGCGCGGGCAGGGACGATGACCGCAGGCGGCACAGGCCGTCTTTCGAGGCGGCCACCCATTCGCCGTCCTCGCGCCAGAAGTCCCATGCGGGCCAGCGCTCGCGCGGGCCTTCAAGCTCTTTGTCCACGTGCCCAAGCTCGTGCTTGCGCGCGATCGTCTGCTCAATGCGCGCGATGGCATCGGCCACGCGGTCACGCTCGGGGGCAAGAAGAACCTCCGTGTCCAGCAGCGTTACCGCTGCCTGCCGGGCGTCAGTCAGCGTGTCAAAGCTGCGGCCGGCTAGCTCCGCTACCGCCGTCATCGGCCAGTGTCCTGCCGTGCGCGGCCGGGCAGGTCACGGACTAGCGCGAGTTGCCCGGCGCTGTCTTGTCCGGCGTCTGCGGCCGGGTCGGATATCTCGATCACCAGCCGGCCGGGAACGAACGGCAGCGACAGGGACAGGCCGTGCCCGTCCGCGCGGGGAGCCTCGCCGTGAGGTTCCGCGCGCTTGGCTTTGCGGGCCGGCGGCTCTGCCAGTGCGGCCAGTTCCCCGCCGGCGTCCAGCACGCTGTCAAGGCGCGCGGCTAGCTGCTGGGATGCGCTCCTGTGGTCGTGGGCCAGCTTCGACAGGTGCGCGGGGTTGCACGGGACGCGGCGGGCGACTTCCCGCATTGACAGCCCGCGCTGCTCCATCAGCGCGACCATCTTTTCCCCGAAGGGTCCTTCCGCGCGTGGCCGCTGGGGCGGGCGGATCAGGGTAAGCCGGTCCTTGGGGTCTAGGTTCTCGTGGTCGGCAAGGTCGAGCAGGCACAGGGGGTCGGTTTCGTACATCCTGGCCAGCATGACCAGCATGAACACCGATGGCTTGCGCCCGCTGGCGGGCCAGCGCTCGTGTTCGCACAGGTGCGCGCCGGTCATGCCCGCGCGAGCCTGCGGGTCCGCGCCTTCCTGCGCGGCAAGGGCGTTGAACCGTTCCGCCGCGTGGTTCAGCGTCCATCCCCACGCCAGCCGGTAGGACTCGCGGGGACGGACGCGGTAGCGGCGTCCGATCTCGGCGGCGATCTCGTCGTACCCCAGTCCGAGACGGCGCATCCGCTCGCGCAGGTCGTCCAGTTCGGCCTTGAACCCCTTACGACCGGCCGCAACCGACACGTCCGGTCTGGTCGCGCCGACATCAGGAACCGTACCCTGTACGGCTGCCTGCGCCCGGCTTGCTGCCGTGCCCACTGAGATCACCCCTCCTGTTCGCGCTGCGGGTCGGACGGCTTGCGGACAGGCTTGGTCACGTAGTCGCTGATGATCTGGTTACGCAGGTCTTCGGCGCTGTCTGCGTCTATCCATCCGCCAAGCCCGTCGAGGCGGCGCGCACGCCAGCCGTGATCAGCGCCGGGCATCTCGATTTCGTATGCCTCGCCCCAGTCCCACAGAAGCGCGTCTAGCTTCTTCTGGTCGGTGGCGGCGCTGCTGTCTTCGGTGTCCGGCTGTTCCGCCTCGTTCATGACATCCCTTTCCCGTAAAGCCGGGAAGCTCCGTGCTCTGAACGTGACGGTATGACGTGGCGTTGACCTGCGGCAATGTCCCTTTCAGTGGCCGGGTGCGGAAGGAACAGTAGCCGTTACAGCGGCAGGCTCATGGCGGCGGCCAGTTCCCGCATGTCCGGGGTGAGGGTGCGGCGGCGCTGCACGATGCGGCCGAGGATGTCACGGGCCATGCGCTGTTCGGCAAGCCACGGGGCGGCTTCCCCTCGCAGTTGCATGAGCACGCCGACCGCTTCGTCATACCGGCGTAGCTCGGCGTTGGCGGCTGACACGTCCAGCAGGTGACGGTTGCGGTTGTCGCTCGTCGGGCGTAGCCCGGCCGGCACGCGGGTGGCCAGTTTCAGCGCTACGTCGGGCCGGCCGTCCACGATCGCGTTCTCTGTCCGCTTCATGGCAACGGTGGCCGGCCCGAACGTGGTCCAGTACATGCGGTACCCGCCGCGTTCGCTTCCTGCGGCGACTGCTGCGGCCTCTGCTAGCCGCATCATGTCGGCGGCCTCGTCGGGCCGGTTGTCGCGGATCGCGGCGGCCGACCCGCGCAGCAGCAGCCACCCCCACGCGGATATCTCCGGGTTGGTCGCCACCGACAATCGCGGCTCTACCCGGTCGGCCCAGCGTGCCGCTAGCGTGCGGACCTCGCTGAACTGCCCCTCTACTAGCAGCAGCCAGCACTGGGTGATGACGGTGGATGCGGCGTCTAGGTCGCTGCCGGTGGCTTCGGCGTCGGTCATTGACTGGGCAAGCGCGACGCGGGCGGCGTCGTGGTTGCGGGTCTGGGTCATCACCGATCCGGCTAGCTGCATCGCGCGGGAGCGCAGCAGCGGCGAGGCGTCGCGGACATCGCGCAGCAGCAGCGGCAGTATCCGCGCTAGCCGCTCATACTCGTTGTCGTGGTACAGCTTCACGGCCGACAACAGCGCGTCGGCGGTGCCCCGCTCCGTGATCGGCTCTGCCGCGCCGGATGGCCCCGGCGACAGGAGGGCGTCTCGGGTGGGCGTCCAGATGCCCCGCTGCGGCGGCTCAGGCTCCTGCTGCGGCATCGGGTCGGCTATCGCCAGGGTGGTTACTCCCAGGGCCGTCGCAAGCCGGTGCGCGGTTTCCAGCCGGAGCTGTCCTAGCGTGTTCTGCTCGATCTTCTTGACCGCTGACAGCGACAGGCCGGCCGCGTCGGCTAGCTCGCGCTGCGTCATGCCGCGCCGCTTGCGCGCTTCCCTGACCCTATCTCCGGGGGTAGCATCCATCGGAAGACCTCGCGTTATCTGGTGACCCTAAGCAGTCCCAGACTACGCGGGGTCTTCGCCTTGCCGGGTGCAGCTTGGCGATCCCGCATCCGCTGAACGGCTCGCGCCGTGGGCTGGCCCAGGGGCCGCTACCTTCGAGCGGGCGTTTTCGCTGTTCAGGGTGATTTTTGACCTGGCCAGGTACACGCCGGGTACACACGCGGTACAAGGCGGCCGGTGCCAGGTACACGTGCGGCCGGTCGGGCGTGAGAAATATCTCGGGGCTGATTTTTTCCGACGAAATGAAAAGGGCCTGAAAGTCATATTGCTAGAAATATTTTGCCAAGATTTTCCCTTTGCCTGCGCCAAAAAGGACCGCTGTCTGTGGGCTAACTGACTGCTGGGGCACGGGAATGATGGTTTTGAAATCTGGGGCATCTGGTGCCTGCTCGGCGGGCAACGGGGCCGTATGACACGGGTCACCCTTTTCGGGGGTGGCCCGTTTTTGCTGGTCAGGGCGTTTTTTGACCTGGCCAGGTACACGCGCGGTATATCGCAGGTACACGCCAGGTACATGCCGCTTGGTAAAGATTCGGGAAAGTTTTTGGGCCTGCGGATGAAAAAAGGCCCCAAAAACCCGATTTCTATAGGTAGAGGGACGCGGCAAGGGGTTCCCGTCCGGTTTGCGCTGACACCGATGCCGGCCGGGAAGCCGTATCCCCGGAAATTGCCTCGCCCGGCCGCGTGAAAAAGGAGGCGTGTTCCCGGTTTTGAGTGGGCGAGGCACAACGGAAGGCTCTCCCGGCCGGTCTGCGCTGACACCGATGCCGGCCGGGAGGGCCGTTTCCCCGCATCGCGTTAGAACGGGCCTGTCTCGCGGTGTTTGGGGTGGCAGGGGTGCCCTGTCTGACAACTGAACCGGTGTGCGCGTGCCGGTTCTGGCACGCGACCCGTACCGGGGTCGGCGTCGGGGGTGCGTGTTCGCATCGGCGCTCATTCCCGGTCTTGGTCTGGGGATCGTTCCCCCGGTCCCGACGCCCCCGGAGGGCCTGTCACGGTCCTTGCAACGGGCGGCGCATCCACTGTGAGAGTCCCCCCGTGCGGGGGGCAGCGAAAGGAGTGTGATCCGGATGTTGCGGTTCTTCGAGAAGCTGCCGGCTCTCGGCGGCCGGCTGCCGACGCTGCTGGCGGCGTACTGGCCGCTGCTGGTCCTGGCGGCGGTCCTCGCCGGCGCGGCCTGGGCGACGGTGGCGTGGCGGCGGGCGCGGGCCGGGGCGCTGGCGGTGGCGCGGGGCCGGTGGGTGGAGGTCCAGCCCCCGCCCGGCGGGACGCGGGCGGAAGACGCTGAGCGGTTCTGGCTCGGCATGGCCGAACTGCTGCGGGGCAGGCGGCGGGGCTGGCTCCCCCTGGTCGGGTTCGAGTACCTGTGGCACGCGGGGTCGCTGTCGCTGCGGGTGTGGGTGCCGGGGCCGGTCGCGGCGGGCGCGGTGCGGGAGGTCGCCGAGTCCGCGTGGCCGGGGTCGGTCACGCGGGTGATGGTGGCGGGCGTCGCGGGCGGCTCGTCGGATGACACGGCGGTGGCGATGGCACGGTTCGGGGTGACGGCTGCCGGGGGGTTCCTGGCGGTGTCCGGGGGTCGGGACTGGCTGCCGCTGCGCACTGATCACAAGGACGATCCGCTGCGCGCCCTGTTCGGTCTCGGGTCGTACCTGGGCATGAGTGACGCGGTGCTGGTGCAGGTGCTCGCGCGGCCGGCCCGTGCGGGGCGGGTCGCGCGTGCCCGCAAGGGCGCGGCCGGCGGTCCTGGCTCGGCGGGCGGCGTGGCGCTCGGCGGCGCGCTGCGGCTGGTGTCCGGCTTGCTGGACGGGCTTGAGTTCATGCTGTCGTCGGGCCACGGTCCTGGTAGCCCGGCCGGCGGGACGACGGCGGGACGGGACGGGACGGACGCGGCGCTAGGGCGCGCGGCGGTGCGCAAGCTGGCCGGCCCGCCGCACTTTGAGGTCGCGGTGCGCTACCTGGCGGTGGTGCCGGACCTGAGCCGGGCCGAGGGGCAGGCGCGGGCAGGTCGGCTGCGTGACCGGCTGGCGGCGCGGTTCGCGGTGTTCTCCGGGGAGATGGGCGTGCGGGGGGCGCGGCTGCGCCGTCCGGCGCGGGTGCTGGGACGGCGCCGGCTGGCGTCCGGGTTCCTGGCCACCACGGGCGAGCTTGCCGCGCTGGCGCACCTGCCGTACGACCCTGGCACGGTGCCGGGGCTGCACGTGGCGGGCGCGCGGCCGGTCCTGCCCCCGGCCGGGGTGCTGCTGGCCGGCCCGGACGGCTGGGACGGCCCGGACGGCTGGGGGGACGGCTGGGACGGTGCCGGGGACGACAGGGACGGCGGGGACGATGAGTGAGGCGGTGCGCCCGCTCGGGCGCACGGAGGGGGCCGGCGGTGGCCGGCTGGCCGGGCTGGCGGTGGCCGATGCCCGGTTCCACGTCCACGTGCCCGGCGCGACGGGCACGGGCAAAACCACCCTGCTGGCGAACATGGTGCTTGCCGACGCTCGGGCGGGGCGCGGGGCGGTGGTCCTCGACCCCAAGGGCGACATGGTGAGTGACCTGCTGGGCCGGCTGCCCGCCGCGGTGGCCGGCCGGTTGGTCCTGATCGACCCGTCCGAGACGCAAGCGCCCGCCGCGCTGAACATCCTCGACGGCCCGGACCCTGAGCTTGCGGCCGATCAGGTGGTGTCGGTGTTCCGGCGCGTCTACGCGGCGTGGTGGGGGCCGCGCATGGATGACATCCTGCGCTGCGCGTGCCTGACGCTGGCCCGGGTGCCCGGCTCGACGCTGGCCGACATTCCCGCGCTGCTGACAGAGCCGGCGGTGCGGGCGGCGCTGGCGGGCGCGGCGTCGGAGCATGACCCGTACTTGCGCGGGTTCTGGCGCTGGTATGAGTCCATGCCGGAAGCGGGGCAGGCGGCGGCGGCCGGGCCGGTCCTGTCGCGGCTGCGCGCGGTCCTGACGCGGCGGTTCGCCGCTGACCTGCTGGGGTCGGCCCGGTCCAGCTTCGACATGCGCAAGGTGCTCGACGGCGGCGGGCTGCTGCTGGCGCGGCTGCCCAAGGGGCAGATCGGGGAGGACACGGCGCGGCTGGCGGGGTCGCTGGTCATCGCCAAAGCCTGGCAGGCGGCGCTAGGGCGCGCGTCGGTGCCTGAGCACGCGCGGCGGGACGCGGCGGTGTACGTCGATGAGTGCCACAACTTCCTCAACCTGCCCGGCGCGCTGGAATCCATCCTTGATGAGGCGCGCGGCTACCGGCTGTCGCTCGTGCTGGCCCACCAGCACCTAGGCCAGCTTCCCCGCGAGCTGGCGGCGTCGGTGGCCGCGAACGCGCGCAACAAGGTGTGCTTCACCCTCAGCCCCGATGACGCGCGGGTCATGGCCCGTCAGATGGGGCCGGTGCTGACCGAAACCGACCTGTCCCACCTGGGGAAGTACCAGGCGGCGTGCCGGCTGGTCGCGGGCGGGGCGGACACGGCCGGGTTCACGTTGCGGACGCTGCCGCTGCCGCGCCCGGTGCCCGGACGGGCGGACATGCTGCGGGCCGCTGCCCGCCGCTTCGGCCGGACCCCTGAGCAGCGGCGGGCCGACGAGCTGCGGCGGCGGCACCGTGGCGGGCGGCTGGCCCGCCGCGTTCCCCCCGGCGTCTCCGCCGGCGCTTCACCTGGCGTTTCCCCCGGCGTCCTAGAGACGCCGGCGGAAACGCGACCCCCGGCCGGGCAGTCCGCGCAGGTCAGGCGCGGCCTGTGGCGACGGCCGGGCAAGCCCGACTCACAAGGGGAATCATGACTGCTGTCAACCGCATACCGTCCGGGGCGGGGCCGCTGGCGCTGCTGGGCCGGCTGACCGGCCGTGACCTGTTCATCGCCCGTACCCTTGCCGATCACGACATCCTGACCACGGCCCACGTCGCTGATCTCGCGTTCGGGTCGCTGCGCGCCGCGCAGCAGCGGCTAGCCCGGCTCTACGCGCTGGGGGTGACCGGCCGTTTCCGGCGCACGCTGTACCGGGGGGCCGAACCGTGGAAGCACTACCTTGCGCCGGCCGGCGCGGCGCTGATCGCCGCTGAGCGGGGAATGCCCGCCCCCGCGCGCACCGTGACCGAAGGGCGGGCGCTGTCGTGGGCGGCTAGCCAGCGGCTAGGCCACCTGCTCGGCGTGAACGGGTTCTTTGCCTCCCTCGCCGGCGACGGCCGGGCCAGCGGCGGCGCGTCCGCGCTGACCGGATGGCTTTCCGAACGGCAGTGCGCCGCTGAGTTCGGCGGCATCGTCCGCCCCGACGGGTACGGGCAGTGGACCTGTGAGGGGCGCGTTACCGGGTTCTTCCTCGAATACGACAACGGCACCGAGACAACCGCCACCGTCGCCGCGAAACTCGGCCAGTACGCCGACCTGGCCACCGCTGAGGGGGCCGGCATTGTCGTGCTGCTGTGGCTGCCCGCCCCCGCCCGTGAGGCCGCTTTGCGGCCCGCGCTGCTGCGCGCACGGGCCGGCGGCGTGACCGTCGCCACCGCAACCCCCGACCACGGCCGACCCGCCGGCCCGGTATGGCTGCCGCTGCACGCGGCCGGCCGCCGCGTGCCGCTGTCCGACCTGCACGTGTCCGCCCCCGCATGGGGAAGGAGGTGAGATAGCAGACGCCGCGCCCCGCCCCCCGCCCCGCTGCCACGCCCCGCGCAGACGGCGACGGGCAAGACGAACTTGACGCCTGGGTCAAGGCGGTCGTTGACCGGCTGCCCCCGCTGACCGAAGCGCAACGAGACTTGCTCGCGCTGATCTTCCGCGCCCGCCACCGCAAGACCAAGACCAAGAAGTAACCGCGCAACGCGGAACGCCCCGCCGGCCCGATCGGGCCGGCGGGGCGTCCGCTGTCTGCTGCCTGTCTGCCGCGTGTCAGGCGGCCTTGGCCGGCTGGGCGGCCGGCCCGACGTTCACGCGGTCGCGCACGGCGGGCCGGCGTCCGCGCCCGGCCGGCTCGATCGTGATCGTGAAAAGCGCCTTGATGGCGGCGCGCTGCTGACCTAGCGTCAGGTCTTCCCATGCGGCCGCCACGTCTTCCGCCCCGATCAGCGGTGCCAGCGGCGATACCTCGGTTGCCTGCGCTAGCTGCGCTTCGATCTCGGTCATCTTTGCGCGCCGCTTGTCGGTGCGGGTAAGGAACTGGCTCCGCGTGATCCGGTCCTCTTCGTAGTCCTCCGCGATCTCGTCAAGGCGAGTGCGGCAGGTGGCCAGTTCCGCCCGTAGCGCTGCCACGTCCACCGTGCCCGCCGGCGTGCTGATCAGGTCGGCGGCGTCGGCTCGGCTCATGCGCTCGATCACCAGACGGCGGGTAAGGTCGTCCATCTCGGCGGCCGGCACCGACACGTGCCCCCGCCCGGTTTCCTGGCAGCGGTACACGGGCCGGTCGGCGTGGTCGCCGGCCTTGTGGACCCGCATCCCCGAACCGCACGGGCACCTGTAGATGCCCGATCCTAGCCAGCGGGGGGCCGGCCCGACATGGTTAGTGCGCCGGTCGGGATCGGTCAGCTTCGCCACCACCGAACGCCACACGTCCTCATCCAAGATCGGTGCCCACGGGGCGGTGCCCACGATGTCATTGTCGCTGTAGGGCTTGCGCACCCGCGTGGTCTCACGGTGGACCATCAGGCCGGCGTTGCGCGGGCGCAGCAGCACGTCTCGCACCCCTTCCGGCGTCCACTGGATACCCGACGCCGTAGGGATGCCGAGCATCCGAAGGTCACGCGCGACCGACCGCAGCGGCACCCCCGACATAACCGCGTCCGCCATGCGGACGATAACCGCTGCCTCACCAGGAATAACGGTCAGGCCGTCCGCCTCGAAACCGTACGGACGCCGGCCCCCGCCGAACTTCCCGGTACGGGCCTGACGCTCGCGCGCCACCGCTACCCGCTCCGCGCGGTGCTCCGACTCATACCGCGCGATCGTGCAAAGCTGCCGCGCCACCATGCGGCCGATAGGGGTGTTCAGGTCGATCATGCCGGCCGTGACGGTCTCGGTCGTGATGTCGCGCGGCTCCACGACATCGATGTAATCCTCTAGCTCGGCATTGGAGCGGTGCAGTCGGTCAGTGTGCCAGCACAGCACCACGTCCGCCCCGCCGTTGGCGAGCATCATCATCATGCGGATGTACTCAGGGCGCGGCTTACCAGAGTAGGCCGACACGTCGTTGTCGCAGAACACCCGAACCACCGTGTAACCGAGACGCGCGGCCAGTTCGCGGCACTGCTCTTCCTGCTCCTTGACGCCAAGACCCTCGTCAAGGCTTCCCATCCGCTTGTCACGGCTGATCCGGACGTAGATCACGGCCCGCTTGTGGTTGATCGTGGCCTGAACGCTCATGGCTGGCACCCCTTCCGGTTTGGCGTCTTTCCTGCGTACATGTCCATTATCCCTCAAAAGAAGTGTCAAAGTCCAGGGTTGGGGAAGACCACCACCCTGCGCATCCTCACCACGCTGCTGCCCGCGGACGCCGGCGAGGCGCTCGTCGCCGGGGCGGACGTGCGCCGTGACCCGGCGCTGGTCCGGCGGCGGATCGGTTACGTCGGCCAGCTCGGCGGCGCCGACGCGAACGCGACCGGGCGGGAGAACCTGCTGCTCGCCGGGCGGCTGTACGGACTGAGCGCCGGCGACGCGAACCGGCGGTGCGCGGAACTGCTCGGCGTGT
>Ga0335075_10013569_pt1 | contig 12267 bp, 11 predicted proteins | sample Lox_Sample_24_FD_206723 | JGI IMG/M metagenome (GOLD analysis project Ga0335075, IMG submission 206723) | Soil microbial communities from Loxahatchee National Wildlife Refuge, Florida, United States - Lox_Sample_2.4 | ecosystem: Environmental > Terrestrial > Soil > Wetlands | place: USA... | reverse complement strand
CTCATTGCCCGTACTCCAGTCGCTCCGCCAGCGAGTCCGGCAGCCGCGCCGCGCGGATCGCCGCCGCCGCACCCGCCACGTCGTAGTCGGCGCGGTGGAAGGACGCCGCCATGCCGTCCAGGTCGAGCAGCAGCCACGCCGCCCGCGGGTCGCCGTCGCGCGGCTGGCCCACGCTGCCGGGGTTCAGCAGCCACTCGCCCTCCGCCACGTCCAGGCGCGTCTGCTCGCGCCGCGGCTCGCCGGTCGCCAGCTCGCCCTCGCGGCGATCGAACGACAGCGCCACGTGCGAGTGGCCGATCAGGCAGATGCGGTGGCCCTGCGCGTCCAGGCACAGCTCCGCCAGCAGCGCCGACAGCACGTACTCCCACACCGGGTCGCGCGGGCTCGCGTGGTAGAGGCCCACGCTGCCCTCCGCGCCGGTCGGCTGCAGGCCGCGCAGGAACTCCACGTTCTCGGGCTCCATCACCTCGCGCGTCCACTCCGCCGCCAGGCTCGCGCCGCGCGAGAACTCGCTCATCGGGATCTCGCCGGTGACCGCCATGTCGTGGTTGCCCGCCAGGCACACCGCCACGTGCTCGCGCGCCAGCGCCACGCACGCGTCCGGCTCCGCGCCGTAGCCCACCAGGTCGCCCAGGCACCACAGCTCGTTCGCGTCGCTCGCCGCCACCGCCTCCAAGGTGGCCTCGAACGCGTGCCTGTTGGCGTGTATGTCCGATATCACCGCGACCTTCACCCCTGCAGGGTACGAACACCGCTCCCGGCCACGCGTTCCACGGGACCGCACGGCGCAACCAGGCGGTCGCGCCTACTCAGGGTCGGCGCCCGCCTCTGAGCCGCCGTACTCCGGCAGGTTCTTGATGCCCTCGCGCGTGCGCCACTTCGAGTAGTTGTCCTCCATCGCGTCGATCAGCTCGCGCATGAAGCGCGGCGACAGGTTCACGCGCGAGACCACCACGCCCGGCACCTCCTCCGCCTCCACCTCGTGGTCCACGCGCGCGAAGGTCACCGTGAACTCGTAGTCGGAGTGGCTCACGTTGGCGAAGTTGGCGTACACGCCCCCCATGATCTCGGGGGACAGGTGGATGTTGATGTGGCGTTCCGCGCCCGGGTCCTGGTCGTTCACGAAGGCTAGTATCGCAAGCCCCGAGCGCCGAGCGGGGGCCAACGCCCGTCCCGCCACTGCCACACCCCCGCCCAGCCCGCGAGCACACCATGGAACGATCGCCCCGAGATCCGCTGCAAGGCCTGCGCGAGGCCGTCGCCGAGGCCGTCGCGCAGCTCGGCGCGGGCGCCACCGCGTTCGCCTTCGAGCGCCCGCGCCGGGCGCAGTTCGGCGACTACTCCACCAACGCCGCGCTGCTGGCGGCGCCCGGCCTGGGGATGGCGCCGCGCGAGCTCGCCGAGCGGCTTGGCGCGGCCGTGCAGGAGCGGCTGGGCGCGAGCGTCGAGCGCTTCGAGGTCGCCGGCCCCGGCTTCCTCAACCTGTTCGTGTCGGACGCCTGGCTGCTCGCCGCGCTGGGGTCGGTGCTGGCCGCCGGCGAGCGCTTCGGCGCCGGCTCCGCGGCGCCGGCGCAGCGCGTGCTGGTGGAATTCGTGTCCGCCAACCCCACCGGCCCGATGCACGTGGGGCACGCCCGCAACGCCGTCTACGGCGACGCGCTCGCGCGCATGCTGGCGCTGCAGGGGCATGCGGTGGAGCGCGAGTTCTACGTCAACGACGCCGGCTCGCAGGTGCGCAAGCTGGCCGAGTCGATCCGCGCGATCGCGCGCGCGCAGCCGGTGCCGGAGGACGGCTACAAGGGCGAGTACGTGGCCGAGCTCGCCGCCGAGCTGCCCGGCGCCGGCGAGCTGGAGCTCGACCAGCTCGCGCGCGCCGCGGTGGCGCTGTCGATGGGCCACATCATGGGCTCGCTGGCCGCCTTCGGCGTCGAGCGCTTCGACCGCGTGTTCTACGAGAGCTCGCTGCTGGAGGGCGACCCCAGCCCGCTGCAGCGCACGCTCGCGCTGCTCGAGCAGCACGGGCACACCTACCGCGCCGACGGCGCGCTGTGGCTGCGCAGCACCGACTTCGGCGACGACAAGGACCGCGTGCTGGTGCGCTCGAACGGCGAGCACACCTACTTCGCGCCCGACATCGCCTACCACCAGGACAAGCGCGAGCGCGGCTATCAGCGCCAGATCGACGTGTGGGGCGCCGATCACCACGGCTACGTGGCGCGCATGAAGGCCGCCTACGCCGCGCTCGGCGGCGACCCCGACGAGCTCGAGCTGCTGATCATGCAGCTCGTGCACCTCGTCAGCTCCGGCGAGCGCGCGCAGATGTCCAAGCGCGCCGGAGAGTTCGTCACGCTCGACGAGCTCGTCGCCGAGATCGGCGCGGACGCCGCGCGCTGGTACCTGCTGGCGCGCTCCCACGACACCACCGTGGAGCTCGACCTCGACCGCGCGCGCGCGCAGTCCAGCGAGAACGACGTCTACTACGTGCAGTACGCGCACGCTCGCATCGTCTCGATCCTCGCCAGGGCCGGCGAGCAGCGCGTGCGCGCCGCCACGCAGGCGCTGCAAGCGCCGCAGCCGCCGGATGGCGCCGCGGGCGCCCGCGCGGGCGGCGACGGCGCGCAGGCCGCCGCCGCGCCGCCGCCCGCGCTCGAGCCGGCCGAGCGCGCGCTGATCGAGCAGCTGCTCGCGTTCCCCGCCGAGCTCGCCGAGGCGGGCGCGCGCCGCGCGCCGCACCGCCTGCTCGCCTACGTGCTCGCGCTGGCGCAGACCTTCACCTCCTTCTACCGCGACTGCCAGGTCCTCGGCGTCGAGCAGCAAGCCGTGCAGGCGCGGCGCCTGGCCGCCTGCGTCGCCGCCAAGCGCACGATCGCGAGCTGCCTGTCGCTGCTCGGCGTGAGCGCGCCGGAGGCGATGTAGGGGCCGCGCCGGGCGCCAGCGCGCGCGGCTCAGTCGAAGCGCGCCAGGTCGGACTCCAGCCGCGCAGCGTCCTCGGGCGCCAGCGGCCGTGTCGCCGGCGCGCCGCCGCCGGCGCCGGCGCGCGCGCGCCCGCGCCGGCGCCAGCCCGGCAGCAGCGCCAGCACGGTCGCGACCAGGCCGAGCACCACCGCGGCCGGCACCAGGTACGCCGCCAGGTCGAAGCCGTGCGCGCTCGGCAGCGCCAGCACCGTGGGCCCGTACTGCGCCACCAGCGAGCGCTTCACTTCCGCTTCGTCCTCGCCCCGGTCGATCAGGCCCTGGATGTACGCGCGCTCCAGGTTGGCCTGCGGCGACTCCGCCACCTGCAAGGGGATCTTGCAGGTCACGCACATCACCTGCCGTTCGATCGCCGGGCGCGAGGTGCGAGCCCGCGCCGGCAGCGGCCGCCCTGCCCCCGCGAGCGCCGCGGGAACGCCGCCGGCCAGCAGCACGCACGCCAGCACCGCGCCGGCCGGCGCCAGCCTCGCGAGCGCCGCGGCGGCCGTGGCGATGGCGCGCAGCGCCCTCACGTGCGCTCCGCCAGCTTCAGCGCTTCGCGCACGAACGGCGTGCCGATCTCCCCGCGCGAGATCGCCACGATCCGCCCGCGGCGGTCGATCAGGAAGCTCTCGGGCACCTGACGGGTGCCGTAGGAGCGCGCGAATTCGCCGGTCGCGTCGCGCAGCGAGGGGTAGGTGATGTGGAAGCGGCGCACGAACGCCTCGGAGTCGGGCGAGGCGTCCTCGTAGGTCACGCCCAGCACGGTCGCGTCGTGGCGCTCGAGCTGCGGCTGCGCGCGCTCCAGCAGCGGCGCCTCCGCCTGGCACGGTTCGCACCACGACGCCCAGAAGTTCAGCAGCACCACCTTGCCGTGCAGCGACGCCAGCGAGCGCCGCGCCGCGGCGCCCAGCACCGGCAGCTCGCGCCCGGACGCGGGCGCCACCGGCTGCTGGCCGCGCGCCAGCAGCTCGTCGAGCGTGCGGTTGGCCGACTGCGCCGACACCCCGTAAACCAGCAGGCCGACCACGCACGCGCCCGCCAGCGTGGCGATGATCGGCAGGATGCGCCTTCTCACGAGCCCCAAGGTTAGACGCGGCGCCGCCCGCAAGCGGCGAACGGGCCTCGAACCCGCGACCTCAAGCTTGGGAAGCTTGCGCTCTACCAACTGAGCTATCGCCGCGCAACGCCCCAGATCTTAGGGGCTGGACGGCGCTCCGCGGGCCACCGTGGCGCGTCCGCGCCGGCGCACCCGCCGGCGCGCCCGGAGCAAGGCGCGCCCGGGCAGGCGCCTTCCCGTCGGCGTGCTCGGGCCGGCGCCTGGCCGCCGGCGCGCCCGGGCCGGCGCGTCCGCCGGCGCACGACGAGGACCCGGCTCGACTAGCTCCGGGTCCTCACCGCATGCACGCGAGGGCACTGCCACCTACTCAGGGAAAACCTCGCGCCATGTTCTCGCCGGCTCCGGCCCGATGCCCCTGTTCGGCTACCAACCACGACGGAGCGCCGAGCCGGTCGGGCACGGCCAAACCTAGGGCAGGCGCAGACGAATGTCAGCGGGTGTCTATGACTCGGCCAGCACGCGCCCGGACTCGGCCAGCGCGCGCTCGGACTCCAGCGCTCGCTCGGGCGTCCACTCGCGCAGGAAGCGGGCGGTGTCGTCGGCGGGGAGCGGGCGCGCGAACAGGAAGCCCTGACCGCTGTCGCAGCGCTCGCCGCGGAGCAGGCTCAGCTCGTGCGCCTGCTCGATGCCCTCCGCGAAGGTCTCGATCGCGAGTGCCTTGCCGAGCGCAACCAGCGTGCGGATGATCGTCTCGCCCTCGTGGTTGTGCGTCATCTGCGTGATGAACGAGCGATCGATCTTGAGCGCGTCGACGCACAGCCGCTGCAGGTGCGCCATCGAGGAGTAGCCGGTGCCGAAGTCGTCGATCGCGATCCGCACGCCCAGCAGCTTGATCGCGCCGAGGCGCTCCTGCGCGCGCTCGAGGTCGCGCATCAGCGCCGTCTCGGTGATCTCGATCGTGAGCGCGCCGGCGTCGAGGCCGCTCTCGGCCAGCGCGCTCTCGACGTCGCCCACCAGCGTGCCCTCGTCGAGCTGCCGCGCCGACACGTTGACCGCGACGCCGATCGCGAAGCCCTGCTCGCGCCAGCGCACGCACTGGCGGCAGGCCTCCTGCATAACCCAGCGGCCCACCTCCACGATCAGCCCGGTGTCCTCCAGCAGCGGCACGAAGTCGTTCGGTGCCACCACGCCGCGGCTGGGGCTGTTCCAGCGAATCAGCGCCTCCATCCCGGTGGGGCGCATCTCGTGCAGGTTGAAGGTGGGCTGGTAGACGAGGAAGAACTCCTCGCCGTCGAGCGCGGCGCGCAGGTCCATCTCCAGTTCCATGCGCGTCTGCACCGCGGTCTGCATGCCCGACTGGAACACCACGTAGCGGTGGCGTCCGTCCCACTTGGCCTGGTACATCGCCACGTCCGCGTCGCGCAGCAGTTCGTCGGCGGACTCGCGCTCGCCGGCTGCGATGCCGATGCTGGCGGTCACCTTCAGCGCGCTCTGCGCGAAGCCGTCGATCCGGAACGGCTGGTCGAGCGCTTCCAGCACGCGCTGGGCGATCAGCTCGGGGCCGCAGGCGAACGACAGCTCGCTGGCGATCACGACGAACTCGTCGCCGCCGAGGCGGCCCACCGCGTCGCTCTCGCGCACCGCCGCGGTGAGCCTCGCGGCCACCGCGCGCAGCAGCTCGTCGCCGGCGGCGTGCCCCAGCGAGTCGTTGATCGCCTTGAAGTTGTCGAGGTCGACGAACAGGGCGGCGAGCGGCGCTTGGTTGCGCCGCGTGCGCACCATCAGCTGCTCCACGCGGTCGAGGATCAGCGTGCGGTTGGGCAAGCCGGTGAGCGTGTCGTGGGTGGCGAGGAAGGCGAGCTCCCGCTGGCGGTGCGCGAGCTCGCGGTCGGCGCTCTGGCGCTCGGACTCGAAGGACTCGCACATTCGCACCAGCGTCACGTTGAGGCTGCGCTGCAGCATCGCCAGCGCCTGCTCGAGCACCGCCCGCTCCAGCGCCAGCTCGCCGGCGCAGGCGTGCACCACCTCGCGCGTGGCGTCGCACCAGCGCAGGCAGCGCTTGGTCACCTCGTTGAGCGGCGCCGCGCGCTGGGAGGCGAGCTGGCCGAAGATCTGGAAGGCCTCGCGGCCGACCTCGCGCGCGGCCTGCGGCCCCTCGCCCGACATCCAGCGCGCCACCGCCTCCGTGGAGACCGCGCCCACCCGCGCGAAGCGCTCCTCCACGCCCTCGTCCAACTGGCAGTCCGACTCGCGCGTGCGGCGCATCATCGCCGCCACCACCTCGTCCGTGCGCGCCAGCAGCTCGCGCCCGAGCCGGCCGAGCTCGCCGGTCTGCTCGATTGTGTTGGCCCCCGACATCAGTCGAGCGGATCGGCAGCGCAGGCCCGCGTCTTTATCGGTTGGCAGGGCGGCCGCTTGCGTCTGCAACAGCCAACGGCTGCGCCGAGGCCACCCGCCGCAGCGCCTCCACCACCCGCGGGTCGAACTGCGTGCCCGCGTGCGCGACCAGCTCGCCGAGCGCCTGCGCCACCGGTATCGAGCGCCGGTAGGGGCGGTCGGTGGTCATCGCGTTGTACGCGTCGCAGCAGGAGATGATGCGCGCCTCGAGCGGGATCTGCTCGCCGGCGAGGCCGTCCGGGTAGCCGGCGCCGTCCCAGCGCTCGTGATGGCAGCGCACCACCCTGCCCACGCTGCCCATGAAGCCGCCCACGCGATCCAGCATGCGCTGGCCCTCCACCGTGTGCGTCTTGATGATCTCCCACTCGCGCGGGTCGAGCTTGCCGGGCTTGTTCACGATCTCCTTCGGCACCGCGATCTTGCCGATGTCGTGCAGCAGCGCGCCGAACTCCACCAGCCGCTGGCGCTCGAGGTCGAGCGAGAGCTCGCGCGCGACGTCCAGCGCGAGCGCCACCACGTCCTTGCAGTGCTCGCCGGTGTAGGTGTCATCGGCCTCGACCACGTCGCCGAGCAGCAGCGCGGTGCCGCGGTAGGCGTCGTTCAGCTCCACCAGCTGCTCCAGGCGCGCGCGGCGCTCTTTGGAGAACCATCGCAGCACGCCGAACAGCGGCAGGATCAACAGCATCGCCCAGCCGCGTCCCATGCTGGCGATCGCCACGCACAGGCCGAGCGGCGTAAGCGCCACGTCGATCAGGTACACCACGCGCCCCTCCGCCGCCAGCTCGGCGGCGCTCACACCGCCGCACAGGCGTTCGCGCGCCGCCGCCGCGCAGAAGTCGCAGGCGAGCTGGGCGGCCAGCGCGAGCACGAGCACGCCCCAGCGTCCGTCGGGGCGGTGGTCGTGCGCCAGCACCAGCACGAGCGCCGGGCCGAGCGCGAACCAGCTGTTGCCGAGCGCCGTCAGCAGGCGGCTGGGGGGCACGCGCCCGGCCAGCACCGCCGGCGCCAGCGCCAGCGCCAGCGCCAGCGCCACCAGCAGCGGCACCAGCGACGCGGGCAGCACGAACAGCATCGGCACGAACAGCGCCTGCATGGGCACCGTGAAGCCGGCGCCCACGTCGATGCGCACCTCGCCGGTGGCGGCCACGGCCACCACGTACAGCGCCGCCACCGGCAGCGACGGCGAGCCGGGGGCCGCGAGCAGCGCCAAAGCGCCGGCGGCCAGCACGAAGGCGACGCCCACGATCAGCTCCGCGCGCAGCTCGGAGTCGACCACGCGCCGGCCGCGGCCCTCGAAGGCCGCGCGCAGGCGCTCTGATTCGGTGAAGGCGTGTGCGGACATGCGCTGTCAGGAGCCATATCGTCCGCCGCGACGCGCAGACACAAGCCTTGGATGGCGACTATCGTCGTATTTGCAGCCAGATTCTTAGGGTTGGAACTTGATGCGGCCTTCGTCGCGGCGCGCTCGAACAAGCGTCCGCTGCGCTTGCCGGCGGCGGCTGCGGCGTGCAAGCTGCGGGCACCGAACAACGGACTGACAAGGGCAAACCCGTCGCGAGGCGGGGACGCAAAGCCAGAGGTCTCGCAGGCGAGACGGCTCGGCCGCCAGCACAAAGCATGGAGGCCCACGTGTTCCCGCACCCCGCACACCGCACATCGCTCAGGTCACGCCTCGCTCTCCGGCGCGCCCGGCTCGCTTCCCGGCGCACGCTGTTCCCCGCGGCGGCGGCGCTCGCGAGCACGCTCGCCGCCGTCCTCACCGCGGCGCCACCGGCGCAGGCCGCGCTCATCAACACCGACGCGTGCAGCGAAGCGGCGCTGTCACAGCCGTTCGCGCAGTGGGGCGACGACAGCTCGTACGAGCTCGTCGCCGGCGGCGACTTCGAGGGCTCGCTCGCCGGCTGGAGCCTCAGCGGCGGCGCGCAGCGCGTAGCCGGCAGCGAGCCGTACGGCGCCACGGGCGCGGTCGGCGCCTACTCGCTCGAACTGCCGCAGGGCGCGTCCGCCGAGTCCCCGTTCACGTGCGTCGACGCCGCCTATCCCACCTTCCGCTTCTTCGCGCGCAACTCCGGGCTGCTCTCGACGGTGGTGGTGCAGGTCGTCTACAAGACGCCGTTGGGCACCCTCGCGCTGCCGCTGGGCGCGGCCGCTTTGAGCGCCGCCTGGCAGCCCACGCTGCCGATGCTCACCGGCTCGGTCGTCACCGGCCTGCTCTCCGGCGGCACCACACAGGCCGCGCTGCGCTTCACCGCGCTGACCGGCAGCTCGCGCATCGACGACGTGTTCGTCGACCCGCGCATGAAGTAGGCGGGCGCGCGGCGCGCTCAGGCCGTGTATTCCGCCGGCGCCGGCGGGTCTGCGCGCGTGTCGGCGAGCAGTTCCAGCAGCTGCTGGCCGCTGGTGCCGCCGAGCACGCGCAGGCGGTGCAGGCGATAGGGGTCGTCGCTCGGGTGGGCCCACCCGGGGACGACCGTGGTCGACCCCACGAAGCCGGCGGCCCTGACCGCCGCCACCACCGTGGCGTCGTACTGGCCGGACGGGTAGCAGAACCAGTTGACGGGCACGTGATAGCGGCGTCGCAGCGTCTGCCGCGCGCTGGCCACCTGGTAGCGCAGCTGTTCGGCGTCGAGCGTGATCAGCGCGGCGTGGCTGACGCCCTGCGTGTCGAGCTCCCAGCCTGCCTGCAGCAGGCCCTTGATCTGCCCGGGTCCGAGCCCGCCCTGCGACGGCGGCAGGCCCGTCAGCTGCAGGTTCTCGTCGCCCACCCAGCCGAGGCGGCGCAGCACCGGCAGCGCCTGCGTGAACTGCGAGTTGTAGCCGTTGTCGAAGCTCAGCACGATCGGTTTGCCCGGCCCCAGCGGCACGCCGTGGCGCCAGTACGCCTGCACCTGGTTGAGCGTCACCGCGTGCCAGCCGCCGCGCGCGAGCGCCCGCATCTGTTCGGCGAACTCGGCCGGTTCCACGTACAGCCCCGGGAACGGGGCGCCCGGCGGCGGCGCGGCGATCACGTGGTACATGAGGATCGGCACCGCGTCCGTTCCGGGCCGGCCGGTGGCCGCCGGCGCGGGCGCCCTCGCGTGCCGGGACGATCGCTCGCGCGCGCTGCGGCGGCGCTGCCCGCCTGCGGCCCGCGCAGGTAGGTGCGCCGAGCCCGCGTGCGGGCTCGAGCCCGCGCCCGCCAGCGCCACCGCCGCCGTGGCGCCCGCAGCGGCCAGCACCAGCGCGCCGCCGGCCACGCGCCGGCGCCGGCGGATCGCTCGGCGGCGCTGCTCGCGCCGCGCGCGCCGCGCTTGCACGTCCATCAGCGTCTCGAGGCGAGCCTGGGCATGGCGGGGCGCAGCAACGATAGCCGAACGGCTATTCGGCTTCGGGCCCGATCTGCTCGATGAACGCGCTCAGCGCGGCCACGTCCTCGGGGTGGCGCGCGAGGTGCAGGCGCGCGAGCGCGGCGAGCATCGGCCCCGGGTCATAGCCGCGGATCTCCGCGGCGCGGGGGCGCAGCAGGCCTTCACGCAGGAAGCGTTCGTCGACCAGCACGTGGCGCCCGTCGACGAGCGTGACGCGGTGCCCCGCGAAGCTCTGGAAGCTCGGCGCCACGCCGGCCGCGGCGTGCAGGTGGCAGCTGGAGCAGCCGTCGGTGACGATCAGGCGGGCTCCGCGTTCGACGCGCTGCTCCTGCGGCGTGAACGGTTCGGTGACGTAGCCGGGCACGCTCGCGCCGCGGTGCGAGCCGCCGCCCCCGCAGCCGCACAGCGCCGACGCGAACGCGAGCGTCGCGAGCAGCGCGAGACGACGGGCGCGGGGCGGCCGAGCGCCCGATAGGAGAGAATCACCGATATGCACGTGACCGCCAAGGCAGACTACGCCGTGCGCGCCGTCGTCGAGCTTGCCGGCTCGGCGCAGGGCGCCCCCCGCAAGGTCGACGAAGTGGCGCAGGCCCAGGGCATCCCCGTGTCCTTCCTCGAGAACATCCTCACGCAGCTTCGCTCCTCGGGAATAGTGCGCAGCCAGCGCGGTCCCGAGGGTGGCTATTGGCTGGCGCAGCCCGCCGAGGAGGTGAACCTCGCGCAGATCATCCGCGCGGTGGAGGGGCCGCTGGTGGGCGTGCGCGGCCAGCGCCCTGAGGAGGTGGAATACGCGGGCTCCGCGGAAAGCCTCAAGCACGTGTGGGTGGCGCTGCGCGCCAACCTGCGCAGCGTGCTCGAGAACGTCACGGTGGCCGACGTGGCGGCCGGCAAGCTGCCGGCGGAGATCCTGGCGCTGACCCGGCACGAGGAAGCCTGGCAGACGCGCTGAGCGACGCCGCCACGGAGCCTCCCACGGCGGCGCGCGTTGACCAAGTCGCACCGAGTGTTCCCGACCTGGACAAATCTCGATTTCGTGTAAACTAGGGGGCGCCGTCGCGCTCGCCTCCGACAGCGCGCCCTCGACATGGGTCGAATACGCTGTCGACGGTCGCGATCGGTGACCTTCGAAGGGCATGAGCCGGGTGACGCCCACGCCGTCTTCATGCTCGCTCCCCACCCGCGCCCCCAACGCAAAAGGAGACTTGCACCGATGCCCCCGACCACAACCGCGTCGTCCTCGTCGAGCGCCGTCGCCACCGACGCCGCGGAGGCCGCCGTCGAGGCGATCGCCGGCGCGGCCAAGCAGGACGCGGCCTTCTCGCTGGCGCTCAACCAGGACCAGAAGGACATCCGCGAGTGGGTGCACGGCTTCGCCGCGGACGTGATGCGCCCGGCGGCGCACGAGTGGGACGAGAAGGAGCAGACGCCGTGGCCGATCATCCAGGAGGCCGCCAAGATCGGGTTGTACGGCTTCGAAGGGCTCGCCCAGTTCTTCGCCGATCCCACCGGCCTGACGCTGCCGATCGTCAACGAGGAGCTGTTCTGGGGCGACGCGGGCATCGGCATGTCGATCATGGGCACCGCGCTGGCGGTCGCGGCGATCTTCGGCCAAGGCTCGGGCGAGCAGATCGGCGAATGGATCCCCCGCTGCTTCGGCAGCGCCGACGAGGTCAAGGTCGCCGCCTTCTGCGCCTCCGAGCCCAACGCCGGCTCGGACGTGTCGGGCGTGCGCACCACCGCCAAGTTCGACGAGGCGGCCGGCGAGTGGGTGCTCAACGGCCAGAAGGCGTGGGCCACCAACGGCGGCATCGCCGACGTGCACGTGGTGATCGCGACCGTCGACCCCGAGCTCGGCGCGCGCGGCCACGCGGCGTTCGTGGTGCCGATGAGCGAAGCGAAGGGGATCTCGCAGGGCTCGAAGGTGTCCAAGCACGGCCTGCGCGCCTCGCACACCGCTGACGTCTTCCTGGACGATTGCCGCGTTCCCGCGGGGCACGTGCTGGGCGGCAAGGAGAAGCTCGACGAGCGCCTGGCGCGTGTGCGCGAGGGAAAGCGCGGCAACTCCCAGGCCGCGATGCAGACGTTCGAGTCCTCGCGCCCGACGGTCGGCGCGCAGGCGCTGGGGATCGCGCGCGCCGCCTACGAGTACGCGCTCGAGTACGCCAAGGAGCGCGAGCAGTTCTCGCGCAAGATCATCGAGAACCAGGCCGTCGCCTTCACGCTCGCGCGCATGAAGCTCGAGGTCGACGCGGCGCGCCTGCTGGTGTGGCGCGCGTCGTGGATGGGCCGCAACCAGGTCCCCTTCGAGAACGCCGAGGGGTCGATGTCCAAGCTCAAGGCCGGGGAGGTCGCCGTGTGGGTGACCGAGCGCGCGATCCAGATCCTCGGCGGCAACGGCTACACGCGCGAGTTCCCGGTTGAGCGCTGGCACCGCGACGCCAAGATCTACGACATCTTCGAGGGCACCGCGGAGATCCAGCAGCTCGTGATCTCGCGCGCGATCTCGGGCAT
>Ga0335075_10013567_pt1:0-2500 | contig 12267 bp, 7 predicted proteins | sample Lox_Sample_24_FD_206723 | JGI IMG/M metagenome (GOLD analysis project Ga0335075, IMG submission 206723) | Soil microbial communities from Loxahatchee National Wildlife Refuge, Florida, United States - Lox_Sample_2.4 | ecosystem: Environmental > Terrestrial > Soil > Wetlands | place: USA... | reverse complement strand
AAACCTGCAAAAGAGCCAGGCCAGTTTCCCTTCCCAAGCGGGCACATCCTGCAAGGCAGGCGCATCAACCGCTCGGACCCAGGACGGCCAGCCGTCCCCAAGCGGGGTTTGGCGGGCAAAGTGGCGAGGCGACCGGGCGGAGTCTACGCCGGTCTCCCGGCGGTCCCAGCACCCAAAAGGTTCGCTTCGTCCCATACGCCCGTCGGGCATCGGCCCTCACGGCAGCAGGGCTCGCAAAGACAGAAGGGGTAGGGGAAGGGCCCCGCAGGATTTGCAGCTCAGGCCCGTCTCACACTTTCGTGGAGTCAAAGGCCCAAACGCGCAACTCGACCACAAAGCCAACAACCAGTCACTTCCATCTCCCCAAGCCCCACTTTGCCCCCAGACCAGACACCCTAGGATTGCTTGCACCTTGTGAGTGCTCACCCTCCATGTAGTAGGAAAGGGCCACTTTTACCAGCATGTGGCCTAAAATGTCCCAGGAGGGTGAAACGCGAGACCACTAATTCGCGTTTTTTCCGTTTTAAGGGGACTTTGCCAAATTTTTGGTGGTCAACACCACATGAAAGCAACAGTAGGGGGTTAATTGGCAGGCGACAGTCCAAGAGTAGTCTGAATCGAGTTGCGTTGGAGCGCAAGGCCCTCAACGCGCCGCAAAGCGCACTCAAGGATGACCCGTTCCGTTCCGTTCCGCAGCTTGCGATCGTCGCGCAGCGTCGGCAAACAGAGTCACCCGATCCCCCACGGCGTTTTCCCAAAACCCTCGTCGCCTGCCCTCCCCCTTGGTCTTTGGGCGTATTGGCGAACGGGGGGTTGCGTTTCTGGTGCGCCGTTGGGCGATGCTTGTCGCCCGGTCCAGCTAGAACCGATCTCGAGGGGGGGAATAAAACGCTCAGACCTTAACCCGCTCGTGAGAGTGAGAAAGCAACGGCATCGCTGCCGTGCTTCCGCCTGGGACGAGCGACGCGGCCTTTGGACTGTCGCGTGGTTCGGAGGGGGTCCCCTCTGAACAAAAAAAAAAAAAAACAAAAGGGGGGAAAAAATGAGGGCAGGGTACAAGGGGCAAGGGCCCTTGCAAAGAAAAGAAAAGAAAAAAAACCACAGCACCCAGGATTCCCATGTGGTCCCCCACCATGGTACTAACTGGGCGGCACTCCGGTTAACTGCGCAGATCGGACGGGATGCGGTGCTTTCGGAGTCCTATGGCCGTGGATGCTGGGGTGCAAGCCCACGGCCCAAGTCCCCCTCCACCCGCCAGCGCGGCCCCGCCGTCGTCGTGCAGGCCCTAGAACCCTGGACAAAAACAAAACAAACCGGGCGTCAGTAAAGCAGAACAAGCGGAACAAGAAAAAGAAAAGCCCCTCAGACATCCACGGAAGGAACCTCGGGCTCGCACCGCACATGCCCCCACCGCCCAGAGGCCGTGCCCGCAGGGGGCAGCCCGCCAAGTCCCCACCCTTTGTGGGTTCGCGGGGCGGAGACGAGGGGGATTGCCGTGAGTGCGACGTGGGGGAGCGGACCTCTCTCGAGGCGTGCTAGAGTCGAAACTGCGAATTGAAGGCGAAACTTGCATCATTGGGGGAAACGCAGAGTGGAAAGAAAAGGGGAGAAGGGTAATCACCTCTTATTTTGAGAACAGCTGCAAAAGGGTAAGGTCGTCAGCAAAACCGAGCAAAGGCGGAGCGAAAGGAAGGGGTCAGACAAACGGCACTGGCAAGCGCCTTGCGCGTCCAAAGACGCTGGTCTGCTGCGAACAGACCGCCTCTACGTCTCGACATGGTCGTGTAAGACGGGGAGAGAAAAGTTGGTCATCCTGAAGTTGGGGTTGGAAGGCAAGAAAAGAGAACTTACCGTTGTAAAACCTTCCCGGCGCGAGCGTCTCTGGCGGGCTGCCGCCCGCACCCTCCCAGCTCAGAGGCAAATTGGGCCTGCCCTAAAGCAGGACCCAGATGAAATAAGAAAGGAGTTCAACCTTTTGAAAGGTCAAACAAATCTTTGGAACAAGGGCTTAACCTCAGCGGATCGTAGCAACAAGGCTACTCTACCGCTTACAGTACCCCGTCCCCATTCAAGTCGTCTGCAAAGGATCCATCCCCGCGCATGCAACAATTGCGATTCGCGGCCGAGCCGACAGGGCCTTTCCGCCCCACCGACCGTGGCCGCCCAATGTGGTACACGAGCAAATGCTCTATCTCAACACGTCTTTGATGTGCGGGACATTCGTCGTCGCTTCCGGCACGGATTCTGGCTTAGAGGCGTTCAGCCATAATCCAGCAGATGATAGCTTCGCGCCATTGCCCGATCGGACAGGCGCAAATACCAAATATCTGAATGAATTGTTCCTCTCGTACTAAATTCAATTACCGTTGCGACGACACTCCATCAGTAGGGTAAAACTAACCTGTCTCACGACGGTCTAAACCCAGCTCACGTTCCCTATTAGTGGGTGAACAATCCAACGCTTACCGAATTCTGCTTCGGTATGATAGGAAGAGCCGAC
>Ga0335075_10013566_pt1 | contig 12268 bp, 13 predicted proteins | sample Lox_Sample_24_FD_206723 | JGI IMG/M metagenome (GOLD analysis project Ga0335075, IMG submission 206723) | Soil microbial communities from Loxahatchee National Wildlife Refuge, Florida, United States - Lox_Sample_2.4 | ecosystem: Environmental > Terrestrial > Soil > Wetlands | place: USA... | reverse complement strand
ATCTGTCGGTCGAGCTTGCGCGCGGCATCTGTTCACCTATCGGTCAACAGATGCCGAGTGAACTCTCGGCAATTTTCGAGAACTATAGCGTCGTCTAGTGGCTCCGAGTGAGTATTGATTTACCCATACGGCCAGTATTTAGGGAACTCTCGGTGCGACGCGGCAATGCTCAGCTTCGCATCAGCCGGTGGCACATCAGCTGGCGACATCCACACGCCGGTGATCGCATGAAATCTCGAGGGCCCGCCGTCACGCGCGGCCCGTTCGATGGCTGCGAGATTTCGCTCTAGGCACGCTAAAATCTTAGTCATCCAGACTTAGATCTGCAAGCTAGAGATTGGAAGAATTTGAGAACCAGAACGAGAACGTGCGCCTGTGCGACCTCTGTGGTGTGCGTCCGGCGGCCGTGGACGTGATGTTCGTGGCCGGCGGGGAGCGGCGCCACGGTGGTCTGTGCGAGCAGTGCGCGCGCGATGCGATGCTTCAGCAGCAGACGGGCGGCGGCCCGTTCGGCGCGGCCCCAATGGGCGGCGCCCCGGGCGTGCGCCAGCGCCAGCCGACCCAGCAGCGCTCGCAGACCCCTGCGCTCGACCAGTTCGGCCGTGACCTGACCGCGGAAGCGCGGGAGGGTCGGATCGACCCGGTGATCGGGCGCGAGCTCGAGATCGAGCAGGTGGTCGAGGCGCTCAGCCGCCGGCGCAAGAACAACGCAGCGCTGATCGGCGAAGCCGGCGTGGGCAAGACAGCGATCGCGGAGGGCCTGGCCCTGCGGATCGCCCAGCAGGATGTTCCGGAGCCGCTCCGAACCGTCCGTGTGGTCGCTCTCGACCTCGGCGGGATGGTCGCCGGCACGCAGTTCCGGGGCGCGTTCGAGCAGCGGCTGAAGGCCCTTCTTGAGGAGGTGGCCAAGTCAAACGGCCAGGTCATCCTGTTCGTCGACGAGCTGCACACGGTGCTTGGCGCCGGCGCGGCCGAGGGCGCGATGGATGCGGCCAACATGCTCAAGCCGATGCTGGCCCGCGGCGAGCTGCGCATGATCGGCGCGACGACGCTGGCCGAGTACCGCAAGATCGAGCGTGACGCGGCCCTGGCCCGGCGCTTCACGCCGGTGATGGTCGAGGAGCCCTCGGTCCCGGACACGATCGCGATCCTGCAGGGCCTCAAGTCCTCCTACGAGGAGCACCACCGGGTGCAGATCGCCGACGAGGCGATCGAGGCGGCGGCCCGGCTGTCGGATCGCTACATCAGCGAGTACCGGCTGCCCGACAAGGCAATCGACCTGGTCGACCAGGCCGCGGCTCGTCTGCGGCTGCGCAACTACGACTCGGACTACGAGCGGTTGCGCTCTGAGGTCAAGCGGCTGCGGGCCGAGAAGCAGGCCGCGGTCGACGCCGAGGCCTACGAGGACGCGGCCGAGATCAAGCAGCGGATCGACGAGCTCGAGGGCCGGCTTGCCGAGCAGACCAGCTCCGGCGAGGCGCGGACGCTCGTCCGTGAGCAGGAGATCGCCGACGTCGTGGCCGCGCGGACCGGGATACCGGTCGGCCAGCTCGTGGCGAACGAGCTGGAGCGGCTCGGCACGCTCGAGGACGACCTGCACCTCCGGGTGATCGGGCAGCACGAAGCGGTCCGCGCCGTCGCCGAGACGGTGCGTCACGCGCGCGCCGGACTGGCCGAGCCGGGGCGGCCGCTGGGCAGCTTCCTGTTCATGGGCCCGACCGGGGTCGGCAAGACCGAGCTCGTCAAGGCGCTCGCCGAGCGTCTGTTCGCGACCGAGCGCTCGCTCGTTCGGATCGACATGTCCGAGTACCGCGAGCCGCACACGGTGGCGCGGCTGATCGGTTCGCCGCCGGGCTACGTCGGCTACGGCGACGGCGGCCAGTTGACCGAGCCGGTGAGGCGCCGGCCGTATTCGGTGATCCTGCTCGACGAGATCGAGAAGGCTCACCCCGAGGTCTGGAACGTCCTGCTTCAGGTGCTCGATGACGGCCGCCTGACCGACGGCGAAGGCCGCACGGTCGACTTCACCAACACGGTCGTGGTCATGACCTCGAACCTGGGCGCTGGGCAGGCCAAGCGGCCGATCGGCTTCACCAGCGGCGGTAGCGCGGCCGAGCCGGCCTCCGACCGGATCCTGGCGGCAGCCAAGCGTGCCTTCCTGCCGGAGTTCCTCAATCGGATCGACGAGATCGTGGTGTTCGAGGCGCTCAGCGAGGCGCAGGTCGGCCAGATCGGCGAGCTGCTGTGCGCCCGGATCGCCGAGCGGCTGCGCGAGGAGCGCGGCATCGAGCTCGAGGTCGACCCCGCCCTGGTGAAGCGCCTGGCGCGCGAGGGCTTCGATCCAGAGTTCGGCGCGCGGCCGCTCAAGCGGCATCTGCGCCGCACGCTCGAGAAGGAGCTCACCCGCGCGATCCTCGACGGACGGATCGGCGATGGCGCTCGGGTCAAGGCCCGGGATGCCGACGGTGAGGCCATCGAGCTGTTCGTGCCGCATCCAGTAGCTGCTTGACGAGGTCGGTGAGGGCGCTCGCCTGACGGCGGGCGCCCCCTTTTTCCGCCGCGATCGAGACGTATGAGCCCTGACGGATAGGCTGCGCGGCGTGGACGTGTTCGACGTCGTGGTCATCGGGGGTGGGTCGGCCGGCGAGAACGCTGCGCAGTACGCGATCCAGGGCAGCGACCGGACCGCGATCATCGTCGAGGCCGAGCTCGTCGGCGGCGAGTGCTCCTACTGGGCGTGCATGCCGAGCAAGGCGCTCCTGCGCCCGGTCGAGGTCCTGGACTGCGCCCGCGCGCTGCCCGGCGTCGCGCAGGCGATCACGGGACGCCTCGACGTTGCCGCCGTCCAGGAGCGGCGCGACACGTTCACCCACCACCACGACGACTCGGGACAGATCAAGTGGGCCAACGACGCCGGCATCGAGGTGGCGCGGGGACGCGGCCGCCTAGTCGACGAGAAGACGGTCGAAGTGACCGAGGCCGACGGTGCCGTCGGCACGCTGAAGGCCCGCGAGGCGGTCGTGATCGCCACCGGTTCCCGCGCCTCGATCCCGCCAGTGGACGGCCTGCGCGAGGCGGATCCGTGGACTTCGCGCGACGTCACCAACCTGCGCGAGGTGCCAGACCGGGTCGCGGTCATCGGTGGCGGCGTGGTCGCCTGCGAGGCGACCACATGGCTGACCGGACTGGGCGCGGCCGCGGTGACCGTGATCGAGACCGAGGACCGGCTTCTCGCGCACCTGGAGCCGTTCGCGGGCGAGCTGATGGCCGAGCGATTCGCCCAGCTGGGAGTCAGCGTCGTGCTCGGCACGCCGGTGGAGTCGGTCCGCCGCCCGGCCGTCGAGAACCGCGGGGTCGGCATGATCCACGGAGGCCCTGCGACGCTCAGCGCCGGCGGGTCGAGCTTCGAGGTGGACGAGATCGTCGTCGCGGCCGGCCGGAGCGCCGCGTCGGCCGAGCTCGGACTCGAACGCGTAGGAATCGACATCAGTCAATCCCACGGCTACCTCCAGACCGACGACCACATGACCGTGATCGGCGGGGGCGAGTGGCTCTACGCGGTCGGCGACGCGACCGGGCGAGCCCTGCTCACCCATATGGGCAAGTATCAGGGCCGGATCGCCGGTGACGTGATCGCGGCGCGCGCCGAGGGCCGCGCGCTCGACGGGAGCCGCTACCGCGATGTGGCCGACCACGACATGGTGCCCGCCGTCGTCTTTGCCGACCCCCAGGTCGCCTCGGTCGGCCTCACCGAGTCCCAGGCCCGGGATAAGGGGATCGACGTTCAGGCGCTCGAGTACGACCTGGCCAACGTGGCCGGCGCGAGCCTCCTGCGCGACGACTACATCGGCCGCGCCAAGCTCGTCGTCGACCGCGCGACCGACACGCTGGTGGGCGCCACCTTTGTCGGCCCCGAGGTGGCCGAGCTACTTCACGCTGCCACGACGGCGATCGTCGGCAAGGTACCGCTCGAGACCCTCTGGCACGCGGTGCCGTCTTACCCGACGGTCAGCGAGATCTGGCTGCGACTGCTCGAGTCGCGCTAAGCAACAAGCGACAGGTCGGGGCCTCCGTAGGCGACAGTCCTGTCGCGTCCCCCACGCTTGGCGGCGTACAGCGCGTGGTCGACGCGCTCGAGCATGGACTCGACGCCGAGCGGGGAGGTGGTGGCGGTAATTCCCGCGCTTACCCGCACCTGGGGCAGATTGGCGTCCTCGGTGCTCGCCAAGGCACGGCGAACGCGCTCGGCGAACGCCTCGGCGCCAGCCTCGTCGCATGCCGGCATGAGTACGGCGAACTCCTCGCCCCCGAGCCGTGCGGCGATGTCGATCTGCCGCGACTCGCCGGCCAGAACTCGGGCCATGTGGACGAGTACGCGATCGCCGACGACGTGTCCCCACTGATCGTTGATCGCCTTGAAGTGGTCGATGTCGAACGTGGCCAGAGCGACCGAGTGCCCGTCGCGCGAGGCGTGAGCGAGCTCGCGGGCGGCGTGCTCGTCGAACCCGCGTCGGTTGAGCAGGCGGGTCAGCGGATCGGTTCGCGCCTCCTCGGCGAGCCGCTCGAGGAGCAGCTCGTTGCGGCTCTCGAGCACGAGGACCACGAGCGCCACGCCGCTAACCGAAACCATCACGTCGAGCCAGCGCCCGGGATAGGCGTCGGCCGTCGGCAGCGCGAGCAGCGTGCACGCGTGTCCCACGGCCACGCAGGCAACGATTGCCATCGCCCCGCGCCGACCGAAGAAGAAGGTGGTCCAGAACACCGGCAGGGCGTACAGGACGGCGCCGTCTCCCGGGCCCGGGCTCGTGGACAGCGCGTAGGCGATGAGGGCCACGCCGAGGGGCCCAAGCACGGCCAGCGCCGCACGGGGCAAGCGCGGACCGATCGCCATCAGCACAAAGAACAACACGAACACGACAACGACGGGCAGCATCGAGAACGGCGGATCCCCGGGGAGGAATCCCTCGATCGCGCCGTCCAACCCGGCGATTCCATAGATCGCCGCGGCCGTGTAGGCCATGATCCGCCGGTTGGAGCGTATGTCGTGAAGCGATGAGACCATCGCGCACGTATCGGCTGCCAGGCGACAGATCTCCAGGGTCTGAAGCCAAGCTCGGCGCACGTCGGCCGAGCCCCGGTTGTACCGGCCGGCGCTCGTCGCGATGGCGGCTCAGTCTGAAGGCAGCGGCGGCGCGAGCAGGAACGTCTCGACAGCCACGTCGCGCTGGGTGTCGATGCCGCTGATCAGCGACAGGGTGGGTCGAGCCAGGACACGCTCGACCGCGCTGCGCATCTCCGCCTCGACCGTGTCGTGGAGCAGCAATCGATGCTCACGCAGCCGCTCGTGCTGCCCGAGCGACACGAGCCGGCGCTCGCTCACCGTCATCGTGTCCTGAAGGACCACGACCACGACGTCGGTGCCGGCGAACCTGGCCCGGGCATGGGTGGGCCCGCGACCGAATGCCGTCTTATAGAGATGCACCATCGCGTTGGAGATCTCGAGCAGCGGGTTCGCTCCCCCCAGGATCTCCGGCTGCTCACCGGGAATCATCGCCACGGCCAGACCACCGGCGGCGTTTGCGGTGAAGCCCCGCCGGCACGCGCCGGCGGACGGGGCGTCGCGGAGTCGGTTACTCGCCCCGCGGCTCGAGCACGAAGATCTCGAAGGTCCGCGGCGGGTGGAAGACGATCTGGCTGTGGTAGGTAAGTACGGGCCGGTCGAGGAGCTCCGCCACCGCCCCCATCACGGTGTCGCCGACGGTCTCCTGGAAGGCGAGGCGATAGGTCCGCACGAGATCCTCCTTGCCGTCGGCCAGCAGGGTCTCCTCGTTGCGGGTCAGGCCGCCCTCCATGACCACGAACACGTAGTCGTCGAGGATCCACGCCTTGGCCGCGGTGGGCCCGCGGCCGTAGAACTGTTTCTTCATGCCGACCATCGCGTTGGCCAGCGCCGTGCGCACCGAACCCCCCGCTTCGTGCGGCATCCGGCCGCCGCCCGCCTCCACCAGCTCGCGTGCGGCACTCTCGTCGGGGAGGTGGCGTTGGACGTCGGTCATAAGTTGTTCGGACTGCGGGTGTTCGCGGCAATCGGGTCCTCCGGCGGGGCGCGGATGAGCCGTTTCGCAACGCGCCCCATTTCGGAGCGCCGCCACCATGGCTCGGATATCCCGCCCGCCGGCGCTCCCCGTGGTTAGTGCGCGGCCTGCAGTGGCCTCAATGGTAGCCCTCAGCCGCACAGGTCCAGCCGGTAGCGTCCATCGGGTGCGGATCGCGGTGCTCGCCGATATCCACGGGAACCTCCCCGCGCTGCGCGCCGTGCTCGCCGAGCTCGACCGTGAGCCCGTCGACGCGATCGTCGTGGGGGGCGACGTCGTGGGCGGTCCCCTGGTCCGCGAGACGCTCGAGTTGCTCGCCTCCAGGACCGAGCCGCTGCACTGGGTCACGGGCAACTGCGAGCGCGAGACGGTGGCGGTCTACGACGGCGCGCTCGCGTCAGACGATCCGCCCGGCCGCGCCGCGGCGTGGAGCGCCCGCGCCCTCGACGACGGGTGGCGGGCCGAACTGGAGTCATGGCCGCTCAGCCTCACGCTCGACGGCGTGTGCTTCTGCCACGGATCGCCTCGCCGCGACGACGAGATCCTGACTCGGCTGACGCCGCCGGATGCGCTCGCCGAGGCCCTCACCGGCACGCCCGAGCGGCTGATCGTGGGCGGGCACACTCACCAGCAGATGGTTCGCGACGTTTCGGATGGGCAAACCTACGCCAACGCCGGGAGCGTCGGGATGCCCTACGAGGGGCGTCCGGGGGCGTTCTGGATGGTCATCGAGGACGGGATCGCGACGCCTCGCGTAAGCGACTACGACCTGCCCGCTGCCCTGGCCGAATTGCGGCGCGCGGGCTTCCCCGAGTTCGAGGACCAGGTCGTGGAGTCTCTGCTTAGGCCCGCCGATCCTGATTGGGTGGCGGCATTCTTCGAGCACGGCGCCGGCCGGGGCAATCATCCCGGCTCACCCGTTCAAACCTAACCCCTGCTCACTAAACCGAGTCAATCACCGCGATGAATTCCAGCGCAGTAACCGTCACCTCGTTTAGCGGTTACTAACCAAGGGCATCGCCAAGGCTGAGACAGAAAGCCGGTGCGGAGGCAGGGCCGCGCGGCAGCTGTAACCCAAGCTAATGGACGCCTGTCCCCGCGTGCCGGGGGCCTAGTCCGAGCACCGACGCTCGAGTCTCGCTCCTCCAAGGTTTCCGAAAGGCTGGGTCATGTCTTCTTCTCGCTACCGCACTTTGCTCATCGGAGCGCTCTGCTCCCTCATGCTGCTCGCGGCAGCCACCGCGTTCGCCGCAACTGCCTCGAGCTCCTCCTCCTCGAGCTCCGGCACTCTCACACTCTCGGCGAAAGCCAAAAAGTCGCTGGCCAGGCAGCATCTGACGCTGCGGGCGAACAAGCCGGCGACCAGAAAGAAGGCGGCCTACGCCCTCCCGGAGAGCTCCGGGAAATGGAACTTCGTCAAGGCGACGGGGACGCTGAACTTCAAGGGCGTGCTCCGCATCGTCAAGGGCAAGAAATCGAAGCAGATCAAATCCGTCAGCTTCACCCGTCCGGCCAAGGGCAACGGTCAGCTGACAGTGAAACTGGCGGGTAAGAAGGTGAAGCTGTTCACGATCACCGGCCGCCCGAAGGTCAAGACGGCCGCCACGAGCCAGACGCTCAGTGGCATGACGGCCAAGCTGACCAAGGCGGGTGCAAAGCGGCTGAACAAGGTGCTTGGTGGCTCAGCCTTCAAGACCAATCAGAACTTCGGCTCGTTCACGGTCACCGTCCGCAACTCGCCGATCGCCGCTGGGTCGACATCGACCGCTGCGCCCTCCGCGGGTGTGAGCGGGGCGTCGAGCACCGGCGCGGGTGTGGATTTCGCGCCCGCCTTCAGGTCGCTGCTCGATTCCGCTGGCCTCAGCGCGCTGCCGCTCGTCCCGGCCTCCAATGGCCTGCCGGCCCCGCTCGGCACGACCACGATCCCGGGCGCTGACGGCACCGGCGTGACGCTCCCGCTGGCGGGCGGCACGGCATCGGCCGGCTTCTCCGACGGCACCCTGACCGGTACGGTCCCGCTGAGCGGAGGCCTCCAGCTCGACAACGGTCAGGTATCGGCGTCGCTGACCAACCCGACGCTGTCGCTCGGCACGGGCACCGAGGGCTCGAGCCTCAGCTTCTCCGTCAACGGCGGTCCCGAGCTCAAGCTGTTTGACATCGACACGTCTCAGCTCGAGCAGGCTGCGCTGCCGAACGGGACGCTCGACCTGAGCGGGCTGCTCGCCACGCTGTCAAGCGAGGGCGCGTCGACCCTGAACACGGTTCTCGGGACGAACGCGTTCACCACCGGCCAGCCGGTCGGCGGCCTGACTCTGATCGTGCCCAACACGCAAGGATCGTAAGGGCGCAGAGCCGACCCACCGCAGGGTCGCGAGCGGCCCGGGGCACTCCTCCCGCCCCGGGCCGTTCGCATGTCATGGCGCGGAATGACCTCGAACGGCACGGGCGCCGTCAGCTTCCGGGCGGCAGCGGATCCTCGTGGATCAGGCGCCCCTCGAGCGTACGGAGGGCACGCCTGACCTGATCGAGCTTGTCCTGAGCGTCCTGGACGAGCTTGGCGATCTCCCCGACCTGGTCAGCCGCAGTCTTGGCTTCGTCGGCCACCATGCAATTCGTTGTACCACGCGATGATTACCGGCCCGTGAACGTGTTCTCGCTGCAGTTTCCGGCCGAGGAGATCGAGGCGCTCGCCATGCGCTTCCCGGGCTCGGATGACACTCGTCTGATGCAACTCGGCGCCACCGTGCGCGCCCGCGGTTACTACACCCGGGCCGAGTTCATCGAGGTGTGTGCCTGGAAGACGCCCCGAAGCCGCCCCAGGGTGGCCGCCAACTCCGAGGCGGGGGTGATCGAGGCCACTCGCCGCGCGCTCGGCGCGGGCGAGGAAGCGACGCGGATCTCCGCGCTCCTCGAGCTGAGCGGCGTGGGCGTGCCGACCGCCTCCACGCTCCTGTTCGCCGCGTTTCCCGACGAGTACCCGATCCTGGACGTGCGGGCGCTCGAGTCGCTCGGCGTCAAGGCACGCTCCACCTATCCTGTGAGCTTCTGGCTCGCCTACCTCGACGCCTGCCGCGCGCTCGCCCGGCGGACCGGGGTGAGCCTTCGCACCCTCGACAAGGCGCTCTGGCAGCGCTCCAAGGAGCTCAGTGGCGCGCCGGCGAGCTCGGCCGCCGGCGAGCGCGGCCGCCGCCGCCGCTCCGCGTGAGTGCCATCAGCTCGTGCACGCGGTCGACCGCGCGCCGATCCACCGCGACGACGGTGCTGGCTCCTCGTCGCGTCTCCTCATAGAGACGCTCGAGCTGCATACGCGCAAGGCGCTCCAGCCGCTGCATCCTGGGGATCACGTTCGGATCACCTCCTGAGGGCACAGTGCCCAGCTGTGCCGTACCACCTCTCGTGTGCGTTGCGCCCCGGGCCGAGGACGTACCGCGCTAACTGGTTTTAGCAGCCCCTGTCCAATCGGGCAATACGGCCGGGCTCGAGTTTCCGGCTCGTTGCGAGGTCTGAATAGGCTACGGGCGTGGACTCGACGGACGGCAATCCCGAGCCGGCAGCGCTCAGCGAGCTGAACTCGATCGTCCCGTATGCGGGCGCGCTCGGGATGGAGCTCGTGTCCGCCACGCCGGAGGAGGTGGTCGGTCGCCTGGCCTGGCGCGAGGAGCTGTGCACCATGGGTGGCGCGATGCACGGCGGCGCGCTGATGTCGCTGGCCGACAACCTCGGTGGCCTGTGCGCCTACCTCAACCTCCCCGCCGGCGCGGGTACGGCGACGATCTCCTCCTCGACGAACTTCATGCGCGGCGTACGCGAGGGGCACGTCACCGGGGTGGCGCGCCCCCTGCGCGTGGGCCGATCGGTGATCGTCGTTGAGACCGAGCTGCGCGACGACCAAGGCCGGCTGGCAACACAGACCACGCAGGCTCAGGCGGTCATCGGTCCGTAGGGTCCGGCCTCCCGCGCAGGCCGCCCGCGCCGGGCCGATCCGACCTGCACAACGCGACACGCGGGGTGGGACCCGCGAGCCGTGTTCAGTTACGCGGCTGGGGCCCGCGTAATCGGTCACGGCTGACCCAAGCGCCACGAAATGTCCGGTTCTGCAGGTCGTCGTTCCGCGGCGGCGCTGATCAGCGTGCCGGACCTATTGCAACGTCCCATCCGTACAGGGGACGATGCACAGCAATCGTGTCCAGTGCGGCTGAAGCGGTGCCGGCGGCGGCGGAGAGCCTGACCATCGGCGGTGAGCTGAGGCGCCGGCGTCCCGGCCGGCCGCGGAGCGAGCAGGCGCTCATCGGAGGCGCGCTGGCGGGCTCGGAGGCCGACCTCGAGGCGCTGTTCCGTCGCTTCTGGCCGCGGGCCTATCGCACGGCGTTCCTGATCGTGCACGACCACGCGGCGGCCGAGGACATCGCGCAGGAGGCGTTCCTGGCCGCGATTCGCCGGCTCGACCGGTTCGACCGCCGGCGCCGGTTCGAGCCGTGGCTCGCCGCGATCGTGGCCAACCGCGCGATCGACTGGACGCGGGCCAGAGCGTCGCGGCGAGAGAGCGCCGGCGCCGAGACCGCGGAACCGGCCGCACCGGCCGACCCGCCGGTCGGGCGCTACTCGCAGGAGGTGCTCACAGCGCTCGGGTCGCTGTCGCCCGAGCACCGGGCGGTGATCGTGCTCCGCTACCTGCTCGAGTACAGCCCGGGCGAGATCGCCCGGGCGCTCGAGCTTCCGCGCGGCACGGTCAACTCGCGCCTGCGCCGGGGGCTCGACGCACTCGAAGGGCGTCTGCAGGAGCTCGATCCCCGGTGAGCACGAGCGCCAAGCACCGCCTGCGCGAGTTCCGCGCCCCCGACGAGGCCGGCGCCGAGGAGCGCGCCTGGGCCATCGTCCACTCCGCCTATCTCGAGCGCGAGCCGGTTCCGGCCCGGCGCCGCGCCCGTCCCGCGCTGCGCCTGGTGACCGCGCCCGTCGCCGCGCTGATCATCGCTGGATTGCTGCTCTCGCCCGCCGGCGCCACCGTGAAGCGCTTGATCAGGCATGCACTGGACGTCCGCCCGGCCGCGCCTGCTCTGACGTCGTTGCCAGCCCCGGGCCGGATCCTCCTCTCCGGTCCGGGTGGAACCTGGACCGCCGCCGCCGATGGCTCGATCCGCCACCTGGGCCCGTGGCAGCAAGCGAGCTGGTCCCCCCACGGGCTGTTCGTGGCGGTGTCCTCGGGCGACCGGCTCATCGCGGTCGATCCGCGCGGCAATGTCCGCTGGGCGATCGCCCGGCCCGGCATCAGCGACGCGCGCTGGTATGCGCCCTCGGGCTACCGCGTTGCCTATCTGTCGCAGAACACGCTGCGCGTCATCGCCGGTGACGGGACGGGGGACCATCTCCTCGCCTCGGAAGTCGCGCCGGTAGCTCCGGCGTGGCGGCCGGGTCATCCCTACCAGCTCGCCTACGTCACTCACCGAGGCAGCATCGTTGTCCGCGACGCGGACACCGGCACGCTCTTGTGGAGCACCCCGCCGGGACCGCGGGTCCACGCGCTGATCTGGTCAAGCGACGGACGGCGGCTGTTCGTCGTCTGCGCGCACGCGGGCCGGATCTACACGGGCGGTGGCAGCCTGCGCACCTGGCTCGATTGGCCCCGGCACACCTCCGCCACCGACGCCGCGCTCTCGCCCGACGGCGCCACGCTCGCGCTCGTGCTCGACCGCGACCAGGTGGTGGTCGCGCCCACCGGCACGCACCGCTCGACGACGCGCCAGCTGCTGGCCGGCGCGGGCTTGGGCAACGTGAGCTGGTCTCCCGACGGGCGCTGGTTGCTCGCATCGTGGCCGGCGGCCGACCAGTGGGTGTTCCTGCGCATGACCGGCGCGTCGCGCGTCACGGCGGTGTCCCGGATCGCTCAGCAGTTCTCGAGCGGCCGGGCGGGCGCGCGCGGGTTCCCGCAGCTCGACGGGTGGTGCTGCACGGCCGGTGGGACGGCCGGATGAGGACGCGCACCGGCTGGGCCGCGCTGCTCCTCGCGGCGCTCGCGATTGCTGCTTGCGGCGGCTCGCACTCGCGCGCGCCCGAGCTGACGCGGACCCACCGGCACGTGGCCGAGCGCCCCACGGTCGCGCCGCGCCCGGTCACGATCGCGTCCGAGGGCGACTACATCCCGGCGGGCGCGAGTCCGCCGCAGGCCCTCGTGA
>Ga0335075_10013565_pt1 | contig 12268 bp, 4 predicted proteins | sample Lox_Sample_24_FD_206723 | JGI IMG/M metagenome (GOLD analysis project Ga0335075, IMG submission 206723) | Soil microbial communities from Loxahatchee National Wildlife Refuge, Florida, United States - Lox_Sample_2.4 | ecosystem: Environmental > Terrestrial > Soil > Wetlands | place: USA: Florida... | reverse complement strand
TCTCGGCGGGCAGCCCGCCTGCCGCGTAGTCGTAGTACGACGACATGAGACCCGTGTATGCGTTGTAGCTGTAGGTCTGCTTGTAGGTGCCGGCCAGCGCCCCGGCCGCGGACGGGATGATGGTTTCGCTGCCGGTCGGCAGGCCGTAGGCGTCGTAGCCGACGGTCTGCTCGGTGTAGGCCGGGCCGCTGGCGCCGTCGGTATAGGACGTGGAGGAAGTTAGCTGCCCGAGCTTTAGGGTGTCGTAGGTCCAGGCTGCGATCTGGTTGCTGGCTGACTGGCCGGCCGTCGTGGCCGCGTACTCGGCGGTCTGGCGGCCGTCGGCGTCGTAGGTGTAGCTGACGGTCGCGCCGGCGGCGTTGGTCGTCGATAGCAGGTTGCCGTTGCCGTCGAAGGTCGACGTGGTCGTGCCGGTGTTCGGCGTCGTTTGCGATACCAGGTTCCCGGAGAGGTCGTAGGTAAACGACCACGTCTGGCCGGCGCTGCTGGTGATTCCGGATGGCTGCTGCCCGGACAGCTGGCTGTAGCTGTAGGCAGTCTGATCCCAGCCCGAGGCCCCGGTCTGCGAGCCGCTGCCGGGCGCCGGCGGTGAGGCCGGCGGTGTGGCGGCGTGGTACTGGTAGATGTAGCTGGTCAGCCCCTCGCCGTTGGTGTACGTGGTCTGCGCGGTGCCGCCCTGGGGCGGCGTCACGGTGGTGTAGTCACCGCCGTAGCTGGTGTCGGTCTCCCAGGTCTCGGCCCCGTCGTCGTAAGCGATCTGCTTGATCACCCGGCCGTCACCGTCGTAGGTGTATCCGGTCTCCGACGGAATGTCGGCCAGCTGCGCGTCAACCAGGCTTGCCGATGGCGCGCCAGTCGCGTAGTACGGGCCCGCGTCCATGGATTTCCAGCCATCGGAGTTATAGAACGTGTCGGTAATGTCCCGCCCGGTTGGTGTCTGCGTCTGCGTCTCCACTGGCTCGGCCGCGGAATTGTAGATGGTCTCCTGCACGTTGTAGCCGCCAGCGGTGGTGATCGTGTCGGTGGTGATAACCGACGGCGCAGTCGCCGACACGAGGTAGCTGAATTCATAATCGGCGGGCGCGGTTGCCTGCGGGTGGCCGGGCGTCCACACGTCGGTGATCCGGCCAAGGGCGTCGTAGGTCTGCGAGGTAACCAGGCCAGCCGGATTTGCCGACGTAAGCGGCAGGTCCCGGAGCGGGTCATAGGTCGTTGTGGTGGCCAGGCCGTCGGGTGCGTTCAGAGTCGGCGGGGTGGTGACCGTCTCGGTGGTGGCCTCGGCGTCGCCTGCAGGCAGGTAACTGGTGGTGGTGGTGTTGCCGTCGGCGTCGGTGGACGAGGTGACCCGCCCGTAGGCGTCATAGCCGGTGGCGGACTTCTGGGTGAAGTTCTCCGTCGCGCCGGTATAGGAGGTCGCGGTCTGGACTTGAGTCTGCTGGCCGTGGGTGGCGGTGCCGAACGCCTGGCCGTCGTAGTAGTACTTCGTGTCCGAGATCAGCAGGGACTGGGCCGGCTCCAGGGTGACCGGGCAGGACGACGGCGTTTCCTGGGTGACGGTGACCTGGTCGGGCAGGTCGGTCTGGAACACCGAGCTGTCGGTCGCGTAGGTGGTCTGGGTACAGCTGTCCTCGGCGGCGTTGCCGCCGGCGCCGTTGTCCTGGTAGTCAGGGACGTCTGCCTCGGTGATCACCCGGCCCAGCGAGTCGTAGGTGAAGAACTTGTCGCCTTCCCGGTACCCGCCGGAGGCGAGCGCGGTGAACGTCTGGGACTCGGCAGTGCCGGTCAGGAAGGCCTGCAGGTTCGGCAGGCCACCCGGCTGGGACTGGGTCGCGGTCGCCGCCGAGGTCCACGGCGTGTTGACGGTGTCGGAGACTACCGCGCCGCCGGCGCCGTCGTAGACGATGTTGGCGAACTCGTCGCCGGCCCACTGCTCGTTATCGGTGGCAGTGATCGTCGTGGAGGTGCCCGGCACGGTGTGCGACAGCGTCACGCTGGCGGTGCCGCCGCCGGACAGCTCGTCGCCGTTCATGCCCTGGAAGTAGTACGCCGTCTGCTGGGTCACCGGGTCGGGAGCCGCGCCGGTCTCGGTGGTGACCTCAGCGAAGCCGCGCCACTGGTTCCAGCTCCGCTGCGCTGACTTGGTCTGCGAGTTGTCGTTGTAATGCCAGGCCCCGCCGGACAGGCAGGTGCCGTTCGTCGGGCCGTAACAGTAGCTGGTGGTTACGTTAGGGCCGCCGCCAGCAGTGTTCTGCTCGATGACGCCGGTCACGACGTACTTGTTGAACCAGTCCTCGATCGGTGACTCGGCGCCCGGCGGTGTCCAGTAGTCGGGGTAGCACAGCGTGGTGTTGGCATCCGGAGTCGGCAGGTCGGCGGAGTCCGATGCGCACGCCGACGGCGGGGAGTCGTAGGCGACGGTAGTTACCTGGCCTGTCTCGTTCGTGACCGACTCGATCCGCTCCCGCGGGATCATCGGGTACCCGTCAGTCGTATCGGTGCTGGTTTCCACCCGGTTCACCAGCGGCTCATAACCGAAGCTCACCGGCGGCAGCGACACTGCGGTGCCGTCCTCGCCGGTCCGGGTGATCGAGTCCAGCACCATCGGCGCGGTGGTCGTGTCGTCGCCGGGGTTGACAAACGACTGCGCTAGCGCCCAGGTGTCGGCTTCCTTCATCGACCCGCCGTCCAGGCCGTCGGTCGTGATGGCGGTGAGCTGGTATTTGGACCAGAACGACGGCGAGTTCACGTCACACGTTCCCCCGGACGTGCAGGCGAGGTCTGACGGGATATCGGTCCTGGTCGTCACGGTGGTGAAGGCCACCTCGCCCGCGCCCGCGGGCGCCCCGCTCGTCCCGCCGTAGACGGTGCCCTGGAACCCGTACCAGATCGACGACAGCGCCCCGCCCTGGGTATAGGCAGCCGTCCCGGTCGTCGCGCCGTCGGCGCCGTAGTAGTTGGTCTCGGTGTTATAGAAATACGCGATCGCGTTGCCGTCCGGGTCGGTCACGTAATCCAGGTTCCACCGCCACGCCTGCGGGCACGACGCCTTCGAGAACGTGGCGTTATAGCAACCGTCGGTGTCGGTCGACCGGGGGCTGTAGACCGGCACCGTCCATGCGCTGTTGGTTGTCTGATCACCCGACGCCCAGCCCGGCAGCCGGTTCAGCCCGAAGTAATAACTCGTGCCGTCCGGCTCGGTCACGATCCAGTACCCGCCGTCGTTGGTCCCGTTGGTCGTGCCGTTGCTGGTCGCCGACGACCGGTAGGTAATCTGCGCGCCGTTGTCCGCCATCTCGTGCCACCCGTTGGCCGGATCGTCGACCAGCGTCGTCGTCGTCCCGTTCAGCGACAGCGTCGTCTCGTTGTTCGCCGACCAGCACAGGTCACCGGTCAGGTCCGCTGACGGCAGCGCCGGGGTCAGGTTGTCCTGCGAGCAGGTCTCGTAGTCCCGCTCGATGAACCCCGGCTGATAATCAAACCCGTCCCCGATCCACGACGCCTGGTCATTGGTCGCCGACGTCAGCCCGTCCAGCTCCTGGGAGTCATAGCTGATCGCCACCGGCGGCGTCAGCCCGCCCGGCACCGGCGGCACCGTCACCGGGTAGGAGTACGTGAACGCGCCCGACGACCCGCCAGCCGTCCAGCTGCCCTCATCCGACAGCGGCGTCGCGCTGTAATTCCCCTGCGACCCCGACGTCGACGTCTCCGCCGCCATCACGATCGCAGCACTGCCGGCCGTGCCGCCGGTGGCGGGCAGCGACACGTCCGCACCCACCTGATCCGTCACCGCGTCGTTCGCCGATATCACCGGAGTCGCGCGGCGGCAGGACGCCACCTGCGGCGTCGTCAGCGCGCAGGCCGGCAGTTCTACCAGCCGCAGCCGCGACCCGAAACTGCCTCCGTCGGCCTCAGCGAACGCCGAGTAATCCAGCGACACGTGCACCTTGGCCCCGGCCGCCGCCGACACCGTGAACAGCACTGCCGGCGAGCCCGCCGCCCGCGCCGCCGCCCGCGGTTCCATCGTTACCCGGACCGTTCCCGCGCTGCCGCTCGCCTCGGCGGGGCCGATCCACACCGGCAGCTTCCCGGCCCGGACCGAGCCGGCGGACGGCCGCGCCAGCCTCGCATAGGACGAGTCAGCGGAGGTGCCGGCCTTCGCGCCGGAACTCCTGCTAAGCCCGGCAGCGCTACGGTCCGCGCCCGGGCCAGCGGGCGAACTGTGCCGCAGCGCGGCGGCGGTGAGGCTGACCGACGCCGTCCCGGCCGCTGGCCAGCGCGCAGCCGCAGGATGCCACGACGTGGCCGGTTTCGGCACCCGGATATGCCGCGACCGCACAAGATGGACCGGCACCGCCTTGCCTGCATCAGCCGGCCTCGGCCGCGCCGGGCCGGCTGACGCCGGGAGGTCCCGGCCCGGCGGAGCGGCCATCGCGGTCAGCAGCGGCACCAGCAGGACCACCGCTACTCCCCCGGCCAACCGAATGCCTGTCCGTCCTGCCATCCACCGCACCCGGTAGCTGCCCGCAGCACGCATCCGAGGTTCCTCCGCTCAGCTGGCCGCGGCGCAGTGCGCCGGCGGTTCCGGTCTTATCGCTGGAGACGTTCATTCGGCGGTTGCGACCTAGCCCGGCAGCGGATAGCCGTCCGGCGACAGGGCACACGGGCCGTACTGTGCGTCGTTCATGTTGAAAGCGCCGGCCATCGCGGCGTAGCCGTCCCATGACAGGTTGGCGTGGTCACCGGAGTCGTAGTCAGTCGGGCTGGCGGCCAGGGCCTCGGGTGATCCGCCGTTGCTGACGATCGAGTCCACATCCGCTGCGCAGAAGGGCTGCGGGGTTGGCAATCCGACGTTGCCGCCCGTGATGTCCTCGTTCACCAGGCTGCGAGTCGGGTCGACCGCCGTGGCCGTGCACGAGTGCCCGTCGGAGTCGTATCCGTCGCACGGGGTCATCGTGGTGACGATCACGTTGATGCCGTAGGCATCCAGGTCGTTGATCAGCACCGCGTAGGCAGTGTCGAGGGCCGTCTCGCTCTGTGCCGAGCTGAGCAGGTCCTGCAGGCCCTCGTCGATGACGACGGTCCCGACGTCCGGCTCGGCCAGCACGTCCCGGTCCAGCCGGGCCAGCAGACTGACCGCGCCGCCGCCGTCGGCCATGACCTGGTTCGCGCTCATGCCGGCGTCGACGACGCCATAGCCCGTGGCCAGGCCCTGGCTGTAGAGCTGGCCAGCGAGCCGCTGGCTCGGGCTGTCGAGCGAGTCGCCCAGCGCGTCAGTCCCGAGTCCGTCGATCACGTTGTCGCCGGCCACCACCACCGTCGGCGCGCCCGGGCTGGTCACGCTGGCCAGCGTCAGTGCGCTGGTCTGGGTTTCGGCTGGCGTGGTGATGTCTACCGCGCTGAGCAGGGCTGTGACGCCCGACCATTCGGTGAACGGCGCGCTGCTCATGCTTGCGGTCTCATTCGGGGTGCTGGCGGGTGCCCAGGTGGTGACCGCGCCGCTCGACCATAGGTTGACCGGCAGCACCGGCAGGCTGGCGTTCGTGATCCACAGGCTGACGAGCAGCTGCTCTCCGGCGGTCACCGTGAACGTCGAGGAGCCGAGAGCCACGGGATCGGAGTACACCGACCCGCCGTCGGGGACGGTCACCGACCCGGAGCCGCCGAATGTCAGCGCCACGGGCGTCTCGCCGGGCGCGCCCAGGTAACTGGTCGCGATGGTGGCCGCGCCGATCTGCAGCGGTTGATCGCCGTCGGCGGACAGGAAACCAGGATCAGTCAGCTGGATCCGGAGCTGGCTGCCGGCCGCCCCGGCGACCGTCGATACCACCGTCTCCCTGAACGTGTTGTCGCCCCAGGTCTGTCCGGCCGGCGGCCCCGCCGCCAGCTGGACCGGCGACTCCATGGCACCTGTCCAGCCCTGGCCAGACGGGGCCGCAGCCGCAGTGCCGCTGACTTCCGGGGTCGCGGTCGTCGTGTTGCGCAGCGACAGGCCGAAGATGTGCAGCGCTGGCACGTCCACGCCGCTGCCAGACGGGGTAGCCGCATAGACAGTCGCGCCCACGTCCGGGAGCGTCACCGATGTGACCGTGCAGTCGGCGTACAACGGCACGGAGAAGGCGTAGATCTTAGGCGCGTCCGCCTGCTCGCCGGCGCTGTTGACCCGGTCGGCCGTGCTGATGGCCTGAATGTCGGACGGGCCCGTGACCCAGTCCGGCACGGTCAGGTCGTAGGGCACGCTGGTCTGACCGCCGGCCGCGGCACAGCCGGCGGCGTAGTTGATCGTGCCGGTTGACGGCACGCAGCCAGGATCGCCGAAACCGCCGGAGTCCAGGCAGCCCGATCCGCTAACCGGCGTGCCGCCCATGACGGCAGGAGCGGTCACGTCGGTCAGCAGCGTGCCGGCGTTCGGGTCTCCCGTCATCAGGCCTGGCACTGACGTGGCGGACGTAGTCGAAGTGGCCAGGAAGACCAGCGCGCTGGCGCTGGTCCCAGTGCCCCCGGTGCCGATGGTCTGGTTGGCGGCCAGCAGGTTGTCAGCGCCGCAGGACCCGAACGACGGCAGGGTGAAGGTCGCGCCGTCCACGGTGACGTCGCCGCCGGAATCCCAGCCCGCCGAGGTCAGCTGCGGGGCGTAGAAATTGTCGCCACCGCCATCGCCGTCATGGGCGGCCGGGCACGCTGTCCCGGCGGTGGCCGAGATCAGCGTGTTGGTGGCGTACCCGGAGTCCATGGCCAGGTCGAAGTTGGCCTGCAGGCTCGATCCCGTGGTGTAGGACACCGGCGAGTCGGCCGCGCCGGTGAAGGTGTAGCCGCCCCAGGCGCAGCCGGCGACGTCGTCGTTCTGGCAGTCGGTGCTGGAGTCCGGCAGCCCCGCGGTCGTCTCGCCAGATTGGACGGCCTTGCTGTCGATCTCGTACACATACAGAGTGTGCGGACCCGGCGAGGTCACGGTCAGGTCGAGCGTCGCGTCCCCGGTCGCGCCGATCACGCAGTCCGGGGTGGTCGCCGAGCTGGTCGTGCACAGCTCGCTGTCGGGGATGGTGCCGCTGGTCGGCGGCTCCTGGTCCAGGCTGTAGACATACTCCGAGGCCGCGGTCGCGTCGTCCGGCGACGGGGTGATGGCGAAGCTGATGCTGTTGTCCACCGACTGGGCCTGGCTCTGGGTGAAGTTAGCCGTCACGCCCGGCGCCTCGGGGATGTCCCAGTAGTCATCGAAATAGCAGGTGGCCGAGTAACTCGGCGTGTAGATCGGCCCGTAGGTCGTCCCGGACACCGTGGCCTTGCCGGTGAAGGAGTCGGTGACCCAGCCGATGACCGACCCGTTGGGTTCAGCCGACAGCCACGAGTAGGGGATCGCCTCCCATTCCCGCCCGTACACGTGGCTCGTGCCCGGCGAGTCGTCGGGCACGTCGTTGTCCTGGACGTAGTCCGACGGGTCGGAGGCCAGGAAATACCGGATCGAGGCACCCAGGATCGAGGTCCCGTCCGGGTCGGTGTGGATGGCGCCGACCTGGACGCCGCCGCCGGCCGACGTCGGTACCAGCGCCTGCGCGCTCGCCTCGGTCGTGGCGCAGCTGTACGTCGGGTTGTCGGCGGTGGACGTGGCCTCTTCCATCGTTGAGGTCGACACCGTGGCTGGCTTGTCGAAGAACTGGACCTGCAGGTACGGGCCGTCGCTGTCGTGCTTGCCGTTGGCGAACTGGGCGTGGTAGTAGTCCGCGTCGGTGGCCCCGGACTCCTCGTCGGACTGGGTCTCCGACAGCCGGAACGTGAAGTTCGAAGCAGACAGCATCTGGCTGATGTCGGACTTGACGTTGAAGCCCTTCCAGTCCAGCAGCCCGTCATCAGACTGCTCGTAGCCGTTGCAGGACCAGGTGTCCTCCGCGCCCGAGCCGCCGTTGTCATCGGGCGGGAACGTCACGTCGACATTGGTCTGACCAGACACCGCCTTCGGACCCGACCAGCCAGTCCCCGAGTTGATCGTGCCCGTCCAGGTCAGGCTCACATCCGGCGAGTCCGAGCAGCTGGAGGTGTAGGCGATTGCCGCGTTCACCGTCGCCGTCGCGAGCGTCACACCGCTCGCGTTCAGCGCCGACGGTACCCCGACCCGGTACAGGGCATAGTCGGTGTCGTCGACGGCGCAACTGCCGCCCCAGTCGTCGTAGCCGACCGGCGAGTCGTAATACGAGCTCGAGTTGTAGTGCGACGACGTGCACGTCGACTGCACCGGGTCATACGCCTGCATGCCGCCGCTGTCAGCCTCCGTGCTCAGCGACGTTGTCGTCGTCGCCGCTGTCGCGTCTGCGGCACGAGCAGCCAGAGCCGGAGACGCACCCGCCCGGGCCAGATCCATGGAATAGACGCCGGCCGCGATGTCGACCGGGAAACTCGTCGCCGGCGAGGTTAGCATCCTGGCATCCGGTGTCAGCCGCACCCAGCCGCTGCCCGCCTGCTCGGCTACCGGCGCCAGCAGCGCATCCCGGCCCGGGCCCTGCACGCTGGACACCGCCACCCCGCCCGAGGCGACTTCCCCGGCCGGCCTCACCACGGCGCCGATCTCCGCCTTCCGTGCCGTCAGGCCGCGAGCCGACACACCCGAATCCCACATCGCTGGCGCCGACACCGTAAACACGCCGCCTCGCCCCGCCCGAGCAGCCAAGCCGCCCCCTGGCACCGCCGCCAGCCTCGCCCCCGGCCCGGTCACCCGCAGCCGCAGGGACCGGACCTGCCGGGCCGCCTTCGCGCTCGCCACCACCAGCGACTCGCTGAACGCGCCCGCCGTCCCGTTCTCCGCCGTCAGCACCAGGGTCACTCCCGGCAGGGCGTTGCGGTAGGTCGCCGTCGACGACGACACCGCCGGCCTCGGCAGCCGCCGCGGCCACCACAGCGACAACGACGAGCTACCCGACCCGATCGTCGCCATCGGCCCGCTCCCGCCAGCCGACAACTGCACAGAATCACCCGGCAGCACCGGTGCCGCCAGCATGCCGTCCTGCCTCCGCAGGTCGGTATCAACCCGCACCCACCGGCCCGCCCGCTCCACCTGCACCGGCGTCACATAACTACGCGCCGTCAGCAGCCCGTCCCCCGCCGCCGTCACTATCTCCGACTCCGTCTGCAAGCCAGCCACGGCGACCGGATGACCCTCGCGGGCTGCCGCTGCCACCGCCGTTCCCTCGGCCCGCTGCATCGCAGACCGGCTGGCCGGCGCGAACGACCCCAGCGGCCCGGCGCTCCTCTGCCGCGGCTGCTTCACCGCGCTGTCCGGTTTAGGCACCAGCCGTACCAGCGGGTGAACGGCTGCCTGCGCAGCCGGAGTCCCGGCCGCCATCAGCCCAAGACTGCCGACGACAGCAGCGGACGAAAGCACAGCGACAAGCCGCGAAGGGCGCATCAACGGACCTTTCGGCATTAGTAATAAAAAGTAAACTTGAGCAACTAAAGATCACATAGGCAAAATTATGGGTCAATAAAGTAAACTTAATAAGTCTACATTCGTTTGGTAAAAAGATAGTAATATGCGAAATATCGCAACGCCGTTTCGGAACTACAGTGCCTGCTGTCCGTTTCACAGCCAGCGGACAGAACCAAGCCAGGTCCGCGCTAACCCGAAGTTACGGGTGAGCGGGCAGCTGATTCTGGCTCTGAGCTGCGATTTCTGAGATGGCTGTATTCGCAGGTCAGTAGATAAATGAGCTCGCCGGCGGGTCGCAACTTCGGGCTAGCAGGTAGTGCTGGACCCAGGTGCCCGTACCGGCGGAACTGATGCTCGCCGCGATGCCGCCAGAAGACATCGACGGCAGCATGGATGGCATCAGGCAGAGCCACTGCAACACGGAGGTGAATCAGGTGGCGACCGTGAAGGAGCTAGCCAGCGGCGGATACCAGGTCATGGTGTCCGAATCCGAATTCGCACTGATAAGGACCGCCCTGGCCGAAGCCGAGCGAGTATCTCGCTTTGGGATCGAAGTCTTGGACGAGGCAGGCCGGAGCGGGGAGGGCGAGCTCCCGGTGAACGGCAGGCTGGTCCAGGAGATCGACGTTCTAGCGATGCGGGAAGCGTCGCTCAGGTCGCTGCAGAAGACCATGGCAGAGGTGGAGCGTGGCGGCAGGCTGGCGTCTGCGCAAAACCCTCATACCGTCACAGCCGATGCTGGGGCAGCCTGAGAACCCCCCAGGCGGAGACCGTGTCCGGCGGTGCCAAGATCTGGGCCGGGGAGGCTAGGACCGCCGGACCGGTTGCCGTCGGGGGGCATGCCAAGATGTAGCGATGAGCAGCCCCCGCGATGTCGCACTGGACCTGATCGCCTTTCTCGACGCCTCACCGTCGCCCTATCACGCGGCCGTCGAGGCGCTCCGGCGGCTGACCGCAGCAGGCTTCACCGAGGTTGCGCAGGACGGAGTCTGGCCGTCAGGCCCAGGCCGTTACGTGGTGGTCGATGGCGGCTCACTGTTCGCCTGGGTAGTGCCTGATGCCGGTCCTCCCGACCTGCCGTTCCGCCTGCTGGGTGCGCACACCGACAGCCCGACACTGCGCGTGAAGCCACGGCCGGACACCGGCCACGCCGGCATCCGCCAGCTTGGCGTCGAGATCTACGGCGGTGCGCTGCTCAACTCCTGGCTCGACCGCGACCTCGGTCTCGCCGGGCGCGTGGTGGTGCGAGCGGAAGGCGGAACGCAAGTGCGGCTGATCCGGGTGCATCGGCCGGTGCTCCGCGTTCCGCAACTTGCTATTCACCTTGATCCCGATATCCGCACCGCCGGACTCAAGCTCGATGCCCAGCAGCACCTGGTACCGATCTGGTCACTCGGAGATCCGGAGCCGGGAGGGTTCAGCCGGTTCCTGGCTGGCGAGCTGGGCGTTGGCTCGCAGGACGTGCTGAGCCACGACATCGTCACTTATGAGCTCGCGGGCGGCACGCTCGCCGGAGTCAACGAGGAGTTCGTGAGCTCGGGTCGGCAAGATGACCTCGCCTGCTCCCATGCATGCGTGTCGGCGATGTGCGCGATCGCCGCTCAGCCGTCTCCGCGGCATGTCAGCGCAATCGTGCTGTTCGACAACGAAGAGATCGGCAGCCGGTCTGCCACCGGGGCGGACGGCGCCTGGCTGGGCAGGCAGCTTGAGCGCACCGTGCTGGCCCGTGGCGGCAGCCGTGCTGACTTCCTGCGTGCGGTCACCTCCTCACTCCACGTGTCCGCGGACATGACGCACGCGACGCATCCGAACTATGCCGACCGGCACGAGCCAGGGCACTGGGTTGCGCTCGGCGGCGGCCCGGTGGTGAAGGTCAGCGCGAACGTCCTCTACAGCACGACCGCGCCGACTCACGCGGCCTTCCTGCTCGCAGCGGAGCAGGCTGGCGTCCCTGTGCAGTACTTCGTCAACAAGAGCGGCGTGCGCAGCGGGTCGACGATCGGCCCGATCGTCGCCGCCGGCCTGGCTATGCCGACAGTGGACGTGGGCAACCCGACCCTGGCCATGCACTCAGCACGCGAGCTGACCGGGACTGCTGATGCCGCAATGCTCGCAGCCGCACTGACTGCCTTCCTCAGTCCGGCCTAGCGCTGGTTGCGCTTCCGGCCGGCCGCACCCGGTCGGTGCGAAGCCGGCCCGCGCGCGAAGTCCAGCGCCTCGGTTGCGAGCGACAGCCAGTTCAGGCCCGAGTCAGGATCCAGGCTGAACCACTCTCGCATCGGCGTGCCTTTGTTGGCGTCGAAGGCGACGCCGTTACCGGACCGGATCAGCGCGGTCGCCCTGGCCGCGGGCAGCTTGAGCACAAGCCTTCCGCGAACCAGCATCGCGAAGATCTTGCTCTCGTACCGCAGGGCGCTACGGCCGAACCCGCCCCCGCCGCGCGGTGGCGTCACGCCGTCGATGCCCATCAGCTCGTCGACCAGGTCCTCGTACCGATCCCGGATCGGATCCGCAGCTGCCACGGCCATCAGGCTAGACCGCGATGCTGACAGCGACTTGCGGCTCGCGGCTCGCGACCGCGGAAGCTCGGGGCCTAGCGGCGAGAGGACCGCGCCGAGGCGATGTCGTTGAGTGCGTCGCCGATCTGCCTGAAGGCCAGCACGGTGATCACCAGCACGACCAGCGCCGGGTACACCTCCCATGGATAGCCGTCGAACAGGTCGTTGACGCCGTCCGTCAGCATGGTGCCCCAGTCCGCGAATGGCGGCGGCGGGCCGAGGCCGAGGAAGCTCAGCGCCGAGAGCGCGTAGATCGAGTCGGCCACGGCGAACGTAGCCGTGACGATGAAGATAT
>Ga0335075_10013563_pt1 | contig 12268 bp, 10 predicted proteins | sample Lox_Sample_24_FD_206723 | JGI IMG/M metagenome (GOLD analysis project Ga0335075, IMG submission 206723) | Soil microbial communities from Loxahatchee National Wildlife Refuge, Florida, United States - Lox_Sample_2.4 | ecosystem: Environmental > Terrestrial > Soil > Wetlands | place: USA... | reverse complement strand
GGCCGGACGCCGTCTGAACCTGCCACTCTGGCCGATCCGGATCGCCCCCGGAAGCAGCGCTCGCCGCCAGCAACTGCTGGCCAGTCACCTTTGGAGCCTGCCCGCTCAGCGCGAAAAGTACCACTGGTCCCCGCACCAGCGCCACGGTCTCCGGATGTACAGGGTCGATCGCCTCGAGCCGCAGCGGCATGGGAAGCTCGAGGTCGATCCGGTCGCCATCCTTCCACCTGCGCCGGATGGAGGCGAATCCCTTCGTCGCCGCCGCCGGAACCGCCGCCCCGTTCACCCGGATCGCCGCCCCCGATCCGGCCCACGCCGGAATCCGCAGCCGCAGCGCGAAGTCGCTCGGCCGCGAGGCGCGCAGGGTCACCCCGATCCTGCCGCGGACCGGATAGTCGCCCGTCTGCGTAAGAGCCATCTGTGCCCCGTCCGCAGCCGTCCACTTGAGCGTCGACGGCAGGTAGAGGTTGATGTAAATCCCGGCCGGGTCGCGGAAGTAGATCAGGATGCGATAGTCCGCCACCACCTGGGGGAGGGTGCCCGAGCAGCACGGCCAGCGATCCGTGAAATAAAATTTGCTGCCGGAGTCGTTGTAGTCCGAATAGTAGAAAGCGTGACCGTCCGGCTCCAGGCGCTTCGCGCCCAGCACGGTGTTGTAGAACACTCGCTCCATGCTGTCGCCGTAGCGCCCGTCTCCGGTAACACGAAGCAGATATCGCGTCAGCTTGAAGTGGGCGTAGCTGCCGCACGGCGTCTCGAAGCTGCGGTGCGTGTCGGTCAGACTGGCATACATCGTGCCGCTGCCCGGAGCCGAGAAGCTCTCGTTCGGACCCCAGCCGCCGGTAGCAAAGCTCTGCGTGTCGTTGATCATGTCGAAGGCATTGCTCGCCGCGCGCAGGTGCAGCTCACTGCCGTCGGCGACGTAGGCCTGCATTGCCGAGCTGAGCGAGTTGCAGAAGCTGTAAGCATGATGATTGGCGAGGACATTCTTGCCCTCGGCCAGCGGATCGAACCAGGTCTTGTCCAGTAGGTACCGCCTGGCCAGACCGCGGTAGCGCTCGCCCGCCCCGCGCTCCCAGGCAAGATACAGGTTCTCCGGCATCGTGTAGTACTCGTCCCAGCAGTAGTCGTTGCTGGTGTTGTCGCCCACCGAGGCTCGCCAGCGCCGCTGCGGCTCGTCGCGGTCGAGAGCGGTCGGAGGCAGATGCGGCATTGCAGCGTCGGTTGTCCGGTCCAGCAGCGGCCATGCCTGCGGGATATTGGCAAACTGGTGTGCATCGATCAGCCCGCAGACCACCTTGTCGTAGTCATAACCGGGGAAGCGGAAGTTGGTGTAGAACTTCCCGGAGATCGCCGGGGAGTAGAGATCGAGCAGGGTTTGGACCTTGGCCCGCGTGCGCGCATCGCCGTTCACGGCGTAACCGCGTGAGAGTGCCGAGATCCACTGCCCAAAACTGTGAGCAGGCGCAAAGCCGTGCCCCCCGCTCGGAGTCTTGTCGAGCGGCACCTCGTCATACCATCCCCCGAGCTCCGGCCCGGGTGCCGCTAGCCCGGCACGCAGCCGCCACGGCTTGAGCAGGCTGTCGTCGTTCAGACCGAGAAGCACGGATTGGGTCTGCTCGAACTGCGTCTGCGCAAGGCCCGGAGCGAGTTCGACATCACCGTAGCCGAATTGGCTGAGGCGAACGCGAGGTTCCAGATCGGCAAAAAGTGATTGGCTGGAGCAAAGGGCGGCAGCAGCGAGGCTGGTGGACGACTTGATGAAGGAACGGCGCGACAGCATCAGGTTCTCCACCAATGATGTTATGCCCTTGAAAGAAGAGAAGACAAAACGGCTGACCTCGAAGCGCAGGCCCTCGGATAGTTTCTGGGACGACGAGGGTTAGTATTCGGTACGCTCTGGAGTTTCAATCCAGATCTGAAAGCTATCCCATCCTCTTTCCGAGAGCAGTTGGCGCGAGGGAATCGTGCGGATGTCGCGATGAAGCCTGAATTCCTCATAGATGAAGGAGTCATCGAAGCCTGCGCGAGCCGCGTCAGCGCAGTCGCCGCTGAAGTAGATGGCATCGATCCTCGCCCAGTAGATGGCGGCCAGGCACATGGGACAGGGTTCGCAACTGCTGTAGATAACGCAGTCCTTGAGCGTAAAGGCGTTCAATGCCCTGCAGGCGTCGCGGATAGCATTGATTTCCCCGTGAGCAGTGGGGTCATTCGTTGACGTGACACTGTTTGCACCTTCACCGATGATCTCGCCGTTCCTGACGATAATCGCGGCAAACGGCCCTCCTCTGCCTGAGCGCACGTTCTCGACGGCCAACTCGATAGCACGCAGCATGAAGATTGGATTGGGATCGTTTGGCATGGGCATCTCCCCTCCCGGGGCGCTTTCTGGCTTGCTCTTTGGGGTCGCGGGGCGGAATCATGGACAGTATGGCACAGGCCTTTATATCGGAGCGCGTTGTCACCCCGGAGGGGGTTCGCGCGGCCGCTGTTCTCGAGCACGAAGGAAAGATTCAGGGGGTGTGTGCTCCCAGCCAGGTCCCATCCGGATACACGGCGCATGATTTTCGAGAGATGGCCATTCTGCCGGGACTTGTTGATACCCATGTTCACATCAACGAACCCGGACGAACACATTGGGAGGGTTTCTGGACGGCGACTCGCGCTGCTGCAGCGGGTGGATACACGACGCTAGTTGACATGCCTCTCAACTGCCTTCCTGAAACCACAACCGTGGCAGCGCTTGAGGTGAAGCGCCATGCGGCGCGGGGACAATGCTTTGTCGACTGGGCCGCGTGGGGCGGTGTTGCAGGAGACAACGCCGAAAGTATCGAGCCGCTGGCTGCAGCAGGCGTAAAAGGATTCAAGTCGTTTCTTGTCCACCCGGGATGCGATGGATTCCAGATGGTGACCAGGGAGCAACTGGAACGGGCTGCCCCACATCTTGCGCAGACGGGTTTGCCCCTGCTGGTCCACGCGGAGCTTGCAGATCCGATTGAAACGGCGACGGCCGCATTGGAGGGATCCGATTGGCGTCAATATTCGACATACCTGCGGTCGCGTCCGGATGAGGCAGAGGTGTCCGCGATCCGCCTGTTGCTGAATTTGTGCCGTAGACATGGCTTTCGTCTGCACATCGTGCATCTCGCGACGGCCCAGGCGCTCGAAGAACTGGGTACCGCGCGGCGGCAGGGCTTGTCTGTGACGGTTGAGACCTGCCCGCATTATCTGCACTTTGCAGCGGAGGACATCCCAGGTGGCAGCACCGTACACAAGTGTGCGCCGCCCATTCGGGGCCGGGATAATCGTGAACGGTTGTGGAATGCACTGCGAAGCGGGGATATCGATCTTGTTGCAACTGACCATTCGCCTTGTCCGCCAGAGATGAAGCGGCCGGATACAGGGCGCTTTGACCACGCGTGGGGCGGAATCGCAGGCTTGGCTGTTGCGCTGTCGGTGATGTGGACTGGCATGTCGAGGAGAGGTCTCGCCTTGTCCGACTTGGCACGGTTGATGGGCCGGAAACCTGCGGAGTTGGCGCAGCTTGGCCAAAGCAAAGGCAGCATCGCAAGTGGCTACGATGCGGATCTGGTGGTGTTTGATGCCGAGAGCGAGGTCGAGATAACCCCAGAGGGGTTGCATACCCGGCACCGGATATCGCCCTACGTGGGCGAGCGATTGCGGGGCAAGGTTATCGCGACCTATCTGCGCGGCAAAGCCGTCTTTAGCGAGGATAGGTTTGCACAACAACCTTTTGGGCGCGAAGTTTGAAGGGTCGCGTAGTATGATGAGTCAATTTCCTTAAACGCGGATTGATGCCGAGTGGCCCGGAACCGGAAAGGAAGCTCTTAGCACGCGTTTCGGGAATACTCGCGACGAGGAGAGGCATTGCAGCAGGAGCGCATCGTCGGCAAGCCGGTCTTTCGCAAAGAGGGCGTCGCAAAAGTGTGTGGAGCAGCCTGCTACATCGATGATCTCTCGATGCCGGGGATGATCTTCGGTGCAACGGTGCGCAGTACGATTCCGCGGGGACGCATACTGAACATCGAGTTTGGACCCGGCATTCCTTGGGATGAATTCGTGATCGTTACAGCGGACGATATTCCGGGAAAGAACTACATTGCGTTGATCAACAACGACTGGCCTTGTCTGGCCGATAACTTTGTGAACCATCCCCAGGAACCGATCGTTCTGCTTGCCCATGCTAACCGAGAACTGCTGCCGCAGGCGGTAGCGGCGGTTCATATCGAATATGAGGAGCTGCCCTCTGTTCACTCGATCGAGGAAAGCGAATCACGGCAAACCATTGTCTGGGGTGAGGACAACGTCCTGAAGTCGTATCTGTTGGAGAAGGGCGACGTGGACTCGGCGTTCGCTCAGCCGGACGTTGTGATCGTTGAGGGCGAGTACACGACCGGTGCGCAGGAACATCTTTACATCGAAACAAATGGAGCCATTGCTGCTTATAACGAGCAGGAAGGATTGACAGTCTGGGGATCGCTGCAGTGCCCGTTCTACGTACATAAATCATTGATGGCTGTGACCGGACTTGCTGAAGATAAGGTGCGGGTAATCCAGGTCGAGACTGGGGGAGCCTTTGGCGGTAAAGAAGACTATCCGTCGATGATTGGGTCTCATGCCGCGCTGCTGGCAATGAAGGCGAGGCATCCCGTAAAGATGATTTATGACCGCATGGAAGACATGGCCGCAACGACAAAGCGGCATCCTTCGAGGTCACGGCACCGAACCGTGGTCACGAAGGATGGCAAACTGCTGGCAGCCGATATCGAGTTTTGTTTGGATGGAGGAGCTTACACAACGCTGTCCTCGACGGTGCTTTCGCGGGCGACAATTCACGCGGCAGGCCCATACCGCTGGCCAAATATCCGCGTGACAGCCAGGGCATTTGCGACCAACACGCCGCCGCATGGCGCATTTCGTGGATTTGGTGCGCCGCAGAGCCTGTTTGCTATCGAGCGGCACATGGATCGAGTGGCGAACGTAATTGGTTTGACGCCGGAGGAATTACGAAGAAAGAACCTGCTGCACACCGGCGACACGACCGCCACTGGTCAGGAGATTGGCCAGAGGATTGACCTTGAGGGCTGGATGGAACTGGCATTGAAACATGCCGGTTATTACGAAAACAAGGCGCGGTTTAATCTTCAGAACGTTGAAGGTCGGCTCAGAAAGGGAATTGGCTTTGCAACGTTTCTCCATGGCGCGGGATTCACCGGCTCTGGGGAGCGCTATTTGAATTCACTTGTTGGCGTCGACGCAACGCCGGAGGGGCGTATTCGCGTCCTCGTCTCCAGCACAGAGTTTGGGCAAGGCACCAACACGGTCCTTTCACAGATCGCAGCTGAGGCTTTGGGGATCGGTTACGACGCAGTCGAAATGGCTCCCCCGGATACCAGCATTGTCCCTAACAGCGGACCTACCGTGGCTTCGCGGACGTCGATGGTGGTCGGCAAACTGGTGCAATCGGCGGCGCTGGGCCTGAAGCAGACGTTGATCGCCTCCGGTCTGCTTGCCGATCGATATACCACGAGAGAATTGCAGGATGCTGCAAGAAGCTACATCGCAAAGTATGGCGGGCTGTGCTCGTTAAGCCGCTACCAGGCTCCGCCGAGCGTCAATTGGGACGACCAGAAGTATCGAGGAGAGGCATATGCGGCTTATGCATGGGCTGTGTATGTTGCCGAGGTTACGGTCGACCTCACTACGTATTCTGTAACTGTCGATGACTTTGTTGCTTTGCAGGAAGTTGGACGAGTTTTGAATCCGGTGCTGGCGACCGGGCAGATTGAGGGCGGAGTCGTGCAGGGGATCGGTTATGCTCTGTACGAAAAAGTGGTATGGGATCAAGGCCTCATGAAGAACAACCAGATGACCAACTACATCATTCCCACCTCGCAGGATGTGCCGAAGATTCGTGTGTTCTTTGAAGAAGTGCCGTTCGAGCATAGTGCATACGGCGCGAAGGGAATCGGAGAGTTGCCAATGGACGGGCCAGCGCCGGCGATCATGAACGCAATAGCCCATGCGACGGGTGAGGATTTTAATTCGATCCCGCTGCTATCTGAAGAAATTGCCGAGAGGCTCGCCGTGCAATCGCCGGCGTTGAAGGAAATGGTCGCGATATGACCATGTGCCAAATCTCTCTGCAAGTAAACGGCCTCGAACGGTCCTTGATTGTGCCTCCCATGTCGCGATTGCTTGATGTGCTACGGCATGAGCTGGGTCTCACCGGAACAAAAGAAGGTTGTGGCGAGGGGGAATGCGGATCATGCTCAGTGTTGATGAATGGAGATCTGGTGAACAGCTGTATGGTCCCGATTGCGCAGGCCGCCGGTGCTAGTGTCGTAACGATCGAGGGGCTTGGTAACCGTGCGCGACTTCATCCCGTGCAGAGAGCATTCCTGGAATGCGGCGGCGCGCAGTGCGGTATTTGCACCCCCGGAATGATTATGGCCACGGTCTACCTGCTCGATAGGAACCCGCACCCAACTCAAGATGAGATTCATGAGGGGTTAAATGGCAATCTCTGTCGCTGCACCGGCTATGTGAGGATCTTCGAGGCTGTTGAGAAAGCTGCGGGATCAATGGAATGAGATCGTATCCAGCCGGTTATGAACTCATCACGCCTCGTAATCTTGAATCCGCACTGTTTGTGTTGCATGAGGAACCTGGGCAGTGGACGCCAATCGCTGGCGGGACGGAGATCATGGTGCTGTTCAGTGCAGGCAAGCTCGCAGTGCGAAAACTGATAAGCGTTGCGCTACCGGAGTTGCGTGACGTTGTAGAGAGCAGTGACTTCATTTCGATTGGCGGAGGCTGCAGCTTCACGCAAATACGACGGAATACCGGGATCCAGAAATATTTTCCTATGCTGGCTCAATGTGCGTCATGGACCGGCGGCATCGCGAATCAAAATCGGGCCACAATTGGCGGCAATCTGGCCAATGCCTCACCAGCAGCAGATTCCCCTCCGGCCCTGCTGGCCTATGGCGCGGAACTTGAATTGATTTCAGCCAGAGGAAAAAGGCGTATTCCTTACGAGCAATTTCACCTCGGCTATAAAAGGATCGCTCTGGCTCAAGACGAGTTGATCGGATCGATCATTTTGTCGAAGCATGTCCGAGGTTCTTTTCGGTATGCCTGCAAAGTTGGAACCCGCAACGCTCAGGCTATTTCGAAACTTTGCCTTGCAGCGACGGGTGGGCTACGCGGAGACCGCGTTGAGGATATTCGAATTGGGATCGGAAGCGTCGCGCCTGTTCCATTGCGTCTGTTGCGAACAGAGAAGGTATTGCTGGAAGCGACGTTAAATGATGTCACGATTGCTGAAGCCCGCCGGACCTTATTGAGCGAAATCGAGCCAATCGATGATATTCGCTCTACCGCCAGCTATCGAAAACTGGTTGCCGGCAACCTTCTTGAGGAAATGCTGCGGTCCTTTGCCGTATCAGGGGCTCGAGGGTGACAGTGTCATTGGCCCATTGGAACAAACTGACGACGGCCGAGGCCGCTGAGGAGATTCTTCCCTGTTGCGGATCGCGAAGGTGGGCGCACGCCCTTGCGCGTTCGCGACCATTCCCGGATGTTGGGGCGCTGCTTGCAGCCGCCGACGATGTCTGGCGTGGCCTTGATCCATCGGATTGGAATGAGGCCTTTTCGAGTCACCCGCGCATCGGGGAGAAGAAGGCTCTAGATTCAGCTACGGCGAGGTCGGCGCAGTGGTCAAGCGAGGAGCAAAGCGGCGTAGCAAAATCGGAATGCATTCAAGACCATCTCAAGGATGCAAACCGGCGATATGAGGAGCGTTTCGGGAAAATATACATCGTGTGTGCCACAGGCAAGTCAGCCGAGGAGATGCTGGCAATTCTCAACAAGCGGCTCGACAACGATGAAGCGGCTGAGCTATACGAAGCCGCGGAACAGCAGCGGCAGATTACGCAACTTCGACTAAGGAAGTGGCTGGGATTGTGAGCGGAATCTCAACACATGTTCTCGATACTTCATTGGGGCGGCCCGCTGCCGGCGTGCCGATCAGCTTGGAGCGCAATGATGGAAACCTATGGCGCGAATTATCGACAGAGTCGACAGATAACGATGGGCGGGTGAGGCAGATGCTTCCCGCGGACAAAGTGCTTCAAGAGGGTCAATATCGGCTCACATTCTACACAAAGGGTTACTTTGATTTGCAAGGCGCGCGGAGCTTGTATCCCATAGTGCAGGTCACCTTCACTGTGTTTGATCCGGACGGGCACTATCACATCCCTTTGTTGATGGCGGCGAACGGTTATTCCACTTATCGAGGAAGCTGAATCGATGGCGATTGTTCTTGGCGAAAATCGTTATGGCAAATCCCGTGTACGGTTGATGAAAGTAGACCGCGGCGGAGAGAGGCATCAAGTCTTTGAGTGGGATGTCGAAGTCTGGCTGACAGGCGACTTTGAAAGTTGTTACAGGGATGGGGACAACAGTCGCATCCTGCCGACGGATACGATGAAGAATACCGTCTATTCCCTTGCCCGATCATCCGCGGCAATTTCTATGGAAGACTTTGCCGTCGAGCTGGTTTCGCACTTCACCGAGAATACTCCTTATGCTGAGAGCGCACGTGCCCGCATTGCAGGGACTCTTTGGAGGCATATCGATAATGGGGGAACGGAGTTCCCTACGGCATTTACGCATGCAAGTGACAAATTAGACACAACGACAGTCACAAAATCACGGGCCGCCGAACCATCCATTACCTCTGGCTTTGAAGGCCTCTGGCTATTGAAGACTGCAAAGTCCGGATTTGCCGGCTATCTTAAGGATCGCCTGACCACTCTGAAAGAAACGCACGATCGCTTGTTTGGAACTCTGGCTGCCGCGGAGTGGCGATATACTGAGCCGGTTCTGGATTTCTCTCGGCTGCGCCCAAAAATTGAGATTTCGCTGATCCGTGCCTTTGCGGAGCATGACAGCCTATCGGTGCAGCAGACTCTATATGCAATGGCGAGAGCTGCACTCGAAGATGTCAGCGAGATCGCTGACGTTCATCTCAAGATGCCGAACAAGCATTGCAATCTCGTCGACCTGTCGCCCTTCGGTCAGGACAATCCAAATGAGATATTTGTTCCCACAGATGAACCGCATGGGTCAATCGAAGCTTGCGTGAAGCGATGTGAAGAGTCCGCTGTGAGGGTCGAGTGAGATCAACGCTGCCAAATACGCTGGTAGAAAGCGCGACTGATTTTGACCCGCGAGCGATAACAGTGCTCAACAGATGTGACACGATAGCCCGGTGCTCAGAGCGTAAGGACGAAATCACTCGAACGTTTCTCTCGTCGGCAATGGAGGAATGCGACAATCGGGTTCGCGCATGGATGGAGACTGTTGGAATGACGGTGAGTCTCGATCTAGCGGGAAATGTTCGCGGCTATTATGCTGCCTCCGATGAGAAGTTTCCCGAGGCTGTTCCGAGATTGATCATCGGCTCGCATCTCGATTCGGTGCCCAATGGCGGAAGGTACGACGGTGTACTCGGCGTGATGATCGGAATCGCACTGGTTGAAGCGCTTGAAGGGCAACGCTTGCGATTCGGAATTGAAGTCGTTGGCTTTTCTGATGAAGAAGGGGTGCGGTATGGTCTGCCTTTTATCGGGAGCCGGGCGCTCAGCGGGACACTTCTTGCGCCCCATCTTGCGCGCCGAGATGCAAATGGGATTGCGATGTTCGCGGCTCTGGACACCTATGCATCAATACATCCGGATGTGGTAACCGCCAAACTTCATCGTGCAACACGTGGATACATTGAATTTCACATAGAACAGGGACCGGTGCTTGAACACGCGGGACTGGGACTTGGCGTGGTCGAAACCATCGTTGGGCAAAGCCGTGCTCGAGTAAGTTTTCGTGGCAGAGCCGGTCACGCCGGAACCACGCCGATGTTTCTACGACACGACGCGCTTGCTGCCGCGGCGGAGTGGGTTGTTGCTATTGAATCGGCAGCTGGATCTATACCGGGGATGGTTGCGACTACGGGTCAGATTTCGTGCGAGCCAGGCGCTGCTAACGTAATACCCGGTCTGGTTCATTGCAGCCTGGATGTGCGGCACGGCTTGGACGAAATAAGGCATTCGGCTGTTGAAGATTTTCTCGCCATGGCACATGCCATAGCAGAGCGGCGCCAGATTGAGGTGGAGCACCTCATCGAGTATGAACAAGCCGCAGTGCAACTGGATCCCGCTCTCCTCGCTCTTGCAGACAGGGCTGTTTCAGATGCGGGTATTTCCCCCAGGCATATGACGAGCGGCGCGGGCCACGATGCAATGATCATTGCTCCGAAGGTTCCCGCGGCGATGATCTTCCTGCGTACTCCCGGAGGAATCAGCCATCATCCTGACGAAGCCGTGCTTGTAGAGGACGTAGCAGCGGCTTTGCGGGCCGGAATAAGGTTTCTCGATCTCTTTCAGGGTTATCTCGGTCAGTTGGTGGAAAGCGAGCCGAGTCTTGCATAACCTGGGTTTCACGCGAAGCGTGCAAAGGGCGAATCACGCCGTTCATACGCCCGACACCTTTATCCGCACGCAAATTCCGGGGATGAGGCAGGCTGCCGCGATTGTTCATACCTCGCCTGCGATGGGAGCGGCATTTACGCAATATACGGCTGAGATGGAGAGCGGCGGAACCTTGGGGACATGCGCCCGCCAGCGGTTCATTTTTGTCTTGGAAGGGAATATCGAAGTTGAGTTGGGCACCGATCATCATGTGCTGGAGCGGAATGACTATTCTTATTTACCGCATGGAGTCGATCATCGGGTGATTGCTGCCGAACCCGCGCGCCTGGCGGTCATCGAGAAGGATTACCTGACAGCCAATGGAAGTTCTCCCCATGAGCCTATCTTTGCCAGTGAATCATTGGTCAAGGGGCAACCACTCATGGGCGAACCGGATTTAATTGTGCGTGGATTATTGCCGGATACAATGGCTTTCGACTTCGCCGTTAACACCATGACATATCAACCTGGTGCGGCCTTAAGTATGGTTGAAGTTCACATGATGGAGCATGGCCTCCTGATGCTTGAAGGAGGGGGGATCTATCGGCTTGATGACGAATGGTATCCAGTCACCGCGGGAGACTTCATCTGGATGGGCCCATACTGTCCACAGTGGTTTGGGGCTATCGGTAAGACGCCGGCCAAATATCTGATCTACAAGGACTGGAATCGGCATCCTCTTGATTTTGCGAGGCGAAATGGAGGTTGACCAGACGCGACTAGAACACGAGATTGATACTCTGGCGGCGTTCTCTGACACCGAGACGCCCTCAGTCACACGCGTCGTCTTTAGCGAGCAGGATGCCAAGGCGCGAGCGTGGCTGGAGACCCGACTTCTCGATGCCGGGTTGACGGTTCGCTCGGATGCAGTTGGCAATACCTTTGCGTGCTGGCAAGGCTCGAAGCCCGACCTGCCTGCCGTCGCAACGGGTTCTCATGTTGATGCGATTCCATTTGCCGGAAAGTACGACGGTGTAGTTGGTGTACTCGGAGGCCTGGAGGCAATTCGCGTACTCCAACGCACCGGATTCAAGCCGGAGCGGTCGATTGAGTTGATCGTTTTCACCTCAGAGGAACCGACACGATTTGGTCTCGGCTGCCTTGGAAGCCGCTTGATGTCGGGCGTTTTGGCGCCGGATGCTGCCAGGAAGCTGCTTGACGACAATGGCGAAACGCTCGACACAATTCGAGGGCGGGCAGGATACTCTGGATCGCTCGAGAGTGTGCGACTGCCTCAGGGTGAATATTCAGCATTTCTGGAACTGCACATCGAGCAAGGACCAATCCTTGAGCGGGAAAGAGTGCCGCTTGGAATCGTGACCGACATTGCAGCGCCGGCGAGCTTCCGTATCTTGATCGAAGGCGAAGGTGGACACGCCGGCAGCCGGCTGATGCCGGGTCGTCGGGATGCCTTGTGCGCAGCGGCGGAGATCATTCTGGCCGTAGAACGGTCAGCATTGGCGACTGGCACTGTCGACACTGTTGCGACTGTGGGCATCTGCCAGGTCCATCCAGGGGCGGTGAATTCGATTCCGAGCAGCGTGTTACTCACTGTTGACCTGCGTGATACCGATGCCGAACGGCGGGAGCGAGTGCAAGAGGGGATCTTTGCGACATCCCGTGAGGTAGCCGGCCGTCGAGGGGTTTCAATCAGCCTTGAGTCTGTCAATGCTGATCCTCCGGCGCAATCGTCACCAGAAGTTCTGACCGCATTA
>Ga0335075_10013562_pt1 | contig 12270 bp, 11 predicted proteins | sample Lox_Sample_24_FD_206723 | JGI IMG/M metagenome (GOLD analysis project Ga0335075, IMG submission 206723) | Soil microbial communities from Loxahatchee National Wildlife Refuge, Florida, United States - Lox_Sample_2.4 | ecosystem: Environmental > Terrestrial > Soil > Wetlands | place: USA... | reverse complement strand
CTCGGAACTCCCATCGACAGCATATCGATTAGAGCCATACCCGGCCCTTTGTCTCCAAAAGGTTGGGAAAGCTTGTAGCCGAACATGTATCGATCTGAGAACCGAGAGCGAAACGCGCGTGTGGAGAAGTTCGCCTTTCCACATTGCGCTACTCTCGAGCAAAACTTGCGGTTTCGCGCTATGCGAAACTTGAATCGCATAACGCGATGCCTACTTCCTTCAGTTGTCAAAGATCATCGTTCCGCTCAACAATTTCAGACCGGAACGTCCCCGCGATCAGCGGAGCGCAGTGCTGATTTGGAGCCAGCCCTGCAAGAAAACTTGTAAGCAATAAAAAACCCGGCTTCGAGCGCCGGGCGATTCCGTCCTTCCTGCAGGCCCATAGTCCAACCTTTAGGACGGCGTAGCTCGATGCTCGATGTATGTCTACCCGGTGTTCGTAACCAACCTCACCTCTTGTGAGTTAAGAAGCCCCGGTGCCCTGGCAGGTTGCCCGCCTCGCGGCGGCCCCACCAACATCAAAGGATTATACCAACATTTCTAAATCCGTCAAGCATGTATCCAAAAATTCTATGCGGCACATCTGTGAATTTCACCGCTGCGTGTGGAAATCCCCACGCTGAAGTCTCGCGTCATAAAACCGAGTCAGACATCCAATCCGCATACGCTACGATGCTGGGAGCGAACACGCGCAGGAAGCAGAACAGGTGTCCGCAGTATAGCAACTTTTGGGGAGACTTGCACACGAACCGACCATGAACCCGCTAATCGCAAAAGAATCGACCGCTAGCACAGACGCACTTTTCACGCCATTTGCTCTCAACCATCTCACGCTTCCCAATCGCATCGTGATGGCGCCGATGACGCGCAATTTTTCTCCGCACGGCGTGCCCGGGCCTGACGTGGCCGCGTATTATCGGCGGCGGGCCGAAGGCGGCGCGGGACTGATCATCACTGAAGGCAGTTCGCCGGATCATCCACAAGCCGCGAACATGGCGCAAATTCCTCACTTATATGGCGAGGAAGCTTTGGCCGGATGGGCGCACGTTGTTTCCGAGGTACGCAATGCTGGCGCGCGAATTTTCTCGCAAATCTGGCATGTGGGCGCGATTCAAGGACAAGGCTTGCCGAAACTTCCCGAAGCGCCGATCAGCCCATCGGGTTTGCTCAAGCCGGATGTAAAAATCGGCGAACCGCTCGCCATTGCGGAAATCGACGCACTCATACAGGCCTATGGCGACGCAGCCGCGGCCGCGCAGCGCGTGGGATTTCACGGCGTCGAGATTCACGGCGCGCACGGATACTTAATCGATCAGTTTTTCTGGGATGCGACGAATCGGCGCACCGATCTGTACGGGGGCGATATCAACGCGCGGACGCGCTTCGCTGTTGAAATCATCAAAGAATGCCGGCGCCGCACGGGGAAGAATTTCCCAATCGTGCTGCGCTTTTCGCAGTGGAAGCTGCAGGATTACGCTGCGCGCCTGGTCTCCACGCCGGCGGAGCTGGCTTGTTTTCTTGAGCCGCTGGCGGAGGCCGGGCTGGATGCGTTCCACTGCTCGACGCGGCGATTCTGGGAACCGGAATTCGAAGGAAGCGATTTGAATCTCGCCGGCTGGACGAAAAAGATTACCGGCATGCCTACGATCACCGTAGGCTCCGTATCCCTCACGGTTGATTTTGTCGAATCGTTTCGCGGAGTGCAGGACAAAGCCGCATTGGAGGGCGCTGGACGAACGGCGCATATTAGCCGCCTGGTGGAAATGCTGGCGCGCGGCGATTTCGACCTTGTGGCGGTGGGCCGCGCTCTGCTTGCTGATCCAGCGTGGGCGGCAAAGATCCGGGACGGTCATTTCGAAGAGCTGCGCGTCTTCACACCGGAGGCTTTGAAGACGCTCGCGTAGGCCCACTCATACCCGACACTTTTCCCAGAGAGGAAGCTCGATGCCCTATTTCGCTTTGATGTACGAATTGGTGGATGACTATTTGGCGCGCCGAGGAGCTTTCCGCCAGGAGCATTTGGGACTCGCGGCCGCTGCTCACGAACGGGGCGAAATCATATTGGCGGGCGCCTATTCCGATCCGCCTGATCGCGCGCTGCTGATCTTCCGCGCTGCGGTGGCGGAATCGTTCGCGCAGAAAGATCCCTATGTGTTGAACGGGCTGGTGAAGCGCTGGGAGGTTCGCCCGTGGACGGTCGTGATCGGCGGTACCCAATGAAGTATTTCCCGAATGCGCTGAATTCCGCCGAGTGGACGTTCTGCACACTAAGCCCGATTTACGACCGACGGGTGAGCCAGCGAGGGGCCGGCGCGAGATCAAAGTACGAGGCCGGCACTTACTTTTTCCGGTGCTTGAAATATTCGACCTGGCGCAGGCGCTTCTCGGCTTCTTCCTTCGTCTTGTATGGACCGCCCAGATTTTTGCGAGACTTTTCCGAAACCACCTTATATCCACCCTTCACTTTTACGATCATATTCGATCTCCTGAGTTAAGTTCGCTCCCGGCTCCGCGAGAGGCGGTGATTCCAATCACGGGCGCCGGTGACCTTCGACCGGGCGTCTGCCTTCTCAATTAGATTGCGCCCGCTGCATAAAGAAGCAGCACACCGCCCTTTGTTCGCATCTAAGTGGTGAAATGTCCGTCAAACCGAGTATAACTACGCGTGAAGTTCTGTCTTCCTGGGGCCGCATCTTGTCTGGCCGCCTGCCGTTGCTTTCGATCGAAATAACTCGAGAGTGCCCGTTGAGCTGTCCTGGTTGCTACGCCTATGGCGAGTCGCATTTGGGCGGCGAAGTGACTCTGCGCGACCTCGCGGATAAGCGCGGTGACGCTCTAGTCGACGGTATCGTGGGCTTAGTGCGCAAACACAAGCCTCTCCACGTTTCGCTGGTCGGCGGCGAACCGCTGGTTCGGCATCGCGAACTTAGCCGCATTTTGCCGACGCTGAGCAAAATGAACGTATTCACGCTGGTGGTCACCAGCGGCGTCATTCCGATTCCGCTCGAGTGGATGTCCATCCCGCGCGTGCGCGTCGCCGTATCCATCGACGGGCTTCCCGAGCATCACGATGTTCGCCGCACCCCGGCGACGTACGAGCGCGTGCTTAAAAACATTGCCGGACGCGAAGTGAACGTTCACTGGACGATCACCCGTGCGATGCTCACACGTCCGAGCTACCTTGAGGAATACGTCTCCTTCTGGAACGCGCGTCCTGAGGTAAATCGCATCTGGGTTAGCGTTTACACCCCGCAGATCGGCGAAAAGAGCGCTGAAATGCTGTCCCCTGACGATCGTAAAACGGTGGCCGGCGCTCTGCCCCTGCTCTCCGATCGCTATCCCAAACTTTTGTTTAAGGCGGGATCGGCGCAAGCGCTCCTCTCTCCGCCGAAAAATCCGCAGGACTGTCTTTTTGCCAAAATGTCCGCGAATTATTCGGCGGATTTGCAAAGCCGCGTGGAGCCGTGCGTCTTTGGCGGATCGCCCGATTGCTCGCAATGCGGCTGCGCGATCAGCAGCGGATTGCATTGGATTCGAACCGTCAATGTCGCGGGACCTCTGAAGGTGGGTCATTTTGTCAGCAGTTCGATTGGAATTGGCCGAGTGGCGCGGCGCCTCCGCTCTTCGGAAGACGCGCCGTCGCGCTGGGATTCGGACTCTCAGCCCCCCGCTCCTCCGGCCCGGCACGGCGAGCCACTGGTCCATATCGAGCAGCCTCAGCGTCGACGAACACCTAAGTTGGCTTCGGGAGATTAGCTTCCCTTTCACTAACCGGCCATCTGGCGAGCAGGTTGCCGGTGCGTGCGAGCTCTCGCTTTCATAGCCAGCTCCATCGCTACACATCTCACCTCAATCGCCCAATCTTCTGTGTTCTTCCGCGGCGGTTTTCCGACCCGGGCGCGATCGATGCTAAACTGTAGGCATCCGGGAGGGCTGTTTCGCCTCTATGGCGCGGACCTCCAGAAGTAGCGCGCAGCAGAAAATTCCGCTCGAATTGATGGATTTGTGAGAACTCCGAAAATGTAACTTTTCGCTAGCCGGAAACGTAAATTCAGTAGATTTGATTCAGGATGCGATAGCAGCTCGCTATTCCAAGGACTCGAACCGCAAGAGACGGCGAGAGGAGAACGCCATGTTTTGCTCAAAATGCGGAGCAGCGGTGCCGGCCGGAGCGGCATTTTGCAGCGCGTGCGGGCAGTCGACCGGGGGCCCGGTTGCTGTGCTGACGCAGCCGACGACGGGGGTGCTGCCTCCTCAATCGGTGCAACCCGCTGCTGTGACGGGAGTTCTTTACGCGGGGTTCTGGCTACGAGTGGTGGCCGCGATTATAGACAATTTGATTCTCGGCGTACCAATGGGTTTGCTGTTTCTGCTTCTGTTCGCGGGCAGCATACCGATGCTGATGAGTGGCGTACAAGGAAATCCGATGGCGACGATGATGATTTTCTTTCCGCGCTTCGCCACGCTCGGCGTGATTTGGGTCATCGGGCGATGGCTGTATTGGTCGCTGATGGAAGCGTCGGAATGGCAAGCGACGCTGGGGAAAAAAGCGCTCGGTCTTTACGTCACGGACCTGGAGGGCAAGCGCGCGACGTTCGGCCGAACGAGCGCGCGATTTTGGGCCGGCCGAGGCATCAGCATCGTGCCTTATCTGGGCGGACTCTACTACCTGATCGATTGCATCATGGTAGCGTTCTCCGATCAGAAGCAAGCAATTCACGACTCCATTGCGAATTGCCTGGTGCTGCGAAAAGCCTGAGAATAGAAGTTACCACTGGGAGGATTTGAATTGGACTGCCGGAGGTGCGGAGCAGAACTTGCCGTAGACGCCGCTTATTGCAGTGCCTGCGGGCAAGCGACAAACGAAAATCCTGACACGGCTGCCGAACTCGAGACGGCCCCCGCCATTGCCGTCGCGATACCTGCAAAGCCCCGGACCGCCTACGCTGGTTTTTGGCTTCGCGCTATCGCGTACATAATCGACACGATCCTGTTGACTATTGTCGTGACCATTTTCATTCTCGGTCCGCTCTTGCAGCGGGCGGGAATCTCCGCGCAAGATCCGTGGGCCTTTTGGACCAGCAGCAGCCGCCAGGCAATGGCTATAAAGCTATTGCTCCTGATGACGCAATGGGTTTACTGGGCGGTGCTGGAAAGTTCGGCGTGGCAAGCCACCGTCGGGAAAAAGATGCTCGGATTGTATGTAACGGATATGAACGGCAAGCGCATTTCGTTCGCGCGCGCCAGTGGGCGCTATTTCGCGAAAATCATTTCCACGCTGACGATCGGCATCGGCTACCTCATGGAAGGTTTCACGCCAAAGAAGCAAGGTCTGCACGACATGATTGCGGAATGCCTGGTGCTGAAGAAAACGTCCAGCCAAAAGCAAGTTCAACCGCTGGACGTAAAACTCTAGCTCGTCTCCAGCGCAAACGAAGGCCGGATCACGCGCCGCGGCTTCCGGCCCGAACTGGCGCGGAGCGCAACTCGCTGCGAATCTCTTTTGTAAACTCCGAGCCACTGACGGCGCGTCCGCCAGACTCGGCAATATCCGCGGTACGGAATCCCTTCTCGAGTACACGATCCACTGCATCTTCGATCCACTGCGCCTCGGCAGTCAGCCCGAACGATTCGCGCAGCATCAGAGAAGCAGAAAAAATCGCGCCCAGCGGGCAGGCCACGTCTTTGCCCGCAAGAGACGGCGCGGAACCGTGAATCGGCTCATACATTGCCGGCTGATCCACGCGCCCGCGGCTCAGCGACGGAATCAGCCCGATCGATCCTGCCAGCGCCGAGGCTTCGTCGCTAAGAATGTCGCCAAACATATTGCCGGTAAGAATCACGTCAAACTGCGCGGGACGCAGCACAATCTGCATCGAAGCGTTGTCCACATATTGGTTGTCGAGGCTTACGCTCGGGTATTCACGGGCGATTGACGCAACTGTATTACGCCACAGCGTGGAACTGGCTAGCACGTTGGCTTTGTCGATGCTGGTCAGATGCTTTTTGCGGGCCATGGCGCGGTCGAACGCGTAGCGCGCCACGCGTTCCACCTCCGGCCCGGAATAAACGGCCAGATCGCTGGCCGTCGCTTCTTTGCCGCTGCCGCTGATCTTGTGCTCGCCGAAGTAGATGTCGCCCGCCAGCTCGCGCACGATTTCAAAATCAACCCCGGCAAGCCGCTCGGGACGAAGCGGCGAAATATCGCGCAGCGCGGGGCGCAGGCGGATAGGACGAAGATTGATGTAAAGTCCCAGTTCCTTGCGCAGGCCGAGAAGTCCGGCTTCGGGGCGCGTGCCAAATGGCAGAGACTCCCATTTCGGACCGCCAATCGCGCCGAGAAGAATCGCGCCCGCCGCGCGGCACCCAGAGAGCGTTTCCGGCGGAAGCGGCGCGCCGCACTTGTCGATGGCGATGCCGCCAAACGGAAATTCCTGAAAATCGAACTGGTGGCCGAAAGTTGAAGCGCAGTCCTTCAGAACTTCGACGGCTGCGTGCGTTACTTCCGGACCTATTCCGTCACCGGGCAGAACGGCGATTGTCTTGCGCAATTTTCCCTCGCAGAGTCATGAATTCGATTAATGCACAGCGCTGCCGGATCCGGCCGCGGCCGGAGCGGGCGCCTGACGGCGAACGCGGAGAATGATGTCGATCAAATCGCGATCGCGAATTTCCTTGTCCGCATCGGCGAGCGCCATAGCATGACGATAACACTCGGCCAATTCTGGATCGCTGGTTTCGTATCCGAGCTCGGCGAGGCGAGCGCGAAAAGCGTTCCGCCCGGAGTGCTTGCCGAGCACCAGCGTGCGCTTGGGCACGCCCACTTTTTCGGGGACGATGATCTCGTAAGTGAGCGGATTTTTTAGAATGCCGTCCTGGTGAATACCCGCTTCGTGCGCGAAAGCGTTGGCGCCCACAACGGCCTTATTGGGCGGAACGCCCACACCGGTGATCTGCGAAAGCAGGCGGCTTGCGGGGTAAAGCTTTTCCAGATTGATGTGCGTCTCCACCTGGTAGTGATTCTGGCGCACGTGCAGCGCCACGATCAGCTCTTCCAGTGAAGCATTGCCGGCGCGTTCACCGATGCCGTTGATGGTGCACTCGATCTGGCGCACGCCCGCTTCGATGGCAGCCAGCGAATTGGCGACGGCCAGGCCGAGATCGTCGTGGCAATGCGCGCTCAGCACCACTTCCGGGTGTTCGCCCAACCGCGCGCGAACCTGGCGAAACATTTCCGCATACTCGTCCGGCGTGGAATAGCCGACGGTATCGGGCAGATTGATGATCGTGGCGCCCGCTTCGGCCGCCGCTACAACTACTTTGCAAAGAAAATCGATGTCGGTGCGGCTGGCGTCCTCGGCGGAAAATTCCACTTCCTCGCAGTGCAATTTTCCGAACCGGATCATCTTGACGATGCGGTCGAAGGCTTCTTCGCGCGTAGCGCGCAGTTTGTATTTCAGGTGCAGATCGGAAGTGGCAAGGAAGAGATGCAGGCGGGGTTTCGCGGCGGGTTCGAGGCCCTTCAGCGCGGCGTCTACGTCCGCCTGTACCGCGCGGGCGAGCGCAGCTACACGGCAATGCTTGATTTCGGCCGCTACGGCGCGTGTCGCTTCTAAATCACCGGGTGAAGCGATTGGGAAACCGGCCTCGATGATATCGGCGCCAAGCTCTTCGATTTCGTGCGCCAGACGCAGCTTTTCCTCGCGATTCATCGAAAAACCAGGCGATTGCTCGCCGTCGCGCAGGGTGGTATCAAAAATCTGCACGGTATCCATAGCCCCTCCCTTCGTGAGTGTATCAATCTAACCATACCAGTGAAACGCACCCGGCACCAGTAGTCCAATTTATAATAGTTGCAAGTGGAATAAATTCCCCTTATATACTGGAAGTCGAGGGGGTTGGCATGGATCTGGCTTCCCTGCAGGTGTTTCAAACCGTGGTACGGGAGCGCAGCTTTTCGCGTGCCGCGGAAAAGCTGTATCGCACCCAGCCGGCGGTAAGCATCGCCATTCGTAAGCTGGAGGAGTGGGTGGGACAGCCGCTTTTCGTTCGCGGCTCTGGCGCCAAAATGCTCACCGACGCCGGACTGCTGCTTTCCGAATACGCCGACCGCATGCTGAATCTGCGCGAGGAAATTCGTAAAGGGATGCAGCAGCTGCGCGGGCTGGAGCGCGGGCAGCTCTCGATTGGAGTAAACGAAAGCTCGATACACGCGCTGCTTCCCGCGCTGGATGACTACCGCCAACTGCATCCGGGAATTCAAGTGCGCGTCCATCGCGTATTCTCGCGCGACGTGCCGCGCGAAGTTCTCAATCACCATCTCGACATCGGGGTCATTTCTTACGTGCCCGAGGAGCGCGAGCTCACCGCAGCTGAGTTCTATCGCGACTCGCTGGTGCTGGTGGTCTGGCGCGGTCACCGCCTCGCCAAAGATCGCGAAGTCGATATCAGCGAGCTCGGACAGGAGCAGTTCGTGGCGCACATCGTGGAATCGCCTTACCGCCAGCGGGTGGTGCAAATGTTCGCGCGCCACCGCGTGCCGCTGCAGATGGCCATCGAACTGCCCACGATCGAAAGCATCAAGCGCTGCGTGGAAATGAAACGAGGCATCGCCATCGTCCCGCGCATGTGCGCGGAACGGGAAATCGAGCGCGGCGACCTGCACGAGCTGCGTATCAAGCAGATGCGAGTAGTCCGCAAATTGTATCTCGTGTACCGGCAGGATCGGCCCCTTACCGCGGCCGCGCAGGGGTATGTTGAAATGCTGCGGCGCAAACCCGCAAGCAGCATGTCACGGAATGCCGCAAAGCACCGGGAACAATCGCCAACAGCTTAAGCTTTTTCGCGCAATCGACCACGCCAGTGCGATTCATACACTCACATCGAAATTGTTTCGGTGGGTCGCAACGGTTATAGTGTGCCGTTTGATTCGACGAGGTTAGGCCGGAGGAACACCAGCAATGCGACGAAGCGTTTCGATCTTCGCGATCACGGTCCTGGCGGTTCTGATCTGCGCCGCGTGCCCCACGGCGCGGGCAGACAGTTCGAAGCCGGCGGCCATATATAAAGCGAAGTGCGCGGTATGCCACGATCATCCGGTGGGACGGATTCCGTCGCGCAGCACGATCAAGACTTTGCCCGCGCACGAGGTAGTGTACGCCCTAACATTTGGCGTGATGCAGCCGCAGGGGCTCGGTCTTAGCGTCCAGGAAATCGCCGCGTTGGCAACGTTTCTTACCGGGAAATCATCGACTCCGGGACCACAGCCGAATCCGCACGCCAATATGTGTGCAAACTCCGGAGGCCCGATTTCTCTCGACGGTCCGCAGTGGAACGGCTGGGGCCGCGATGTGGAAAATTCGCGGTTTCAACCCGATCCGGGTTTTTCCGCTGCGGACATACCTAAATTGAAAGTGAAGTGGGTGTTCGCGTATCCCGGCCCGCTTGTCGGGAGCCAACCAACCATCGTGGGCGGCCGCGTGTTCGTCGCAACTACCACCGGTCTCGTCTATTCACTCAACGCGCAAACCGGCTGCACCTATTGGACGTTCCAAGCCGCCTCGGAAATTCGCTCGGCGCTCAGCGTCGGAGAGCTTCACACCAGCACAGGACGGATCGTCGCCGTGTTTGGCGCGGATTTGATGAAGGCGAACGCCTACGCGATCGACGCCGCTACCGGCAAGCTGATTTGGAAGACAAAAGTAGATCCGCATCCGCTGGCGCGCATCACCGGGTCCCCGGCTTACTACAAGAATCGGCTGTACGTCCCCACTTCGTCGCAAGAAGAAGGTTTCGGGGCCATGAGCACTTATCCATGTTGCACGGCGCGTGGCAGCGTGGTAGCGCTCGACGCCTCCACCGGTAAAATTCTGTGGACATCGTATCCGATTCAGCAGAAGCCGAAGCCGTTCAAGAAAACGTCGACGGGCGTGCAGATGTACGGGCCAGCTGGCGGTTCGATCTGGTCCGCTCCTACCATCGACACCAAGCGCCACCTGATCTACGTCGGCACCGGCGATTCCTTCACCGATGTGCCCACCAAGGCCACCGACGCGATTGTGGCCATGGACCTGGAGACTGGGCGTATTAAATGGATATTCCAGGCCACTAAAAACGACAATTATCTTTTCGGCTGCAACGTGCCTGGCAAAGGAATTTGCCCCGATCCAGTGGGTCCCGATTTCGATTTTGGAAGCTCGCCCCTGCTGCACACCGAGCCCGATGGCACGCAGGTGATTCTCGCCGGGCAAAAATCGGGAATCGTCTACGAACTCGATCCCGAAAACGGCAGACTGCTTTGGAAGAAGCAAGTGGGACCCGGCAGCATGGGTGGCGGAGTCGTATGGGCGATCGCTGCCAATGCCGATTCCGCATTCGTTCCAATTGCCTATCAAGCTGACAGCAGCCTGACCGCGCTACAAATCTCCGATGGCGCGACCATCTGGCATGATCCGGCGCCGAAGGGTGACTGCAGTTGGGGGAAGCAAGGCTGCTCGGGGGCCGAATCGGCCGCCGTTAGCGTGGTTCCCGGCGCGGTTTTTTCCGGAGCGGCTGACGGCCATCTGCGCGCGTATTCCACGAAAGACGGTTCGGTACTGTGGGATTTTGACACCGCCGCGAAAACCTACCAAGCCGTCAACGGCGTTCCCGCGAAGGGCGGCACGCTCGGCACGGAAGGCCCGACGATTGCGAACGGAATTGTGTACGTTAATTCCGGCGAGGGTCGCTTCAATGGCCATCGAGGAAACGCGCTGATTGCATTCAGCGTGGACGGAAAATAGCGAGTGCAGTTCGCCACGATCTAAGGGCGATCCGTGGAAAGTGGTGCTGCCAACCTGCGCGGCCGGCAGCACCATCTCCCTCATTACACGATCAGGCGTCCCTCTAGCGCTACCACTGCGGAGCGTCGGACATCGAATCTTGCCAGCTGCTCCAGCCCGAACCCATGCCGTAAGGCGATTGAGTCAACACCGCCTGGATGCGGTGAATCTGGCCGCCCTGCACTTTGAACAGCTCGGCGATTTCCCAAGTCCACGGAGTGACTGGGCCGGCGGTGACGGTTTTGCCGTCGGGCGTTTGGAAGGTGCGCGTGTTTCCCGCCTCGTGATCGAAGAAGCAAAATGCGAGCACGTCTCCGCGCTGCGTGTCCACCACCATGAAGCGGCGGTTGCGGATGCGGCTCACAAAGTGAAGCAGCCCGGATGCGAATTGCTCTTTGCATCCCCAAGCCGCCGAGTAGGAGCCGGGGCGAGCCGGACGAGCGTTCTTGGCATTGGTTGTCTGCATGCCGTTTTCGAGGCGGTTGCAATCGTCGGCAAAAAACGAATAATCGCCTTTGCCATTGTCCTGCTGCATGCCGGAAAAATACTTGTTCGCCGTGTCGATCAGATCGAGGCGGGAAACGCGCTCGGATTTTGGCGTGTTCTGCATGTAAATCGGATCGGGCTTCCCGAGCTTGTTGAGATTTTTGGCGCCGTTGACGGCCATATCGCCGCGCGCCACGATCGCTTCAGCTTCTGAAATCTTGTGCTCGTAGATGCGCAGACGGAGCGCCAAAATCACTGGCTGCCCTGCTTCTTCCATGGTGCCTAAGAAGCCTATTTCGCCGGCTTGCGGATCTTCAATGTAGAGTTTGTACGGGCCGCGTGCGGTGGCGGTGCGCCAGAATCCGTCCCCCAGCTCAAGATGCTGGCCGTTCTCCGTGTATTTCATGTATTTCGTGACTGGCAAGCTCGAAGGATCGTGGGCCACCAGCGCGTCGAGAAACTGGTTCACGAAGCCATCCAGGCATGCGCGATCGCAATTTTTTGCCTCGGCCGCTCCTGCCACCTGCCGCGCTGACGCAGGAGAGCAATTCGCAAAGCCGATCAGTCCCCCCGCCACGATGATGGCGGCTGCAAGCTTTAAGCACTTTCCAAACATATTTCCCCCCGGTGATTCGCCGTGATCTAACGTAATTCTTGCGCCGCTTGTATATCAGAAGCGTCGCAGCCACGCAACCAAAGGCGCGCAGCACCAACCACTTGCGGGAATGCACGCTCGGGCGGCCCGGTAAATCTAGAGCCCGGCGACGTCGCAATCGCGTGAGGGATTGAAGTAGCGGCGCATACGGATCGTGCTTTAGAATCAGACCAACAGTGGCATTGGGCGTGTAGCTCAGCTGGGAGAGCACCTGCTTTGCAAGCAGGGGGTCGCCGGTTCGATCCCGGCCACGTCCACCAACATCTCCCTGCCTTTCAATCACGTGCTAATTGGGTCTTTGCGCGACTT
>Ga0335075_10013561_pt1 | contig 12271 bp, 8 predicted proteins | sample Lox_Sample_24_FD_206723 | JGI IMG/M metagenome (GOLD analysis project Ga0335075, IMG submission 206723) | Soil microbial communities from Loxahatchee National Wildlife Refuge, Florida, United States - Lox_Sample_2.4 | ecosystem: Environmental > Terrestrial > Soil > Wetlands | place: USA: Florida... | reverse complement strand
CGCACGAATGGCTCGTTGCTTTGGAAACCGGCGCGCACCGGCAATCTCACGCTCACGCTCGACGTGCCGAAGCACCCGGATGAGACGCAAGGCGACAACAATCGTCTCCTGGCGCCGATCGCCATTCGTGAAGAGAAGCTGCGCGTGCTGGTCGTGGAGTCGCTGCCGCGCTGGGAATACCGCTATCTTCGCAATGCCCTGTCGCGCGATCCGGGCGTGGATGTACGGTGCCTGCTGTTCCACCCGGGTTTGAGCAAGGTGGGCGGCGGCAACAAGGACTATATCAAGCAGTTTCCCGCCGGTCTCGATGAGCTTTCCAAGTTCGATGTCGTCTTTCTCGGCGACGTGGGTCTCGACGACGGCCACCTGACGACCGAACAGTGCCGCTTGCTCAAGGGTTTGGTCGAGCATCAGGCCAGCGGGCTGGTCTTCGTGCCCGGCTTGCAGGGCCGCCAATTGTCGTTGCTCGACACGGCCCTGGCTGATCTCTTTCCGGTGGTGATGGATACGACGCAACCCGGGGGCTGGGGCTCGCGGACGCCGGGACAATTTGAGCTCACCGAGCTGGGTCGTCGTAGTTTGCTGACCAACCTGGCGGACACACAGGAAAACAACGCGGAAGTCTGGGAGGACCTGCCGGGCTTCCAGTGGTACGCAGCCGTGGTCCGCGCCAAGAGCGGCAGTGAAGTGCTGGCTGTACACAAGGACGCCGCCAACCAGTATGGACGCCTCCCGCTGCTGGTCACGCGCACCTTCGGCGCCGGCAAGGTGCTGTTCATGGGCACCGACGGCGCCTGGCGCTGGCGCAAGGGGGTTGAGGACAAGTATCACTATCGTTTCTGGGGCCAGGTGGTGCGATGGATGGCATATCAACGGAACATGGCCAAGGGCGAGATCATGCGGCTTTACTACGCGCCGGACCAGCCGCGGGTGCGGCAAACGCTGGCCCTCCACGCCAACGTGATGGAGCGCAGCGGCGAGCCGCTATCGCACGGCGATGTCAGCGCGCGCATTACGGCACCTTCCGGCAAGGTCGAGACCGTGCGGTTCCGCTCCGCGGGCGACGAGTGGGGCGTGTTTCATGGCCGATTCACCGCGAATGAACCCGGCCGACACGAAATTGTCCTGGCGTGTAAACAGACCGGCGCGACGTTGGAAACGTCCGTGTTCGTGCAAGGCGACAGCGCCGAGCGACCCGGACGCCCCGCCCGCCCCGAAGTGCTGGAAGAAATCGCCCGCGTGACGCATGGCAAGACGTTGGCTCCCGGCAAGATGGACCAACTTTTGCAGGTCCTGGCCACCTTGCCCGAGCCGCCGTCTTCCGTCCGCCGTGCACAACTGTGGCGCCATCCGCTACTATTGGGGATCATCACTCTCTTGCTGGGGGGCTTCTGGATCGGCAGAAAGGTCATCGGCCTGATTTAAGCAAGCGGAGGCGGTTGCGGAGCATTTTTGTCCGAGCCGCGCACGCAGCGCAGCGGAGTAAGCGGATATGGGCAGCCGCGCACGCAGCGCAGCGGAGTAAGCGGCTCGGACCTGAGAAGCGGAATTGGTGGTGCATCGCTCTTGAGGTTGTTAGTATTGAGAGGGCTCCGAGGGTTATCGTTCGTAGGATTGTCCGGGGGGATAAGAAGATGTATGTTGCCAATCAACAGCGTCGTCTCGAATTACCGGATTCGCTTCGGACCAAGATGCTGGCGTTTCGCCGCCGCGTCTGGGCAATCAAGCTGACGGAAGCCTTGTGCGGGGCGGCGTTCGGTGTCTGCCTCGCCTACCTGGCGACGTTCCTGCTCGATCGACTGCACGACACGCCGGCCCAGCTACGAATGGGCATTTTCGGAGCCAGCGTCTTGGTGTGCGGTCTGGTGCCGCTGGCGCTGCATCGCTGGGTCTGGCGCCGACGCCGGCTCGAACAGCTGGCTCGTTTATTGAGCCGCACCTATCCCAGCATTGGCGATCAGCTGCTCGGCATCATCGAGCTGGCGGCCAGCGAATCGGAGCAGGCGCGATCGCTCGTCCTGTGCGAAGCGGCCATTCAACAGGTGGCGGAGCAAGCGCAAGCGCGCGACTTCAATTGTGCGGTTCCGAAGCCGCGACACACGCGCCGCGCCGTGCTCCTGGGCGGCGGACTGGCGATGGTGCTCGTGCTGGCGGTACTCTATCCGGCGGCGGCTTCCAATGCCTGGCTGCGGTTTGTCCTCCCCTGGCGCGCCATCCCACGCTACACGTTCGCGATGATCGAACCAGTGCCCGACGAGCTGGTAGTGGCACATGGCGAGCCGTTTTCGTTCACGGTCCACCTGACCGAGCAGACGGTATCGCGGCCACTGCAAGCGGTTGTCAGCATTGGCGGGCAGCCGCCCGTGGCCGCCACGCTGGCCGATGGTCGCTACGACTTTGACCTGCCGCCGCAGATTGACGCCGGCTGGCTTGATCTGCAAGTCGGCGATTATCGAAAACGAGTGCGTCTGGAACCGACCCTCCGTCCCGAGCTAAGCTCCATCGGAGCGGAGGTGGCGCTGCCGGCCTACCTGGGTCGCCGCGGCTCGGTCAAGAAGGACGTGCGCGGCGGCGTGGTTTCCCTGGTGAACGGTAGCGAGGCCGTCTTTACGGCCACCGCCACCCGCGAGCTGGCCTCCGCCACCGTCAACGGCCAAGCGGTGACTCCTGCCGGCCCCGCGCTGACCAGCGCGCGAACTCCGGTGCAGGGCAATCGTCGCGTGGAATTGCAGTGGCAGGATCGCCTGGGTCTGGGCGGCAAGGAGCCGTTTGTCCTAACGGTCAATGGCCGCGAGGACGAGGCGCCCACGCTCGCCTGCGACGGCTTGCCGACACGCAAGGTCGTCCTCGATTCCGAGCACTTGACCTTCAAAGTGACGGCCCAGGACGACTACGGCATCAAGGTGGTGGGAATGGATTGGCAGGGACTCGATACCACCAACTTCAAGAAGCCCGCCGTCGGCGAGCGTGTCCTGGCGGCCGGCGCCGCCGACCGGGAAATGCTCGAGCTTTCCGGGACGTTCTCCGCCGTCTCGTTGGGTATCGAGCCGCAGCCGATCCGGGTTCGGCTCTTTGTCGAGGATTTCTTCCCGGACCGTCCGCGGGTATATTCTCCCGCCTATGTCCTTTATGTACTCAATGCCGAGCAGCACGCGATCTGGGTCACGGAACAGCTCAGCAAGTGGCATCGCCAATCCCTGGAGGTCCGCGACCGTGAGCTGCAGCTGTTCGAAATGAACAAGCAGCTGCGGCGCCTTTCCGTCGAAGAAATCAACCAGCCGGATACGCGCCGGCGGATCGAGACGCAGGCGGAGGCGGAACGCGCTAATGGCCGCCGACTCTCGAACCTCGTGGTCAATGGCGAAGACCTCATCAAGCAAGCGATGCGCAACCCGGAATTCGGCGTCGGTCATCTGGAAAAGTGGGCCGCGATGCTGCAAATCCTCAAGGACATTTCCGGCAACCGCATGCCCTCGGTGGCCGACCTACTCAAGCAGGCTTCCCAGGCCGGAGACGTCGCCCAGGGCGCCCCAGCCAGCAAGACGCGCATGGCGGGGCAGGTTCGATCCGCCGCTTCCGGCAAGCCGTCCGCCGGCTCCAAGGGACGGCCGAAGACCGAAGCTCCCACGTTGGCAGACGTGGAGTCGTCGCAGCAACCCCCCAAGCCCAAGGACCAGCAAGCGTCGAACAAGCCTCCGAGCGCGCCGCGCTTCGGATTGCCGAACACCATGCTCCAGGGCGGCGCGAGCGGAAGCGATTCCTGCCCCGCCAGCCAGAAAATGGACGAAGCGATTGTCAAGCAACAAGATTTGCTCGCCGAGTTCGAGAAAGTCGCCGACGAGCTTAACCGCGTGCTCGCCAATCTCGAAGGCAGCACGCTGGTGAAGCGCTTGAAGGCGGCCTCGCGGCTGCAATATCGCGTGGCCGGTCGGCTGGCCGACACCGTCAGCGATGCCTTCGGCGCTCCGTCGCTTTCCGGCAAGGACAAGCAACGCGCCTTGTTCAAGGATCTGGCAACCCAGGAATCCCGCACCAGCCAGGATGTCTCCAACATCATGGACGACATGCAATCGTATTTCGAGCGGCGCCGCTTCGTTCAGTTCAAGACCGTACTGGATGAAATGCGCAAGCAAGACGCGGTGGGCAGCCTCCGGCAGCTGGGCGACGATTTACAGAAAGAGAGCGGCCTCTCGATGGCCCAATGCGAGTTCTGGTCCGATACGCTGGATCGCTGGGCCGAAGACCTGGTGGACCCTACCTCCGGCGGCACCTGACCGGGATCGAAATCGCGCGGCAGTTTGCCGCCTTCGATCGTGCTGGAAGTTCTGCAAATCCTGGAAGCCGAAGTCCACCTGCGCGAAGACACTCGCGTCGCCCAGCAAGCCCGTCCCGCGCTCGAGCACATGAAGTATACGCAGCAAGCCGTCGCCCTCTCGCTGACGCAAGGCAAGCTGCAAGAACGCATCGACAAGGTGACGCAACGGATCGAAGCTTTGCCCGACGCCGAGACCGAGTTCGGCTACGAAATCAATCTGCTCGGCCGCGTCTCGCAGGTGATGGACGAGGCCACGGAGATTCTGGCCCGCCCGGAAACGGGTCGGCCCGCGCTCGCCGCGGAGACCGAAGCCATTGAGCTGCTGCTGCAATCGCGCCGTTTCAATCCGGGTGGCGGCGGCGGTGGGCGGAACCCGGGCGGCGGCGGCGGCGGCACGACGCACGACTCCGCCTTGAGCCTGCTTGGCACGGGCGTCAACGAAAAGGAAGTGCGGCGAGCGCCCGGTGCCGGTCAGGCGACCGGAACGGCCGGCACGACCTTGCCGGAGGAATTTCGCCTGGGCCTGGATACCTATTTCAATCGGTTGGAACAATCGGCCAAACCCCGCTAAGGAGTAGGCATGAACCGCATACGCGCTGGGGTCCTTTTTGCCGTGGCCGCGCTCGCTCTGCTGCCGTACCTGGGCGTTCCGGCGGCCGACCCGCCGCCGAACCAGGACGCGCCGAAGAAGGCGGAGCAAGCAGACAAGAAGAAGCCGGATGCCAACGCGGACGCACCCGCCGAAAAGAAGGCGACGGCTCCCGCCAAGGCGGCTAAAGGGGCCGCCCCCGCGAAGCCCAAGCCCGCCACGCCGCCTCTCGTAAAGGAAAAACCCAACGAGGCGGTGGAGAAACAGTTCGAGCTGCAATTCGGTCGGCAGTTTCAACACTTGTATCGCACGGAATTGCATTTACTGCGTGTGGTTTGCAAGCTGACGAAGCCGCAATACCAGAAAGTGGCGGCCGACGGCGAGCCTGCCTTGAAGGCGACCAAGGAGAAGTATCTGGGCTATTGGCGGAACCAACGGCAGGGAAGGTGGGACAGCTCGGGGCAGGCCGACCCACGCGAAACGCTGTCTGCGGAGCTGGAAAAGGCATTGCAAAAAACGCTGACGCCCGAGCAAGCGGCCGCCTATAAGAAGGAACGCAACCTGCGGACCGCGGCGCAAAGGCGGGCCGTGGTGAAGACGCTCATCGTCATGATGGATCGGACGCTCGTCCTCTCCACCGAGCAACGCGACAAGATTCACGAGATCCTCGACAAGAACTGGAAGGATTCATGGTACACCCACGTCGTCCGCTACGGTGGCAACTATTTTCCCGAAATGCCGCCGGATGCCAAGATACTCCCCATTTTGAACGATACCCAAAAAACCATCTGGAAGGGAGTACAAAAGGTCAACATTAGGTATGGCTTTTACGGCCTAAACATGGGAGACGTGGGCGAGTTCGAAGAAACCTGGGACGACGACGTGCCTGCCAAGCCGGAGCCCACGCCCGAGAAGAAGGCCGTCAAAAAGAGCAAGCAGCCCTCCAATAAGGCGGAGAAAAAATGAGCGCAGCGAGCGATTCCCGCTGGGCCCTGGTGCTGGCCGCCGCCCTGTGGCTCGCCTTTGTCGGCTCCGCGGCAGGGCAGCCTCAGTGGACCGACGAGAACTTCGATCGATGGGTCTTCAATCGCGGGGGAGGTCCAGTCCAGAACGCGGCCGACGCCCGCAAGGAGCTGGATCGGAGCTTGCTGCTCAATATCGAGGAGATCGACCGTGTCTGCAAGCTGACGGAGGCGCAGAAGAAGAAGCTGCAATTGGCCGGCCGCGGCGACATCAAGCGGTTTTACGATCACTATGAGGTCGTCAAGCGGAAATTTCATCGCCTGAAGCATAAGCAACAAGATGATTGGCAGGAGCTTTGGAATGAGCTTTGGCAGGACATCAACCCGCTGCAAACCACCTTCCAAAGCGGCCTGTTTCATAAAGATTCGTTGCTACACAAATCGCTGCGGCACACGCTGACGGCCGAGCAGCTGCCCCGGTATCAAGCGCAGGCCGAGGAACGCCGCAGGTTCCATCATCGGGCAAGCATTGAGCTAGCGGTCAACAGCTTCGAAGAATCCATGCCGCTCCGCGACGCGCAGCGCCAGGAATTGATCGCGCTCCTGCTCAAGGAGCTGAAACCTCTCCGCAAGTCGAGTCAGATCGAGGTTTACATCGTCACTATCCAGATGAGTCTTCTTCCTGACGACAAGCTGAAGCCGGTGTTCGATCGCACCCAATGGAAAATAGTGCGTGCCCAGTTGGATATGTACAAAGGTGCGGTGCAAAACCTCAAGCAGCGCGGTCTGTGGCCCGAAGACGATGAGGATGTGGATGCGCCGCCCGCCGATGCCAAGCCTGCCGCGAAACGGGAGAATCAGCCGTAAGAGCCACTAACAAAATGAACGACTAGCCCGGAGCGCCAGCGACGGGTTGCTTCGGCCCGTCGCTGGCGCTCCGGGCTAGTCATCAAAAAGTTAGTGCCTCCAAGGAGATCAAGAATGATGCTTCGGATGCTGGCTTCAAGTCTGATCTTGCTCGGTATGGCCGGTCTGGTGTCGGCTCAACCTCCCAATGCGCGAATCGGCGAAGCCGTGCCCCGCGACGTGCGCGAAATGTATGACAAGGGGCTTCAATACCTCGTCAAGACGCAAACCGACAAGGGCGACTGGCAAGGCGGTCAATCGGGACCAGGCGTCACCGGCCTGGGTTTGATGGTCTTTCTCGCCTCGGGCGAGGATCCGAATTTCGGACTTTACAGCAACAACGTTCGCAAGGCGGTGCGCAGCATCGTCACCGGACAGGACGCCGCCACCGGATACTTCGGCAACAGTATGTACCATCACGGCTTCGCGACGCTGGCGCTGGCGGAAGCTTACGGCGCTGTGGACGACCGCCAGGTCTGGCAGGGAGGCAAAGCGCCTCGGAGCATCGGAGCAGCGCTGGAATTGGCGGTGCGCGCATCCCTCACCTCGCAAAAGAAGAATCCCCTCGGCGCCTGGCGATATTCGCCCAATGCCACCGACGCCGACACCTCCGTAAGCGGCGCCGTGTTGGTGAGCCTGCTGGCCGCCCGCAACGCCGGCATGGAGATTCCCGACGAAGCGATGGACAAGGCGATTTCCTACTACACAAAAATGACATCTTCCTCGGGACAGGTAGCTTATTCGGGCGGCCTGGGCGGTTTTGACGAGTCGTTGGCCCGCATTTCGATCGCGACCCTCGTCTACTCCCTCGCGCGGCGCAAGGATTTGCCGCAATTCAAGGCGACGCGCGACTACCTCGTCGCCAAGCTGGAATTCACCGGCCGCTCGGGTTTCGGTTGGGAGGATTACCAGCGCTACTACCAGGCGCAGGCCCTGTTTCAGGCCGATGTCGAAGCATGGAAGAAGTGGAATAAGCTGCTGATTCGCAAGCTCAAGACTACCCAACGCGCCGACGGTAGCTTTTCGGGCCAGCACGGCGCCTCGGCCGCGACTTCGCTGACGCTCCTGGCCCTGGCCCTCAATTACCGCTTCTTGCCGATCTACGAACGTTAGCCCGTCCGAGGTTTGAATGGCCCTCGCTCGTCATCAGCCCAGGAGGACCGACCGCATGAGCTTTCGCTTTCCATCCGCAGCCTCCAATCTCGGCCTCGCTCTGCTGGGTTCGCTGTTGCTGTGCGCCGCGGCCGGTGCGGCCGAGAAACCGGGCGCCACGCTGCACCTTGCGAGCGGGGATTTTCTCTCCGGCACTTTGCAAGCCTCCGATCCTGCCGTGATCCGCTGGCGTTCGCCGTATTTTGCCACCGTTTTCGAGTTCCCGGCGGCGGCTGTCGATGCCGTTCATTACACCGTCTCAGGCCCACAGCCCAAGCCCTGGGGCGGCTATTGTTTTGAGCTGGTCAACGACGACGTTCTGTACGGCGATTTGCTGGCCCTCAGCGACGAATTCGCCGAGGTGGAGTGTGCTCGCATTGGCCGGGTTCACGTGCGCCGCGAGCAGATCGGCCGTCTGTACCGCTGGAAAGGCGCCGACTCCCTCTACTTCGGTCCCAACGGACTGAACGGCTGGAAGGACGCGTCGCCGAAGCCGCAGTGGCGCGACGAGGGTGGCGAGCTGGTTTCCGATCAACCGGGCGCGTCGCTTTTGGGCACACTCGGACTCCCCGAGAAATCGGCGATCGAGGTCCAGCTTTCCTGGCGGCACAAGCCCGACTTCGTCCTCGCGCTCGGCGTCAACGAGCGCGAGGCGTCGGTTCAGGATGCCTTTCGTCTTGAAGTCTGGGATCAGGATCTCGTTGCCCTGGGCGAATCCTCCCGCGACGCCGACCTCGCCTCCGTGCAACAGCTGAAAGACGGCGAAGGCAGGGCACGGATTCAGATGTACCTGGATCAGAAACAGCGGCGCCTGATCGTGCTGTCGCGGAGTGGCAAGCCGTTGGGGACGCTCCACGTCTTGTCGAAGAAAAAGCCGAGTGTGCTTCCCGGCGTTCGCCTGGTCAACAAGAAAGGCGACGTGCGCCTCGAACAGCTACGGATCACGCGCTGGAACGGCGTGGCCCCGCATGCTGTCCAGGACGATCGCGCCCGGCTGCATCGCACCGACGGCTCCATCGTCTATGGTCGGGTGATCGCGTTCGATCCCAAGGCCAAAACGTTCACCTTGCGCGACGGCAAGACCGACATCGTGGTGTCCCAGGAAGCGATGGCCGATTTGTTTCTCGGGCCGCAGCCGGTCGCCAAGGACGCAGCCAAGCCGAAGAAGGCCGTGGCCACACCGATGCAGTGCCTGGTCTATCGCGATGGCACGCGCCTCAGCGGCCGGGTTACGCGGATCGAGGATGCACACGTTACACTCACCTGTCCCGGTGTGAAGGAACCGTTGCGGCTGCCCCTCGCGGAGCTGCGCTCCCTGGTCCAACGGGAGCGATCCGATAAGCCCGCCCGAGTGTCGGTGACGGGGCCGTCCGGGAGGCTGGAAATGAACGGCGTCCGCCTCAAGGGAAAACTCCTGCCCGGCAGGGCGCAACCGAAGGCGAGCTGCCTGGTATGGCATCCCGATTTAAGCCGCAACGCCAGCGCCCTGCTTCCCGGCGTCTCCGGGCGAATCATCTTCCGCGAACCTCCACCGCCCGCGCCCACGCCGAATCGTCCCCAGCCGGCGCAAAAACCCGGTATCGCAGGTGCCGTTTCGCGCTTCTTTAAAAAAATGGCGGCGTCGCCAGCGCCCACCGGCCGGCGTGCCTTGCATTTACGCAGCGGCGATACCATTCCGTGCGAGGTCGCCGGCATCGACGCGAAGGGAGTCACGTTCAAGACACCGCTTTCGAACGCTACCTTTGTGCCGCACGCCAAGATCAAGAGTGTCGATCTGATTCCGACCCGCGACTTGCCGAAGCTCGACGAAACCAAGCGCGATCGCTTGTTGATGTTGCCGCGCCTGCACCGCGATTCGCCTCCCACCCATCTGGTCTGCTCGAAAAACGGCGACGTGTTGCGTGGCCGCATCGAAACGCTCGACGACAACCGTCTGCGAATGGAAGTGCGCCTGGAGACCAAGTCGATCCCGCGCGACCGGCTGGCACAAATCATCTGGCTCCATGCGGACGAGCTGGCTGGTTCCCGAGCGACCCCCTCGGCTGACGACATCTCGCATCTCATGCGCGTGCAAACGCTGACAGCCGACGGCAACCGCTTGACGTTTGTGGCCGAGAAAACCGACCCCCAGGCCATCGCCGGAACCAGCGACGTGCTCGGCGCCTGCCGGGTGAAACTGGCGAACATCAATCAGCTGCTCCTGGGCAAGTCGATCGAACAGAGCGCGGCCACCTTGCCGTTTCACGTCTGGAAACTGCATCACGCTCCGGAGCCCAAGTACGTTCTGGCCGACGCCAAGGGGACCGGCGAAGAGCGCGTCGCCGGCACGGAATCGCCCCTGGTCGGCCAGGTCGCGTTTCCCTTCAAGCTGGACCTGCTGGGGGGCGGCGCCTTCGACCTGGCCCAGCACAAGGGGCAGGTGGTGGTCCTCGATTTCTGGGCGACCTGGTGCGGCCCCTGTCTTCAGGCCATGCCCACCACTGACGCGGTGGTTCGAGAGTTCGCCGATCGCAAGGTAAAGCTGGTGGCGGTCAATCTCGAAGAACGGCCAGACCGAGTGAAAGCGACCCTGGCACGTCACAAGCTGAACGTCACCGTGGCGCTCGACACGGATGGCGCCATTTCACAACGGTATTCGGTCACGGCGATTCCGCAGACCGTCGTCATCAACCGCGACGGTAAAATCGCCCGCCTGTTCGTAGGCGGCGGACAACGTACCACCGACGCCCTGCGCAAGGCTTTGCAGGAGCTATGCCCGCCGGACGCACCGTCGCCGGACAAGAAGCGGTGATTACCCGTGCTGGGGTTTGCAGGGAATCGCCGCTCAGCTACGGTCTAACGAGGCTCCGCCTCAGACCGACAAGATGTCACGCGCCGAAACGCTGGCGGAGTCACTCCTCTCGCTTTGTCTCCTACGCCTGCCCGGATGATCGCGGATCGAGCGTCTCGGCCCGCGGCTTGACTCGTCCACGTGCCCGCACGACGCGGAGCGAGCCTCTCGGCTTCTGGCTTGACTCTCCGACCCGAAAGTCCGGCGTAATCCGCGCGCTCTCTGCGGACTCGGTCTCGGCAGGGATTCCGTAACCGCCCCGCAAATTCTACCCCCCAGTTGCCGGTTTCACGCTGGACATTCGCGCAAGAATCCGAGCACATCCCGCCACTTTTCGCGACTCAAAAAATCTCTCTTTTTTCTCTCTTATGGCCTTGAGCTTCTCCGCGATTTGAGGCTCACTGTCCACACGGGTTGACCGTTTCCCAACCAGACAAAGGAGAACCCTGTGGAGCTGAACATCGTCAATGAGGTCGCCGCACTGCAACGCCTGAGCGTCGCCCAACTACGCCAACGCTTCGCCGAAGTCTTCGGCGAAGCCACCGCCGCCAGCAACCGCACCTGGCTCATCAAACGCATCGCCTGGCGCATGCAAGCACGGGCCGAAGGCGATCTCTCCGAACGCGCCCGCCGACGCGCCGCCGAGCTGGCACGCGACGCCGACCTCCGCCTCAATCCGCCCCAAACGAAAGCGACCACGACCACGCCTCCACCAGCGCCCGTCAGCATCCCGGCGCCGGTCGATTCACGCTTGCCGCCGCCGGGAACCATCCTCGCCCGACCGTACAAGGGCCAGCTGGTGCAGGTGCAAGTGCTCACCGACGGCTTCGCCTATGCCGGCCGCGTCTATGCCTCGCTCAGCGCTGTCGCCAAAACTGTCACCGGCAGCCACTGCAATGGATTTCTTTTCTTCCGCAACAGCCTCAACCACAACAAGGAGAACGCATGAACCGTCCCCACAAGAAAGCCGCGGCTACGTTGCCGCTGGTACGCTGCGCCATCTACACACGCAAGTCCACCGAGGAAGGACTCGAGCAGGAGTTCAACTCGTTGGACGCACAACGCGAGTCCGCCGAAGCCTTCATCCTCAGCCAGACGCACGAGGGCTGGACCTGCTTGCCCGACCGCTATGACGACGGTGGCTTCACCGGCGGAAACATGGAACGACCGGCGCTGCAACGCCTGCTGGCCGACATCCAAGCCGGCAAGATTGATTGTGTTGTGACCTATAAAGTCGATCGCTTAAGTCGTTCGCTGTTGGATTTCGCCAAGATGATGGAGACGTTCGAGCAGCACGGCGTCTCCTTTGTCTCCATCACCCAGCAGTTCAATAGCGCCACCTCGATGGGCCGGCTCATCCTCAATGTTTTGCTGTCCTTCGCCCAGTTCGGGTCGTGTCCGGCAATGTTTGCCGTCCTTTCTAGCTATTTTGTCACGAGCTTATTCTCTTAAACGATGGGTGGGTCGCCCACTCTTGGATCGTCCAAATGTGATCTGTCAGCCCTGCTGCCATTGCC
>Ga0335075_10013560_pt1 | contig 12271 bp, 18 predicted proteins | sample Lox_Sample_24_FD_206723 | JGI IMG/M metagenome (GOLD analysis project Ga0335075, IMG submission 206723) | Soil microbial communities from Loxahatchee National Wildlife Refuge, Florida, United States - Lox_Sample_2.4 | ecosystem: Environmental > Terrestrial > Soil > Wetlands | place: USA... | reverse complement strand
TTGCGACATCGAATGCCCATGTAACCGGATACGCTGTAAATGAGACTGTTCCGAGTGTTGCAGTGTCGCTCTCAATGAGCGTCGTTGGAGTACTAAGACATCCTAATACGGTGGCTGTCCAAGCAAATGTCAACGGAGTTGGCGTTTGGATATCGGTTATCTCCCCCTGACACAATCAATAACGCGTCTACACGGCGATATACGGCATTCCATTCCCATTGGCAAAGACCGTGAATTGGCTTGGATATGATAGCGCATAGCAATATGACGAGGACACAGAGAACCATCCTACTCACCAACTATATGAAACGGTATATATGAATGACAGGAGATGGCAAATGGAGTAGAAATATCTTCATTTCGAGTTAAACCCAACAATGACTGAAATTTAAGTTTAATGAGTGCACGGATCCTCTCATCTACTGCATGCACTGGTCGTGCCCCTTTATCCTGCAAATTTCTCGTTTTACATCTCAGCTTCGTTCCTTGTGCTCATGTAATGCTCTTGAAGCTCCAAAGCAAGATACGTACACACGTCAGAAAAGCAAAAACCATCGAAACAGCGTTCCACTTTTCTTTGACACCTTTACGTAATTACGGTAACTGGTTGCATGCCTGTCGCTTCTGAATGACCCACTGATTCTGCAACCTACATTCTTTCTGGTATGATCTGGCTGATATCAAGCAACCCTGCGTCGAAAAGACAGCATTTGAATGAGGAAAACCTAGTCTACCTTGCAGGTACTAAGGGGTTATTGAGCCGCCACCCGAGCCGGCCGAGAAACCTTATTACCCGCAGCAATTAGTGTCTTTGCCGATCGGCAGTTAGCGAACACGCCATTGCGCTACTTTATTGACCAACCGTCGCATAACCTGGGGGCTCATTCCCGCGGTAGATCTATTTCTCCCCCACCCCACACCATTTCCACCAAGAAGGATATACTTGTCCATATCAATTTCTAAGCTGCCATTCTCCATCGCTCGGCTCCGACCGCTCCAAATTCCAAATTCCAACCTCCATTCCACGATGGCAACAATGAAAGCTGTTTGGGTTGAAGGCACCACAATAGAGCTCTCTGATCATCCTATCCCGGAACCAAAGGAAGGTTTTGTTCTCATTAAAGTTGTTGCATTTGCACAAAATCCTAAGGACTGGAAAGGTACCGGAACCCCGCAACGCCCCGTCACTGACACACGGTATAGTTCCTGAAAAAGTCCCCGGCTACCCCGGTGCAATTCAAGGGAGTGATGTCGCAGGCACCGTGGCCAAACTCGGGCCTGGCGTGACAAGGGTACGTCTTTCCCCATCACGACTTTAATTGACCAAATCCAGTTTAAAATTGGTGATCGTGTTGCCTCGACATTCCGTATCGGGGCTTTCGCTGAGTATGCTTCGTATCCCGAAATTACCACCTTCCACATCCCCGATTTCATGTCCTTTGAAGAAGCAGCGACCATACCACTCGGTTTGACTACTTCGGCAATGGGCATATTTCGCCGTTTACCATTGAAAGTTACGACTCGTCTTACCGAACGCAAAACACTTCTCGTTTGGGGCGCTGCAACCAGTGTTGGTCAATTCGCTGTTCAGATGGCTAAAATTGTCGGTTTGCGCGTCATTGGTGTTGCTGGGAATGCAGCAGTTGCCAAAGAGGCTGGATGTGACGTTGTGATTGATTATCGCAGCGGAAATCCTCTTGCACAAATCCGCGAAGCTCTGGGAGAAGAGAAGTTGCAATGGGCATTTGACGCCGTTTCTGAAGGCGGAACAATGGAGGCTATCGTCGAGCTTTTCGACCCTGCAACTCCAGATCCCATTCTTGTCCTCGTTTTATGGCCAACTTCAAAATTGCCCGACTTTATTTCGTATCCCGACACTAGCGTCTTCAGTGTGTATGGAGAAGAGCAATTATTAGGAGTACGAAACCCTCTCCAACAATTATACTTGGGAGACTATCTAATATGTTTTTAGACAAGAATTTTGCCTGCCGATCTTGAGGATAAAGCGTTTGGGTTGGAGTTTTTCCCGGTCTTGGAACAGTGGCTTAGAGAGAAGAAGATTCGACCGAATAAAGTTACAATTGTGCCTGGTGGATTGGCTGGAATTCCTGAAGGATTTCGCTTGATGCGGGACAAGCTTATCAGCGGAGAGAAATTAGTCTATCGCGTTGCAGACACACCGGGATTGAATGCATAAGATGTAGCGTTTCTATCATGAGATAGCGATTGTCACCATACTCTGTAGACAAAATGCACAAATAAGAAAGTAAAGACTAGAGATCTCATGATGCTTTTTCTACTCGAAGACAATTGAATCAACATTCAGACATTCTAACTTTGTGCAGTCAAGTCAAAAACAATCTTTCCGACTTGGCCTTTATCAAACAATGCGTATGCTTTTGGTGCATCCTCCAACCCCGGCCAGACTTCCACAAAATCGGTCAACTCATTTTGAATCTTCAATAATGTCGACAGCGCGCCATTGAAAACATGACGAACCGGACAACGTCCGAACTGAATTCTCAGATTCTTTGCATAACACTCTGGCCCTGAAAAGGGAATTGGATCCTGAGGCACGCCAATACAGACAATGAGACCGAACGGTCGAAGCAAATCGAAACTAAAGTTAACTTTGCTAACGAGGTATCTCATACGCTAATCGCATGGCATCACCGTGACCGACAGCCTCAATAACGACATCTGCACCACGACCTTCGGTTAAGGCCAGAATGGCTTCTTGCGGGTTTGACCCCAAACTAAGGGGTTTCGCCCCATGTTTCTCAGCGAGTTTCAATCGCTCGGGATTAGACTCAATTGCATATAGATTTTTAGCGCCGAGTGTCCTCGCTACTATCGTTGCCATCAAACCGATCTAAAGTTAGTCATCAAATCGTGGAAAGGGAGAACCGGTCCAGATCCAATGACAACAACAGTATCTGTTTTGAGCTGATCTGGAGTGAAGTCTTTAAGTGCACTAGTCGCTGCGTACCACCTTTTATCAAAACTGGAATTGGGGGACACAAACCCTGTGGGAAAGATGTCAGCCATGAAGATGGCTAGATCTGGATTCAACTCGGCTGGCAGATGGAATAATGTCGTATCAGCATGAGGAACTAGCACGATTTCGGCTTGTCCGCCATCCAAATCCTCTGCTCCAAATCGTCCGCAATGCTCACATCGGGAGGTAAATCCGCGCAAACAGTAGAAACATTTGCCACAGGAACTGCAATCAGCTTACCAACCCCAATATCCATGATGATTGACCTTGTAAATGGTGCTATAACGTGATCTCCCGGTTTGAAATTTTGGATGCTCCTTCCGACCTGCAGGACAATACCAACGAATTCGTGACCAATAACGAAACCTGTTCTCCTCCTTGGTTCATGGCCTCTATATGCTTCACTCTTAGCAGGTGATGAGAAAAGTGAATATGTGGAAGTGCTTACCATGTAAATCGCTTCCGCATAATCCTTGAGATTAACGAAAGACAATTGCAGACAGAGATACCAGATTTGGTTACCTTTACAATCGCACCACTGTCCGACAAACTTTCTGAATCAGGGAATGGACGGTCTTCAACGCGAATGTCTCGTACACCACGGAACACGACCCCTCTGAATGTTTTCGACATGGTGGACCGTGAACGGTGGTTTCGTTGTTTCTTGAAAGCTTGGGCAGCAGAGATGAAGCACCCCGCACTCTACCCCGCAAGGCCTCCCATCTTGCCGATTTGTCTGGTTAAACTTTCATTTTTGAGCCACGAGAAGGTTAGGGGTTCACAGTTGTCATTCAAAGTTCCGTCCTGCCCCTTTTTTTGTCGGCGTCAAACTAAATCGCTATTCTTCGTCTTCCTAATTCATCTGACGAATCGGGGTGTTCAATTCTTTTCCATCTGGGCTGTAAGCATATTCTCAATCATCGTCATCTACTGCCAGTTATTGTCGGACTTTCAATCAGTAGTGCAATTCTCAGATCGTCTATCGCATGTAGACGAAGTTTCTGTAACACCGACAGTGACTCAGATGCCTACATCTCCCTTATTTCACGGCCTCGCCAGGGCTGTCAAGGCTCTTGTTCGACGTGGTGAAGAGGTGGAAGATTACCTTCATTGGCTTGCTGACGCTTTAAAGCGAAGCGACGCGCAATGGACGACGATGTAGAAAGCTGAACATAAGGGGAAAAAGGACCAAGCGCAAAATAAGAGAGAACGGTGTGGCGCAATGCATGAGGAAGTCATTCGGCACTCCATTTCGATCCCGTATGGCTTTGAATGGGGTCGATCTCTGACCATCTCATCTTTCATGGATGCACTCTCTTTTGTCGAGAACGGTCTTAAAAAGTCGTTGAAGGACGGATCGACAGGGAAAAGCTTATTTTGAAGGCCTTATGTCGAGAAGTGGATAAGGATTTTACTTCCGATGTCTCTCAATTTTCGGGGGACGAGAACTTTAATCAGATGTTGGCACAGGTCTGATTTGGGAAAGTTCCGAGCTAACCATCACAGGCGTCTCCTGATCGCAAGATGATTACATGGGCCGAGATTGCTCTCAAAACAAAGGGTACCAGCCGCTAAGGCCCCCGGTGAATTCTTGACCAAGGAATTGGAGGAAGATGACAGTCTTTGCATGATATTGCTTTGGTTTCTCATAAGCCCGAAAATCATATATCCCGGATCCTAGCGTCTCCTTCCTGAAGTGGCCAATTCCCACCACGACATTAGAATTTGACCACATTGGCTGTTTCAGAGAGCTCTCAAAGAATCATTCATTCTATGAAGGAGCGGAGAGCAAAGGGGATTTTACAAATGGTATCAGCCACATCATCTCTACTAATTAACTACAGTTCAAGAAGCTAAAGCACAGCTGCTTCGTCGATTCTCTCGTTGAAGCGATTGCTGTTTATGGGTTCAAAAATCCAAATCTACTTCAAAGGGATCGTCTTCGTCCCCCTTATACCTGCTGGAGTACAGGATGAGGAACAGGCTCAATTGCCATGGAGGCCGCTCTCTGTACAAATTGGACCAGAGGAGTCGGGGACAAGTTGGTCCGGTGATGATGTGAGAGGATTAGCTCCAGATGCATTATCAGAGTTGAGGTGGCTCCTTAAGGCTTGTGGTGGATTATCTGAAAACTTTGATCTACTACAGTATATTTTATGCCGTGTCGTTCTTTTCAGCGATGTATGTTACGTATATTTCTAGACGAAGGGAAGTCCAGGATGGCGAATGTGTTGACTCAGAAGAATTTGATTCATATCATAAGATGGGATTGGAACGAGTTGGCCGCCACCTTTCATCATTGAATTCCGCCGGCACGCCACCATCACTCCCCCGCCTGCTAACTTGAAGTTGCCCAGTCAGTGATTGAAGTATGCGACGATTCGTAATATTGAACGTATAATATCTCAAACAACTTCGAGGCCATCCTGCTTAACCTATTTAGGCAGTGCAGAATACATACTACAAGACAATTTATACATATATGTATAAGACAATAATTCGGTGACTACATCGAGAGAACTGGAGATCGATTTCTAGCTATTAGCTTTCAAGATGCAACTGAGTAGGGATGAACGTGAGTACATCGCCGGTAAGCGCTAAGCGCTACTTGGCGGGGTCTTTGACCACAGCTTGAGAAATATCGTATAAAAGTTTGAATCGGTGTTTGATGACTTTAGGATCGGTATTTTCATCGTCATAAGACACGGCACGTTTCCAACCTTCAGTTTTCTTGACATTGTCATAATTGCTGATGACATAGTTAAGATAGAGAACTTTGAGATCCTCATAATGACGAGTGTCTTTGTGAAATAGCCGTTCAGCAACATTTTCGTGCGTAACCCCGTGCTTGAGATGTGTATAGCAACGTTGCGTGAGATCGTCTAAGAGAAATTTGTCCGAGCTGCGATAGAGGGCATACGGATCGGGTGCTTCGGGATATCCTTCCGGGAGATGGTATTCATCAGTTTGTTCTCGGAGTGGAACGTGGAGATTGACGGTTCCGGTATAGAGAAAGTAGAGAATGTTGTGCAACGTCGTAAAGTCAATTTCGTTCTCTGGGTCGGTCATATCGATGACTTGTCGTTTATCCGAGTCGTCGATCGTTGCGGGAGTCTCTGGAGAGGGAGTGCGCCATTCTGGCTCCAAGCCTACCATTAGTGAAATTCTTGTTCTTACTTACGAGATTTGAACAACTCGCTGGCAGTGGACAGAATGCTTTTGTAGGCATAGAGTTCTCGAATCGTGTCATTTCCATCACGGGCAAGGAAGATGACGTCTCCGGCACTGGGATCCAACAAGCTTGCCGCAACTTTGGCAGCAGAAGCAATCCATGAAGGTATTTTCGGCGCAGACGACGGAAGGTGGGTCTGGATTTGGTTAGTAAACTTGACACTCCAATGCAGAAGAAACCTCAGTAAGAGTGATATTAATTTGAATCTGACTGCAAGGGGCATTCACAGCTATTCCCGCGCCATTAACCCAGTTCGAGAGGTGCGAAAAGCTGGAAGGCGCAGAACTTGATGGCTCTCGTCCGCTCTGATAGGAGTGACTAGTCTAGACACAGAGTCAGTATTGACTGGACACTGTACTTGCATTGTAGTTCGAGTGGTTCGCGCCGCTATAGCTCGTCCCCCATGCATAATATTGCCAATAGACCGAGACTTTGCGCTCAAAAACATTCCCGAGTTCGTAGATCTCTTCAACTGTTGGAATCGGGAGTAAGTTACATTTCACCTGAAAGGAAGTCGATTGCTAAGTATTCAGGCTCCACAAAATGGAAAGAATGTACAATTTCGAGCCTCAGGCTAATGCGCCATCGGGGATGGAGGGGTATAACCACGGCATGTCCTTTTTGAAGGCCCTCCTTAACTGCTGGGTCTACATCGCTATTACCACCGCATAGAATAACGGGAGTTACCGCTAGCCTTGAGCACTAGCTTCCCACTTACAACTAGCTGGTTTTGAGTGCAATCGAAAGCGGGAATTTGGAGATTTGAGGACATTCAGCTAAGAGAGTTGGGTTTGAAGTTAACAGGCAGCCTTTCAAATTGAGAATAGCGAGGTGAAGCGAAGGAGCCTGATCAGTGTGATTAGACTTTTATGGACAAAGCAAAGTTTTGTCCACCCACTAAGTACCCCCACCAAGAGTCCCCAATCAGACTGCAGACGGTTGGGTTTGCCTGAAGGAAGTCAACAACGTATTCTGTCGACCATTAATTATATTGTTCACTTCGTCGTGAGATTTCACTGCCAAGGGCTACGGAGAAAAGTGAGTAATCACGGCGCCACTCCGAATCCATCCACGTTCACTTGCCATTGAAGTCTGCCTTTATGGGCCCAGAAAAGGCGTGAGAATAGATTCCGACGCTCCAAAGCAATGAACAAGTTACAGAGGTGAAGGAGGTAGTCAATTGCAAATTAGCCGCTTTTTTTTTGTAAGTTTTACCTTTTTACTTTTTTTTTTACTGGCTAATAATTTCCAACTAATACACTGGTTATTGCATCGCCTAGCAAAATACCAGTTAAGGATTAAGGCCTAGATAATAAAAAAAAAAGCGGCCAATAAATTTGCAATTGACAGTAAATAGGGTTAGGTTTCAGAGTGAGTGATTTGGCGATCTGGATTTTCAGCCCCTTGGCATCTTGAACAAATTCCGTTTGGGTGCTCTCAGATGGCCGTCTGGGAGGATTTCAAAGCCCAAGGAAATGAAGCATTCAGATCCGGAAACTTCATACAGGCAATCCAATCATATAGCATGGCAATTGTCTTGGCAGGTCTCGATGCAACTTCATCTGAACTAATTTGCATCTTGTTCTCAAATCGCTCTGCAGCCTTCATGAAGATGGAGTCTTATCAGTTCGCAAGAGCAGACGCTGAAGATGCTTTAACATTCATGCCGACCAAAAAGCCACATTTCACTTAGCATCGGCATTGCTTCATCTTCGCTCTTACAGAAAAGCTCTCGATGTTCTTCGTCCAATTGAGGGCAGTACGAGTAATGAAGACATTCAGCGGTTGATTCGCCAACTCATTGTGTATGTAGAGGAAAATCTCACTGAGGAATATGATATCTCAGCCATTGTTATAGAAACGCAACAGAATGCACAACTTGTACATGCTGACTACTGCTCTAAGGACCTCGAGCTTCGAACCAGTATGATGGTGAAGGAGGACGAGGTATCTTTGCGAAAGCAACCATCCCACAAGGGACTCTTCTTGTTGCAAGCAAGGCTATTATTTGCGCATTTATTGATGACCCCAACCCCCCAGAATCCATAATGGATGTGAACATATTGAGGAATTTCGGCGACTGGACTTCAGTTCTACCTGTCTTCACCCGACTGGCTATGATGCTGTCACAAGGATGTGGCCGAGCAATTTTGGATCTCGAAGGTGGTGTGAATCCAACAACGAATGTCGATTTATGGAGAGACGACGTCTATGATAAGACAGACAAAGTGCCCCAAGTTAGTTTTGATTTCTTTTCAATTTGGTTTGTCGCAACGGCTTCGCCATCACAAAAGCACCTTCAAATGACTCGGTAGAGGGGCTTGCGGTTTTCCATGTTCCGTCTTTTTTCAATCACAGCTGCATGGTCAACACCTTGTACTATCAAATTGGCGACATGAGTTTCATTAGAAGCAGTATTACCATACCCGAAGGTTCGGAAATCTTCATCAATTATGATCCTGGAGGCCTTGACGGAGCATCAGTGCAAGCGAGGGACGAAAAGTTGAATGCAAGGAGTAATGGCTTCTCCTGCCATTGTCCGCTATGTCAGTTTGAATGGGAAAATGCATCAAAGGTTGCTCCAGCTGCGAAACTTGTCAAAGAGATATTAGAGAAATGTGAAGAACCAAATTGGAATGAACTTCCTTCAAGTGTGGAAACGTTGAAACAAGTTCGACTCTATCTTTTCAAACAGTTTAATCAACCTATTCCCGAACACAAGCCATTGAAACTTCCAATGTTCATGGCATATTCAACTCCTCGACAACTCTCCCTCGGCAAGCTTCTTCTACTTGTTCTCCAGCGTCTTTGGTCTTGCCTTCGAACACAGGATCGTTATGACGAAAGTATACCATATCTCACTGAAATTCACGCTCTAATCAAACACAACCTCAACTTTGGCTCTACTTTGGGGATAAACAGTGCTGCTAACGCCACGTTTGACCTCGGGGTTCTCGCATCGGATTCCGAGATCGCAACATTTTGGTTGGAGGAATTGAAGTGCCTTTGTTCACTTATCGGTGGCAAAAAATTCTTTGAGGGGGAATACCTTTCACAAGTTAAGAAGGAGCTTGAAATGGCTGAACGAGGGAACTGGCAACGCATAATTCATGAATCGGGTGCAGTTGAGTGCTCGGTTGCTTATTGCAAATTATTTCATTGCGAGCTATGTACATGATGTGCGGTAACGCAGTTTTGCATTAATTTTGAGGATTGGGTTGTGTCATATCAATGAATGATATTCGTGCTCTGAATCGTTCCATCTTGAATGAACCCCAATTTTAGCTTTGCTGACCCCGTGGGGATCTAATTTAATAAAGTTGGCAGCTACTCAGAGCAGCGTCTTTTCCTCAAGATTTGTTCTGGTGCGACTCATCAGTGAGATGTTAGTGGTGCGCGAAGCGTTTAAAGTGTCCACTTTGAGATGAGGGGCAAATGGGGGGCATTGGGGGGTAAGTGGGGGCACAAATCAAAAACCGCGGATTATTGCAGATCCACCGGCTGGCGTCTGCCGCCGACTGCGCGGAGGCCAACAATGTGTAATTTAACTCTACTTCACGGTCCTCGCATCTTACCCGGCTCATTCGGATCGACCCGAGGAAAGCAGTGATTGGAATACAAGATCCAAATGTGGGCACCCCACACTTTCCCCAATCTGTTTCTCCACGGACCGTCCTCATGGCGTTGTTGATTGGAGCGATCAGCAGGATGTCGAGCTTGAGCCTAATCTTCGATCATCTCATGGTTGACCGATTAGCGACCAATTGCTGCGCCATGTGACCCCCACCGGGCTGACTGAGTTTAAAGGCAGAACAACCCAAATTTGTCCAAAGTAAGCGGAGCTCTTAAGCGCCTTTTGGGTTTAAATTTCGCATGTTCTGGGTAATACCCCGCTCCGACAGGGGGCCTTAGGGCGTGTCCCTGCAGCCAAATGTGCCACAGCCGCCGGGCGAGGGATGGCGGGGTGCCCGCTCAGATCGACGGTGCTGTGTCTTTCTTTCTTTTTTATATGGGTGTCCGCATTATCCGGAGTCTCCGAAACACACAGCCACCACAGGATTAACAAAGAAGCCGGAGCCAATTGCGAAAGCCACGGAAACGGGGTTGTGGTTGCGAGTGGTCGGTCGGTTGTTTTGCTTATCTCCTGGCCAGATGGGATCCCTGAAAATAAATTAATTAATAGGCAGGCAAAAAGATTCGTTGGGGATTTCGCAATTATTAATTCAACAAATCTCATAGTCGCATTCCCTTCTCCGCAGTGGGACACCAATCCCAGTCGCGCATCGAATGCGGGGCGTCAGCTCATTCAGGAACGGTTAAAAAGAGGGGAAATCGCGGGGGGGTTTCTGCTTGTTGACTTTTGACATTTGACAGACTCTTTCTGCAGTCATGGGTCTCGGGATCATTGAACCAAAGCAACTTGTTGTTCCTGGAACAATCCAACTCTTCGATAGCGCTGCTCATGTTCATTCTACAGAACATCTCAAGCATACTCCCGATGGAAAGATCATTCTTGCCCCGCAGCCCTCGGATTCCGTCAACGATCCTCTCAACTGGTCGGTCTGGAAGAAGGATTTCGTCTTTTTCGTCCTCCTAGTCGGTACGATCTGTTCGACAATTCACGGTCCTCTTCTTTCTCCTGTCACTGTCGAGTTGTCAGTAGAATTCAACCGATCCATCAATGATATCGCGCAACTTTCATCCTACATGTCCCTCATCATTGCAGTCGCCGCCTACTTTTTCGCCGCCTTCGCTCACGTCTGGGGAAAGCGACCTGTTTTTGTCTTCTCCATGGCGACTCTTGTTGCTGCTGACGCATGGGCCGCTACTGCAAGTGGTTATCAATCGCTTTTCGGAGCTCGAATGTTCTCCGGCATCGGTCAAGGTGCTTTTGAATGTTTTGCTCTTGCCGTCGTTCCCGACTTGTACTTTGTCCACCAACGATCCCTGCGTATTGCTCTCTTCTGGATCTTCCTCCAGACTGGTGTTTACATTGGTGTCCCCATTGCTACCGCCATTATCGATGAAGCTGACTGGCACATGGCTTTCACGGCTCTCGCCATCACCGAGGGTATCACTCTAGTCCTCCTCTTCCTCTTTTTCGAGGAACCTGCCTATCGGCGTGAACATATCGATCCTCTTGCCAACATGTCTGAAGATGCCGTCCTCGAAAGTCCACCACTCGGATGTCCACCAAGTCGAAGTCGAAGGCGAACAAGAAGCTCCCCCCACCGAACGACGCAAGTCTTTCATACAACAACTCTACCTCTACAACGGTCGTTTCAGTCAAAACAATATCTTCGCTTTGCTCTATCGATCTTTTATCCTTACTTTCCATCCCACCATTTTCTGGGCTGCCACAGCCGGTTTGCTCACTGCATGGCCGGTTGGATGTTCTTTCACTATCGCTGCTTTCATGACTCTTCCACCGTACAATATGGGTCCTCAGGCTATTGCAAATATGTATATCGCGCCGTGGCTTGGTGGTTTGATAGCCCTTATCGTTGCAGACCCATTTTTCCAATGGCTCAGTCAATGGCTCACCAAGAAGAACAACAATGTGTACGAACCGGAATTCCGTCTCTATGCCACTATCCCCGGAATTCTGCTCTTCATTCTCGGAGCTGTTGGATGGGGATGGGGATCTCAAGTCGGCGTTGGATGGGGTGGAATTGCAGTTTTCTTTGGATTCATGCTTGCTGGTGCGTTGATCTATAATGCTGGTATCATTGGATATCTCATTGATGCACATCGTGAATGGGCCAATGAGTCACAAGTTATTTTGTTTGTTGCAAAGGTACACAGTCCCATTACTATTTGGCTAACAGCAGAACATCTTCCCCTTTGGTATGGGCTACTTTTTCGTGCCTTGGTGGTCATCGGCTGGTGCGAGGACTGTGTGGGGTGTTGTTGGAGCTGTTTCTGGAGGTCTTGCGTTGATTGGTATTCCTGTGTATATTTGGGGGAAACAGATGCGTGCTTATTGGAGTCGCCATCATTTCCTCTGGATTCCCGATATCAAGCACGAGAATCAATAGAAG
>Ga0335075_10013559_pt1 | contig 12271 bp, 11 predicted proteins | sample Lox_Sample_24_FD_206723 | JGI IMG/M metagenome (GOLD analysis project Ga0335075, IMG submission 206723) | Soil microbial communities from Loxahatchee National Wildlife Refuge, Florida, United States - Lox_Sample_2.4 | ecosystem: Environmental > Terrestrial > Soil > Wetlands | place: USA... | reverse complement strand
CGCGTGGTGCTGGGCGCCTCGCCGGTCGGCCGCTTCATCACCACGAAGCCGGAGGCCTCAAGGCTCCGGCGGAGATGCTCAGCGGCGATCTGCGCCACCATCGGACCCGCCACATCCGCGCGCTTGCGGCCCCTGAAGCGTAAGGCGAAGGACAGGGTCTCCTCGATCTCCTCGGCCGTGGCAGGGCGCAGGTCCGGTTGACCGGTCATCGGCGCCTCCTCAAAACACGCCATGCAGGAACCACCGCAGGTCGCCGCTCGCTGCGTGCCGACCGTCGCCGCGGCGGAACAGCCAGAAGCGTTGGCCTTCTTCGTCCTCGACCGCGAAGTAATCACGCACTGCCAGCATCTCGCCGTCGCGTTTCCACCACTCGCCTCCGATGCGCTCCGGTCCGTCGGCATGGCGGATACGGTGCCGGCGGTTCCGCCAGGTGAACGCGCGCGGGGGATGATCCGGTAGCGGGGCAATCACCATGACAGGCTGGGGCGGCGAGAACAGCCGTGTCGGCCGCGGCAGCGTGACCGGCCAGGACTTGCCGCTCGGCGGTTCCGAAGCCGGAACGCACCGCACAGTGCGCTCCGGTACGTCGGATTCCACTGGCTCCACACGATAGACGCGATCCGCGCCGAAGCGGTTGATGAGCCGATCCAGGAGCGCGGCAAGATCCTGGGTGTTCGTCGTCCCGCCCTCCGGCAGAGCCTGGATCTGCGCGAATGGCAGCGGCTCGGCAATGGTCGCGATGAGACGCATGGCCTCGACGCCTTCGCCGGGATCGACCTGCTCGAACCGCTCGCGCAGCAGCCGCCCGAGATGGGCGGCATCGCGCGATGGTTGGGCCATGCCGACGCGGATCGTCTGCACAGAATTGTCCACGCGCTCGAAGAGGAGGTCGAGGAGACGCGCGCCGAGCGCCTCGTGCTCGAGCCTGCCGCATACCGAACGCATCAGCGTTTCGACCACGACCGCGAATGCTTCGGCGGTAAGCAGGGGCTCGGCAAACGCCAGGCGATGCTCGATGACATCGGGCGGTGTCAGCGGACGGATGCTCTCGAACTGCTCGCCGAGCGCCTGCGCGAGCCGCCAGGCGACGACGGCGCCGAAACGCTTCACGAGCGGCGCCCAGGGTGCTGTCATGAGATCGTCGATGCGCTCGAAGCCAAGGCGGTGCAGGCCGTCGATCACCTCCGAAGGCAAGCGCAGGGCCTGCACGGGCAACGAAGCCAACGCATCTCTCAGCCTGTCGGCAGGGATGACAGCCATTTGACGGCCGTCATACCTGGCGACTGCATGGGCAACGCCAGGTGTGCCGGCAATGGCCGCGCGGGCCGTGAAGCCGGCGCGCTTGAATCTGGCCACGAGGTCCTCGAGCAGCGCCTCTTCGCCCCCGGCGAGATGCGTGCAGCCGGTGACGTCGATCCAGATCCCATCGGGCGCGTCGACGGCCACGAGCGGCGCATAGCGCAGGCACCAGGTCGCGAGCTGGGTGAGCGCCGCTTCATCGGCCTCCGGCTCGGCCTCGAGGATGCCGAGACCGGGCACCAGTGCCTGGGCGCTCGCGAGCGGCATGCCGGACCAAATTCCGAGCCCCTGTCCTACGGCATTGGCCGCGGCGACGACCCGGCGCCGCCCGTCATGCGACGTGGTGACGAATGGTCCTCCCGCCGACGGCAGGACGCCGACCCTCTGCAATCTGTCTGTCGGAAAGGTCGGAAACCAAACGGAGACGACCCTGCGCATCAGTGGCCTCCACAATCCATGAGGCGGCCTCGCCGCCCCGGCAACGAATGAGATCCAGCCGCCAGACCGCACGCGCGAGACCGGACACCGTGGGCGCATGGAGCATTGGCGGAGGGGCGGGCAAGGGAGAGACCCGCCAGCGGGTCGTCGCGGCACTTGGCTCCGCCAGGCGTGCATCATCGAAGCGACGGCTGCGGCGCAGCAGGAAGGCCGGCACTCCGGACGTTTCGGCGGCGAGATGCAGCCGGCGCGCCGCGGTGAGCGTGACCCGGGTGGAGGTTTCGCCGACCACCCCGGCCAAGCCCCGGGTGTGCAACCCCTGCTCCATCGCAGCCAGTGTCCGGGGGCCGGCCAGGAGACAGATCACCCGGCTCGGCGCCAGACCGGCGCCGGCGAGCGCAGGGGCATGAAGGTCGGGCCATTCCTGCGCCCACAGAAGCGGTCCGGTGCGGCGGGCGAGGATGCCGGCGATGAACCGCGCCGCGGCAGCACCGTGTTCGGTCTCGGGGCCAAGGCCCGCGACTTCGTGAAGTACGGTCTGCAAGCCATTGCCCGGCAAGCGACTATCGATAGCGGGGATTCCGAACGGGATCGCCGTCCCGAGGTGTTTCGGTGAGCCAGCGGCCCGGATGCGGGCTATCTGGGACCTAAGTGCTTGGATTTCTATGGATTTGAAGCTCTCCATGGCCCTGTAGCCTTTACGTCGGGGCCAAGAACATATAGAGAACTTCATCGGCGAGTCGAGTCGAAAGGCGGGCGGGAAGGATAGGTGCCGAGACCCTGCCGCGAGCGGGGGAAGCGTGGGCTATGAGATGACGCATTCAGAAGTGGTAGATTTTCTCGTCTCGAAACGACCGGGACGTACATCAATGCGCAGAAGCATAACCTTGCCCATGTGGACCCGATTCCAGCTGTGATCCGTATCAACCGAGCCCCCGTCCTGACACTTTGGGCCGCCGTCGTCGCCGAGCGGCTAGGATTCGATTGGGAGGAGGCACTCACCCTTGGTCAGGCCGTCGCGGGGCTCAATGCGTACAGCAAGGGCGTGAGGCTCGGGCTGTTGCAGCCGACGCCCGAAGCCGAGAAAGAGCGCCGCAAAGCGGCCCGCGAGGGCCAGGCGCTGCATATCGACCTTCTCGGGCGTGCCGTGCCTGCCATTCAGACCCCCGAAGGCGTGCGCGCGCTCAAGAAGGACAAGCCCACCACTCCGGACAGTGTGGAGCGATACCTCCAAAAGGCGTTCGGCGAGCATCTCGACGAGGCCCGACAGGCAATGGAGCGGCTCGCGCGCGCCATGCCACCGCCTGACCTCGCCCGATACGCCTTTCATCTATACGAGCAATTCAGGCCAGTTGTTCCGCCCGACGTCCGTGGCTGGGGCGCGAAGGGTGAACTCGATTTGGGGACCGTTGCGAAGCTTGCCCACGCGAAGTGATGTCTCAGGCGAGCACGATGGATATCCTTGCCGACGGATGGAAAGTGCCTGTAAGGAGGATATTGCGTGGCAAGTCCAACCACCTCGCTCACGATCAACGGAATCCAGCACGACTTTGTGCTGGATCCGCGGACATCGCTTCTCGATCTTCTTCGCGAGCATCTCGGGCTTCATGGCACCAAGAAGGGTTGCAACCAGGGGGCCTGCGGTGCCTGCACAGTGCTGGTGGACGGCAAGCGGATCAACTCCTGCCTCACGCTCGCGGTGATGCATGGCGGCGCGCGTGTCACGACGATCGAGGGCCTGGCCGAGGGCGCGCGACCGCACCCCCTGCAGGCCGCCTTCATCGAACACGACGCCTTCCAGTGCGGCTATTGCACGCCCGGACAGATCCTCTCCGGCGTCGCCTGCCTGGCGGAGGGCCATGCCTCCGCGCCCGAAGAGATCAAGGCCTGGATGAGCGGCAATATCTGCCGCTGCGGCGCCTATGCGGGGATCGTCGCCGCAATCGCCGAAGCTGCGGAAAAGAACCGCGCATGACCCCTTTTTCCTACGAGGCCGCCGCGAGCGCGGCGGAGGCAATCGAAAAATCGCTCGCCGGCGGCCGCTATATCGCCGGCGGAACGACACTGATCGATCTGATGCGCGAGGAGATCGAGCGGCCCGAGCGCCTGATCGACATCAACCGGCTTCCGCTCGGCGGAATCAGCGAGGATGCGGGCGGGCTCATCATCGGCGCGCTGGCGAGGATGGCAGAGGTCGCCGCGCATCCCGCGGCGGGACGGGCGCAGCCACTGATCGTCGAGGCGCTGCTCGAAGGCGCCTCGCCGCAATTGCGCAACATGGCATCGATCGGCGGTAACCTGATGCAGCGGGTGAGGTGCCCCTATTTCCGCACCCTCGACGCGCCGTGCAACAAGCGGACGCCGGGTTCGGGCTGCGCCGCGCGCGGCGGCTTCACCCGCGCCCATGCGATCCTGGGCACGAGCGAACATTGCATCGCGACGCATCCATCGGACCTCGCGGTCGCGCTGGTGGCGCTCGGCGGGACGATCCGCACCGCGGGCCCGCGAGGATCGCGGGAATTTCCTCTCGAGGAACTCTACCGCTTGCCTGGCGACACGCCGCACCTGGAGCATACGCTGCTGCCGGCCGAGCTGATCACCGCGGTGAAAGTCCCGCACGGCGCTTATGCGCGGCGCGCGCGCTATCTCAAGGTCCGCGATCGCGCTTCGTACGAGTTCGCGCTCGTCTCGGTGGCCGCTGCCCTGGACATCGCGGACGGGCGCGTGCGCCAGGCGCGCATCGCCGCCGGCGGCATCGGCACGATTCCGTGGCGCCTGCGCGCCTCTGAGGCGGCGCTCGCGGGAACAGTCGCGAATGAGACCGCATGGCGCGAGGCCGCAACACTTGCGGTTGCGGATGCGAGGCCCTTGCCCGGCAACGAATACAAGCTCGTCCTTCTGCAGCGGACCATCGTGCGAGCCCTCGAGCTTGCGGGAGAGATCCCATGACGGATGCAGCCGTTGGAAAGCCTCTGCCGCGCATCGACGGGTTCGCGAAAGTGACAGGCGCGGCTCACTACGCCGCCGAGTTCGACCAGCCCGGGCAGGCCTACGCGGTGATCGTTTCTGCCACGATCGGGCTCGGGCGCATCACCGCGATCGGGACCAAAGCCGCCGAGGCTTTGCCGGGCGTCGTCGCCATCCTTTCCCATCGCAACGCGCCCCGCCTCCCCTATGGCGGGCACAAGGGGCCCATCGACCCGGCGCACGGCGAGCGGCTCCACATATTCCAGGACGATGCGGTCCGCTTCTTCGGCCAGCCGGTGGCCGTGGTGATCGCCGAAACGCTCGATCAGGCCGAACACGCGGCTTCCATGCTGTGCGTGACCTACGAGGCGCGGACGCCAACACTCCCCATCGAGGGCGTCGCGACCATCCCCGCCGGCGGCGGGCGCGTCGCGGCGGACAAGGCGCGCGGCAATGCGGACGCCGCGCTCGCCGCTGCGCCGGTGAAAGTCGATTCGACCTATCGGATCGCCCGCGAGAACCACAATCCAATGGAGCCGCACGCGACGATCGCGGCCTGGAGCGGCGAACGCCTGACGCTATGGAGCAAGAGCCAGTTCGTGGTGAACGAGCAGGCGGAGATAGCCGCGATCTTCGGCCTGCCGCTAGAGAACGTGCAGGTGATCTGCCCCTTCGTGGGCGGCGGCTTCGGCACCAGCCTCCGCACCTGGCCGCATGTGACCATCGCGGCAATGGCGGCGCGCTATGCCGGCCGGCCCGTCAAGCTCGTGCTCACCCGCAAGCAGATGTTCCACACGACCGGGCACCGGCCGCGGACCGTCCAGCGCGTTGCGCTCGGCGCCGAGGCGGGTGGAACGCTCGCCGCCCTCGTGCACGAGGGCACCGGCGAGACCTCGCGCTATGAGGAATTCGTCGAGGCGCTCACAGGTATCGGCAGTTTCCTCTATTCTTGCCCGAACGTGCGCACACGCTATCGGCTGGCGCCGACCGACACCGCAACGCCCACCTATATGCGCGGCCCGGGCGAGGCGAGCGGTATTTTTGCCCTCGAATGCGCGATGGACGAGCTCGCCGCCGCATTGGCGATGGACCCGCTGGCGCTGCGCCTGGCGAACGAGCCCGCGACCGACGAGGGGGCGAACCGGCCCTTCTCGAGCCGCTCTCTCCGGGAATGCTATGCGCTGGCCGCGGCGCGGTTCGGCTGGGCGCGGCGGGACGCGCGGCCGCGCGCGATGCGCGACGGGCGGCTCCTGATCGGCTGGGGCATGGCGGCGGCGACCTATCCCGCTTTCCAGGGGCCGGCGAGCGCGCGGGCCAGGCTCGCGGGCAACCGGCCGGTCGAAGTGGAAACGGCGGCGAGCGACATGGGCCCGGGCACCTACACCGCGATGACGCAGGTGGCGGCGGATGCGCTCGGACTGCGGCCAGACCAGGTCGCGTTTCGGCTCGGGCGCTCGGACTTTCCACCGGCGCCGCCGCATGGCGGCTCGATGACCATGGCCTCGGTGGGCTCGGCGGTGCATGCAGCCGCGGGCGCGCTCCGCGATCGGGCCGCAGGCATCGCGGTCGCCGATCCGGGTTCGCCGCTGTTCGGTGCGTCGGCAGCCGAGATCGCAGTGCACGAGGGAAGGCTCTTTCTCCCTGCCGATCCGGCGCGAGCCGATACCTATGTCGCCCTGGTCGCGCGCAACGGAACCATCGCGGCCGATGCCTCCACCGCGCGTGGCGAGGCGGCGCAGCAAGCCTCGATGCACGCGTTCGGCGCCGTGTTCGCGGAGGTCGCCATCGACCCCGATCTCGCAACGGTCCGCGTCCGCCGCGCCGTCGGCGCCTATGCAGCGGGGCGGATCGTCAATCCGCTTCTCGCGCGGAGCCAGTGCCTCGGCGGCATGGTGGGCGGGATCGGAATGGCATTGATGGAGCAGACGGTGCTCGATCCGCGCGACGGACGTCCGCTGAACGCTTCGATGGCGGACTATCTCGTGCCGGTCAATCTTGACATCGGCGAACTGGATGCCCTGTTCGTTCCGGAGGAGGATGCCGAGGTCAATCCGCTGGGCGTGAAGGGAATCGGCGAGATCGCCCTGGTCGGGATGGCGCCGGCGATCGCCAATGCGGTGTTCCACGCCACGGGGCGCAGAATTCGCGACCTGCCCATCGGCATCGAGATGTTGTTATAGAGGGCCTTGCGCCGGTTGTTAGATAAACAAAGCGATTCATGAACGAGGCTGGAACATGGATCACGCGGCTTTCGCATTGCGGCTCAGACTGAGCGGCCGGCGTCGTCCGGCAATGGCCGCGGCATGACACCTGCATTTTGGATTGGTGGCACATCTCCTTGCGGGTTCAGCACATCGAGCAAGCGTTACGCGGGGTCTATGCTCTCAAACCGCGGCACCGAGCGGGACTGGAGATCGTCAAGTGGAGGATTGGACGCCTGCGGCATCTGATCTGGAACGGCTGTTACGAAGAGGCTCATAACAAACTCTTCGGGATGCGCCACATGGCCTCCGAGGTCGCTTTTTTGAACGGCGAGAAGTTCCGACCTGCCATCGCCAGGCTCTTGTGGAACTGCGACGATCTACGACGTCACCTAGCAAACAACGTCGACTCGCTGATCGATTACGGGGCGCGCTACCGCTCCAAGCTTCCGATTTCGACGTCGCGTGCGGAAGGCTGCGTCGACGAGATCGCCAACGCACGCATGGCCAAGAAGCAGCGTATGCGGTGGTCTCCCCGGGGAGCCCATTGCGTCGCGATTGTTCGCGCCGCAGTACTGGAGGCGCGGTTCAAGGCAACAACCGATCGCCCGCTGGTCACCTGAGAGACCAGGTTTCCCCCCCACGATAGCCGCGCTCCGCTCTGCACACCCCCTGGCCGGTCATGAAGCGCCCACGGGAGTCGAGGCCGTCGAGGCGATGATGCGCCGCATCCGTCGCCTATACGGCGGATTGCCTGCCGGCCGAGGAGGGGAGATAATGCGCGGTGCTTGGGCGGGAGCGGCATCCGGACGAATGGCGTCGGCATGGTCGAGGATTCGGCGCGACAAGGCGGCGCTGTTTGGGCTCGCCGTCATCGCCGTGGTCGCCATCGCCGCGTTGTTCGCGCCCTTCGTCGCGCCGTTCAATCCCGACCATCAGTTCGCCAACGGCCTGACGCTGGAGGGCGCGCCGCGGCCGCCAGACGCAACCTATTGGTTCGGCACCGACCTGCTTGGGCGGGATCTCCTCTCGCGGCTGATCTGGGGCGCGCGCGCCTCGATGATCATAGGTTTGGCGGCCAATTCCGCCGCCGTGGTGATCGGCACTACGCTCGGCGCGACGGCGGGATTCCTCGGCGGCTGGATCGGCACCGCGATCATGCGCTTCACCGACCTGATGATGGCGTTTCCAGCGTTGCTGCTCGCGATCGCGCTCGCCGCAATTCTCCGTCCAAGCCTCTGGATCGTGGCGCTGGTGATCGCGCTGGTGAACTGGGTGCAGATCGCACGGGTGATCTACACCGAGACGCGGGCGCTGGCGGCGCGTGAGTTCGTCGAGGCAGTGCGGGCGCTCGGCGCGAGCCGCTGGCGCATCCTGGTGCGCCACGTGCTGCCGCATCTCGTGCCGACGATCCTGGTATGGGGCACGCTCGGAATCTCCTCGACGGTGCTGCTGGAGGCGACGCTCTCCTTCCTCGGCGTCGGCGTGCAGCCGCCGACGCCCTCGTGGGGTGGAATCATCTTCCAGAGCCAGTCCTATTTCATGGTCGCGCCCTGGCTCGTCGTCTTTCCCGGGCTCGCGATCATCCTTCTCGCACTCTCCTTCAACCTGGTGGGCGATGCGTTGCGCGACGCGCTCGACCCGACGCAGCGCGGGATCATTTGATGCTGCGCTTCCTCGCCCGGCGGCTCGCGCAGTCGGTGCTGGTGGTCCTTGGCGTCACGCTAGTGACCTTCGTGATCTCCTTCGCGGTGCCAGCCGATCCGGCGCGGGTGATCGCCGGGCGCAGCGCCTCGGCCGAGACGGTCGCCTCGATCCGCCACCAGCTCGGGCTGGATCAGCCACTGCCCGTGCAGTACCTGCGCTATCTCGGGAAGCTGGCGCGCGGCAATCTCGGCCGTTCCTATGTGCAGCGGATCGACGTCAGCGCGATCGTCGCGAGCCGGCTGCCGGCGACGCTGCAACTCATGGTTGGGGCGATCTTCCTCGAGCTGCTGCTCGGCCTGCCGGCCGGCGCGTTCAGCGCCGCCCGCCGCGGCACGCGCGCTGACAAGGGAACGATGGTGCTGAGCTTCATCGGCGTCTCGGCGCCGCAGTTCGTCGTCGGTCTATTACTGCTCTACGTGTTCGGCTACCTGCTCGACCTCTTTCCGCTCGGCGGCTATGGCGGGCTCGCGCATCTTTTCCTGCCCGCTCTCACGCTCGCGATCGGCGGCGGCGGGTGGTACGCTCGGCAGAGCCGCTCAAGCATGGTCGATGCGCTGCGCCAGGACTATGTGCGTACCGCGCGGGCCAAGGGCGCGGGGGAGTGGCGCGTGGTGCTGCTGCACGCGGGGCGCAACGCTGTGCTGCCGGTGATCGCCATGATCGGTCTCGATATCGGCAACTTCATGCAGGGCGTCGTCGTCGTCGAGGCGGTGTTCGGCTGGCCCGGCATCGGCCAGCTCGCCTGGCAGGCGATTCAGCAGCTGGACATCCCGGTAATCATGGGCGTTACGATCGTGGCGGCGATTGCCATCGTGCTCGGGAACCTTTTGGCGGATATTATCATCGGCGCGCTCGACCCGCGGATCCGGGTGCGGTGAGCGCGACGTGGCGAGAGAGGCCGGGAACGGCAGATACAAAGCAAGGGAGACGAAAGCCATGAACGAGGATTTGACGATGCGATCGATTCGCCGCCGGGGCCTGCTCGCCACCGCGGCGTCCGCCTCGTTGCTCGCCGCCGCCGGGCGGCTGCCCGGCTTCGGCGCGGGCGGCGCTTTGGCGGCGGCGACCAGCGGCGGGCACGTCCTGGTCACGTTCCAGTCGGACGTGGCGACGCTCGACCCGGCTATCGGTTACGACTGGCAGAACTGGTCGATGATCAAGAGCCTCTTCAACGGCCTGATGGGCTATAAACCCGGCACGACCGAGCTCATCCCCGATCTCGCCGAGAGCTTCACCGTCTCGGCCGACGGCAAGGTCTACACGTTCAAGCTCCGCTCCGGCGTGAAGTTTCACAACGGGCGCGTGCTAACGGCGGAGGATGTCTGCTATTCGCTCGCGCGGACGATCGACCCCAAGACCGAGAGCCCGGGCCAAAGCTTCTTCAGCGCGATCGAAGGCTACGACCGGGCCTCCGCCGGCAAGGGCCCGCTCACGGGGGTACGCCCCGTCGATCCCACGACCGTCGAGGTGCGGCTCGCCGAGCTCGATGCCGCCATCCTGCAGAAGCTCGCGCTCAACTTCGCCTTCGCCGTTCCCAAAGAGGCGATCGAACAGTACGGCAAGGATTTCGGCAAGCATCCGGTCGGGACCGGCGCCTTCTTCCTGAAGGAGTGGGTGCTCGGCCAGCACATCGTCTTCGCCCGCAACGCGGATTATTTCACGCCTGGGCAGCCGATGCTCGACGGCCTCACCTTCCAGCTCGGCCAGGACCCGACCGTGGCGCTGCTCCGCTTCGAGCGCGGCGAGGTTGATATCCTCGGCGACAGTATACCGCCCGCGCAGTTCGTGAGCGTGATGAGCAACCCGCGCTGGCGGAAGGACGTGGTCGTGGGCACGCAGCTCGAGACGAGCTACATCACGCTCAACACGCGGGTGAAGCCGCTCGACGACGTGCGCGTGCGGCGGGCGATCAACATGGCGATCGACAAGGAGCGGATCGTCCGGATGATCAACAACCGCGCAGTGGTGGCGAACCAGCCTCTGCCCCCGGCGATGCCGGGCTACGACCCGACCTACAAGGGCTATCCGTTCGATCCGGCGGCGGCGAAGAAGCTGTTGGCGGAGGCAGGCGTGGGCAACGCCTTCTCGACCGCGCTCTACTGCATGAACGTCGATCCCAACCCGCGCATCGCCCAGGCGATCCAGCAGGACCTCGCCAATATCAGCATCAAGGCCGATGTGCGGAGCCTGGCGCAGGCGACGGTCATCGACGCCGGCGGCACTGAGGGCGAGGCCGCGATGGTGTGGTCCGGCGGGATGGCGTGGATCGACGACTATCCCGATCCGTCTGACTTCTATTACCCGATCCTCGGCTGCGGCGGAGCCGTGAAGGGCGGATGGAACTGGTCCTGGTATTGCAACGAGGCGATCGAGGCGCGGGCTAAGGCCGCCGATGCGCTGGTCAAGCCCTCCGAGGCCGCGCAGCGGATCGCCTTGTGGCGCAAGATCTTCATCGACGTCATGGCGGACGCGCCCTGGGTGCCGGTCTTCAACGAGAAGCGCTATACTGTGCACCAGCCAAGCGTGAAGGCGGCGTCCGAGAGCATCTTCGTCGATCCGATCAATATCCCCGTCAACTACAACATGATCTACAAGACCAATGCCTGAGGACACAGAGATAGAGACGAGCGCCGGCGCGCATCATACGATCCATCGTGCGCACGCCCATTTCGGCTGGAACAACGCGCTCGCGCCCGCGCTCACCGTAGCGCCGGGCGAGAGCGTGGAGTTCGAGACGGTGGATGCCTCCGGCGGGCAGCTTTCGCCTGCCTCCACCGTTTCCGACGTGGCCGGGCTCGATTTCGGCAAGGTCAACCCGGTGACCGGCCCGGTCTTCGTGGACGGGGCGGCGCCGGGGGACCTGCTGAAGGTGGAGATTCTCTCCTTCACGCCCTCGGGCTGGGGATGGACGGCGCTGATCCCGGGCTTCGGCCTGCTCGCCGACCAATTCCCGGAGCCGGCGCTGCATCTTTGGAAATACGATCCCGTGAACCTGGCGCCGGCGGTCTTCGGCTCGGCCGGTCAGGTGCCGCTGAAACCTTTCGCTGGCACAATCGGGCTCGCCCCGGCGGAGCCCGGCCTGCTGAGTGTGGTGCCGCCGCGACGCGTGGGCGGCAATCTCGACATCCGCGACCTTGCCGCCGGAGCGACGCTCTATCTGCCGGTGGAGGTTGCGGGCGCGCTTTTTTCGGTGGGCGACACGCACGCGGCGCAGGGCGACGGCGAGGTGTGCGGCACCGCGATCGAGAGCCCGATGCGCACCGCGGTCCGTTTCGATCTCGTCAAGGGCGCGCACCGCGCATTCCCAGAGTTCGAGACCAAGGGCCCGGTGGCGCGGCACCTCGACGCCAAGGGGTATTTCGTCACCACCGGGGTCGGGCCTGACCTGATGGAGGGCGCGCGCGCGGCGGTCAGCGCGATGATCGAGAAGCTCGTGCGCGAGGCCGGGCTCCGGCCTGCGGATGCCTACATGCTCGCGAGCGTCTGCGCGGATCTGCGCATCAGCGAGATCGTGGACCGGCCGAACTGGGTTGTTTCGCTCTACTTCCCGCGCATCGTGCTGGAGTGAGTCCGCCGGGCGGCGCGCCCACCCCGCTGCTGGCGATCGAGGACCTGGCCGTCTCGTTCGCGACCGCGGAGGGACCCGTCAGCGTGCTCGA
>Ga0335075_10013558_pt1 | contig 12272 bp, 8 predicted proteins | sample Lox_Sample_24_FD_206723 | JGI IMG/M metagenome (GOLD analysis project Ga0335075, IMG submission 206723) | Soil microbial communities from Loxahatchee National Wildlife Refuge, Florida, United States - Lox_Sample_2.4 | ecosystem: Environmental > Terrestrial > Soil > Wetlands | place: USA: Florida... | reverse complement strand
TGATAATGGGGCTGCCCTCGCTGATGACAACTGCAGCCGCAATCTGAGGATGTTGCGCCATGGCAGCGATGGCCATGAATCCACCCATACTGCGCCCTATGACGACAATGCGCCGCGGGTCCACATGAAATTTTGCGACGTTCGCCGGGTCGCGCAGGAAGGCCAGCATAGCTCCTGCGTCTTCCATGCAATGAGTGAAGCTGAAGGTGCCCTGCGAGCCCCAGCTGCCGCGGTAGTGCATTGCCAGGACGTTCCAGCCGTCCCGGCGCAGGGCCTGCGCTAAATCCATGTTCTGCTCGTAACCGGGGAAGCCGTGGAGGAGAATCACGGTTCGATGCGATTGCATGCCGGAAGCGAGGAGCATCATGCCCATGATGCGGCTGCCGTGGGAATCGATTACCGTTTCAATGTTCCGCGTCGGCGCGTGGGCGTTCGGTGTGGGGTCGTGCGCGATGGCGTAAGGCTGCTGCGCGGGTAACGAGACGCACCCGATGACGAGAGTCAGGAGACACAGAACAGCAGGCCATTTCCACGTGGAAGCAGGATGCCCGAATCGCGGGCATCGGCGTAACTGACCTGTCGGCTCGCGCAAGCCGGGATACTTGCAGGCGCTCCGGTAGTCAACAGCAGCGCCGGGACTCAAGCCAGTCTCAGTCCCTGCTTTTCTATTCAGATACTTCATGCGACCGCCAGCGCCGCGTTTTCATCTGCGTACAAGGTCGCGTATTTGTTGATTCCCACCATCGTGAAGACCTTCTGGAAGTGCGGCGTCAGCCCGAAGATGCCGACCGTCCGGGTCCCGGTCCGGCCCGCCTCCAGCAGCATCTGGATGATGATGGCGATACCCGAGGAGTTGATATAGTCCACCGCGGTGAAGTCCAGCAGGACTCTGGAGACCGTACTGCCGAGCCGGTGATAAGCGTTCAGCAGCACGTCTTTTGAAGCCGAAGAGATGTCTCCCCTGAGGCAGATCAGGGAGATCGATTCTCCGGAACTGGTCGCAGCTGTCCGCTCATTCACTGTGGTCACTGCCTGCATGCATCTTCTCCTGGGTTAAAGATAGGCTGCTAACTGCTCGAGACTACCGTTCGGAATTCCTGGAACTGCTGAGCTCGTGATGACTCAACCGCGGGTGAAGACGCACGAATGAGTCAGAAAAGCGCCTGAGCTGTCGATGGGAGGAGCATCCAGTCTGTTCCATCACGACTCTCGATTGCAAGCCGACTGCGCTCGAATCCCCGGCGGCTCACTGCGCGAAATTCACGAAGAGTGCCACCCACTCCTCGTTCCCAACCACCCGAAACGTGTGCCCCTTGCCAGTGAGATCCTCAGCGAGGCAGATCTTGCCCGGCACGAGCCGGAGTTTGTCGCCGTCCGTGGTGGTCACTTCGGCTTCCCCGCTGATCACCACGATGTACCGCTTCCGGCCGGTGTCGTGCCATGTCTCGAACATCCCCGGTGCGCCTCGAGCGAGGTAAGCGTCGCTCGTTTTTACCGCCGCGGACACCTCATCCGGCGCACCCTGGAACGTGATCGGCACCTGATCGAAATGGCTTTGCCCGTCAGCACCCGTGTAAAGACGTGTAACCGTCACCGGATGGTTCTGAGGAGGTAGAGCAACTTTGAAGTTCTGGCCATTTGCCTCGACGATGATCGCGAAGAACAGGAGGGGGACGGCCACCAGGACTCGCCGAGATATCCTGTGGATCGCACCTGCAGATAACAATTGCAAACGCATCGTGCCCCCTGACTGCATGGCCAATGTATGTAGCTCCCTGCGCAAGACCGAATCGGAGCAAACTACGCGCGGGCCGCCCGTGCGCAGACGGCGCCAACTCCTGGGGAACTGTTGTGCAAATGATTATGTCCCGAACAGGGAAGGGTAACAATCCTACTGATCAGTAGGGGTTGGGGACGGGGCGAGGCGTCGCAGCCATTGCGACATCAGTTCCGCGCGGCTGTGTGCTCCGAAGTTACGAAGCACTGCTACCACATACTGGTGCGTGGTCGCCGGAGTCAGGCCCAGCGCCCCGGCAATCTCCCGCTCAGAATCGCCTGTAAGCAGCAGACGCAGCACGTCGCGTTCCCGCGGGCTGAGCGGCCGAACGGCATTCAGCAATCCGTGCATCTGCAACATCTCTCGATGCAGGAGGGTGCTGCCGCGCAGAAAAAACGCCAGCAGATCGCGCTCACGCGCGCTGAATCCTCGCCCTCCGCTATCGCGGTCGAAGATGAGATAGGATTCGGCTCTGGGCGCCGTGGCCGATGCGCCGATCAGACGGTGGCCGATGCCGAGCGGCGCCAGCACTTCACGGTTGATTCGGTCTCGCTTCCATTCACGGTCGCTCACCACCTCCTCGCGCAGGAAGCAGCGATTTTGTCCGAACCGGCTGGCCAGAGCGACCGTCTGCGGATCCATGTAGTTGTTCCGGACCGCGTCGATCGCGACCTCGTGCGCACGCTGCCAGGCATCGGTGGGATGAAGCGTCACGCAGATGTGCGGCCGCCAGCCAAGCAGTGGATCGAAGGGGTTTTTGCGCTCCCAGTCTTTCTCGCGGGCCGCGCCGACCCAGGTAGCATTCACGGCGCCAATCTGCCGGGCCAGCCCACGGAGGCAGTGTTCGAGCGCCTCCTGTGGCGACGATGCCGGGAACTCCATCAGATCGTGCCACAGCTGAATGATGGTGTCCTGATCGCTCCAGGACAGGCGCGGCGTGGCTCTCAATGTGTTCACTGGCAGACCGGCTCCACGGCCCGGATCCGTGACCACAACAGCAGCCTGGGCGCTGCTTGCGACAAGAGGGCAGCGCAATACACCGATTGGGCCCGGGCAGCGGAACAACACAACGGACGGGTCATAGACCGGAGATCCTGGGCAAGTAGTCTACCAAGCGCGCCGCCGTGAATAAACCTGCCCGCGAGGTAATGCGATTGAGAACCGGAAATTCGCGCTTTACGTCGTTGTCGTCCTCGACAGCGAGCTCCGCCAGAGTCTTCGTCCTCCGCCTCCCCCCACTGATTCGTAGGATTGCGCGGCCCGCCTCCCTGCACAACAATCATCACTATTCCCCGGGTTGCGCAGGGCCTCGAATTTCTGCTGTCCCCCAAAGTTGAGGAGACCCGCATGGCTGCAGCTCCGCCGGTTCATCGACCCCGCACCTCTCTGCACGTCCGTGGCTCGTGGAGCGCCCGCGACGACGGCATCCCGTCCGTGGTCTGGCTCGGCATTTTCATGATCGGCACCATCGCAGGCTTCGGCGTTGATATTCCGGGCTTCCTGCGTCTGAAACCGCCCCCCCGCCCAAAATCATCTATAACTTGCGGCTTCACCTTCACCGCGTGGCTCCTCATCCTCACCGCGCAGGTACTCGTCGTCCTCAGTGACCGCGTCGCCTGGCATAAGAGGCTCGGCTGGGCCTGCCTGATGGCCATCTTCGGCCCATGGGCTGCGCTGTCCATCGGAACGCTCGTCCTGCCGCACTCCGATCCTTTCCTCTCCGTCCAGCTCATCGACATCGTCGCCTTCCTTGGGCTGCTCACCGGCGGTTTCACCCTCCGGAGAAACCCGGCCGCCCATCGCCGCATGATGATGCAGGCTACTGCCTCCATCGCTGACCCAGGTTTCTCCGGCCTGGAATTCCATTTCTTCAACTGGCACGCGCACGCAGCACTACTCTTCTTCCTCATGATCTTTTATGGGAACGTGCTGATCGTGGCCCTCATGGCCGCATGGGACTGTTGGCGCGGTCGTCTCATGCGCTCTTTTGTCATCGGAGCCGCTGCTCTCGTCGCCGTCGAGGTCCTCATGATCCTGGGTGCGAAGGTGGCCGACAATTCGGGGTTCCCCTCAGGTCAGGCCGATCCGGATACCAGCAGGCCGTTTGTGACGTTCGGTGGTACACCGTTCGCGATTCTGATCGTTCCACTGAAGTAGCTTCAGGCCTTTCTAACGGACTTCAAGGAATGCAGGCGATACCTGACGAAGCCGGTTATAGACGTTTGACAGACATCGAGCGGCTACCTGCGATGGTGCATTTCCCGGAGGAATATCTATATGTCCGCCGCTGCCGCGGTCAGTGCCATTGAGATTCGCCGAGCTAGGCCCGAGGACGCTGCTACCTGCGGTCCAATCTGCCTGGATGCCTTCAACACGGTTGCCGACCAATACCATGCACCGCGTGAAATGTCCCGACCCACAAGTGGTGGTCGGCCTGATGACGACGTTGTGATCGCATCCGAAGTTCTATTGCGTCGTGGCAGAACAGAATGGGCGCGTCGTCGGCAGCAACTGCCTCGACGAGCGTGGTCCCATCAGCGGCGTGGGTCCCATCACAGTTGATCCGAAGCTCCGGAATGCGGATGTCGGGCGGAAGTTAATGGAAGCCGTGGTCGCGCGTTCAAACGAGCAGGGGTTCCCTGGCTGTCGGCTGCTGCAGGCGGGGTATCACATGCGTTCGTTGTCGCTCTACCGCAGGAACGGATATTGTGGCCTGAAGTGATCAGTTCTTTGGGGTCGCACCCCAGCCGCTCTCGGACGCGGGGCGTTGATAAGACCGGTTGTACTGTGGTCGATTGGCATTGTCTTCGACCATATCGTCCGTATTGATCAATTCAAGTCGAAGAGGCGCCACACGCATTTGTCCTTCATCAGCGCAGTCCGGAAAGCACCTTTGCGCACAGAAGCGGCGTGGTTTCAATGAGTGTTCAGCGGCATCCGGTTACCGATCGATTGCGCGGGATCGCCAGAAATCGGGACCGCCGGGAGCGTTGGGCGTTTTGGTTATATATCTCGATTTCTGCTGGCATACGTTCCACCTTCCATGCCCTCACCGTGCCTGAGTACATTGAAGTATGGTTGCGGGCGCCGACGTCCCAATCCGTTTCGGTCGCACAAGTGGGTTCGGAGTATTCCATTCACTTCGCGACCGATGAGTCGTCATCCATCGTTGCCCGTGGCTCCTGGCTGCGATGTCAGCCCAGTTACGGGACCTGAACCGCGGGAGATCCCCGGGAAATCGTCACACGAAAGAATTGACGGAAGTTTCGTCCGTCGGTATACTACATACCGAGTACTCGGTATCCAATGCAAGTGATCCAAAATCAACACGAATCGAAAAAAAAACTCCTGGATGCTGCCCTCCGCGTGATTCGGGAAAAGGGGTACCAGGCGTCGCGAATCGAGGACATTTGCGAGGCGGCGGAGCTGACCCAGGGCAGCTTCTTTCACCACTTCAAAAGCAAAGAGGAGCTGGCGCTGGCGGCGACCGAACACTGGAACGCGGTCACCGGCAGCCTGTTTGCGTCGGCGCCGTACCGGGGCCTCGCCGATCCGCTGGACCGTCTGCTCGCCTACATCGACCTCCGCAGGGATCTGCTGCGGGGCGAACTGCCGGAGTTCACCTGTCTGGCGGGGACGATGGTGCAGGAGGTGTACGTGACGCATCCGCAGTTGCGGGAGGCGTGCGAGCGCAGCATCAGCCGGCATGCGGCGATGCTGGAGCCGGACATTACCGCCGCGATGAAGCAGTACAACCTGCAGGAGAACTGGACGCCCCGGAGCCTGGCACTCTATACGCAGGCGGTGCTCCAGGGCGCGTTCATTCTGGCGAAGGCCCATGGCGGCCCGGAGGTGGCGGAAATGATGGTCGACCATTTGCGCCGGTATGTTGAGTTGCTTTTCCACACGAACCACGATCTGCATCAGGGCCGGCAACGGAGTCAGGAGGCGACTCCGCCTGGTTCTCTCCTCCATCCCCCAAAGGAGCAGCAAAATGACCTTCCCTGACTGGAAGCTCTCTGATTCGAATCAGGCCGAGGACGGCTTCGGAGGTACAGAGCATGGGCTTTCCGATGCTTCGCATTCGAAATTCATTGAATCTGGACTTGCGCATGGAAACGATCCAGCCCTCGAATGGAGGACAATTCCCAGAACAGCGCAGTACCTGAATCGCATGGCAGTTAAGGCGGGAGACAAAATCGTCCTTGTATCGATGAGTGACGTACTGTGGATTCAAAGCCACGGAAACCTGGTTTGCCTGCACGCACAAAATGCAGGCTATGAACACCGCATGACAATCAAAGACATTTACAGGCGCCTCGATCCGGAGCGCTTCCTGCGCGTGCACAGAAGCGTGATCGTAAATCTGGATTATGTCGTGGACTTCGACCTTCCGCGCCACGGGAACGCCTTTGTTCACCTCCGCAACGGCAAGGCTTTGCCAATCAGCGGGGCTGCCAGGCACCTGGTAAGGCGTGAGCTGCTGTCGCAGTCCTGTGCTTCGGCAGAGTAGTGTCAGCTCGAGGAGCGGCTAATTCTGCGCGTCCAACTTCGCGTCCGTAATCTGCTCGCGCGACCCATTGTACGTGCCGTACTGCCTGGCGATGATTTTGAGCGTGGGATAGAACTGCACAAATGTGTGCTCGACGGCTGCGTGTGCTTCGTGGCAGGACCAGCAGCTGCTTTTGGGCATGGCAGCAGCCGTCTGACCGTCAGCGGCGAAAGCGTAATAAGCCCACCTGTCAGCGTTCCGCTCCGAATCCTTCACTTCAGCAACAAGGCCAACCAGATCCGTCTGATAGTGGCCTTTCTGATTGATGGAACCGCGGCTGGAGGCGTCGCGCTCGTCGATCACGAACATGCTCCGCTCCGGCCATCTGCCGGATTTCGCAAACTCGTCATAGGCCCACCTCTGCACAAAGGCGTTGGTGAACAGTTCGTGACCCTCCGGCCCGGAACTGTAGCTCATGCCGTACCCGGCCGAAAGGAATATCCATTCGCGATAGTCGGCGGGCCGCAACAGTTCGCCTTTCTGGTTATACTGCGGCACGGGTCTTTTCCGCCGGTCACTCGCAGACACGAGCACTGCGCTGGTCAGGAGAACTGCTGCAGAGTAGATGAGCGCCTTCATGATTGGTTCAGCCTCGTGAAAATCTAGAATCTCTTCATCAGAGAAACCACCGCGAGACGGCGGTGCGGCCTGGACCCACTGCAAATACACGGCCGTTCCCGCAAGCTCGATCACTCACCCGGTTTCGACTCGCTTCCACGCACCTTAAGTCGACCGCTCCACTTTGGGAGATGGACTTTGGACCAGTACCATGAGCCAGTCCCGGTGATAACTCTGCGGGTGTCGATGCAGCAGACTCGAGACGAACTACGCAGCTGGATATTTCTATTGCAGGAATTTCCCTGGCTTCCGCGGCCGGAAGCGCAGGGCTGCCGGCCGCGGAAGAAGGATTAGAACGTAAAGCGGCCGCCGAACTCCATTTCCCGCGAGCTGCCCGGCGTGTTGAAGCTGCCTGCCTGCGAGTTCAGCACGCCCCACACCCCGGGTACCGCAAGGTTCAAAGTTGGCGGGTTGAAGACGTTGTGGTTGAACATGTTGGTTGCGATGAAAGAGAGCTCAAAACTGGTCGACTCCGTGATCCTCATGTCCTTTTTGAGCTCTCCATCCACGTTCCAGTACGGCAGACCCATGATCGGGCCCACCCCCGGGTTCCTGGTGTCGATGCCCAGAATAGGAGCGCGTACCTGGTCGTAGACCGCCACCGGATTCGAGAACATATTGACCGGAGTTGTCGAAGTATTGGTAGCCACACTCCCGCTGCCCACCACTCCAAAATGCGCGCGGTGACCGGCATTGTACGGTGTGGTGAAGACGCACTCCTCGTTGTCCGCGAAGTTCACGCCGTCGCCCGCGCCCCAGGCCTGAGCGGCCGTCCACGTGGAGCAGGGGATGGGAGCGCCGCTGCCGGCGGTGAAGACGGGAGCGAAGGTCCAGCCGCCGGCCGCGCGGCCCAGCAGTCCATTCTGGCCCTTGAACCATGGCTCGGTGGCGACGATCGTTGTGTTGAATACGTCACGCCTGTCCAGTGGCTGCTCGCCGTACATCGTGTTCAGGTTATAGGCATCGTCCTGGGTGTATTCGCTGGCCGCCTGATACACGGCGCCGGTGCCGAGGTCCTTGCTCCACGTGAAGTTGCTTTGCGTCGTGAGGCCGTGCCAGTCATGGGTGCCGAAGCTGATGAAACCACCGTTGTAGTTGCCGTGACCGGTGCTGGCATTCAGAGATACGCCGCTGCTCATCTGCCCGGAGGTGTTCAGCATGGTGTGCCCGAAGGGGAAGCCGGGCGCCGCGCCGCCGTTGTCCAGGGCCGACCACAGACTCCACACTGCCTGAGTCTCAAAGTTGGTCAACTGCTGATCCAGAACCGCCGCCGTGCAGCTCGCGTAAGGCGTACCCGAGCCGTTGGACATCGTTCCGGTGCAGAAGCCCGTGGGCGCCATGGCCTCAAAGAACGGTTGTTTGGAGACGGAGTTGATGTAGGTGGCATACGCCGGGTTGGGCGATCCGCCGACATTCGATGCTGGAACGGAGGCTCCGCAGGCAGCCGCTGACGTTGCGCAGCCCAGCGACTTTTCGATGGCGGCGTAGGCCTGCTGGAACTGCTGGCCGTTGACCGACATCATGTAGGGAACCGCGTTCAGGTTGACCGGCTGGTACTCGTGGTGGATCAGACGCCCGATGTACCCGACCTGAAGCAGCATTTTCTGGCCGATCTGGCGCTGCACGGTCAGGTCGAATGAGTCGATCGCGTTGGGGCGAAAAGCGGGATCCATCGCTTCATAAGCCGCTCCCTCGCTTTGGTTGATTCCGGGGTAGATCGGCTGGGGAGCGGTCGGCGCGGCCGTCGGCAGGGGAGCTGCGTTGCCGTCCACGCCGATGCGGAATGCCGTGCCCGCCGTCGCAGCGGTGGCACCGCAGGTGCCGTTCATGTTGGCGGTTGTGCACTGCACCGCCTGCATCAGGCCGTCGCCGAGCAGCGGCACCAGCACCAGATCCACGCCGTTCAGACGGCCGTATATGCGCCCGTATCCGCCGCGGATGACCGTTGCCGCCGAGAAGCTCGGATTCCAGGCAATCCCGACGCGCGGGCTGAAGGATCCATAGAAGGGATTGTAGGGGTACTTCTCTCCGGCGCCGACGTTTCCCACCAGAGCAAAGCCCAGGGTTGGATTGAAAACCTGGCCCTGTTCCGCCAGGGTCTTGCGCTCGGCCAGGTAGTCTGCAGATTTCACCGGCTCGTCGGACGCGTCGACCAGCACTGTCTGTTTCCCTTCTTTTTCCACTGGGGGCATTTCGAGGGTGTAGCCCATCCCATAATTCAGAGTAAGACTGGGCTTCATGTGCCAGGTGTCGCTGATGTACGCGTTGTAGTAGTCGATGGTGCTCTGGTCGAAGGCGTGGGTCAGCGGCGGCTGTAACGCCAGGGTGGGACCGGAGCGCACGTAGGCCACCTGGGAGTCTGTGACGATGCCGTACACTTCGGCCGCCTGCCGCAGGGCCTGGGTGTTGGAGATGGGGAAACCTCCACCAAGGTCGGACCATTCCACGATACCGCCGCCCAGCGTGTCGCCCAACTGGTAAGTAGTCGTAAAGTTGATGCCGCCGCCGTTGTCGCTGCGCTGGTGGTAGTCGTAGTTATGCTGGAACTGACCGCCGAACTGGAGCAGGTGATTGCCCTTCAGCATGGAGACGTTATCGCTGAGGAAGTTGTCCTGGCCGTCCCAGAAGCGGGTGCGGATGTCCTGGGCGTTCACGTTGTACGGTGCGAGAACCGTCCACTCGCTGGCCTCACCGCCCGGTTCCATGGCTCCGCCAAGGCCCGGAAGCTGCGCCGGCGCGTTGTCATCGCCCCACTGCCAGTAGTCGCGCAGGAAGCTGTAGTGCAGATCGTTCGTCGTATTCGGAGTAATGTTGGTGGTAAGTCCAGTGACGTAATACGAGGGGACCTGCGGCCGGCTGGACAGAGGGGCGAAACTGCCCTTGGTATCGCCGGGGAAGAAACCGCCGACGTCGTATTGATCGTCCGTAGCCAGGTTGAGATGATAGAGCCGATAGCTCGCGAACCAGTGCCATTTGGCGCTGAAATCGTGATCGATGCGAAGCGCGGCGTCATTGCTGGTCTGGGGGAGCGATACGTTGGCCTTGTATCCAATGGTGTTCACGCCGTCGCAAAATGCCGACCCGTTGGCTGCCGTGGTATCTACGATTGAGCAGGTGGTGTCGTTGCCCTGCGGTTCGTACTTCTCCCACAGCGCCTGCACATCGGGGTTAATACCGATGTGGCGAGGATCGACGGATGCCATGTTGTAGGTGACGCCGTTTTCGGTCAGCATGCCCGCTTCCATGGCCGCAGAGGGAACCGTGGCTTCCACCGTCGTCGCGTTCGGGAAGCGCAGTCCTTCGAACCATCCCCAGAGGTAAGTGCGGCCGCCCCACTTGCTGGGCAGGATGAATCCGCCCGCCTTTACCCCAAAGCGGTTGTAGTGATAGTCGGCGAGCGGCGTGCCGGTCTGATTGTTTTCCCAGTTATTCGCGCCCAGCCCGCTGGAGAGGTAATACTCATAGGCGCCGCCGTGCCACTGATTCGTACCGCGCGGCGTGACAAACTCCACCTGCGCACCGGCGGAGTTGTCGAAGTCCGCCGTCTGGTTCGCGGTGTTAATCGTCGCTTCCTGAACGCTGTCCGTGGGGGTCGGCAGGGCGCCCGACGGTATCGCGCTCAGTGTCATGCCGGCCTGGCCACCTGTGGGATCGCCGGCGAAACTGGTCATGTAGACGTTGTTGCCGCCATCCATGTCGTTGGAGTCATTGCCGCCGTCGAGCAGGAAGGTGTTCTGGTCGTTCACCGCGCCCGCATCGCCGCCCTCGACGCTGACTCCCGGCTGCAGCGTCGTGAAAGTATTGGCGTCGTGATTGAGGCTGGGCAGGGAACTGAGTTGCTGCGTTCCGAGGGTCTGACCCACAGTGGAGTTGAGCGTCTGCAGCTCTTCACCGGTCACCTGCACTTCGACGGTGGTTTGGGAGGCTCCAACGGGAAGCTTCAGGTTGACGGTAGACTGCTGGCCAAGCTGCACAAGGATGCCACCCGCCTTTGCAGTCGAAAAGCCGCTCTTGCTGGCCGTGACGGTATAGGTGCCGGGCGGCACCGTAGTGAGAATATATTGCCCCGTGCTGTTACTCGCGGTCTGGAGCGTCACTATATTACTGGCCACTGTGACCTCGGCACCGGCAATGACCGCGCCGCTGGGATCGGTGATGGTGCCGACCACAGTGCCCGTATTCGTAGCTTGCGGCCAGGCGTGGCTCGCGCTGAAGAGACCGCAACCCAGAGCAACAAACGTTACGACGAGCCACCGCAATCTCAGTTGTGTCATGAGAGCTCCTCCATAAGTTCCTCGTTGTGCATCTGCGCCACTGCCCGGGCGAACCACTTGCCGCCCGGTAAGAATGAAGGAATAGATCCACCCGTCGGGAGGGAACCCTCTTCCCTCAGCTTTTCAAAAAGCCATACAACTGGTCTCATAACTGCCTCGCGCCCGAGAGCGGCTCGGGTGCCACCCGCCATCGAAGCAGGTCGCAAGCTGCTCTCCGAAGGCGAAGGTCGTTTATGAGACCAGTTCCGGACACCTGTGCTGCTAAGTCATCCCATGCCGGACTTAGGGAGACTGGATAACCCGGGGAACAATTGTGCTGAATGATCGAAACAGCTGCGCGTATATCTGTGTCCGCGCCCTGTGATCCAGCTCAGAAGCAATCGGCGGTCCAAATGCCGTTGGGCCAGCCGCGGACATTCTCGGGATAAATGCCCACGAATGCGGGATGAATGAAGTCTATCCGTCACAGCTACGGCGTTACGTAGGCACACATGCATCGATTGGAAGCTCGACGATCTCAGAGGAGGAGAGGAGCACGTCGAAGACGCAGCCAATCCGGGTAATGCGCTGATGAGGAGATTGAGATCGAACGCGGCAGGACGCGGCTCCCACGGAGAGCTTTCTCCGCACGCCGCTGGTGAGGATCATCGACAACGGAGATAGCGTCCAACCGCTGGTCGGGCTCAGGCCGGAGAGGATCAAGAGGTGCCGGGAGATCGACTTACGTCAGGACGACTGTCGCGAAGTACCCGGTGTGACGGCACTCCCCGGAGCATCGGTTCAGTGCGGAGCGGGCGTGCCATCCGACCAGTGGCCCACCACGACCATGAAGACCGATGCTCGCGCTTCCCGATTCATGGATGAGATCACTGGCGAGCCTCGCAGATTCGCCCCCCAGCTGCTCGCCACATCGCCCGCAACATAGAACATCAGGTGAGGGCGCCAGTTCCGCCCGGTATCGTTGAGGTACTGTTCCTTCGACATCATGTAGCACATCGCCCCCGGCGCCAGCGGCGGCAGTGTCCCGTCGTCGAGGTCTGCCGCGATTGCC
>Ga0335075_10013557_pt1 | contig 12272 bp, 9 predicted proteins | sample Lox_Sample_24_FD_206723 | JGI IMG/M metagenome (GOLD analysis project Ga0335075, IMG submission 206723) | Soil microbial communities from Loxahatchee National Wildlife Refuge, Florida, United States - Lox_Sample_2.4 | ecosystem: Environmental > Terrestrial > Soil > Wetlands | place: USA: Florida... | reverse complement strand
CCAGCCGCGCACCGGGCCGAGCAGCGCGAACCAGAGTCCCTCGACCGCTCGTCCGCGGGGCGGTGGCTTCACCGGTCTGCTCCCAGGGATGTCGCGGTGCTCACGCGCAGTTCGATCAGGTGCTGCGTAGTCAGCTCGGCGGCCGTGATGTGGTCGAGGTCCCGCACCGCACCGGCGATCGCCCGGTGCTGGTCGAGGTCGCGGTGCTGTGCGGCGAGCGCTGCGATGCCGGGCTCGATCGTGAGCCGTGCCTCAACCAGGGAGAGAATCTGGTCGTCCGTGACCGGGGCGCAGTTCGGATTGGGCATCAGCGTCTGCGGCACGCCGGGGCCGACGAAGATGCCGGAGCCGTGCCTGAGCCAGACCGCGTCGGTTGCTTCCAGCCTGCGCAGGGCTTCCCGGATCGTCGGCGGAGTCACGCCGAACTGCCCGGCCAGTTCGCGCACTGTCGGCAGGGCATCACCGGGTGCCAGCCGCCGTTCGGCGATCAACCCGAGCACGCCGGCGGCGAGACGCTCAGAGAGGCTGGCCGGGGGCCCTGCCCGCTCCTCGCCCTGTCTGCCGCCTCGGCTCGGTGAACAGTCATGGGTACCTCCGGGTCGCGTCGGATACTCCTCAGCATCGCGGCTGACGTGATCTGCCGGCATCGCAAACTTCTGGTGATTTGCGGCCGCGTATCCGCCGGAGGCTGGCGTCCCGCGAATCATCAAAACCTGGTGACGAATTCTCACGAGGCTGGATGTAAGGCTTAGCTCTATGACTGCCGCAAGCACACCTATCCGGGCCGTCGTGGCGGGCGGAAGCCTTGTCGGGCTGTCGGCGGCCATGGCACTGTCGCGACTGGGCATCGACGTGACGGTCTTCGAGCGCAGCGCGACCCGGTCAGCGGACAGCGGCGGAGGCCTCGGCGTCAGCACGGCACTGCTGCGGGAAGTGACCGGGGTGACAGCGCGCCCGCCGGTGCTGCACGGCACCGACCGGGACACCGGCGCGTGGCACCTGCTGCAGGCCTGGCTGGAAGATCAGGCCGTGGCGCGCCCGGGGGTCCGGGTCGGCCGCGGCGCGGCGGTCGTCGCCGTCCTGCCCGGCGATGCTGGCCAGCGCGCCACCGTCACCACCGCCGACGGGGCCCGGCATCACGCCGATCTCGTGATCGGGGCCGACGGCGCCCGGAGCACGGTCCGCGCGACCGTCGACCCCGGGCAGCCAGACGCGCGCTACGCGGGAGTCCTGCTCTGGCGCACGCTCGTGGACGAGCGGGACCTGCCGCCGGGCACGCCCCTCCCCCGGGACGGAGAGCCGTCCCGGGAGCTCTACGCGGGACCGTACCGGCTGGTCACGTACCTCGTGCCCGGGCCGGCGGGGGAAACCGCGGTTGGCAGCCGTCGCCTCAACCTCGTCTGGTACGACCCCCAGCAGCGCGACCTGCTCCAGGACCGCGGACTGCTCGACGGAGACCTCGTCCGCGGCACCCTGGCACCCGGCGCCCTGCCCGATCGTGTCCGCGACCGCCTCGCGGCCTTCGCTAGCGCCGTATGGCCAAGCCCGTGGCGTGAGGCGCTGGCGGTGGCGCTCGCCACCGGAACTGTCTTCGGCACCCCGATCGTGCAGTACCGTCCCCGGTCGCTGGCGCGCGGCCGGGTGGCCCTGGCCGGAGACGCGGCCCACGCGGCCAGCCCGATGGTCGGCGGGGGCTTCCGCCAGGGCCTGTACGACGTCCGCGCGCTGACCCGCGCGCTTGACGGGCTCGCCGGCCCGGCGGACGTCCCGGCCGCGCTAGCCGCGTACGCCGACGCCAGGCTCGGCCCGGCGGCCGCCCACGTCCAGGCCAGCGAGCGGGCGATCGCCGACTACCTCGCCTGGGCGGCGGAGGCGGCCCGCTGAACTCAGGCGGACGACACGAACGAGCGGCTCCAGGCCATCCCGGACTGGACGAGGCGCCGCGCCCGCGGCAACCGGTTTTCTTCGTACTGACGCAGCGCGGCCGCCACGTCGATCTCCCCCTCCCCCGCCAGGGCCTCCGCGAGGGCCGCCACGTCAAGCAGGGCGTTGCGGAAGCCCGCGCCGGTCATCGGGGTAGCGACGTGCGCCGCATCGCCGACGAGCGCCACCTGGTCCCGCGTCAGCCGGGCGGGAAGGTACTCGGCGACCGGCGTGCCGAACACCTCGCCGTGCGTAACGCCCCAGGCGATGCACTCGGCCCACGGTTCGGGCCAGCAACGGCGGGCCAGAGCGGCGAGCCCGGTCGTCAGGGACACCGGCAGCTGGCCGGCGTAGAGGGTCCCGGCGACGGTGCCGTCACGGACGCAGCCGCTGTCGTGCAGGAGCGCCGCGCGCCCGGCGTCGTACCACGCGTACGAGATCCGCCGCCGACCGGGAACGGTGCTCCCGTCCGGGCCTGGCACGCCGTAGATGACCAGCTGGTACCCCGGCGCCGAGTGCACCTCCAGATCGCGCCCGTGACCGCGGAGCCCGCCGGGGACCTCGGCCTCAGGAACGAGGCCGCGCCAGAGCAGGTAGCCGGCGAAGGCCGCCGTGGGGGCGTCCGGCGCCACGAAGCGCCGGGTCACCGACGACACGCCGTCCGCGCCCGCGACCAGGTCGGCGGCGAACGGGCCGACGGTGCTTTCCACGATCGCGCGGCCTCCCGCGGCGCCGGACCGGACGCCGGTGACCAGCGCCGGCGCCTGGACGTCAATGCCGGGGACCTGCGCGGCCTGCTCAAGCAAGAACTCCCGCACGAGCCCCCAGGCGGCGGAGTCGCGGTTGCCACTGACCACCGGGATCCGGAACGCGTCGACACAAGTCACCCGGGCCAGCAGGCCCCGCTCAAGCCCGAGCCCGGCTCCGCCCGGCGGCTCCCCGGTGGCTCGCTCGAGGATCGTCACCCGCCACCCGGCGCGGGCGAGCGCCAGCCCCATGCTGAGCCCGGACAGGGACCCGCCGACCACTACGGCATGCCGCTCCGGCATGGTGTTCCTCCTCCTCCCGCTCTTCGTCCTTGCTAGGGACCAGCGTGACTCCCTTGCCCGCTGGGCGACGCGACCGTGTCGCCGGAGAGCCCGCGGGCGGATACGGTCCCGGACGGCCGGCCGCCGCGCATCATCACCGTCACGATGACGATGGCCGCCGCCACGATGGCGACGGAGGTGAGGTATGACGTCTGGTACCCGCTGACCAGCGACCCGTGCGCGGCGGCCGTGCGCGCGGCCGCGACCGTGGCGAGGACCGCGAGCCCGACGGCCTGCCCGGCCTGCTGCGCGGTGGCGAACAGGCCGCCGGCCAGTCCGCGCTGGTCCGACGGCACCCGGGCGGTTGCCACGACCGACGCGACCGGGAAGATCAGTCCGATGCCGAAGGCCGTGAGCAGCAGCCCGCCGAGGACGTTGACCTGGTAGCTGCCCCCGGCCGTGATCCGCCACAGCCACGCCTGCCCGGCCCCCAGGAACAGCAGCCCGGCGAGGAGCAGCACCTTCGCCGAGAACCGGGCGAGCAGCCGCCGGGTCAGGAACACCGATGTCAGCATGACCGTCAGCGTGGACGGGATCAGGGCGAGACCGGTCTGGATCGCGCTCAGGCCGAGCACCCGCTGCAGGTAGAGGGAGACGAAGTACACGTACCCGGCGACCACGGCCCCGGCCAGCAGCATCACGGTCAGCGCCGCGCGCCGGGCCGGGTCGGCCAGCACGCTGCCGGGTACCGTCGGCGACGGGGAACGCCGCTCGATCACCACGAAGGCCGCGCCGAGCACGACCGCGACCGCGAACGCCGCGACGGCGGGCACGCTGGAGAATCCGTGCTGCTGTCCCTGAGACAGGCCGAAGATCAGCGCGGCTATCGAGATCGTCACGGTCACCGCACCGGGAACGTCGAGCCGGACCGCCCGGTCGCGACCGCCGGCCGGCAGCAGGCGGAGCATGGGGGCGATCAGTGCGGCGATCACCGGCGGGTTGACCAGGAAAATGGCCCGCCACCCCACGTACTGCGTGAGCACGCCGCCGAGCACGATGCCGGCGCTGGCGCCCGCGGCCGTGGCACCCTGGTAAATGCCGAGCGCCCGCGTCCGGGCCGGGCCGCCGGGATATAGGTCGCTGACCATTCCGAGAGCAGCCGGGGCGACGAGCGCCGCGCTCGCGCCCTGCGCGATCCGGGACGCGATCAGCCATCCCGGGCTCTGCGCGAGCCCCGCGCTCAGCGATGTCAGGCCGAAGGCCGCGAGCCCGATAAGCAGCAGCCGGCGCCGTCCGCCGAGGTCCCCGAGCCGCCCGCCGAGCAGCAGCAGGGACCCGAACGTGAGGGCGTAGCCGGTCACGATCCACTGCAGGTCCGCCGGGGCGAAGCCAAGTTCCCGCTGGATCGTGGGCAGGGCGACGGTCACGACGCTGAAGTCGAGTTGCAGCACGAACTGCGCGGCCGCTACCAGGGCGAGCGCCGCGCCGGACCTCCTGCTGTCATCCGTCATCCGCGTCATCCGACCGCGGGGAGCAGTGTGCCGACCCGCGCAGCGCCAGGCAGCGACACCACGTGGCGCTCGGCGCTGAACAGGTCAAGGAAGGCGCGCACGGCGGCGGATGCCGCCCTCTCGCGGTTACAGAAGAAGCCGAGCGTTAGGTAGCCGTCTGGCTCTGCGAGGCGCAGCGCCCTGATGCCGTCTGGCGGGCCGGGCTGGCCTTTGATGTCTTCCGTGAAGGCCCTCGGCACGATCGCCACCGCGACACCGGTGGCGGCCATGCGGACCATCTCGGTGATCGTGCCGAGTTCGCACATGACGCGACGTTCCGCGCCGGCGGCCTCAGCCATCGCCCGTATCTTGTTCTGCAGCGCTGTGCGCGGCTGGAAATCGATGAAGCGGCTGGTCGCCGCCAACTCGCGGAGCTGGACACATGTCCGGCTGGCGAGCGGATGATCGCAGGACATCACGGCGACGAGCGGCTCACGAGGGCCGAACGGGATGAAGCGCACGTCCGGCGGCAGCACCGGGCCGTCCAGCGCGGCGAGGGCAATGTCGAACTCCGCTGACCGCAGGCCGCTGATCAGCTCAAATCCCGGCCCCGCGGCGACTGAGACCTCGACCTCGGGATACTTCTCGTCGTAGTCCACCAGGATCTGGGAAAGGTTCAGCACGCGTACCGCGGTCTGCGTCGCCCCTATCCGCAGCGGCCCGCGCACCAGGGTGTCGATGGAACGGAGCTCGTCGCGGATGCCGGCCATGTCGCCCAGGACACGGCGGGCGACGGGGAGCAGCGATTGCCCAGCCTCGGTGAGCCGCACCGAACGGCTGGACCGTTCGAACAACCGCGCCCTGAGGTGACGCTCCAGGCTGCAGATCTGATGGCTCAGCGCGGACTGGGCAACATGGCAGCGCTCAGCGGCCGCCGTGAAGGTCCCGGTCTCCGCGATCGCGACGACATACTCAAGCTGGCGTTCAGTGAGCACAGTGCACTCCTCACCTGGTCGCCTCCAGCATCCGGCCGGACATGGTGATCTGGCGTCGCAAGGTATTGGTGATTCCGGTCAGGTCCCCGACAAGGGCAGGGTGATTTCCACGACAGTGCCCGCCCCGGGCGGGCTGTGCAGCGACACCCGCCCGCCGAAGGCCTCCACCCGGTCCTTCACCTCGGTGAGACCCGAGCCCCGGCCGAAGTCGGCCCCGCCCCGGCCATCGTCCCTGACCTGGACCCGGAGCACGCCGCCGGAGGCGATCGCCTCGACCTCGGCCGCGGCGGCGCCGGCGTGCCTGGCTACGTTGCCCAAGGCTTCGGAGACCGCGTAATAGGCGGCGGCCTCCACCGGCTCGGCCAGCCGCTCCGTCACCTGGACATCAACTTTCACCGGGACTCCCGAGCGGCGGGCGAGCGCGCGCAGCGCGGGACGCAGCCCGACGTCGGCGAGTACCGCGGGATACAGGCCGTGGGAGATCTCGCGCAGTTCTTCCTGGAGGCCGACCGCTGCCTTGACCGCCGCGTCCAGCCGCTCGGCCACTTCTTCCGCCCCGGGCGGCAACGTGGCCTGCTCCGCCCGCAGCCGCAGGGCCAGGGACACCAGTCGCTGCTGAGCGCCGTCGTGCAGGTCGCGCTCGACCCGGCGGCGCGTCTGGTCGGCGGCCGCCACGATCCGCGCCCGGGAGGCGGTAAGCGCGGCCTGCGCCTCAGCATTGGCGATGGCGGTCGCGACCAGTTCGGTGAACCCCGCCAGCCGCGCCTCGGTACCCAGCGGGAGCGGCTCGGCGACGGACGCCGCGCTTATCACGCCCCACAGCTGCCCCTCGACCCAGATCGGCGCGCCCACCGACGCACGGATCTCCCATTCCCGGGCGAGGATGCCGATTTCCCCGGTAGCGGTGCTGTGCTCGTCTAGCCGCGTTGGCTGACGCGTCTGGAGCACCAGCGTGTGTATGTTCCGGCCCCCGAGTTTCGCACGGAGACCGATCGGGAGCGGGCGGGCGAGATCGGCGGCGCCCCAGACCCCCACGACGGTACTCCGGTCGTCCGGGTCGTACCGGCTCAGGATCGTGCAGTCGGCTTGCAGCAGCCGGCCGACTTCCCCGGCGACCGCCGCGAACACCTCCGCGGGCAGCGCCCCCTGGGCCACCAGTGTCGCCACCCGGCCGAGCGCCGCCTGCTCGGCCGCGAAGTCCCGCAGCTCCGTGCGGGCCTGCGCGTCGGCGATGACGGTCGCGGCCAGCTCGGCGAACCCGGTCAGCCGGGCCTCGGTATCCGGCGGCCACCGCTTCCCGGATGTGGAGCCCAGCATCATGACGCCCCACAGCCGGCCGTCAACGGTGATCGGGGCGCCAACCGCGGAGCGGAACCCGTGCTGGCGGCCGACCACGGCGGATTCGCCCGTGCCGTCGTCCATGGAGTCGAGCCTCGCCGGCCGGCCCGTCTGGAAAATCGTCGTCAGGATGTTCCGCCCGCCCAGTCGCACCTCGGTCCCGTTGAAAGGAGACGGACCCGCGGATGTCCACCAGCCGACGCTCGTCGACACGCCGCCGGGATCGTACCGGACTATGTCCGTGATGTCGGCGGACAGCAGCTGCTGGGCCTCGGCGGAAACGGCGAGGAACACTTCCTCGGGCGGCGCTCCCCTGGCGGCCAGCGTGGCCACCCGGCGCAGCGCCGCCTGCTCGTCGGCGAAGCTGCTCAGGGCCATCCGGGCCTCGGTGCTCGCGATGGTGATGGCGGCCAGCTCGGTGAACCGTGTCAGCCGGCCCTCGGTGGCAGGCGGCAGCGTCTTCCCCGTGCCTGACATCACTACCAGGGCGCCCCACAGCCGGCCGTCGACGGTGACCGGCGCGCCTGCCACCGGGCCGAACCCGAGCTTCCGGCCGATGCTGGTGATGTCGCCGGTGGCCGGTTCCGCCTGTTCTACCCGGGCCGGCCGGCCGGTGCGGAATATCAGCGTCAGCGTGTTATGCCCACCCAGGCGGACCCGGGTACCGACGGTGAAGGGCGGCGCGCCGGACACGCTGTCCCACTCCCCGACGCAGGTCGTCGAGCCGTCCGGGTCATAGCGGAACACCCCGGTGACATCGGTGGACAGCAACTGCCCGGCTTCAGCGGCCACGGCGGCGAAGACTTCTTCCGGCCCCGCACCGCGGGCGGCCAGCGTGGCCACCCGGCGCAGCGCCGCCTGCTCATCGGCCTGCTGACAGCCCGCGTTCATCGATCCAGCTTAATCAGCGCCCGCCAGCTCCTGGAAGGGCAGCATGACCTCGATGGTGGTGCCCTCCCCGGGCTCGCTCCGGAGCGAGATCTGGCCGCCGACCGCCTCCACCCGGTCGCGCATCCCGGTCAGCCCCGAGCCTCGGCCGAAGTCGGCCCCGCCGCGACCGTCGTCCCGCACCAGGACCCGCAGCAGGCCCGGCTCGGCGGCCACGTCGACCTGCGCCCCGGAGGCGTGCGCGTGCTTGGCGATGTTGGTCAATGCCTCGGACACCGCGTAGTAGGCGGTCAGCTCGGCCGACTCGGGGAGCCATCCCCCGATCCGCACGTCCAAGCGGACCGGAACGGCCGAGCGGGCCGCCAGCGCGGCCAGGGCCGGGCCGAGACCGCCGTCGGCCAGCACGGCCGGGTGCAGGCCGCGGGCGATCTCGCGCAGCTGCTCAAGCACGCTGCTGGTTTCCGTGATCATCCGCTCCAGCCGCTGCCCGAGCTCGCTAGCCGGGGGCGCCGCCGCCTGAGCGGCCCGCAGCTCCCGGGCGAGGGAAACCAGCCGCTCCTGCGCGGCTTCGTTCAGCTGCCCCTCGATCCGCCGCCGGGTGGCGTCGGCCGCGGCCACGATCCGTGCCCGCGACACGGTGAGGGCGGTTCGGGCCTCCGCGTTGGCTATCGCGGTCGCGGCGAGCTCGGTGAACCCGGCCAGCCGCTCCTCGGTACCAGCGGGCAGGGGCGCCCGGATGGACATTACGCTCGCAATGCCCCACAACCGGCCTTCGACTTTGACTGGCACGCTGACTACCGAGCGGATGCCCATCAGTTCGCGGATGGGCCCAGCGGTCGGCCCCGTGGCCGCAGCAAAGTCGTCGATGCGCGTCGGCTGGCCGGTTTGAAACACAAGGTTGCTCGTATTGTGCCCGTCCAGGCCGAACCGGCTACCGGGCGGAATGGGGACGGCGGCGCCGGAACTGGCCCAGCTGAGGGTCGTGACGATGCCGTCGGTCTCGTAACGACTCATCCCTGAGATGTCAACGTCCAGCAGCCGCCTGGTCTCCTCGGTGACCGCGGCGAACACCTCCTCCGGCGGCGACCCCCGGGCCACCAGCGTCGCCACCCGGCGCAGCGCCGCCTGCTCATCGGCGAACCGCCGCAGCTCCGCACGCGCTTCGGCATTGGCGATGGCGGTCGCGGCCAGCTCGGTGAACCCGGCCAGCCGCTCCTCGGTGTCCGGCGGCAGCGGGCCCTCGGTGGACGCCACGGCCATGGCGCCCCACAGCCGCCCCTGAATGCTGATCGGCACCGCGACCGCCGCGCGAATGCCGACCGCCCGGGCGTCCTCGGCGGGGTGGCCCGAGGCGGCGGCATAGTCGTCGATCCGCGCCGCCCGGCCGGTCTCGAATACCAGGGAGGACACGTACCGGCCGCCCAGCGGCTCCCGGGAGCCCTCCCGCAGGGGAGTGCTGGTGCTGCTCCAGGTGGAGACCAGCGTTCGCGAGTGGTCGGAGTTGTACTGGGCGGTCAGGGCGTGATCGGCGCCGAGCAGCCGCCCGGTTTCCTCGGTGACCGCCGCGAGCACCTCTTCCGGCGGCGCCCCCCGCGCCACCAGCGTCGCCACCCGGCGTAGCGCCGCCTGCTCATCGGCGAAGCCGCGCAGTTCCCCGCGAGCCAGCGCGCCGGCGACCGCGATGGCGATGAGCTCGGTGAACCGCACCAGGCGCGGCTCGGTGCCGGAGGGAAGCGGCGCGCGGCGCGACCCGACTCCCATCAGGCCCCAGATCCGCCCTTCGACCAGGATGGCGGCATTGATCGAGGAGCGGACTTGCTGCGCGCGGCGCTCTTCGGGCAGCTCCAGCGACGACAGGTCAGCCGCATCGAACCGGACAGCGCGGCCGGCCTGCCACACCGGCACCGCAGCCGCAAAGCTAGGCCCGAGTTTAAAACGGTTCATCGTCCGTCGGGGATCGGCCAGCCCCCGGCTCGCCACCAGCACTACCTCGCCCTCCGGATCAAGCCGGTTGATCGAGACAATATCCGCGCCGAAGAGCACGACAGCCTCCTCGACGACGCTCGCGAACAGTGCCGAGGGCTCCACCCCGGCAGCGACCAGCGTCGCCACCCGGCGCAGGGCGGCCTGCTCCTCGCCGATCTCGTTCAGCGGCGGGGCGGTTTCATCGGTCCTATCTGCCGTCATCGCCGCCCCTCCTCCCTGGTCCCGGTACTGATGGTAGCCCGCGACCAGGGAGGCGCTCATCCGCTCGGCTGGCGTGACCAGCCGTGCGCTGGGGGAGCCAGCAGGCCCAGGGCGCGGGCCTGCTCGACCGCCTGGGCGCGGCTGTGCACGGAGAGCTTTTCGTACAGGTGCCTGGTATGCGTCCGGACGGTATGCACCGACAGGTACAGCCGGTCCGCGATCTCGGGCACGGGCAGGTTGGTCGGCAGGTAGCGCAGGATACGGGTCTCGCTGCCGGTGAGCAGCCCCGCGGGTTCCCCCGCAGTGCCCAGGCTGATCAGCCCGACCGCGCGCAGTTCCTGGCATTGCTGGGACATGTCCGCGTCGACGCTCCGGTCCTCGGCTAGTATTCGCCGGGCCTCGCCGACCGCGACCGGGAGGTCACCCCGGCGCTGGGCCAGCAGCACCCCCAGCTCAGGACCGGCCGCTCGCGCGTGGCCGACCGCTTCCGCCGGATCGCCGTGGGCGGCGAACCACAAGGCGGCCGCGCCGTGCAGGTAAGCGAGCCCGCCCGGATCGCTTCGCCGCAGCTCGCGCCGCAGCAGGTCGGCGAACAGCGGGTGACAGCGGAACCAGGATCGCCTGGTGTCCAGCGCCGTCACGAACGCCCCGGCCTCTTCCAGATCTCGCAAGGCCGCCTCCCCGCCCGAGCTGCCGGCCAGCAGGTCAGCGAGTTCGCCGCTGAACCGGTCGCACACCGACGTGCGCAGCAGCAGCAGCCGGTCCGGTTCAGCCAACTGGTCGAGCACCTCGGTTCGCAGATACTCGGCCACGGTGCGGTCCGCCCCAGAGAACTCCGCCGCGAACCGCGCTGGGTCTGGGTGCCCGGTGAGCGATCGCGCGGCTAGCCGCAGCCCGGCAGCCCAGCCCTCCGTGCGCGCCACCAGGTCAGCCAGGGACGGTTCCGGCAACGTCGCGCCCGCCGCGCGCAGCAGCCCGCGAGCCTCATCGAGGGTGAACCGCAGGTCGGCGGCCCGGACTTCGGTCAGCTCGCCCTCGAGCCGCAGCCGGTGCAGGCCCAGCGGCGCGTCTGTCCGGCCGACCAGCAGGAACCGGACTTCCAGGGGCGCGCACATGATCAGTAGCCGCAGCCGGGCCTGCACCGCAGGCGATCGCAGGTGGTGCACATCGTCGATGACCAGCCAGAGTGGCTCTTCCAGGTCGCTCAGGTCCGCGATGAGCCGCTCGACGACCGCCCAGCCAGTGCCGGGTGCGTCGTCCAGGGGCCGGATCAGCTTGGCCCCGGCGACCGTGCCGCGCAGGGCATCGCGGATCAGGCGGCAGAACTCCGCTGGATCCTGCTCACCGCATGGTGCCGTTACCCAGGCGGCGCTGTCCATCCGGCCGGACCCGGACAACCAGGACCGCGCCAGCACGGTCTTGCCGCTGCCGGCGGGGGCGGAGATCTGCGTGACGCGGGCCGCGCGGTCGAGCCGCTCAAGCAGTCCGTGGCGGGCGATGATCCCGTCCTGGTTCAGGGGAGTGCGGCCGTCCAGGGCACTTGTGTGAAACGAATCATCGGCGAGCATGACGTCCCTCGGTTTCCTGCGGTCGGCCGGTACATCTTCCTTGCGTACGTTTACGACGATCAGCGATGGGGCGCGTGAACGTCTGCCCGGCAGGCACCCAACCGGCCCTACCAGCTAGCCGGAATGAACGAGACGCTGCGCCGGCCGATAATCGTGGCATGGAGGCAACCGGCGCGGACGCGAGAAGGCCCCGGGTGGTGCTGGCCGACGACGACGTCCTGCTGCGCGAGGGCCTGGCCAGCTTGCTTGACCGATCCGGACTCGACGTTGTGGGCCAGGCCGACGAGGCCGCCGGGCTGCTGGACCTGGTCCGCCGGCTACGGCCCGAGCTCGTAGTGGTGGACATCCGGATGCCACCCGGGCATTCGACCGAAGGACTGGAAGCGGCCCGGGTGATCCAGCAGGACTACCCGGACACCGCGGTGGTCGTGCTGTCGGCTCACGTGGAGGTTGAGCACGCGATGGACCTGCTGGCGGCCGGGCAGCACACCGGCTACCTGCTGAAGAACCGGGTCACCGATGTCACCGAGTTCATCGAGACGCTCAAGCGGGTCGAACACGGCGGCTCGGCCGTCGACCCCGCGCTCGTGGCCGAACTGGTGGCGGCCCGGCGAACCGACGACCCGCTGAGCGAGCTCAGCAGCCGGGAACGAGAGGTACTTGGACTGATGGCCGAGGGACGCTCCAACGCCGGCATCGGGCAGGCCCTGTGGGTGACCGAGGGCACCGTGGAAAAGCACGTGCGCAGCATCATGATGAAGCTCCGCCTGCCCGAGACCGCCGACGTCCACCGCCGGGTGCTAGCCGTGCTTGCCTTCCTGGAAAACCGCTAATCCGGTGAGCCCGCTCCGGTGC
>Ga0335075_10013556_pt1 | contig 12272 bp, 10 predicted proteins | sample Lox_Sample_24_FD_206723 | JGI IMG/M metagenome (GOLD analysis project Ga0335075, IMG submission 206723) | Soil microbial communities from Loxahatchee National Wildlife Refuge, Florida, United States - Lox_Sample_2.4 | ecosystem: Environmental > Terrestrial > Soil > Wetlands | place: USA... | reverse complement strand
GTTCCGCGATCTACCCTGGCGTAGAGTCGCCAAGTCGGACACCCATTACCACAGACAGAGGCGTGGTCCTCACTCACTCGGTCCGAGGACGTGTCGGAGCAGATCCCCGAAAAAATCCACGATGGGCATCGCCCCATGTCTTTCGCACTGACCTAATCGTGGATCGGCACAATGCGTCGTGCCGCTTAGTGTTTTGCGGAGAGCCCGCAAATACGGCGCCGCGGCCGGAGTTGCGTGCAAAGACGTCAGGTGGGCGGCGGCAATGCGTCTATTTTCTTCGAAAGCAGAACCCTGAAAGCAAGGGAGAATCGGGCCTCGCCACGCCCATCTCGATGAGCTTCCACCCCGTAAACGATTGCGAATCAGCGGCCTGATCCAATGACCATTGGGGGCTTCGGGGTTATCTGGGGTTGGGAAATCGGCTAAATGGTTGCGGGGGGTGGATTTGAACCACCGACCTTTGGGTTATGAGGGATAAAATCAACGTACTTTCAACGAGTTGGGCAGCGCGGTTGGGAGTTGCAAAGAGCTGTAAATACACATGAAGACGACGTCCGCCCTGTTATTTGGGGTTGGTTTGGGGTTGAAAATTAAGAAAAAACAGTGCCGCGGGAGCGGGAGCATCTACCGAGTTCGGTTCGAATCGAAATCAGCTTGAGGGCGATTGGAGTCCGAGGTACAAGTCCGACTTGCCCGTTTACGTCCAAGTGGACTGGTTTGTAAACGCCCGGCGACTTCCCATTACCGATTCCAGATCGGTGAGTGATTTGGCGATTTGGACTAAACCCGCTTCGCGCGGGTAGCTGGACACCTCTGCAGTCAGAACGCTCCAAAACTGGTCACAGTCAATGTCGGCACCAAATTGCTGCACCGCATTGAATCCCACAAAGCAATTGCCCTGCCAAATCCCCACACGGTTTAGTCCAAATCGCCGTATCCACACTGCTCCACCCCGGAGACAACGGCAACCGCGTACCTCTGTGGGCGGGCGCACTGTCGATATGGCACTAGAGATGTATCACCCACGGAGATACCGAGGTTTGACTGATTCCTGAAGCAGGGGCCTGTTTCTCGGTACCGACCCTACGATCACTTCAGGATCGCCCGTGATTCCCTCCGTTCGACGGCTGCTCGGGCATTTTGGCAAACTCCGCGCCGCTGGTGTTTCGGCGCTGCAAAGCGCCCGTTATTGCATTCAGGCGACAGAGTGTAGATTCGATGCATGGCGCTCAAAAGAATGGATAACGTAGGAATCGTCGTCGATGACCTCGGAGGAACAATTGATTTCTTTCGAGAGCTCGGCCTTGAGCTTGAAGGGCGGGCCACGCTCGAAGGAGAATGGGCAGGACGGGTCACCGGACTTGGCGATCAGCGCGTCGAGATTGCGATGATGCGCACGCCAGACGGCCACAGCCGTCTCGAGCTCTCCCGCTTCCTGACGCCACCTGTCGTCGCGGATCACCGCAACGCCCCGGTGAACGCTCTAGGCTACCTCCGCGTCATGTTCGCCGTGGACGATATCGACGAGACGCTTGGCAGACTTCGTAAGCGCGGCGCACAGCTGGTGGGCGACGTAGTCCGGTATCAGGACTCGTATCGGCTCTGCTACATCCGCGGGCCGGAAGGGCTTCTCATCGGACTCGCGCAGGAACTCAACTGAGCGCGATGCGCGTACTTGTCCAAATCAATTTCTGGCGGAACCTCTCACCGACTGATCGGGTGGTGGACATTCATGGGTCGGGTGGGACGTCAGGGCGCGCTCTGAGATGGCCCTGACGTCGCCCCTTACGGCAGGTAATAGCGGAACGATGCTTCTACCATGTTGTCATTCGTGTTCACGCCGATTCCGTTCAGGCCTGACCAGAGGTAGCGCTGGAAATAGCTGTACTGAATCCCCTGTCGGATTTTGCCGTAGGCTCCGGAACGGATGGTGAACCAATAGCCGACCGTCCCTTCCTGGACATCTTTGGTTGAGCTCTGGCAAGTTCCGGTTCCGCCCGGCGTATAACCTGCGCCATTCGTTGTTCCGGGGATCCCTGGCGTGTTGCAGCCCGTGTCATTCGAGGTGTAGAGCCCGTATCCCATCTCACCCGTGCCCGTATTCGCAAGATCACGGCCGTCGTAGTCTTCGCCGTAATACGAGTACAAATCCAGCCGGTGCGTCGGATGGCCTTCGACGAAGAGCAGTCCGGAAGCATTGTGAATGGGAGAGAGTTGCCCATCGGGACGGACGGTTACATCGGGCAACTGAGAAGCTCCGTAACGAGCGGTACCGTCGCCGTAGAGGCCCTCAAATCCCACGGTGAAGGCGCGGATCGGAAAGCGCGCACTTCCGCCGATTCCGCCGCCGAAGGTCGTATCGTTCCAGGCGCCCGCCGCGCCGGGCGACGATGGATAGATTCGATCTCTGAAGAAGCGTCCGATTCCGAAAATCTCGTAATGGCCATAGCCGGGCTCGGCCACGATCTTCGCCGCGACGTCGGGAGCCAGATTGTAGCTATAACCGGTCAGGGGAGCTCCGGTGCCGGCTGCGCCTCCGCCGTTGTAATTGCCACCACCGTTTCCCGGCGCACCCACGACATAGTCGCTGGGACAGCTGATCGACGCAGTACCCGTGAAGTTCTCTCCCGAACAGGAGGGGCTTAGAGTCTGAGCCTGCTCTACAGAGGCAGCCAGCCAGAGCTTGTTCCGAAAATCACGCGCAACGCGGAAGCTGGGCTGACGAGTGTAGATGAACCCCACGTTGTAATTTGCGTCGATGTTCGTCGGCACGGCCTCGCGCCTGTTCATCAGCCCCTCGGTGTACGCCGTTGGCAGAGACCACATCTGCCCACCGGTGATCAGCCAATTCTTCGTCTGCACCTGGCCCCAGAGCTGGCGGTCACGCAACACATAGCTGTTCGATTGATTGTTGTTTGAGGTAAGGCCCACGCCAAGCCAGTCCAGTTCGTAATAGCCGCGATAGGTTGTGCTCCCCGCCCGGCCGCTGGCAAGCAAAGCCATCCGGGACTGGCGCCCGCTCATAAAGAACTCACTCATATGGCCGGCATCGCTCGCTTCCAGCGGTATCGAACTAAAGGGTGTGGTGACGTCGCCGCCTGTGGCGCGCGTGCGGTTCACGGTTGCCAGTTCAAGAAAACTGCCGTTCGGCGAAATCGTGATGCCTTTGTAGTGGATCGAATCAGGATTGTCGATCCTGCGGTGCATTTGAGTTTGCGTGCTTTTCACGCTCGTCGCCAGCGCACTCGTCGAAACAGTTTCGCTTTTCAAATCGCTGACGGATCTCTGCAGACTGTCAACCGCCTGGTTGTTGGCGGAGACGGCCTGCTGCTGCTGGTTGGCGGCTGCTTCCGCCACCTGTGCGGCCGCTTGGGCTCGCTGTGCCGATTGCTGCGCCTGCTCGAGCTGGACATCGCGCGCCGACAGCTCCTGCCGCAGCGCATCGATTTGGGACTGCATTTCTTGCCGAAGCTGATCGATCTGCGCCTCAACTGTGGATTTCCTCACCGGCGAATGTCGGTGATGGTGCGGTGGTGCGGTTGGAGACGCCGAAGCCGATTGAGGCTGGGCAACGCCGCTGAGGGATGTACCGATCAGCGCCAGAATGCCAAAGCACTTGCTGGATAGCTTCATACAATGAACTCCTTTTCCTTGCTGAATGTCTGTACAGGAACGTTGAGCGTGGACTTTTGGCGCGTGGCTCTCCCGTCGCCCTGCGGTGTCTGCCGCAGGGGTCATGGGAGCCGCGTGTTTTCACATCGGAGAAATGCGGAGACTAGGCGGTCTCCGCACCTGTGGCTCAGGCGGCGAGTTCCTCCGGAACCGGGCTTGTGCCCACGGCCGGTTCAGTTGGCAGCGGCCAGGTTTCCTCCGGGTTTGAGGAGAGCAGGGGCAGTCCTTTGCCGAGCACCCAGCGCAGCCACGCTCCGCAAGCCTGCGAGGTAAGAACGGCGGTGATGACGAGAGCCGTGTAGAACGCGGCGTTGATGAGACCCGCGCTGTAGCAGATACTGGCCAGCACAATGCCCGGCCCACCGCGCGCGTTAGCGGTCATAGAAATATTCATCAAATCAAGACCCTTGAACCCGCCCAGACGCCCAGCCAGCCCTTTGGTCGCCAGAGCGATTGCCGAGGAGGCAAACAGGAAGACCAGCAGAACCGCCCAGGAGAATTGACGTCCAAAAACCAGCTTATAGCCCACCAGCCCGAAGTAGATGGGCACGAAGACGCCGAAGGAAACCTTGGCGATCGCATCCACCGGGATAGCAACGCGCTCGCGCTCGGTTCCTTTAATTCCGCCGACTACGCCGTAGCCGGCCAGCAGCGCCGCGAACTGCAGGTTGACGTCCATCACGGCAGCAATGGCGCAGTAGGCCATCAGAATGAAAATGATGTAGCCAACCGGCGATGCCTCACCCAAAAGATTCCAGCGCCGTTTGCCGATCCAGCGCAGGATCGACGGCATGAAGATCATGGCAACAGCCATGTAAATAAAAGTGGTGATGACGTGAGAAAGGACGGTCGCGCCAAGGTGGCGGCCAGTGGCGGGACCGGACTTTGCGAGGGCGGTTGCAAACGCCAGAGCCACCCAAAGAGCGATGTCCTCCAGCACCGCATACCCAAGCATCAGGCTGACAAATCGTGTGCGCATAATGCCAAGATCCCAAAAGATGCGCGAGATCACGGGAATTGATGTGACGGAAACTGCAATTGCCACGATCAGCAGCGTCGCTGATGGACGCCCCAGGGGGCCGGTGAGGCGGTCGAGGGGAATGAGCCCGAAGTAGCCGAGAGCTAGGACGAAAACGAAGCTGCCAATGTCCGCGACCGTTATCAGCCAGATGGTTTGTTTGCGATTCTCTTTCGCCAGCAGGCGACGAGTTTCCGCGCCAGAACAGAACATCAGCAGGATCAAACCAAGCTGGTACAGAAATCCAAGCGCGGTATTGGCGCTGGCCGAGAAGCCAAAGAGATGCGAGTAGCCTGCGGGACTCAGAAGCTTCAGGACGAAGGGTCCAAGCAGGATTCCGGCGAGGATTTCGCCAACGATACGCGGCTGTTTCAATCGCTCGGCGAGGTATCCAAGCCCGTGAACAGCGGCAAGCAAGGCAGCAATGGTCAGTACGAATTGGCCAAAGTCAGCAGCAGACATGGCGGTGGTCTCCTTTGAATGAACGTGATAAGTGGGTTTGGAGGAAGCGATTCTGGCGAGACTGGCAGAGACACGGGTGCGCCAATGCGCAGGTAGAGCTGCGCAGGAATCGAAGTGAGAGCAGAGAGAGTCGGAGGAATCCGGCAGGGCTGCCGGTCAGGAATGCCGCAGGGCGCGGCTGAGGGAGATGTCGGGAGAGGGCTTACGAAGGAGGTGAGAGGGAGGGAGAAAGTGGTGAGTTCAGGAGAGAGGAGTCGCGCTGGGGGACCATGGGACCGCCTCACTCGCAGCCACGCCATTGGGGGCATGGAATCATCCGCGGCTCTTTGCATCCGCCCTGCTATGACTGTTCTGACTCTGACAGCGGAAGGCTGACCGGGGATAGCCGGGCGGGCTTTCTTCGGCGCCCGAATCCGAGATGCCTGATCTGAATCGTGCTGCCCTCCGAGTTTCAGCAGCGTGATCGCGGCAGCGTCATCGGCGCGGAGCGTTTCCGCCTGAGCGCGTGAACGAAGCGGCGCAAGGATCAAAGCGGCAACCGCAAAGCACACCAGGCGAAAAGCCCGAACGGCTGCCGAGCACTCTCCCTGCAACCGAGGATCGCACCAGAGCCACGGAGAGGCCCCGTTTCGATCCCAGTGGGCAGACTTCGGCAAGCCCACGGCAGCGTAAGACCGCACCGGATTCTGCTTAGTCGTTTCCCGCATCGTCGTCAATTCACCAGATTCGCTGCCGGCCCGTCACCGTGTACGTTGCGCTAGCGGCTGCTGCCAGCGGTGGGATCAGTCCGAGACGCAGAGCGCCGGCACGGTTCCGCCGATTCCAGGTTTTGATGAGCTGGGTTCCCCAAAGAGTTGCTCCCTGAGGGAAAAGCGGAAGACGCAGGTAGCCGGCATGGGGATAAAGCCGCACGACCCCAAAGCGCGCCGATTTGCGCACGCGGGCGGGAAGCTGGAAGGGGCCACCTGTGTAATGAGTGATGTACTCATTCACGACTCGCAGGTGGGTCGCCACCCCCTGCCATACTCCATGCCGTTTCGCGATCTGCCGCAACTGTTCGAACTCGAGTGTGCGAATCACCTCGCGAAGATCCGCAAAATCGCACACGCGATAAAAGTAATGCCGATAGAGCCTTTGCAGAGTGCCGAGGATGACCTGGTCCTCGCAAGAGGGCACCCAGAGCGGAGTATCGCCGAACACCCGCCGCTGCCTGCGCTCCATCAGCTCTTCCCCGTAGTGCCTGAGTTCACCTGTCTGTCCGAGCCTCCCAATATGGATCTCAACCAGGGGCTTCAAATCGGGAACGCGGAAGTTCCACTTGTTCGCGAGACGGTCTCCCCAGTTTTGCGCCGTGGTCTCAGCGTGAAACTGCTCCCGCATCACTTGGTGTACCCGCTCGACCTCGCCCGTAGTAAACAAATCGAAGTCATTGCCCAGATCAGGCCAGTGGTCCGTGGACTTAATCGCCATCGCAGGACACCCATGCTGCTCCAGCGCCTCGCAAATCGCCGCGGCTAAGGCGATCGTGCGGCAAGTTCCGCACTGACGCTCGGTGATCGGCCTTGAAAGGGAGTCCGGACGGCCGGCGATGGAACCGAAAATCCGGACCAGCACGTGATGGAGATCTGCCAGTTGCAGCAGCGCCTGCAATGCCTCTTCCGGCATCAGGGCCACCGCATCGCTTGCCTCTTCCCGCGCCTCCTGCCCGTTGAGGGCGAAGAACGAAAGCCAATGCAGTTGCTCTGCTTCAGTTTGCGGGCATGCGGAAGCCATCCGCACGTAGATGTATCTGGATCCATTATAGTTGCCAAGGGGACCAAGCACTGCTCACTCGCGTTCCCTGGCAATTGGCAGCGCGAAGCGAGCAGGAATCCAAGTGCGCTTAGTTCAATTGCACTCTCGACGCTAGGCGGCCGGGCGCTCACCAATAAATGGATCCCGCCGGATCGCCCAAGATCGGTTTATTGACCCATGTCCCATGCAAGTTGACGGTAAAACGGCGACACGATCCCTTGGTTCCAGAGGGGCACGAGGCTTCAGCACAAGGACGCGTCGGCGACTTTACGGCCATGTGCCTCAAGTGCTGTCGTCGGTGAGTGCGTTGGCGATTTGGCGCTCACTGGGAATGTGCGGTTCTGGCAAGCCCCCGCATTTCCCGCGGGGTCCAAGCGCATGAACAAGTGCGGCTTCGAACGCTCGAGCCGCCCTGCCGCTGCAATAAGTCTCCGAGCTGTTTGCGAGCGGGAATGATCGAGGCCGGAATCACCACAAGTGTTTCGATGCCTTCTTCCTCATCCGGCCGCGCAGCGATTGAGTTATTTGGGGTTAGGAAATCGGCTAAGTGGTTGCTGGGGGTGGATTGAACCTCCGACCTTTGATTAAGAGGGCTACAATCAACGTATTTTCAACGAGTTGGACAGCGTGGTTGGGACCAGTAAAGAGCGGTGAATAGCCCAAAACGAAGAGAGACCCACTGTTCAGTGGGGGCACGAGCCAGCCCGTATCCTGTTCGGGTACAATTGACCCCGAAATGGGTACGGGAAGCGCACTCTCTGAGACTCTGTTTGGACGGACCCGGGGGGCCGTGCTGCGGGTCCTCTATGGTCACGTCGCGGAGTCATTCTACCTACGCCAACTGGCGCGGCAAACGAACATCACCCTGGGCGCGGTGCAGCGCGAGCTGCGCCAACTTGTCGAAGCCGGCTTGGCTGTACGAAAGACGGTGGGCCACCAGACCTTCTACAGCGCCAATCAGGCCAGTCCTGTCTTCGAGGAAATGCGAAGCCTGGTGGCCAAAACCGTCGGCATCCACGACGTCCTGTTGGAAGCTCTGCGGCCTGTGGAGGCGAAGATCAGCCTTGCGTTCGTCTATGGTTCAACGGCACGATCGCGAGAGAGTACAGAGAGCGACGTGGATCTGATGATCGTGGGCCGGGTGCATTTCGCCGATGTAATCGAACTTCTGGCTCCGGCGCAGAAGACCCTGAACCGGGAGATCAACCCAACGGTTTATTCCACCAAAGAATTCCTGAGCAAGATGCGGGAGAATTTTCTGAAGACGGTCCTTGCGGAAAAGAAGCTCTTTGTCATTGGAGATGAGAGTGTCCTTCGAGAGTTGGGTCAAAAATAGCTGGCTCGAAGTGCTGCCATCGGATGCTGCGGAAATCACCCGTCTGCTGGCCATTGCAGATGCCCGCCTTGTTGACTATCAGAAAGCCGTGAAGGGCGGATTGTCGACAGACGTGCAATTGGCATTAGCCTACGATGCCGCCCGCTCCTCGGCCTCTGCCGCACTCCGCGCGGCCGGATACCGCGTCGTTCGCGGCAATAATGAACATTACCGGACCCTCGAGGCCCTCGAATTTTCCATCGACCCGGAAAAGAAGATGATTCACGCTCTCGACACCTTGCGTCGCAAACGGAACACGGGTGCCTACGATGACTACGGACTAGTCGCCCAAGGCGAGGCAGATCTTGCCGGCAACCTCGCAGTTCAGGTCCGTAAGAAGGTCGAGGACTGGATTCGGAACCACCATCCAGACAAAATCAGTGGCAAGTAATTAGCGATTCGCTCTAAAACGGCGCCGCGCCCCCATTGGGATCACAATTCCGGTTCGCCTTGCCAAGGGCACGCCCTTGCTCAGAACTGTCCCTTTTCCGCGCGCGGCGCAACCCCCGCCCCACCCGTCCCGTTTGCGGCGCAGCCGAGATAATGGCGCCCGTGCCATTTGATTGCTTCCAAGAATGACCGCGCGAGCAATGCGATGATCCCGGAAAGTTATAGCGCACGGCCAAAAGGTTATTGGACTCTGACCGAAACCAGGCGCTAAGTTCGCGGCATATCGCGGCCCAAAGGTTGGCCGATGGAGGTGCCGATGTTCCCTAGCAGTGCCGTCATTCACCGTAAGACAACCCGCCTCGCCAAGCGATTGGCGCAAGCCTTCTCTACACGAAATCTTCTCCAAGTTGCTCACTTGATGGGTCCGACCCTGACCGCGCTGGTGTTTATGAGCGCCAGCAGCGCCGTTGCTCATGCTCAGGGAACGATGGATTTCTCCGGGGCACAAACGCTCATGGGAACCTTCAAAACTTTCGCCATGTACGCAGGTGCTGTCATCTGTCTCGGCGGCCTGATCTTCGCCGGAATACGCATGATGACGGGAAGGTTTCAGGACGCCATTCCCGGCCTTTTCGGTGCGCTCTTCGGCGCCGGAGTTCTGGGCTGGGGGGCGGGCTGGATCGGCAGTCTCACAGGCCAGTCAATGTGAGGTGCGTCCATGGTCCGGCGGGGGGAACCGTTACCGATCAATCAGGCGCTGAATCGGCCGAGGGCCAAGCAGGGCCTCGACCTCACAGCATGGATGGCGATCGTATTCGTCTGCGTAACGGTTTTCCTCGTTGGTTTTCGCCTAGTGGCGATCCTGGCATTTCCCACGCTTGCAGTTGCGGCTTGGCTCATCGTTCGCAAACACCCGAAGATGTTTCAGCTCTGGGGCCTGGGCCTCAGCCAGAAGTCCTATTATGACCCGCGCAAATACTGAGCAGGCAAAATACGTTCCGTGGTTCGCGAAGGCTGGCGCGGCGTGCAGTATCGTGCCGATTGCGCGATTCGTCAGCTCCAGCATCTTCGCTCTCAAAGGTGGCGGCTACGGATGCCTGTTTGCACTGGACGGCATTGATGAGGAAGGGCTGACGGATCAGGAGTTGGAAGCACGGATGCATTCCATAGAAGGCGCGCTGCACGGCCTGCCGGAAGGCTCCTGCCTCTACCAGTACGTTCGTGTGAAGTCGGGCTTCGAACTGCCCCGGCAAAAGCTGTACAGAAGCCCCGTAACGCAGGTGTTTGCCGGCGACCGGCTTTCACATCTTGAGAAGACCGCGGGCTTTCGGCGGATTGATCTGCACTGGTGCCTGACCATCGAGCCGCCAAAGATCCGAGCATTCGAGCAAAAGCCAAAGGAGCACACCGCCAGCACTTCCCGAATGATGGCCGACCTTGAAAAGACGGCCACGATTCTGGTGGGGCATTTGGGAACTTCGTTCGGGCTGCGGCTGCTGGACAAGACTGCCACGTTCAACTTTTTCAGCTACCTCTTCAATCTTCAAGAGTGGGCGGCTGCCGGCGAGCTCCGCGGCCACGAAGGCATAGACCGCCAGATCGTCAGGAACCCGGTTGCCTGGGACAGCGATCATCTGCGTGTAGGCAAGCGCCATGTACAGATGTTCTCGCTCAAGACGACACCCGATGCGTCGCGGCCTTGCCTCTTTTCGGGTCTGCTTTCGCTCGACTGCGACAGCATCCTTTGCTCGACGTGGCGGCCCAGGTCCGCGAGCGCCGCTCGCAGCGAGATCGACGCGCAGGAAAAGTTCATCTCTTTCTTCAAAGTGGGCGTGCTGACGCGCGTCATGAGCGGGCGTGATTTCGCGTCGCTTGAAACCGGAGCGGGCGCAAGAGCTGCCAACAGCAGTGTGGAAGACCTGAGTGACGTCATCCGCTCGCTCGACGAGAAAGCACAGGGCGAATATTCGCTTCGGCTTCTGCTTGCGGCAAACAGTTCGGAGCAGTTGCGCAACACTATTCCTTCCGTTCACCGGATCTTTGTCGATGCGCGGTCGCAGGTGATCGAGGAGACGCTGGGTAATCTTTCGGCCTTCTACGCGATGTTCCCCGGCAATGGAAAGTTCAATGTCTTCCCCCTGTGGCTTTCCGAGGAACATCATGCTCGCCTATCTTCTGTTTTCGCTCCGCATCTCGGACACCAGCGTTCCGAGGACCTCGATGCGGAGTACCTAAATATCTTCGAGACGCGCACCCGGACCCCATTCTTTCAGGACGTGTACGTGGACGGCGTCCGCGTCATGCTCATCCTCGGGCCGACTGGCACCGGCAAGTCCGTGCATGGCAACGAGCTCATTGCGCTCGAACAGAAATATGGCGGCTTCAGCTACATCTTCGATATCGGTGGCAGCTATGAAAGTGTTGTCGAACTCTACGGCGGTCGCGTAGACCGGATCGGCAAGGACGGCCCGCGCGTCAATCCCTTTGCTCTGGAACCGACCGAGAGCAACTTAAGATTCCTGTACTCGTTTGTCCGGCTGCTGCTCGCGAATGGCGGAGCAAAACTGGAGCCGGAGGACGACGATGTGATCCACAAAGCCGTGCAGGATATGTACCTGCTCGACCGGGAGAATCGTCGCCTCTCCAATCTCTACCTGCCGAAGAAGCTCGACCGTTATCTCTCGAAATGGGTTCGCGATGGCGTCTACCACGCCATCTTCGACAACGTGGAAGACAGCCTTTCGCTGTCGCGGCTGCAGTGCTTCGACTTTCAGGGCGTCAACAACGAGCAGTACGCGGACCTGATCGAGCCTCTGATGGTCTGGCTGCTGCGGCGCATCAACGACGTGCTCTACGACCCGGCGAATCTCGGAGTTCCCAAGCACATTTTGATCGAGGAGATTTTCTCTTCGATGAAGAACCGGCAGTTGCTTGAAGGCGCTCTCGCCTCCATCAAGACCGTTCGCAAAAATCTCGGCGGAGTGACCCTTATCGGCCAGTCCGCGGAGGACCTTGGCGCGAACGCCGACTCGATCGTGAACTCCTGCACGTCGTTCCTGTTTCTTAAGGACGCGACCTTCAACCGGAAGCGTTATGCCGAGCTGTTCAAGATGAACGAGCAACAGATCGCCCTGTTCGAGAGTCTGCAGGACCGCGAAGCGCTCTACATCAGACGCGACGGCCTCACGAAAGTCGTGATCCTCAATCTCGACAGGCGCAGCTACGCCATCTTCTCCACCAAACCCAAAGACCGGGTACGCCGGTCGAAGCTGATCGCTAAATACGGGCTCACCGAGGGCATCGAGCGCTTTGCCCAGGGCGATTCCGTGTAACCAGAAAGGACTGGCCGTGAAACCGCTCATTCCCATTGCCATGGCTCTTGGCTCTGCCTTCTCTGCCGCATCCGCTGCTCATGCACAGCCAGTTCCGAAACACCTGGAGCCGAATGCACCGCGCACCATCGTGGTGTCCCAGAGCTCTGCTCCCCCTGTGGTCCGGGCGGCGCTGCTGCAATCGACGCTGATTGAGCTTCCCCCGGAAGAGAAGGTTGCGAATGTATTT
>Ga0335075_10013554_pt1 | contig 12274 bp, 14 predicted proteins | sample Lox_Sample_24_FD_206723 | JGI IMG/M metagenome (GOLD analysis project Ga0335075, IMG submission 206723) | Soil microbial communities from Loxahatchee National Wildlife Refuge, Florida, United States - Lox_Sample_2.4 | ecosystem: Environmental > Terrestrial > Soil > Wetlands | place: USA... | reverse complement strand
GGGCCCGGGCGGTGCAGCAGCGCCACCCAGGTCTGCGCGCCGTCGTCCTCGCCTGGCCGCGCCGCGTGCTCGGCGTAGGCGCCGATCACCCCCGGCCAGCCCTTGTCGTACTCGGCCCGCATGGCGGCCGGGTCGTCGAAGCTCTCCCACCCGGAGTGGGTCACCCGGACCAGTGTCTGCGGCCCGGCGGCGGTGAACGTGACCTCCACCTGGCTGGCTCGCTCCGCCGCGTACCCGGGATGCCAGGTGAACCCGACGGCGGCCGGCGGCTCCCACCGGGTCACCGCGCCCCACACCACTTCGCGCCCATCCGCGGCGCGCTCGACGATCTGACCGCCCGCGAACGCGACCGTGCCGTCGCAGTACACGCCCTTGCCCGCCGCGAGCGGCCACCACCGCCCCAGGCCGGCGGTGAAGATCTCGAACGCGGTCTCCGGGCCTGCGTCCACCAGGACCTCCCGGCGGATCGGCGGGTATTCGCTCACGGTGTTTCCTCCCCGCCCCCGGCGGACCGCCGGACCTCGGCCGCGTACGACGCGAGCGCCTCGTCCCAGGTCGCCGCCAGCCACTGCTGCGCCGCCGCCAGCCCGCCCGGCGCCAGCACGTAGAGGTTGCGCGTGCCGACGCTGCTGTGATCGACGAGCCCCGCGTTGCTCAGCACCCGCAGGTGCTTGCTGACCGCCGGCCGGCCCACCGGCAGCCGCGCGGCCAGCTGTCCCACGGCGGCGGGCCCGTCGTGCAGCAGCTCGAGGATGCGCCGGCGCACCGGCTCTCCCAGCGCGTCGAACACGGCTTCCGCAGATTGGTTACTCATAGGCAACGGTTACTGTAGAGCAACCAAGGGCCGGAACGCAACGCTGCGGCGGAATACCGCGACGCTCACGCGCCAACCGCGCGAGCCGCCTATCCCTCCTGGTGCGGGCCGCCGCGGCGAGCCGAGTCGAATTCCCCGCGCCCGTCGGCCTCGCCGTCGCCAGGCCGCTGCGGATAGCGGGGCCGACCGCTGACCGGCACATACCCGGGGTGGCCTGTCCCCACCGTGAGCTGCTCGATCTTGAAATAGCGGACGATGTCGGTCCACTGGCTGGCCACAAGGGCGGCCAGCGAAGCCAGGCCGAGGAGGCCCAGAATCTTGCCGACCATCACGTCATCCCCTTCGACGGACACCGCACGGGCGGGACCGCCTTCATTCCGATGCGCGGCTTCGCGCGCTGGACGTCAAACCGCCGGGCTGCCCAGCCCGGTCGGCCTCAAACTTCCAAGTGGTTAGCCCTGCCCGGCCGGGGAAGCGCATGCCGGACGCGACGCTGACACCAGACGGGAGGCAGAACCGTGACCGACGTGTTTGACGTCCTGAGCAGCGACCACGATGCTGTCCGGCAGATGCTGGCCGAGCTCGAAGCGGGCCCGGCCGCCGCGGACGGCGCGGACGACGACCAGCTCCGGTCGCGCAAGAAGCTGGCGGATCGGCTCGTGATGGAGGAGTCACGGCATGAGGCCGCCGAGCAGATGTACGTCTGGCCTGCGGTGCGCGACAGGGTCGACGACGGCGGCCGGCTCGCCGACCACGCGCTCGGCCAGGAACGCGACGGCGAACGGGCCCTCAGCCAGATTGACGGCCACAACGCCGCCGATCCCGAATTCGAGCAGGCCATCAGCGAGTTCATCACGGCCGCGCGTCAGCACATGCAGTTCGAGGAGACCGAGGTCTGGCCCCTGCTGCGCGCCGCGCTGACCGAGAAGGAGATCGGCCTCATGACCGACCAGTACCAGACCGCCAAGCAGGCGGCGCCAACCCGGCCGCATCCCGGCAAGCTCGAATCACCGGAGAAGCTCCGCACCGGAGGCCCCATGGTCGCCGCGATGGACCGCGCCCGCGACGCCCTGACCCGCCGCGGCAAGGGCTGAGGTCAGATCCGTCAGGCGCCGCCGTCGGTGGCAGCCGCCTTCGAGGCCCAGTACGCGCCCTGCGTCTGGTCGGGATGGCCGTAGTTGTCGTGCCAGTTCCACCAGTCGTACGGCGCGCTCTGCGGGTAGCCCTCAGGCGAGTCCTCCCAGGTCTCCTGCCGGCCGAGCGCGCTCAGGTCCAGGTAGCTCCACGTGCTGCCCAGCGCCTCGTCACCGCGGTTGTTGAGGAAGTAGGTGCGGAACACCCGGTCGCCGTCGCGGAAGAACGCGTTCGTGCCGTGATATTCGTCCACGCCGAAGTCGGCGTCCCACTCGTCGGTGATCGTGTACCAGGGGAACGTCCAGCCCATCCGCTGCTTCAGCCGCGCGATGTCCGCCTGTGACCCGCGCGACGCGTAGGCGAACGTGATGTCGCGCGCGTTCAGGTGGACGACGTCGGCGACCTGGTCGGCCATCATCGAGCACCCGTAACACGCGTGATCGGGCCAGCCGGCCACGCCGGGCTCGAAGAACGCGCGGTAGATGACCAGCTGCCGGCGCCCCTCGAACAGGTCGGTCAGGCTCGCCTTGCCGTTGGGACCGTCGAACTCATACGCCTTCCGGACCTCCAGCCACGGCATCCGCCGCCGCTGCGCGGCGAGCGCGTCGTGAGCCCGGGTCACTTCCTTCTCCTTCACCAGCAGCTGCTGGCGTGCTTCCTCCCACTCCTGCTCCGTCACGATCTCTGGGGTCTGCATCGCGGTGTCCGCCTTTCATATCCGGTTCATGCTTGCTCGGGAACGGCTAGCCGGCACTCTGGTCGAGGTGGTCCCGCAGCGCGCCGAGCGCGCCGTCCCAGTCGCGGGCCAGCGCGGCCAGGAACTGCTGGGCCACCTGCATCGGCGCGGAACGCAGCCGGTACCGCACGCGGCGCCGCTCCCCCGGTTCGGCCGTGACCAGTCCGGCCTCGGCCAGCAGGGTCAGGTGCTTGGCGATCGCCTGCCGCGTGATCGGGAGGCGGCTGGCCAGGTCTGTGGCCGTGGCCGGCCCACCCGACGCCAGCGCGGCCAGGATGGCGCGCCGGGTCGGGTCGGCCAGGGCCGCGAAGACCTGCTCGGCGACTGCCTCGATATCAGGCGGCATCGAGGTAGTCGGCCAGCTCGCCGAGTTCCTTCGCCCAGCCGTCGGTGTTGCCGTCGAACGCCTTGTGGTACACGTCGTCGGGAAGCTGTGCGAACCCGGACTCGACCACGGTCAGCCGGGTGCCCGCGCCGGACGGCTCGAGCGTGAACTCCACGTAGGTGCGCCGCGGGTCTTCCTCGGGCAGCCCGTAGATGTGCCAGGTGTAGCCGAACACGGCCGGCTCCTCCACCCGCTCCACCCGCATGTCGGCAGTGAACGCCTCTTCGTCCCACCTCATCCACGCCGACCCGCCCGGCCGCAGGTCGATCTGCGCTCCCGCGGTGCCGAACCACGTGCCCAGCCCCTCGGCCGTGGTCAGCGCCGCCCACACCTTGGCAGGCGGGTGAGCGAGCTCCACGGTCCGCTCGATGCGATCAGGAAAACCCATGACAACCTCCGCTGCGTAGCAACCATGTAGTTGCCACACTATAGCAACCGCTTGGTTGCGTCAATGCCGCGTCGCCACGGCTCAATTTGCCCGACGCTTGTCACGGTCTAGAATGATTATTGACCGTGACAGGAGGGATGCAGCATGGCGATCTACTCGATCTGGGAGTCTCGCTTCCCGGCCAGGTCCGCGGACGAAGGACGCGCGGTCACCGAGGCCATCTGGCAGGACATGGCCGGCTACGAGGGCTATCTGGGCCACGAGCTGCTCATCGACGCGGACGACCCGGGCCACCTGCTGGTCGTGAGCCAATGGGAGAGCCGGGAACACGCCGACGACGTGCTGCGCCAGTACGCCGACCACCCGAACGCGCTGGCTGCCAACAGCCTCGTCGCCGAGCCCCGGCGCCGGATCCTCGCGGTCAGCACCGGGCGGTGATCCAGGCGGCGGACCGTCGCGGCCAGCTCTGCGGCGTGAGGCCGGAGGCCCTGATAACGCTGGCCAACCTGGGCCTGCCGCGCCGCCCGGGCGGCGCGCGCACCCGGGTGACCGAGGCGGCGCTCCCCGACGCGGCAACGGCCAGCAGACAGCTCGGCTCGCTGATCACGGGACGCGTGACCGAGACCGACCTTCCCGCGCTGCGCAACCTGCAGCGGGCCGCCACGGACGCCGCCGGCACACTGCTGGCGGGCGAGATCCCCAACTGCGGGCTGGTCAACGCCATCGCCGGAGGCAGCACCGGGCGCGCCGAGCTCGTGGTATCCGGCGGCGAACTGCGCGAGCACATCGCGTGGGACGACGCGACCGTCGCGGCGGACCTCGCCCGTCGGCTGATTGGGGAGCTCGCCGCGATGGACCGCAGCCGGCTACGCCGCTGCGCGCGCCGTGAGTGCGGCCTGGTCTTCTACGACACCACCCGCTCCCGCACCCGCCGCTGGCACGCCGAAGATCCGTGCGGATGGCGGGAGCGCCAGCATGCCCGTCGCCACCCCGCGATAAGTTCAGGGCAAAACGTGCCGTAGAGGTCCCTCAAAACGAGGCCTCGGAGTCCGGGAGAGAAGCCCGGGTGGAGTGCTGCCGCCGGAATTCGGGCGGAGCATGTCGTCGAAGGGAGGCGCCCGTGAACGTGCGCGAACTGGCGCGGCGGTCCCAGGCGGCGGTGGCGGCCAAGGACCGCGGTGCATGGCTGGGCCTGTTCGCCGACGACGCCATCGTCCAGGATCCGATCGGGCCGTCGCCGCTCGACCCGGGCGGCGCCGGGCACCGCGGCACGGCAGCCATCGCCGCCTTCTACGACACGGTCATCGCCACCGCGGAACGGATCACGTTCGAGATCGAGCGCTCCTACCTCTGTGGCGACGAGGTCGCCGACGTCGGCGTGATCCGGACCGTGCTGCCCGGCGGCGCACAGGTCGCCGTCGTGCGCGGCGTCTACACCTACCGCAGCAACGCCGACGGCAAGCTCGCCGCGCTCCGCGCGTTCTGGGAATTCGACGCCCTCGAGCTGGCCGACGCCTGAACAACGGGGAAACCTGTCAGTTCGGGGTAACGCGTCAGCTGCATACGCTGACGCGATTCCCGACTAACCCGATCATGGGGGTGAGCCGGGCCGCAGGGCTAGGCGGCGGGGGTTGAGCGGGGCGAGGGCTATGTGGCCGAGGGGTGAGCCGGGCCGGGGCTGGGCAGCCGGCGTTGAGCCGGGCCGGGGCTGGGCGGCCGGCGTTGAGCCGGGCCGAGGCTAGGTCGCCGGGGTTGCGGGCGGGGCGGAGGTGGCCCAGCGGATCGCGTGCACCAGGGCGTGGCCTGCGGGGCGGACGACCGCGGCCTCGGTTACCGGCAGGCGGGGCAGCCAGAGGTGGCGGCGGGCCCAGCCGGGCAGCAGCGACACGGCCGACGCGGCCAGCACGCCGTACGCCGGGCGGGCGACGAGCGGCAGCGGCGGGTTGAGCAGCAGGAACCGGGCCGCCTCCCTGGCCTGGGTGGTGGCGGCGAGTTCCGGGCGGTACTCCTCGATCCGCGCGGCAAGCTCGGCCTCGGTGCGCGGGGGTTCCGGCACGCCCAGCGCCGCGGCGATGCGGGCCATATCGGCCACGTAGGCGTCGCGTTCAGGCTGGTCGAGAGGGTTCTCGCCGAAGCGCGCGAAAGCGGACAGGAAGCTGTCCGCCTCGGTGATGTGCACCCAGGTCAGCAGGTGCGGGTCGGATGCCGCGTACGGCCGGCCGTCCGGTGCGGTCCCGGTGACCCGCCCGTGGATGGCCCGGACCCGCGCGATCGCCTGCTCCGCGTCGCTGACCCGGCCGAACGTGGTCACGGCCAGGAAGTAGCTGGTCCGCTGCAGCCGGCCCCACGGGTCGCCGCGGTACCCCGAATGACCGGCCACGGCCGCCATCGCGAGCGGGTGCAGCGACTGCAGCAGCAGAGCCCGCAGGCCGCCGACGAACATCGCCGAGTCCCCGTGCACCCGGCGGATCGGCCGGTCCGCGGCGAACATGCGCTCGCCCGGCTCCCGGATCAGCGAGCGGCGCTCGGGGCCCTGCGGCCCGGCGACCCGTTCAAAGATCGCCGCCCCGATACGTCCGCGAACCCGGTCTGCCGTGCCCATATGCCCATTATCCCAAGCAGGAGGGGTGGTCGTGCCCGGCGGACCCGTGCCGGCAAACAACGGCGAAGCGCATACGGTTCTTGTCATGGCTCCTGAGCCGCCCGGCGGCGCGTGGCTGAAGCTCGGCGCAGATCCGGGGCTGTGCGCGGGCTGCCAGCATGCGAAGCTCAACGAGACCCGGCGCGGCACGGCGTACCTGCGGTGCACGCGTGCGGCGTGGGACACCAGACTTCCGCGCTACCCGCGGCTGCCGGTCACGCAGTGTGTGGGATTCGAACCGGTCGGCGGGTCACTCGGCGCGCAGGAGCAGGGCGGTGGGAGTACGCGCGGCGACCCGCCCGGGCAGCGCGGCGACGAGATTGGCTAGCGCGAGCGCCCCGGCGGCGATGAGGATGACCCACAGGCCGGGGACGGTCGGCTCGGGTACCACGTCGATCTGCCGCGCGAACAGGCCCCACAGAAACCGGCCCAGCGCGATGCCGACCGGCACCCCGATCACGGTTCCAGCCGCGACGGCGACGCTCGACTGCCAGGCGACCGCGGCCGCGAGCTGGCTCCTGGTGAATCCGATGGTCTTCAGCAGCGCCAGGTCTCGCCGGCGCCGGCGCACCGACGCCATGAGCGTCAGCCCGAGCGCGGCGACCGCGCCGGCGGCGAGGGCAGCGCCGAGGTAGGCGGGGGTGTCGCCCATGGACCGGTAGTTGACGATCTCGGCGGGCCGCTGCACCGGGATCACCTGGCCGCCGCTGACCGGCGGGACCAGCCGCTGCAGCAGCCGCTGCTGGGCCCGGAGATCGGCGCCGGGCCGCAGCGTCACCAGGATGTCGTTCGGCTGGCTGGTGACCGCGCCGGGGATGAGCCGGTAGTCGAGCACCGAGCCGGTGCCCATCTCCGTGTGCAGGGTGTTGTAGATGCCAAGCGACGGCAGCGTGGCGGTGCCGACGATGCGCAGCCGGGCCGGCCGCACGGCGCCGCTCTGCACGGTGACCTCGTCGCCGACGTGCTTGCGCAGCGCGATCAGGGTGGCGCGGCCGAGCACGATCTGGTCCGCGGTCCGCAGCCCGTGGCCGGACAGCACCGGCGGCCCGATCGGCGCGCCGGGGCTCTGGCCGATGACCGGCACGGTCAGGCCGTCGATCTTGAACGTGCCGTAGTACACGCCGGTCCAGGCCGCGACGGCGCGGTCGTGGTCGAGCAGCGCGGCCGCGCGCTGCCGGGAGACGTAGGTGGACGTCCCCGAGGCCAGAGCGTACGTCCAGTTCCAGCCGTACAGGGCAGGCCGCGAGACGAGCGTGGCCAGACTGGCGCCGAACGTGACCGTGGCGATCATGACGATCATGGCCAACGCCGCGCCGAGCATGGCCGAGCGGACCGGCACGGCGTTGCGGCCCGCGCCCGGGTCGGCTGCGAGCCGGATGCCCTCGACCGCGGACGGGGGCAGCCCCAGCTGGATGGCCACGCGCGCCACAGCGGACCCCTGCGCTGGCCGACGGTGCCGCCGCAGCGCGGCGCGGTGTGGCGCCCGCCGGTAAGCCAGCGCGACCGCGGTGGCGGTCAGCACGACGATCAGCACCGCCGCGCCGGCGCCGAGGACCAGCCAGTCGGCGGCGATGCCGGGATCGGGGTAGACGGCCCGCACCGAGCCGAGCGGCGCCACCGGCGACAGCACGACCGCTACGCCGGCGGCGAGCAGGGTTCCGGCCACCACGGCGCCGAGCACGCCGGGGAGCCCGTCGCCGGCGGTCGCGGCCGGGCCCGCGCCGAGGGCCCGCAGCGTGTCCAGATCCGCGGCGCCGGTGCGAAGCTGCCGCCCTGCCACTTGCCCCGCGATGATCAGCGCGGCCAGCCCGGCGATTCCGCCGAACACGGCGAGGGCGATCGACGCGGGCTCGATGGCCCGCTGGGCCTTGGCCTCGGTGAGCGACGTGACGTAGAACTCGACCGGGAACCCCTTCGGCAGCAGCAGCTCGATGCTGGCCTCGGTGGCCGGGACCTGGGCCGCGCCTCCGTCGAGCTGGATGCCGGTCTCGGTGAAGCTGGTGCAGCACCTCAGCAGCCGGCGGGTCACCGCCGGGGCGAACAGCGCACCGCCGTCCCGGCCGGTGTCGACCTCGTCCTGCACTACCTCGTCGCTGAACATTGCCTTGCCGACGACCTTCGCGTCGAGGCGCAGGTACGGCCGGCCGCCCGGCCGGCCCGCGGCCTGAGCGTTCGTGAAGAAGCCGAGCGGGACGACGTCGCCCACGTGCACCTGCGACGGGGTGCCCTTCGCGTCGATCACGACCTCGTCCGGCCGTCGCGGGTCGGCCATCCGGCCCTGGACGATGGCGACGCGGTCCTGGCTGAAGAACTCGCCGTTGATGCTGCCCGGCAGCGGCACCGGCGGGCTGACCGGCGCGCCGTTCGGGCCGAGGATCGCGACGTTGAGACCCGCGTAGCTCTCCACCCGCCGCACATGCGGCAGCCTGGCGATCGCGCGGATCAGCGCCGGGTCGTACCCCGCGTAACCGGCGGCGGGCTCGTACAGGCCGGTGAGCACCGTGAGGTCGGACGGGTTGGTGCTGGCGATGTACGCCGGGAACGCCGCCTGGGTGCGCCGCGCGGCGGCGACCGCGCCCAGGGCCAGGCCGCCGACCAGCCCGAGCAGCAGCACCAGCGCCAGGTACCCGCCCCAGCGGTCGCGGAACGTGGACCGGAACCGGTACCACGCGACGCTGAACGCTGGTCGGCTCACCTATCCGCCCCCCGGGGCGCGTCTCATCTGGCGCGGGCCGCGGCACGCGCGGCCGGCGCGACCCTTACTGGAGTCTGGCCGGCCCGGCTCGCCTGAGGCCAGGTTGTTAGCCCGCCCGCCGCACGGGTGCCACCACCACACGGCCGGCCCGCCGAGCCCTCCGAAGTGGCCCACGCTTCAGCCACCGAAATGGACCTTTCGTGGAGGCCGCTATCTTCATAGCCTCGGTCTTATGGCATCCGATGTGACGGCGACGCTGGACGAGGCCTACCAGCGGCTGCACAAGACCGGGCCGGAGTTCGACGGCTGGCTGTCCAACCACGGGCCGATGGCCGCCGAGGCTATGGCCCGCAACGGCCACGCCGGCGAGGTGCACCGCTGGCTGGATGGCTACGTCCGCCGGCTGGAGGACTTCCCCCGCGGCAGCGGGGCCATCACCGCCGACTGGCAAGAGGCTCTCGGGGACCCGCGGCGCATCGCCGACTGGACCACGTTCTTCAGCAGGGAGACCGCCGATCAGCCCTGGCGGCAGGTCCTGGCCACCTGGTGGCCGCGGCTGCTTCCCGGGATTGCCGCCTCGGCCACCCACGGCATCATCCGGGTCGGCCACGGCGTGCGGGCGCTGCTGGCCGACGGCGACGACCCGGTGCACGTCACCGAGCTGGCGCACGGCCTGGCCTACTGGGCGGCCCGCTGGCAGCAGGTCCCCGGCACCGAGACCCGCGGGCAGGTCGCCTCCGGCGGAACCGGCCGGAGGCCACCGGGCCTCGCACCCGCGGCGGCGCTGGCCGCCGTGCCCCGGATCGCCGATCGGTCGGGCGGGATCCGGCAGCGGCTGTCCCAGCTGGAGACGCTGCCCGGCTGGCCCGCCGCGCTCGCCGCAGCACCCGCCAGGATGCCCGCGGAAGATGCCCGGACGTGGCTTGCCGCGCTGGCCGACGCCGCCGTCGTCCGGTACCTGGAGTACGCGCACGGCGACCCGGTCATGCTCGTGCACACGGCAACCGCGCCGACGGCGATCCTGCGGACCCTGCCCGCGCTCAGCCAGGACCTGTGGGCACCCAGCGCGGCAGCGGCGTGGGACGCGGCCGCCGCGCTGACCGCCGTCTACGCCCCGCCTGCTGCTGCTCCGCCGGAATCGCTGCCGGCGGCGCCGGACGGGCCCGACGCTGCCGCGGAGGCCTTCGCGCGCGCCGTGCGCAACGGCGACGAGCACGCGATCAAGTTCGCCGACACCGCCGCCGAAGTCCACGCCCGCACCGCCGACCCTGCAGCTCTCGCCGCCGCCATTCACGCCGCGGAAAGCATCCCAAGCGAGGCCTGACGCCCTGCTCAGGCGTCCAGCAGGCCCCGCTCCTCGGGCGTGTCGGCCTCTCCGATGATCCCGGCGGCCTCGGATAGCCGGGCCGGCTTGAAGATCGAAAGTCCGGCCATGACCAGGATCCCGGCCACCAGCCACCCGATCGCGATCCAGATCGCGAGGTCCGACGGGTACGGCGGCTTCGGCGAGATGTTCTTGATGAACAGGTACACGATGGCCGCGGCCGCGGCCGCCGGCAGCAGTCCGTGCCACAGCGGATTGAACGTGCCGAGCCGCCAGAAGTAGCGCACGAGCGCAGCCTGGGCAAGCGCGTACACGCCGAGCGCGCACAGTGTGACGACGAGGCTCAGCAGGGAAAAAGCCGGGAGCGGCTGGAAGCCGAACCCAAAGCCGAGCCCCATCGCGATCGAGGCGCCGAGCACGACCGTGAGGGCGGCGGCGGGCGTGCCGAACCGGCGCACCGTGCGCCCGAGCGCGTACGGCAGCAGTCCGTCCCGGCCCAGCGCGAACAGCATGCGCGCGGCGCCGTTCTGGGCGGCCAGGGCCCCCGCGATCAGCGCGACGACCGACGCGATGTCGACGAGGATCGTCGGTCCCGCACCCCAGTACGCCTGCCCGAGCGTGTCCCAGGGCGCCGCGTCCGTGGGGAGCTTGCTGATGTTCGGAAGGCCCCAGCCGACGGTCGTGACGTAGAAAAAGAACACGAACACGATGCCGATGAGGACCGTCGTGGTGAGGATCGCCCGCGGCAGGGTCCGCCGCGGGTTCTGGGCCTCCTCACCGAGATACGCCGGCGCCTCGAACCCGGTGAAAGCCAGCACGCCGAACACGGCGCCGACGACGACTCCGCTGAATCCTGCCGGACTGGCACCCGGATTGAACACGTGCGGATGCCAGTCGCCACCCGGCGCGCCCTTGACCAGGATTGTCAGCGCCAGCGCGAGCAGGACGCCGAGCTCAAACGTCAGCAGCGCCAGGTCCGACCGCACCGAGAGCCGGATGCCGAGGATCGCGACGCCCCAGATCGCCACGAGCCCGATCAGCATCAGCAGCCACCAGGGGATGCTGGGGCCGCCGTGCGCCAGGATGATCCCGTTCAGCGTGGCGCCGAAGAGGATCAGGTCCAGCCCGACGAACACCGGGTAGAAGGCCAGGAACAGCCACCCGGTCACGAATCCCGCGCGCACACCCAGCGAGTCACGCACGAAGGCAAAGAACGACCCGGCGTGCGAGATCCGCTGCGTGAACCGGTAGACGGCGTTCATGATCACGAGCACGACCACAAACGCGACGACGATGGAGAGCGGCATCGCCGCGCCCGCGTTCGCGGCGATCGGGATCGGCAGGAAAAGGATCGCCGCCGCTGGCGTGATCACCGCGAGCGATGTGATCACTGCGTGGCGGACTTTGAGCACGCCTGGGCGCAGGCCCTGGTTGGGATGGTCCGCGCCCGGCTGCGCAGCCGGGGCAGTCATGGCCTCTCCTTCCGACGGCACGTTGCGTGGCAGCAGGCTCCCCCATAACGATGATGGGACGGCGTGTGGCGACTGGCTAGACGGCGCGCCTTTCTACGGAAAGCAGGCACAGTGAGCGGACGTGCGCAGGAGCGGGTGGCTCCGTACATGGCGGTGGGACTCTCGACGGTGGTGCACGGCATCGGCAGCCGCCGCGACATCGAGCGCAACCTGCAGATCGTCGAGGACGGGATTCACGCGGCCGTCTCGATCATCGGGATCAACATGCCGGTCCGGCTGATTGCGCTCGCCGAGGGCGCGCTGACCGGTTTCACCGACGAGATCTTCGACATTCCGCACGTCACGGCGGCGCGGGAGCTGTTCATCGACATCCCCGGGCCGGAGACGGACCGGCTGGCCGCGCTGGCCCGGCACTACGACACCTACATCGTCGTCCAGTGCAAGGCGCGCTGGCCCGAGGTGATCGACGACCGCTTCTTCAACACGCTGCTGGTCATCTCGCGGCAGGGCGAGATCGTGCACAAGGCGGCGAAGAACCACGTCTGGTGCCGGGAGCGATCGTGCGTCCCGCACGACGTCTACGACCGCTGGGTGGAGCTGTTCGGCGACGGCATCGACGCGTTCTACCCGGTGCTGCGCACCGACGACATCGGCAACATCGGCACGATCTGCTGCTCCGACGGCG